>Ga0315905_10000266_pt1 | contig 56497 bp, 39 predicted proteins | sample LakEriMetagenome_5_FD_203522 | JGI IMG/M metagenome (GOLD analysis project Ga0315905, IMG submission 203522) | Freshwater fungal communities from buoy surface, Lake Erie, Ohio, United States - Buoy 4 MA121 | ecosystem: Environmental > Aquatic > Freshwater > Lake | place: USA: Lake Erie, Ohio...
TCGGCGTCCGGGAAGCGGGATCAGTACTCAGACCTGCGCACGATCAAGCTGAATCGCATGCACCAGCCCGTTGCCACGGGGCAGAGCTTCCAACTGCCGGCGTGGTTCAGCCTGGCGGAGTATCTGGAGGATGCCTGGGATATCGTCCGCTTCGGCAACGAGCCGAAGTCGACCGTCGTCATCGACGTCGATCCGGCTGCCGCCGAGAATCTGATCGACACCATGTGGCACTCCACGCAGTCGGTGGACCACAACGACAACGGCAGCGTGCGCCTGACCAAGGAAGGCATGGTCCGCATGCAGTTCCGCGTCCGAGGGTTCAACGAGATCAAGTACTGGGTGCTTCAGCTCGGGAGCTTCGCCCGCGTCGTGAAGCCCGAGGGACTCCGCCGCGCCGTGCTCGACGAACTCAAGGCGATGGGGGAGAGGCACGGGGGATGAGTACCTACAGACCTGCTTGAGCATCCGTCGGTTTGCATTGGCAGGCGCACACCACGGCGACCCGCCTCGCGTCTTGAAGAGCACAGAGCAGAACTTGGCAATGACGTGTGGAGCCCGTAGACTCCGTTGGGGTTTCAGCCGGTGGTTTGTTCGCTAGTTTGTCCTGGTGTTTCGCCGGGGTCGTGAGGTTGTCGAAAGCGGGGCGCATCGTGTCTCTCGCGGTCACACAGCAGCGCGCTCGCTTCCTCACTTCGCTTCGTCACCGCACGCGCTGCAATGTGACCGCGCTCGGTACTTGCGGTGCAGGTCCTGAAGTAGCGAGCCACCGGCTGAACCCCAGCCATGAGCCGGGCGATTCACTCGGACGGAGTGTGCTCGGTCCAACCCTTCTTCACGTACTCGGCGATCAGGGGCTCGACCATCGCGTCGGCCTCTAGCCTGGAACGTGCCGTCCTGAACGTCCGTTCAAGTGGATTCTTGCGATCCGGGCTATAGTCGGTGAAGTGGATGATCCAGGCCGGCCAGCCGCTTCGCACATCCTGTCCCGTACACCAAACCAACAACTTCCGAACGGCCACTTTGTCCTTCGCCGACTTCGTCCAGACCCTACGAAGGTGGATCGTGGGTGCCGTCGAGGTCGGCGCGGCATCCGCGTCACCGGATGGTGGAGCACACCGCTGGGCGATCTGGGCGAAGCCTGCATCGGTTGGCGTGGCGTGCTTGTCCGGGCGGACCCTGACGAGCTGGGGGTGGAGCAGCGAGATCCCGCTCGTCATCGAGATGCCGTGCCAACCACTGCCATCGAACCGGAGCGTCCAGCGTTTCAACGACTCGCCCGAGGAGTCCTCCGCCTGGACGTCGGTGCAGTTGACCTCGACGACGACCTCCGGACGGACGAATCGGAACATGCCGCCGTCGCTGCTCGGCTGGCGCAGCGCGCTAGGCGCTTCGATGCGCTCCAGCGCGTCGAGCAGACGGGTCCGGTCTTCGGCCCCACCCAAGCCTGCCAGCCCACCGATCAACTGGAACGTCCCGTCGTCCCGGGCCAGTCCCAGAAGGACGGAGCGCACCTGCCGCGGGGCATCGCACTTGGTCGTGAACGCCATCAGCACCGCGTCGATGGAGACATCAGGCTTGATCTTGAAGATGCGGCCATCCGCCGTGCGCGCGACAACCCCTTCGGCCGTCCCGGAGGCGCCCCATCGCTGCCATGCTCCACGAACCTCGCTTCGATCGTCCGTGCGGATCGACTCGACCACGGAGGCGAAGGTGAGCCCCGAAAGCGACGACGCGATGGCGGCCAGCCGCGCTGCATGGTCCGCCGGCAGCTCCTCCGAGCCGAAGGGGAGCAGGTCGAAACCCACAAACGCAAGGCGATCGCGCAGCTTGGCATTGCCGGCCAGCGCAGCGCCGACGTCCCCGACGCGCGGCCGGGGACCGCCGTCCGCAAGGCAGTAGAGCTCGCCGACGATTCGGATGCCGCTCGCAGCGCGATGGCCAACCGACCCCAGTTCGCGGAGCAGGGGCGAATCCGGGAGCTCCCGGCCACCCTTGGTGACGAGGACGGCCTTGCCGTCATGGAACTCGAGGCCCGCGAGTTCGCCATCGACCTTCGGGCTCAGCCACAGGGCACCCGGAGGCAGGTCGCCGAGTTCACCGGGCTTGATCGCCCGGTACCGACTGGCGACTGACCGTCGATAGTTGGCCACTGCCTCGACCAACGAACGGGCCGCGAGCTCACGTGCCACTGCGCACCCCCGGGAGCTTCAATTCCATGTTCGAGAGGCGGAGCATCAGGCAGTACCGATCGCCGTCGATCCGTCCTTCCAGGAACCCGCGCCAAGGCACCCCGTTCTGGTGGAGCACCAGGGGTTCCCGTCCTGCAGGACCTGCACCGACCAGCGCGAGTTCGTCCGCTGCATCAAGCTCCTTCGCCACCGCCTGCAGGAACTCGAAGGTCAAGCCATCGACATGCGACACGACAAGCGACCGCGTGAACACGAACCTGCGGATCGCCTCGGATCGCTTGAAGCGGACCTTGCTGAGTCGGATGGGATCAGCGAGGTCGATGTTGCCCATCAGGTCGACGGGATCGCGTCGCTCCCGCTCCACCCCATCGGGTGAAGTGATCACCTCGATGATCCTTGGAGCCGAGATCGCCAACTCGCCGGTTGCGGTCATGTAGACGGACAGCGTGTCCCGGAGAGGACTCCCCGTGAGCGCAAGATCGATCTCCGGATCACCGGCGATGAGTGCCGCGGAATAGTCGGGGCCGAAACGCGCGGCCAGCGATTCATGGGTGTTCCCGTCACCCGCGATGATGAATCGCCGCTGGGCGATCGGGCGGCCCCGCGCGATCCGGGCAGGCTGCGGCGGGCGCGGCGGCGGAACGAGGCGAAGGAATGCATCGCGCCCCGGCTTGTCAGAGAAGTGGAAGCTGCGCATGGTCAATCAAACCATCTCGAAGTCGAGGTCATCGTCATCGGTTCCCGAATGGTCCGTTGCAGCCTGCTCCTTGGTCATCCACGCCGTCTCCGTGCGCCGTCCGATGAGCGCGAAGATGCCCTCAGAATTCGCCAGGATGAACGCGGTTGGCGGCTCCGGCTCGGCTCGATAGCAATACGCGAATCGGAACGCCCTTCCGGCGTCGAGTTCGGCCTTGAGCGATTCAGGAAGCGACAGCGGCGAGAGTGCAAGCACGGACTCGACGGTGATGTCGAGGATGTCCCTCGGATCGACGGGGCCGATCAAAGATTGTGCCACCCCGAGCGTCGACGGGGTCAGCGGCAAGGGACTGCCGTCGACGCCGACTTCCACGATCTCGGAGGCCTCGACGTTCTGGTCGTCGTCGGTGAACCACCCCTGGGCCGTCATCCCGGGTCGCAGCACATTCTGTCCATCGAGGGTCATGGCCGCACGCGTACAGGCCGCCCCCGAGGCGTCGACCGCCATGCGCCGGCGCGCTCCGTACAAATCGGCCCGTTCGATCCGAGCGGGACGGAATGACGCGGACTCGCCGCACCAGTCAAGGAGCAGTTCCCGGGACACGATCGGGACTGTACCACGAGTGAAGCGCTTTGGAATCACCTTCCAGGTACCGAGCGTTGCTCGCGGCCCCACGCACCGTCCCTTGACCAGCGATCGAGTTTCATCGACCCGGTGACCGGGCTGGTCGAAGGCTTGCGTTCATCGTTCCTCGATGGATAATGCCACCATGCACAGAGTCAGCCGCTCCGGGCTCGAGGATTTCATCAAGTGCCCCCGCTGTGCGTACCTCAAGTATGCAATGGACTGCTGGCCACCGAAGTCACCGCCCTACACCCTGAACCTTGCGGTGGATCAGTTGCTGAAGCTCGAGTTCGATTCGTGCCGGCAGGAAGGGCGGCACCATCCATGGACCCGCGAACTCGGACTGAGGCCCTACAACCATCCACGGTTGGACGAATGGCGGGACGAGAAGCGGGGCCTTGTTCGCGACTGCGTCGAGTCGGGTGTCCAGCTTTTCGGGGCCCTCGACGATCTTTGGTGCGACGACGAGGGCGGCATCCACGTCGTGGACTACAAGGCGACCAAATCTCGGAGCGCCCCGGCGATGAACGCCCCTTGGCACGATTCGTACCGCCGACAGGCGGACATGTACCAGTGGATGCTCCGTGGACTGGGCGTTGACGTTTCGCCCACGGCATACTTCCTCTTCTGCGTGGTGGATGAGTCGCGCGGGTTCGCCGGATCGCTCAACTTCACCCATCAGGTCGTGCCGTACGAAGGCAGCGACGGGTGGATTCCGGGCAAGCTCAAGGAGTTCCGTGCAGCCATGGAGGCACCGACCATGCCAAGCACAACGCTGGCGGATTGCGATGCGTGCCGATCCCGGGCCGCGCTCCGGGAAGCGTTCATCGAGCGCGGATGGCGCTGATGGTCTCCCGCGTCCCCAGCCTGGGTGCACGGTAGGCCGAAGCGCTTCATTCACACTATCTCCGGAGGATTGATCCTGATGACCAACCACCCATCATCCGATTGTCCATGCGAGCAAGCGCGCAAGGCGCTCCTCGATTCAAGTTCCGCGGACCCAAGACGGTGCGCGTTCGGGTTTTTCGCGTCCGACGACTTCCCATTCGGACCGGGCGCTCACCATTGGTACGGGAGCCTTGCAGCGCTGCATCGGGCGCTTGTCCACGACCTCCCGTTCGCATTCCTGGACGATGAGCCCGAAGAGATTGCCGAGCTGGAGCGGGAGTTGATGATCGAGACTGAAGGCATGACGACCATCGAAGCATTGGGCACCATTGGCGCGCAGAGCCTGGCCGAGTCGCTGCAGGGGGTCCAGCGTCTCTGCTGGGTCGGTACGTTCGATGAGTTGCGCCTGGGTTCCACGGAGTGGGCTCTGAGGATGAGATCCGAGTTCCGCGAACAACAGTGCCTCGAATCGCAGGCCACAACGTCACCTGAGCTTCCCCTAAACGAAACGGAGTTGGAAGAGTTCGTCGACTTCCTCGCGCACTATGGAACCTGAGCAGTCGAAGGCTGGGGCCGCGCGGCCCAGCCGAGCACCGAGCAAGGGGTGTCCCGCCACGCCGGCGAACCTGTCGGTAAAGTGAAAGCAGGTGAAGGGTCACTCGCCCCGGATCGGTCACTCAAAGGAGTCCCAATGTCGTCATTTCAGGGCAAGACGGTTGTGGTCACTGGCTTCGGAAGCGCCGTTCGGAAAGAGTTGGAGGAACTTTTGACCAGGGCAGGGGCCATCGTGACGCACTCGGTTTCTGGCAAGACGCAGGTGCTCGTCGTTGGTGCCAAGCCCGGCCCCGAAAAACTGGAGAAGGCCCGAAACGCCGGTGCGGAGATCATCGACGAGGCGACTGCCCGGGCCCGCCTCGCGCCCTGAGGAGATCACGAAGAGGCTTGCCGATCGCTGAGCGAGGCCATAAACTCCGTTGGGGTTTCAGCCGGTGGTTTGATCGCTAGTTTGTCCTGGTGTTTCGCCAGGGTGGTGAGGTTGTCGGCAACGGGGCGCATCGTGTCTCCCGCAGATCGAATGTCGCGCGGTGGCTTCCTCGCTTCGCTTCGTCAGGCGCCGCGGACGTATCGATCTGCGCTCGAGACTCGCGGTGCAGGTGCTGAAGTAGCGAGCCATCGGCTGAACCCCTCTCGTTCGGCTCCAGACTTGATGAACTGGCCAAGGACCACGGCATGACGACGCCAACGCTCTCGCCTCCGTTGGAACGATTCCACAAGAGGAACCGATTGAGTGTCGCCGGGCTGCGTCGTTGGCTCATCGTGGCAACCCAGTCATCAACCGATCCGCTGAGCGCCCTCGAGCGGGGACACGCCCGCTGGCTGCTGGCAATCGGCGAATCCGCATCGGAACTCGTCAGAGACATGGGGCGGGATCCGCTCTACGCGTGCCGCCATGCCCTTGCCACCTCTCCGCCACCGACGCTGGCGGCGTGGAGGCACGCCTTGGAGTTGAATGGGCTCACACCGTTCGGGGATCGCGAGACCCTCAGGCCGCTGATCGCGGCAGCGGAAGCGCGGATGCCCGACGGTTGGCGTGAGCAGCAGACTCACTTCGACGTGATCGCCCAAGCCTCGAAGCGACCGATGACCGAGGTCCTCGATGCGGTGCGCGCTTCGTGGCATCTGTTTCTGGCGCTGCTCAGGGTTGCGCCGCCGCGTCTGGCTCGCAAGGAGCTCGGTTGGTTCCTGAAGGAGGTGAACGGATCGGGATTCGGAGCGGACCCGCACAAATCACTCCAGTCCAAGCGCATTGCGAAGCGGATGGCTGAACTCCTTCGGCAGCGTCTGGATGTTCGGTTGAGCGCGGCACAGTTCGATCGAGTGTGCCCGACGACCGTCGAGGCAATCGGCGATGTGTCGCTTCTCCTCACCGAGTCGACCCGTGTCTTCGTTCAGCAGAGAGGCCATCGTCACGCAGCAGCTGCAGCACGGATGACCGTGGAGCAGCAGAAAGCCCACGCACATGAGCTCACTGAGGCAACGATTGCATCGATCCTTCAACTCCCGTCCTGCGTCGGTGCAACGGCCGCCGTCATTCGGCGCCAGTGGCGAGCGATTGCGGAGCGACTCCAAGCACTCGAATGGCTGAGACTTGGGGGCGAGTACTGGGAGACGATGGAGGCGATGGAAGCCCGGCTCAATGGAACCATCGATGCACTCACCGACAGGCTGCATCTCATTCCACCCGCTCCGAGGGAGATTCAGCATTTGGTCCGGCATTCGATCACAGCCCCACTTGGCCTGGTCTGGGCGTCACTCGACCACCACGCCCGGTGCGCGGATCGGTTTGCCCGGGAGTTGGTGGAGCGATCTGCCGACTGTCGGTCCGCGCTCAACACGGCTGCCCTCAAGGCCTACCGCCGCAATCCGGGAAGAGTCTGGGATGCGTGCGGCAGCGACTTGGCGCGGGCACTGCCTGGTTCCTGGGATGGCGTCTTCCTCGTCAAGCGGACCCTGCAGGCCAGCGAGAAATACGTCGTACTCGATTGGCTGGAGTCCTCCTCTATCGCCGATCGCGATGCGTTTGAGCGATTGCAAGCACGCTGGATGGACAAGTACGTCCAAACCCGGCACCATCTTGAATCGCACGATCTCACCCCTACGCTGCTGGGGCTGAGAAGTGCACGGCGATTCAGGCTGGCGATGCAGACGGCGCTTTCCATGGGCGACTCATATACACGCCACCGTGTGGTCAAGAAGTTGAAGCGGCTTCGGGCCGTGCAATCGGATCACGGCCGGTGCATTGCAGACCAGATTGCGTCCGAAGGGCTCCGCGCCATGACGGCCGGACAGGCACTTGACCTTCTCAGCGGGCTGTTGAGCGTGGAACGGCTGACCAAGGTGTGCGAGTCGGCTGCAGATCCAGCCGTGAGTGACCGATCGGCGGGCGAGTTGTTCCGTTGCATCAGATCAGCCCGATACCGAGGAGCCAAGGTGGGATTTGCCTCGCTGATGCTCCAGGACGATGTGCCGCAAGGGGCACTCGATGGGATCTGGCGGGCTGCCATGGCGTGTGGCGAGGATGAAGCCATCTGGACCGCACACCGGTTCCCGAGGCACTTCATGACGCGGGCGGTCAGGGACCTGCCCCTCGCGAGCCTGCTGGCACGGGCGGCCGCAGCGCCCTCCTTGGCCCGTCTGCTTGCCCCCATCATCAGTCGTGCAGACCTGCTTGCTGCGTTGCCGGACGCGCGGATCCGCCTCGGCAAGCGTCCCGGATTGCGAGCAGCGCTTGAACTTGCCATCCTGTCCGACTTGCGCGAGTTGCCATACCTGCGACAACTCGCGAGGACGTCGGCCAGGAAGCGGAAGTCAGGATTCAGGTTCGATTCCTGCTATCGAACGTACCAAGTGCCCAAACGGTCGGGCGGCAAACGGACCATCTCCGTTCCCGATGCATCACTGATGCGCCTGCAACGGCGCCTCCTCGTCGGGGCGTTCGAGCCGATTCCACTGCACGATGCCGCACACGGCTTCCGGCGAGGCAGGGGCATCCTCTCGAATGCAGCCGCCCATGTCGGCAGGCAACTGGTGGTGAATGTCGACATCAAGGGGTTCTTCCCCAGTACGTCCCATGCCGCCGTGCTTGCAGCGTGCCTGAAGGTCGATGGCGGAAACCTGAGCATCCGCGGGGCAAAGTTGCTGGCGGACATCTGCTGCCACCGCGGCGCGCTGCCGACGGGCGCTCCGACCAGCCCGGCGATCGGCAATCTCGTGCTTCGGAGCGCGGATGCCGCGATCGCCACGGCGGCGGCGCGATTCGGGATCACCTACACGCGCTATGCGGATGACCTCACGTTCTCCGGGGACAGCGAGTGCAAGCGGATCCTGCCTTTCGTCAGCCGCGTCATCCACGAGTGCGGCTATGAGTTGGACGAAAGGAAGACGCAGCTCTACCGGAAGGGAAGGCAACAGCTCGTGACGAGTCTGGTCGTGAACGACAAGGCCAACCTTCCGCGCAGTGATCGGCGCAGGCTCCGGGCTGCGGTGGACCGCCGATGTGCCGGGCACACCGTGACATGGCAGGGGCAGCCGATGGATGACCGCTCGCTGCGCGGCCGGATCGCCCTGCTGCACATGATCGAGCCGACGACGGCACGCAAGTACCTTGAACGCCTGAACCAGGAAGCCAACGGCTGGAGCAAGGCCCGTGAGTAGGAGCAAGGCCGAGGAGTCATGTCACTACGATTCGGATTGCGATCCCTTCAAGGCCTCCGGCGTGAAGGGAGATCGCGCGGCTGTCCTCTTGGCGGCGGCAGCGGAGCATCCTGACGAGTCGTTCAGGCTGGCATGCCGGAGGTGCATCGAAGGAGCCCTTGACCACGATCGCATCCGTTCAGCCATCGATGCCGTCCAGCGCCTGGTGCTGCCGCACAATGACGATGTGCTCGAACCGATGGCTCTCGACGATGGCGCGTGCTTCATCATCGCCGCCATGCAATCCCTCTCGAGTCGTTCCGGATTCGAGGAGGACATCCTGCGGATCACGTCCGCCGACGGCCCCGATCGCGCTGGAGGGGTTGAGCTCACGGGCCTGAAGGGTTGCTCACGCGTCACTCGACGATCGGAAAGCGGTTCATGGAATCTGGCCAAGGGTTCCATGTTCCACCCCGCACAGCTGCGGAACTGGGTGGCGGAGCACACCTGGCCGCGCCACTGCCGGGTCCTGAGCGACTCCGACCAACAGCACGCCATCCTGACCATTCCCGGCCATGCGTCCGGCATCCAGGCGCTCCGCGCTGCAGTCGATGCTCTCTGGCACTTGCCGGAGTCGGCGCTGCCGGACAACCAGTGGTGGAACACAGGACCCTCGACGCGTGCCCGCCGCCGGTCTGAGGAGTTGGCGCTGCCCGAGGGGGCCTGCCGATACTGGTTCGGCCTTGATGCGCAATTGCGTCGGTCGATGGACGAGTTCGACAAAGCATTCAAGGTCAATGCGGTTGGCCTCTCAGCTGCCAAGGACGATGGTGCAAGCCTCGGCAAGATGGGTTGCAAGGTTGCGCTGGGTCCCGTCGACATGCACCTTCGCTTCGAGACGCCGGAGTCGATCATGCGACTGACCGCGATGGCGAGCGAGCGAGTGGCCTTGAAGGTCAGGGGAATCCGGCCACTCGGCTGGCTGATGTGCGGGCGCGGCGAGGACGACATCCGCTTCGTTCCATCGGCGCACGTCGCTCCCCCGACCTGGATCTGGTCGCCATGGCTGGCCGAACTGTCGGTACCGCGCACCATTGCGAGGGAACTGGCCCGATGGCGAGGCCCCTTCGCCGACGAGGCTGACCTGGACTTCCTGGAGACCTTCCTGTGACACCATCGCGAGCCGCAAGCGTCATCGAGTCCATGATGGGCACCCCCTGGCCGGTGTTCCTGTGGGGGCCACCGGGCTGCGGCAAGTCCTCGCTGGTGCATTCAGTCGGCACGGCTCTGCAGCGGACCGTCATCGACATCCGTGCAGCGCTGCTCGATCCGACGGATCTCCGGGGCATTCCCATGCTCCACGATGGTCGCGCCGTCTGGTGTCCGCCGGCGTTCCTTCCTTCAGCCGGGGACAGGCCCGGCATCCTGTTCTTCGATGAACTCAATGCTGCCCCGCCACTGGTGCAGGCCAGCCTGTACCAGCTCACCCTCGATCGGCGGGTGGGCGAGTACCGGTTGCCGGATGCATGGTCCATCGTCGCGGCAGGGAACCGCCTGGAGGACCGTGCACTGGCGTTCAGGATGCCCTCCGCGCTGAGCAATCGATTCGTCCATGTCGAGGTCGAGGTCGACTACGACGACTGGCGGGCGTGGGCGCATCGGGCCCAGATCCATCCGCTCGTCGTCGGGTTGCTGGCGCTTCGCCGCGAGCTCCTGCACGACATGCGCAGCGGCGAGCGCGGTTTCGCGACGCCACGATCCTGGGCCATGGCGTCCGACGTCCTCAAGCAGTTCGGTTCGGTCGACCTGTGCTTCGACGTGCTCGTCGGCACGGTGGGGGAGGGAGCGGCCACGGAGTTGCGTGCCTTCGCCGAGCGAACCCAGAGCGGGCGGATCGTCGAGCTGATTCTCGATGACCCGGAGCACGCGGAACTCCCGTCGGATCTGGGCGACCTGTACGCGGTCGTCTCCTTCCTCATCACGTCGATCAAGGATCCGCGTTCACGGGCTGCATGCGGAACCCTCCTGGGCCGCCTGCCGGTCGAGATGGCCATCCTGGTCGCCCGCGACACGCTGCGGGTGGATCCCTCGCTCCGCAAGCAACCGCAGTACACCGCGTTCATCTCCCTGCATTCGTCGAGCATCAACGCGCATGACTGAGCCGGTGGCAGGATCGTGGGACGCGATCCGTCGGGCCCGTGTCGGGCTCATGATGTCCCACCCGTACCTCGCCAACGCAGTCGCCCGGTTGCCGCTGGTGGATGCCACCGGACGGCCATGGTGCCCGACCTGCGCCACCGATGGCTATGCGATCTACGCCAACTCCGAGTTCACGTCGACCCTGAACCTTGGCGAACTCATGTTCGTCCTGGCACACGAGCTGGTCCATTGCATGGTTGGGCACCTCGACCGCCGGGGCGACCGGGATGGCTTCGTCTGGAACGTCGCGGCCGATTACGCGACCAATGCGCTCCTCGCGTCGCACGGATTCCGACCGTTGGGCTCGGCACTCCTTGATCCGCGACTTGCGAGACTGTCCGCCGAGGAGATCTATGAGCGACTCATGTCCAGCGGAGGGGGCTCCGGCATGTCGGCGCTCGAGGTTCGAACGGCCGACGGATCCACCGCGAAACTGCATCGGGATCCGCTGACCGAGGGGGAGGCCGCCCGCGACATCTGGTTGGATCGCCACCTGCCTCCGGATGGAACCGATCCGGGGGAACTCCGACCGAGCGGCTTCCCCACGGCACTCGAGCGTCGCATCCTCCGCCGCGCGCTCATCCAGGCAGCGGCATCGGCGGCCGGGAGCACGGCGGGATTCTGGCAATCGGCGCTCGGTCCCGCCACGGTGTCGCCGCTTGCCTGGAAGTCGCTGCTGGCACAGTTCATGGCGGGCCTGCGACGGACCGACTATCGCATGTTCCCCCCGAACCGCAAGCACATCCATCGGGGCGTCTACATGCCGTCCGTCGGTGTGCCGGGCCCGACCCACATCGTCGTCGCCGTGGACACCAGTGGATCCATGCCGGATCGTCTGCTTTCCGAGATCTTCGCGCAGATCGACCACCTTCGTACCGCTGCCGAGTGCTCGATCACCGTGCTGCAGTTCGACACCATCATCCAGGCGAAGCATCTGATCGAGCCGTGGGACACCTTCTCGACCGCCACCCTTGCCGGAGGGGCCGCCGTGGGCCGCGGAGGGACCGATTTGCGCGCACCGTTCCTGCACCTCGACACGATTCGATCGGACGGCCCCGCCCAACTCGATGCGCTCATCGTCCTGACTGACGGCGATGGGCCTTCACCTAAAGTCGCACCCGCCTATCCGGTGCTTTGGCTGATCGCGCCGGAGGGCAAGAACTCATGCCCCTTTGGGATGGTCGTGGAACTGCCGGGAAACTAGCTACGGTGTGGGGGCGGGGGTGTCGTCGTGGATTGCGATCGACTCCGTCAGAGGGATCGGTTGAAACAGAGCTACTTCAATAGGGTTGCTAGACCTTTCTGTACTGTCGAATCTAAACATACTCCGCTGGACTTCACGAGCACCGGCTCGGTAAGATGTCGGTGGTGGCTATCGATGACACGTACCAACACTGGAATGCTGCGATCATCTCCACGGTGACCGCTGGTTTCCTGCCCGATGAGCCTGTCTTTCTCTCGATCGACGCCGAGCGCCTGTCTGAGATCGCCGTCGCCTGTGGCCTCTGCGATGGTCCATCGGCGCGGGATCAGTTCGTCACTGCGGTACGGGAGCGGTGCGTTAAGGACGGCAGAATCAGTGTCCGCACCATCGAAGGCGTAGACAAGGCTGGTCGGCCGCTAGGCGTCGGGTTCCTCGCCTTGCTGGTGCTTGCAGCGGGCGAACGAGGAGCAGCCGGCGATGACAGGTTCTATCTCTCCCTCTCGAACCTGTTGTGGCCGCAGAGACCACAGCCGGCGCAGAACCGTCAGGATCTCAAGATGCCCCCGGGCGAGAGGTGTGAAGAACCGCTCTGGAAAGTGTGGAATTCTTGGTTGTTGACGCAGGGGTATGCGCCCACCGCGCGCCGCGGACAGGGGCCACGCGAGAAGTTCCGAATGTACCCGATCAGTCAGGCAACGCTTAGCAGGTCTGAGCAAGCGTACTTGATTGAACATGTGCTTGGACCCGCGATCAAAGCCAGGCAGCTATCCGCGTCTCTCGATCAGGATGCGTTTGACTTCTGGCTTAGGCAGCGGGCGAAGAGAGCTCCGCACCTTTGGCAGGGGATCACCGATCGCGTGCTCGGCCGGGACCGGGTTGGAGGCCATCGATTCCCCGTAGCGTTTAGGGAGACGTTCATTGCGGAGTGCTTCGAAGCCTTCGCGCTGGCGGCGACTGGCTCCAACGCACCCGCCATCGCTGCCGGTATCGATGTGCGAGCAGTTCGACCAACTGTCGCTGCGGGACTTGTTCGAGAGGCCGCGCTCGACGGCACCGTTGAGTATCGCCTGCGGCCTGCGCGTCCGAGACGCACGAGGAACTACTCTGGCGGCCGAGTGGTGATCCATGATCGCTTGTGGGATTTGTTGGCTTCCGAGGATCCGCAGTGGTTTCAACCGATCGGCGAGCCGCTTCCAAGCCTCGCTTCGGCAAGCTACGTAGTCGAGAACTATCCAGGAGTTGTGAGCCTCGACTTGCCAGACCGTCCATTCTGGGTGTTGGCACCGGATCCCAACGCACCAACCGACCAGCTCCTTGTGAGCGATCGCAAGCCTGACCCCGATGAACGTGTGATGGTGGTAGTCCGACTCGATAGTCAGCGGTCCGACGCGGTCATTGCGTCGCTGCATCGATTGAAAGAACTTGGTTTCTTTGACTGGGAAGGAACTGCGGATGCGATGCCGGGCTGGCGAGAGTACCGGCGTTGCCGTATACTCCTGAGCCCATGGCCCTCAGAAGCTCTGGCCGGCGTGGACCCAGAGCTTTACCTCCGGCTCTCCCCTGAGGCCAGCGACACCATCCGATTCGAGTTGGGTCTACGTGCCGCTGACGAGAGGGGCGCGTTTATGGAAGGTTGTCTACCCGCTGTTTCGATCGTCACGGAAGCAGACCCGCTCATTCTTCGAGTTGCGCCGCTGGACAGTCTTGCTTCCCAAGACACTCAAGAGCTGAAGGGTCGGCGAGGCCAGTTGTTTCACCTGCCTTCGGAGCTGAGTCCCGGCCTCTATGTGCTCCAGGGGCTCTCTGGAGTGCCTGGTGACGAGCAAGAGCTCTGTCAGCGTCGCCTCGTAGTGCGCGCATGGAAGGATCTTTTGATCGAAGCACCGTCCCCCGGTCTCTGGACATCGATCGTTGGCGGAGCGGAAGCCCTCAGACTTTGTGGCCCCAGATGCGAGAAGGCCCCCCCATGCACCGAAGGGGAGGTCAGCCAATGAGTACCTGGTACCTCGTGGGGCAACTAACCAAGCGTGGTGACCTGCCATCCCGCATTCGGGAGACCGCGCGCCGCTTCGGATGTCTGCAGGAGATTGACTCAATACGTCTGGAGAAAGCCTGGGGACAGGTTAGGACTGGCAATGGCGTCTACTGCGCGATCGGCTTCGCGGATCCACGTCCGCACGGGGGAGAAACTGCGCCTGAACCTCCATTTGATGCACAGCCATTCGTCAATCAACTCGGGTTGACACTCATCAAGCCCGGACCCGTTTCTAGCTCGGTCCTGCCTGAAGCGAATGTAGTGAACTGGATGCAGGAACTTCTCGTCAGCGGGGATCCAGTTCTGCACATCGAGCGAGCGCCGCCGCCCGATCCCGCGGACGTTGAATCTGCCAGAGATGCAGAGGCTCGGGCGCTCGAAACGATGGAAAGCCAAGCGGGCACGATCAGGTTCGATCGCCTCCTGGCATGGCTCTCGGTTCAAGTGAGAGGCACTTGGACCCAGTTCGCTGATGCCTGCCGCTCGCTTGGACTGGACGCTACAACGAAGGCTGGAGATGTGCTTGGACGCCTTCAACTCCTCGGTCACATCGAGGTATCGGCGGACGGTAACCGGTGGGGAGTGACTCCCCCTGCGATCGTTGGCGACGTTCGCGGAGGTTGGTTCTTGTGTGGCCAACGCTGCGACCGTCTGCTTGACCAGCTCGCTGACATATTGCCCGTGGAACGCCAGCCACAACGCGGCGGACCAACGATTGTGACGCTCTCACCGCGCAGTGAGCAGTTGGCGACTCGGACCGTGACGATCGGTGCCAATCAGGTACCGCTGATTGGGGATGCATCCAGTCAACTCGCTGTCCAGTTCCCCAGCTGGAACCATTGGTACTCAAATGTGCGCAACACCTACCACCCGGATCTCTCCGCGGCTATAACCGTCGAGCGATTGACATCTGACGGTCAAGCAGCGATTGTCCGGCCGGCGATGTCCAACGGCAAGTTGACCGTGGGCGAAGGGATTTACCGACTGACCTTCCGTCATGGCTACACCACCGTTGTTCGGGCCTACTGTGACGGGGACGGCGCTTGGACGCGTGGTGACTGGTATGGCATGAACTACTTGGCACAGCGACGGTCGGGTCTCCGAGCATTTTGCTGCGGCAGTGATTTCATCATTCCGGCCGACCAGCCTTGGCCGCGGCTCTATGAGCGTCCGTTGGTGCTCGCGACCGGTAGGCTCCCGTCTTGGATTCCGGGCAAGGGCCGGGTGTTCGCCGCCGCGAGTGACACGGCACGCTCGCTAGCCTCCAAACTGGAAGTCGCACTCGAGAACATCTCTGTAGAGGGGGCTTCTTCATGATCGACGCTGTTGGCTCGGCGCTTCGCCTCAAGCGCGTCTATGAACTCTATCTCCAGTCTGCCTTCCCACTCTCAAGCCCACTACTTGCTGCTGAGCGTGCACGCTTGCTCCAGGGACGCTTGTCAGTATCGCGGCCGATACTTCTGGAACCTACGCCGGTCTACGAGTCGTCGGGTCTTACGCTTGCCCAAGCAAGTGCACGTTTGGGTCCGGGCATGAAGGACCTCGCGAGTTTGGCGAGCCCGATCTTTGGGGAGGGGCGGACGCTTTATCGCCACCAGTGGCAATCGCTCGATGCCGCGATTCTCCAGCGCAAGGACATCGTCGTCACGACCGGTACGGGCTCCGGCAAGACGGAGTGCTTCCTTCTGCCACTGCTGGCGACCATCGCCGCAGAGAGCCGCCAATGGCGGGCGAGCACTCCAGAGGCAGCGCCGCGGCGATGGTTTGATTCAGCCGGTGTCTGCTGGGAGCAACAGTGGGGACGGACGGGACGGGCTGCTGCCGACCAACATGCAGTCCGTGGGATGATCCTCTATCCACTGAATGCCCTCGTCGAAGACCAGTTGCGTCGCCTACGCCAGTGTCTCGAAGCACCAACTACTCGACAATGGCTCGACACGGCGCGGGGCGGCAACCGGGTGACATTCGGTCGCTATACCGGCCTTACACCAGTTGCTGGTCCACGCCCCGACCTCGTCGGTGATGCACGTCAGGCCAGAAATCTCTCTGAAAAGCTCAGGCCGCGGCTGAAAAGCATGGCTGCCGCGAGCGATCAACTCGACCAGCTGCTATCCGAGGATGACGATCGCGCGAGACGCGGAGAAGCGCGCAAGCTCGATCCCGAGCTCAGGTACTTCATGCAGGACGCTGCAGGAGCGGAGCTTTGGTCTCGCTGGGACATGCAGGCGACGCCGCCTGACGTGCTCATCACAAACTACTCGATGCTGAACATTGCTCTCATGCGATCAGCAGAGAACGCGATATTGGATGCGACGCGGAATTGGATTGAGCGATCGCCAGACCATATCTTCTTTCTCATAGTTGACGAGCTTCATGCATATCGCGGTTCGGCGGGAACCGAAGTGGCGTATGTAATTCGTCTGCTCCTTGAGCGGCTCGGGCTTACGCAGCGACCGGATCAGCTTCGGATCGTGGCCACCTCGGCAAGCCTTGGAACGGACGATGAGTCCCGCAGATTCCTCGAGCATTTCTTCGGTCGCGATCCGGATCGATTCGCCGCTCCCATATCTGCTGATCAAACTTCGCCGCGGCGCGAGGGACTATCGAAGGTGCGTCATGCCGCAGAGGCTTTTGCCACGTTTGCTGACCAGGTACAGTCGGATCCATTCGCGACCCTCGAGCCGCCTGAGGTTCAGTCCGATGAACTCACTCGGGCCACAGAGCAGCTCGCGGTGGACCTAGGCGGCGCGTCGACGGAACCTTGTAGTGCCAAGCTCCGTCTAGGTCGTTCCCTCTGTTCCCTTGGCGCCCACGAAGCACTCCGTGCGGCCTGCGACGAACACTTTGAGATTTCCGGCACGCCTTCAAACGTTCGCGCCACTGACGTGCTGCGCGTGGACGACAGGATCTTTGGCACAGACGCGCAGCGGCTCCGTCGAGATGGAGCCGATCGCGATGAGCCAAGTCGATCGCTCCGTGGACTACTGCTTGCGCTTGCAGTCGCGGAAGATCCTTCGAACCACGGTCGTTCATTGCAGCCGATCCGTGGTCACATCTTCTTCGACAACCTCAGCAACCTTTGGGCGTGTACCGACGCAGCGTGCCCAGGCGTACCTGAAGAGTTCCGGGGACCCGAGCGTCCCCGGATCGGAAGGCTGCTCGGTGCGCCGTCACTTGCCTGTCCGGACTGCGGGAGTCGCGTTTTGGAGGTCATTGTCTGCGAAGTGTGCGGTGATGTGCTCCTCGGCGGCCACCGACGCAGGACGCAAGTCAATGGTGCCGACCGGGACTTCCTCACTGCGGATGAACCCGACTTGGAAGGACTCCCTGACCGTGCGGCAAGCCAGCAAACTCACGCCCGATACTGGTTGCTGTGGCCAAGCGATCAGACCCCGCTCGATACCAACTGGACAAATGAGGGTGTTGCGTGCAGATGGCGACAGGTGAAGTTCGATCAACGGAGCGGCTACGTCCACAGCCCCGCCGGCGCCCGGGGGACTAATGCCTGGCTCTGGCAGGCGACTCAGAATGGACAGGTCGCGCACGCGGCACAGGCCCTCCCGCACAAGTGCCCTCGTTGCGATGTGGACTTCGGCAAACGCCAGCACGGACTGAAGAGTCCGCTACGCAACCATCGCACGGGTTTCAGCAAGGCAGCGCAGGTGATTGCAGGGGCATTGCTGCGTGAACTGCCAGCTGAGATCGCCAGCAAGAGTGCTCGGAAGCTGGTTGTGTTCTCTGACAGCCGAGGCGATGCCGCAAAGCTCTCGGCCGGAATCGAGCAGGACCACTTCCGCGATGTTGTGCGCGGGGAACTCGTGCGCGGCACGCGCCAGCTCCGCACCGTACTCGAGTCCTTCGTCCGGTATGAGTGCCGCGACGAAGAGCCTCGGCGGGCACTTGTAACGGCAGCGAATCCAGCCTTTGCAAATGCCCTCAATCTGCGGCGCTCGGATGCTGACCGCCCGTTTCGAGATCTGTTCCGCGAACGATATCGGGATGAAGCAAGCCAGCTAACGGATTGGCTCAACGGTGATACCTCAGATCCAGGCGCGCAAGGCGGCGTGCTGTTGCGCAATTATCCGACTCGGTTCCCGATCAACATGCTCCGCCTGATTCTGTGGCAGCGCTTGTTGGCAATGGGAATCTGTCCCGGAGGGTGCGGCAGCGACGTTCTGTCTTGGCGCGACGCGCAGTCCAGACGGGACTATTCGTGGCCCGAGTGTTTTGAGTGGGCGGGCACGTGTGCGACGGAGCGTTGGGGTCAGAAGGGTGGCCTTTTCGATGCACATCTGACGAGAATGCGACGTGGCCTCATGGCCGAGATCATGTACGTACTCTTTCCCCACCGAGCCCGCACGTTTGAGGGGTTGGGCCTCGGCCGTGTGACTGTCGCGTCGATCGAAGGGGAGAATGCCGAGCATCTGGGTTGTGTCGAATCGGTGATCCGGCGTCTTGCTCTCCGCCGGAACTACGTTGGGGCTGCGTACTTCGAGCAGGGCAACGCCGCACCCGGGCTGCCCAGCGGACCACAGTCTTGGGCCACCAAGTACATGAGTGACCCTGCGCAATGCGCTGCCGTCGAGGCGCTTCTGCTGAAGTCCCAGGTGCTAGTCCCCGGCGATGCGCTACCAACTGTGAAGAAGCCCGGTCTCGACCCGGAAAAGCTGATGCTTGATCTGACACCGCCGGCGGACGGAATTGTCAATCGGTGCAATCAATGTAGGTCCGGGTACTTCGCTCGTGGGAATGGCCGCTGCGTGGAGTGCGGTGGCCGGCTGCAGGAGGAGCCAGCTCGCAACGGTCCAGCAGCCAGCGATTATTTCGCATATCTTGCTGATGATCGTCGAAAAGCCTTTCGACTCCATGCTGAGGAGCTCAGCGGCCAAACAGATCAGGAAGACAAGCCCGCCCGCCAACGCCGGTTTCAGGACGTGTTTGTTCCCGAGGAACTGCCTCAAGTTGACGGAGTCGACCTGCTTAGCGTGACCACCACGATGGAGGCGGGAGTTGACATCGGCGCACTCTTGTCGGTCATGCTTGCAAACATGCCGCCTGAGCGTTTCAACTACCAGCAGCGTGTAGGCAGAGCAGGCAGGCGTGGTGCTGGAGTCTCCCTCGCGGTTACGCTCTGCCGAGGCCGCTCGCACGACGCGTATTACTTTGAACACGCGGAGAAGATTACGGGCGACAGGCCGCCGCCTCCCTTCATCGATCCCACCAATCGCGCCATTTTCCGTCGCGTTCTGACGGAAGAGTGCCTAAGACAGGCTTTCCGTGCAATGCGCGCCGACCAACGTCCTGCCGCTGGCGAGAGTGTTCACGGTGAGTTCGGTGACGCGGCGGACTGGGCCAGCGCGAGAGTAGACCTCATCACCTGGATGGCTAGACACGGAGCCGAACTGCGGTTGGCTGCCGAGGTGCTTTCTGCGAAAATGCTGCTAACCCCGCCGGCCGAGTTGTCTTCGTTCCTCGATTCAGAAGTCAGCTGGATTCAAAGCCAATTGCCGCTTGCCATTGACGCGCTTGTCGCGGATCCGACCTTGACGCAAGAAGCCTTAAGTGAGCGTTTGGCGCACGCAGGCGTACTGCCCATGTTCGGATTTCCAACCAGGACTCGGCTGCTGCATACCCAACTGCCTGCTCACGCGACGCCATGGCCACCGGCGCACGGAACGGTCGATCGGGCGCTGGACATCGCGATTGGGCAGTTTGCACCCGGAAGTGAAACCGTCAAAGACAAGCGGGTACACACTGCCGCTGGGGTCGTTAGACTCGTGCCGGTCGGGGATCGTGTGATGGCCAAGCCCGGCTTTGTTCCGGCCATCGGCGAGCCAAACGTCACGATCGGTCGTTGTGCGGCCTGCCAACACTTGAGCTACGGACCCACAAGAGTGGATGCCCCCGCTCCCGGCTCGCCGCCCGCGAAGTCAAACTGCCCCGTTTGTGGTGAGCAGGAGTTCCAGTTCATTGATGCCCGTGAGCCCACCGGCTTCTTCTCGAACTTCTCACCGCGCGACTACGACGGTCTCTTCGAGTTCTTTCCCCGAGCGACCAAGCCGGCGCTCTCGTTGAGTGTTGTTCCACAAATGGCGAGGATCCCCGGCACCAACGCTGAAGTGGCCGTAGTGATCGACCGCATTGTCACGCTCAACGACAATGGTGGCGCGGGTGGCTTTGATTTTCAGCCCTCCTCACTTCTGCGCTGGCAGGGCGCTGTACAGCAGGACGGTAGAGCTGCCTGGGCGGTGTTCGATGACACAACCAGTAACGACTCGGGGTTCCACAACTTCGGGAATGCGAACGGCCCCGGCCACAGGCTGGCCCTGCTCGACCGTCGGCGCACTGACGTACTCCTCGTCGACATCGGGGCTTGGCCGAAGGGTGTGTTTGCAGACCCACGGAAGCCTGAAGGACGCGCTGCTTGGTACTCCCTCGCCTTCCTGCTTCGCAAGGCTGCCGCTCTCCTGCTCGACATTCGGTCAACTGAGATCGACGTGGGTATTCGGACATATGGCCAACCGGACGACGTCCGCGCACAGGCGTTCTTATGCGACTGCCTCGAAAACGGCGCCGGATACTGCTCTCGCCTAGGTGAGCCGCAGCAGTTTCAGGCTCTCTTGCGGTGCGCGTTCGAGATGGCAATGGGCTCTCCGGCCGGCGGGCCGGCCTGGGTGTCCTCTGAACACGCTGGCGCGTGCGGTGCATCATGCCCCCGATGCCTCCGGGAGTATGGCAATCTTCCGTACCACGGACTTCTGGACTGGCGGATGGGCTTCGACATGCTCCGCATTTTGCAGGACGGCGCAGCCGCAACGGTTGATCTGAGGACGCCCATCCGTGAAGGACTCGAAAACCCCTGGCTGCGCCTGGTCGAGGGAGGTGGTGACGTGTTGGCCGGCCCCGCAAGTGCTTTCGGATTCACTCCTTCAGCGGAGGGCAGCGGAAGGCGGTTTGTGAAGGATGGAGTGGTCCTGATTGAGTCGCACCCACTCTGGATCGACTCGCACCCAGTGCTGCAAGCAGCTCAAGCTTCGTACGGGCCGGGCGTTCGGTCGGTCAATCCCTACCGGGTCGGCCGCCGTCCCGGAGATATCGCAGCGCAGTGAATGGAGCAGGCGAGCAACCATGGGCATCTCGATCTTTGGCGACACCTCCAGCGACAGCTACAAGGCTGCGCTCGCCCTTCGTCCGGCGCTTGACGAGTTGATCGGAGAACGCGGAGATGTCCGCATTGTGGTGGGAGCATTTACGCCCGGCTGCCAGGTGCAGGACACCGACTTGCTGGTCCTCGGGGTTTGCACAGGCGTGGTCCCCATTCCAGAGGATCTCCTTTCCGAGGAACTGCGCACTCGGCCGGCGCGGTTGTCCAACTTTGCCATCGCGATAGAGGTGAAGAGCCACCCTCCAGAGGCCGTCCGGTTTGAGGGGAACCAAGTGCTTGTCCGCTACATCAATCGAGCGAACGGGCAGGTGGAGTGGCACGGTGCCACAGACCAGAATCTCAAGCAGGTGCACTCTCTCAAGACGTATGTCGAGCGCCAGGGCTTTCGGTCGCCATTCTGGCTTTCGGCCCTATGGTTGAGGAACGTTCCAGCTCGGGCATTACCCAAAGTGCAAAGCAATATCCTTGGCGCCGAAGTCACCGCCAGGGACTTCCTGCGGGCAATCGTCAACCAGCGACACGAGGAGATCAAACGGGACCTGAACAAGCCCTGGCAAACTTCATTTGTTCGCTGTGGACGCGATGATGCCGCGACCGAAGTGAAGAACGCGATTGACATCTTCACACGACGTATCGAGGCTTCGCGTCTAGACCGTCAGAAGATCGAGCGCATTACTAAGCGCACCGTGGAACCCGAGATTCCAGAGTACATGAAAAAACTGGGTAGCCAGCTCTTGATCTTCCGCGGACGAGGCGGATCAGGAAAGACCGTACGACTTCTGCAACTCGCCAACCGTCTAAGAGAAGACCGCGGCGCGCGCGTTCTGTTCCTCACGTACAACCGTGCTCTCGCATCGGACTTGCGCCGTCTAATGCACCTGATGGGTATTCGCGAAACTCTGGACAACCCTACGGTTAGCATTTATACCAGCGAGAGATACTTTTGGGAGTTGATGTCCGCCTGGGGCGAAGCTCCGCCCATCCAAGAGGGCAAGCCGTTCCCCGCAGAGGAGTTTCAAGCGAAGAAGCTGGTACTTCGTGAGCTGTTTGCGGGTGAATCCAGAGAGACGCTTCAGCAGGAAGAGGCTTGGAAGGCTCATCCGTCGTTGTTCAACTGGGACTTCGTGCTCATTGATGAGGCACAGGACTGGCCGACAGAAGAGCGGGATATTCTTGGTGCACTGTTCGGACCGAATCGGCTCGTTGTCGCGGATGGAGTTGACCAACTCGTGCGCCGCGACGGACGATGTGAGTGGAGCTCGCTCGCCCCCACGGAATTGCGCCAGATCGTTCCGCTGCGCAAGTCGTTACGGCTCAAGGCGAACATCTGCTCGTTTGTAGAGGCGTTTGTTGCCGCGTCCCACCTCGAGTGGGACATGGCGATCAATGACGAGGTACTAGGAGGCCGTGTAATCGTAGTGGTGGGACCGTACACCCACCGCGTGCACAACAGGATCATGGGTGAGCATCAGGCTGCCGGCAATCGGCAGGTCGATGCGCTGTTCTGTGTGACGGGAAGTTCCGGTTCCAGAAGTACTGGCATCGGAACAACTCTCCAGCAGTGGGGCGAGCAGGTATGGGACGGCTCGATCGCTGAGAACAGGGACTCGTTTCCTGAGAGCGCGCAACAGTATCGAATTGTCAAGTACGAATCATGCCGCGGGCTGGAGGGATGGACTGTCGTCTGCCTCGACTTTGACCGCATGCTGCAGCGGCAATTCGAGGAGGGGCTGCGGCGACCGCAAGATCTGTTCGAAACTCCTCAGGAGGTGGCTGACCGACTCTCCGCCCGATGGGGCATGATTCCGATGACTCGCGCGATTGATACTTTGGTGCTTCAGGTGGCGCCGCATAGCACCACAGCCGGAGTGCTCACGGCCATCGCTCAGGGACGAGACTACGTCGAGGTTGTTGCCGACTAAGGCGAGGAGCGTGCACTTCGCTTGCGCGACAGCCCTGAAGTCGTCTGGACAACGGGGCGACAGCGCTTGGCTCATGCTGACAGGCGCTTCAGCGCAGGGCGGATGCCGGGCACCTCGATCTCGAGCTTCCTGTCGAGGTGCTCAACTTGTTCATTCAGTCCGCACGCCTCGCCATTGAGGTCACTGATGAAGCCGTTACCATGTTCCGCTGCGACAAACATGGCTGTCCAATGGCCCTTGATTCACAATCTTATCTGATGAAATCGGTTTCGTGTCGCTATGTCTGACATGACTGAAACTCTCCAACGAATTCATGGAATCAATGACTCGCTCCCAGGGATGGAAGTACACGAGTCTAGGACTCGCCCGGAGAATGCCGTTCTTCTCAAGGCGGAGTTGGGTCGGATTGATGGCTCGGTTTCGACAACCTACCCAGAGTTGTGGATAGCCTCGTCGGGTCCACTCCGCGTCGATGCACTCATCAGGGCGATTGCCCGGATATTGCGCGGCGTCAATCATGACTCATCTGAACGGGTTGCCGGACTTGTGTTAGCGCTGTATCTGGTGACTTCTTCGCGAAGAGATCGTAATGCGCAGGGCCTTGCCAACTTCTTTCATCAGGTCATTGACGCAGACGCCGAGATTCTTTTCATCATCCCGGCACTCGAGCGGATCACCGCGAACTTCCAGCTCGGCTCGTTCACGCTTGAGCGAACAGATCTGCACCGATTGAAGGACCTTTGCCGGCGCGTCGATTGTGACTACGCGGACCGATACGGCGCGTCGTTGGAAGGTACGCAATGCATACGTTCCGGCGCAATACCCAGCCGAATCTTCGCCAAATCACTGCTGCGCGACCACAACCAACTCCGGTATCGGGTGTACGACGAGTACATGGGAGCTGTCGCTCACGGCATCCGCCAAGCGGTAGCCAGAGCCTTCAGCATAGAAACAGCTTTGCTGAGTATCGCAAGCGGTTGGCACTTCCCGCTAGAAAGACTCCTCCGACTCAGCCCAATGAAGACTATCGCGCTGTTCCGAGAACGGGCTTACAAGAATTCCAGAGGGTGGGTGGTACCCAGCACGCCCGGATTCACGCTTGTCCATTCGACCGACTTTTGGCCAATGGGTGCCGAGGAAGCACAGAAGTGGGCAGAGTCTTCCACCGGCCGACTCAATCCGCAGGACGACATGCCGGCTTGGATTCATTCTCCAGCGCGACTTACCGTCGCTGCAATGTCACATGCCGGAGGGGATGAGTCAGATCTTGCTGGATTGGTCGCTACGACCGCGATTGAGCTCTTGCTCACCGAAGGCAGCCAGGACATTCAGCGGACGGTTGTGCAGCTCGGTGCATGTGTATGGCGACATGCTCGCATTTCCGAAAGCGTGCTGGATGAGGAACGGATCAAGTCGCTTTACGATGCTCGGAGCAAGTTTGTTCATGAAGGCAAGACGATCCTCAGTGCTGACTCGCTTGATCTGGTGATGTTGGCCCGAGCGGTAGTACGCGTGGCTGCGAGGGCAGCGGCCGCGTCTAAGTTGCCCCGCGGACTTGCGCACGCCGATTGGCTCCAAAAACTCAAGGCTGTACAGACCTCAGAACAGGCCAAGATTGCCGTTGACGCGGTGGTCTTGAGGTCAGTTGGACTGATTGACTGAGTCTCGAACGCTTTGAATGGGGCTCCGCTACCCTCCCCCCGTCGAGGCTCCTCCGCCCACGACACCCCCAGCCATGGCGCCCACGCATCCTCCGCACAACCACGCGGCGATCCTTCGGGCGATCCTGAACGGGTACGCACTGCCCGAGCGGGGCGACCACGGCATCGTGCATTGGGCGCGTGTGCTCGAGAACGGGCTGCGACTTGCCGATGCAACCGGCGCTGACCGGGAGGTGGTCGCGTTGTTCGCGCTCTTCCACGACGCGCGTCGCGTGAACGAGTTCGACGACGACGGACATGGCCAGCGCGGTGCCGAGTTCGCACGGTCGCTGCGCGGCACGCTGGTCCACCTGAGCGATGCGCAGTTCGACCTGCTGCACGACGCGTGCCGCCTGCACACCGACGGCCTGGTGACGGGAGCCCCGACGCTCCTGGCTTGCTGGGACGCGGACCGCCTCGACCTGGGGCGCGTGGGGATCACACCCGATCCCCAACGCCTGTCGACGGACGCCGCACGCGACCTGCTGCCCCGGGCGCACCACCGCGCGGTCACGGCGTACGAACCGCGCCTTGTGCTGCAGGAGTGGGGGATCTGACAGCATCCACTGCCTACGCTTTCGCGAAGAGCAGCGCATGCCCAACCCAACCCGACCAGCAGCCACGACCCTTGCCGCGCTCCGAGCATCGGGGTGGCATAGCCGCTCGGTCAAGGAGGAGCTGCGCGCGAACTTCCAGCAGGCCCTGGCGCAGGCGGCTGCCCGCGGCGAACGCGGAGCGGCCAGCCTCTTCCCGGGCATCCTGGGCTACGACGACACGGTGCTGCCTGAGCTGGCCACGGCGATCATCGCCGGCCACGACATCCTCTTCCTGGGCGAGAAGGGCCAGGGCAAGAGCCGCATCATGCGCATGCTGCCGCGGTTCCTCGACGAGTGGCTGCCGTACCTCGACCTGCCGGGCTGCGCCGTGCACGAGGACCCTGCGCACCCGATCACACGCGCCGGCCGCGACCTGCTGGCCACCACGCCGCCCGAGCAGGTGCCGATCGCCTGGTGGCACCGTGACGATCGCTACGCAGAACGCCTCGCTCCCGGCACCAAGTTCGCCGACCTGATCGGCGAGATCGATCCCGCGAAGCTCGCCGCCGGCACCGCGATGGGCGCCGAGGAAGCGCTGCACTTCGGCCTCGTGCCGCGCATGCACCGGGGCATCTTCGCCATGAACGAACTGCCCGACCTCGATGAACTGGTGCAGGTCGGGCTCTTCAACGTGCTCGAGGAGCGCGATGTGCAGATCCGCGGCTACCCCGTGAGCTTCGACCTCGACGTGATGCTCGTCTTCAGCGCGAATCCAAGCACCTACAACCGCAGCGGCAAGGTCATCCCGCAGCTGAAGGACCGCATCGGCAGCACGGTGGTCACGCACTACCCGCGCGAACGCGATGCAGGCATCGCCATCACGCGCCAGGAAGCCGGGCTCGACCTGGGCGGCGAGTACCCGGTCGTGGTGCCGCCCTTCATGGACCGCGTCGTCGAGGAGATCAGCGTCGTCGCGCGACGGAGCAAGTTCGTGGACCACGCCTCCGGCGTGAGCGCGCGCTTCAGCGTCGCCAACTGGCGCACGATGGTCGCCAGCGCACGACGCCGCGGGATCCAGCTCGGCGAACGCCCGGCCGTGCCGCGCATCAGCGACCTGGCGCACCTGCACTCCTCGGCGCTGGGCAAGCTCGAGCTCGACCTGATGGGCAGCCACCAGATGGGCGAGCGGCAGGTGATCGATGCGATCGTCGCCGAGGCCGTCGGCACCGTCTTCAAGGAATACGTGGATGAGCACGGGCTCGACGCGATCGCCGATGCCTTCGCCAAGGGCGTGCGCATCGAGGTCGGCGAGCTCGTGCCGAGCGCGCAGTACGCCGAGCGCCTCAAGCGCATTCCCGAAGCATGGGACAAGGCGTTCGAGGTGAACGCGAGCGGCGACCCGGCCGTGCGCGCATCGTGCGCGGAGTTCGTGCTCGCGGGGCTGTGGGCCGGCGACCGCGTGAGCCGCACGAGCAAGCACGGTCGCACCTCCTACGAGGTCCAGTGACCGTGGACGATCAGCCCTCGCAGCCGCTCGGCGGCGTCTACCACACCTACCTCGGCTACGACGCGGTGAAGTTCGGGTCTGCACAGCCATCCGATGCCGGCGGCGCGGCCCGTGGCGCGTTCGAGCACCTGCTCGCGATGGGCTCGATGCGCCGGTTCACCGACGAGGAACTGGCGGAAGCGATCCGCATCGAACCATCACAGATCCAAGGCCTTGGACCGAGCCTCGAGGCACTCATCGAGCTGCTCGAGCAGCGACGCGCGAAGATCCTGGCGACCTACGACCCGGCGCCGGCCACGAACACGGCGGCGCGTGCGTTCCTCGACAGCGCCTCGCGCGTGGTGCCGGCGACCGGCGACGCGGAGCTGGCCAAGCGCATCGCCCGCGCGATCGCCACACAGCAGCTTCGCGATCTGGAGCGCTTCTGGTACCGACTGGAAGAGGGCTCACCCGCACAGCGCGCACTCACCCAAGCGCTCGAGCGGCTGCGCGAGAAGTACGAGGTCGACCAACTCGCCTCCAAGTGGGCCTTCACCGGTCGCGAGCCGCTGGGCGTGGAGCAGGCGATCGCCGTGAAGGAGGAACTCGAAGAGATCGATCGGCTGCTGGAGCAGTTGCGCCAGGCGTTGAAGGACGCCAAGCCCGCCATCATCGACATGGATGCGCTCTCGCAGTTCGCGCCGCAGGAACAGCTCGACGACCTGCGCGATGCGCAACGCCGCGTCAACGAACTCCTGCAGCGGCTGGCCGAGGAAGCGGGGCTCTCGCGCACGCCGGAGGGTGGGTGGCAGGTCACGCCGAAGGCCATGCGGCTCTACCAGCGCAGCCTGCTGTCCACGATCTTCGGCGACCTGCAGGCATCACGCAGCGGCAGGCACGACGGCGTCACGAGTGCCGACGGTGCGGTCGAACTGCCGGCCACGCGCCCGTACGAGTTTGGCGACAGCCCCTCCGCGATGGACATCCCGCAGAGCATGGTCAACGCGATGGTGCGTGAATCGGCAGGGGGCTCGCGCGCTCCCGGCGAACCCATCCGCATGCGCGGCGACGACATCGTGGTGCACCGCACGCGCCAGCAACCCAAGTGCGCGACGGCCGTGATCATGGACATGTCGGGCTCGATGCGTCACGGCGGGCAGTACATCCAAGCCAAGCGCATGGCGCTGGCGCTCGATGGCCTGATCCGCAGCGAATACCCCGGTGATTTCCTGCAGTTCATCGAGATGTACACGATCGCGCGGCTGCGCGCGCCCGGCGAGGTGGCGACGATCATGCCCAAGCCGGTCACGATCCATGAGCCGGTCGTGCGGCTGCGCGCGGACATGTCGGACCCCGACATCACCGAGATGGACCTGCCGCTGCACTTCACGAACATCCAGCGTGCACTGCAGCTGTCGCGCCAGTGGCTCGGTGGCCGGCCAACCCCCAACCGCCAGGTGATGCTGATCACCGATGGGCTGCCGACCGCGCACTTCGAGGAGAACAGCCTGTACATGCTCTACCCGCCTGATCCGCGCACCGAGCGGCAGACCATGCGCGAGGCGATGCGGTGCAAGGAGGCCGGCATCACGATCAACGTGTTCCTGCTGCCGAGCTGGAGCCAGACCGAGGACGATGTGCAGTTCGCGCACCGCATGGCCGAGGCCACGGGCGGCCGCGTGTTCTTCGTCGCCGGCGAGGAACTCGACCGCTTCGTCGTGTGGGACTACGTCAAGCGCCGCCGCACGATCGTGGGGTAGGGGCGCGGCGTGGTTGCCCGGGCTGTGCGACGCTGCGTCAGCGCCCCGATTCGGCCGGCGCCAACAGCAACACCACCGCGGCGTCCTCGCCGTTGGGCGGGAGCCCTGCACTCAACGGTCGTGGCGGATCGAACGGCTGAAGCGGGTTTTCGCGCGTGTTGTCCAGATCGAAGCGCACCTCGATGGTGCTCCCGGCCTCGATGGCGAGCGGATCGCGGAAGACGACCGGCGCCGTGAGGTTCATGCGGAAGTCGCGGTCCCGGGCCACGACGGTGCGACAGCCGTCCGGGGCCACGGTCTCGACGAGGAATCCGCGCAGGTACGCGCCGCCCTTCGCCACGATGCCCACCAGCCGCGTTGCGCCGCCGACGTCGACGGCAACGACGCGTTCGACCCGCTCGCCCGCGCCGACCTGGAGCGGCACGATCCGCGCCGAGACCGCGCTGACGATGCAAGTGGATCGATCCGTCGAGGGAATGAGGTCGATCATCGGACGCAGCAACGCCTCGCGTCCGATCGGTTCGACGGTCGTCTCGATGACGACGTCCCCGGGTGGCAATTCAAAGGCAAATCCATCGGGCAGCAGGAACTCCGGAGCAGTACGCGAGAGCGCGCCGAGAGCACCGCTGGGGATCGGCCCGATGTCGCCCATGGACTCCGCGCCTGAGCCGTCGTCCATGATTCGCCAGGCCCGGGCTGGATCGGCGGCGAACGACATGAAGCGGATCGGGGACCGCGCGGGATCACCCTGCACAACCATGCGCCAGCCCCGGATGCGCGTCGGCGCGCCGGATGTGAGCGGCGCATGGAACGAGCGGATGCGCATGCCGCCGACTGCGGGCACGGTCCACGCTGCGGCCGCCTGCACCCGTGGGCAATCCATCGCACGTGGCTTCGGTGCGTTGGGTTTGATCGACGCGAATGCCACCCGCGCGGAATCATCCGAACTGAGCGCCGCGAGCAAGGCTTCGCGCTCACGCTCATCGATCGCATGCTGGACCACTGCGGCAGAAGGCAGCTGTCGGAGCGATGTCTCGACGGATGCCGGCGGCATCGAACGATCGGCGATCAGCGCTCGCATCAGGCGTCGGTGCCGGAGCACTGCGTCCGGGGAATCGAAGCGAAGCGGTGCAGGACCGTCGGCGTCATGGCATGCCAGGCATCGCGCGGAGAGCAGCGTGGCAGCTGGAGCGACATCCCGCTGGTCCTCGGCCAGGGTGGGCCGAGCCGAAAGCACGACCGCGATCAGCGGGAGGAGTCGATGAAGCATCCGACGGCCTTGGGGAAGGGTGGCGGCAGCGGGCTCCCGGCAACGGCAGCGTCGATCGCATCGCGCAAATCGTTGGACGAGATCATCGGCCTCCTTCGGCCGATCCCGACGTAGAGGTCGTTCACGCGTCCACGATAGAGCACCTCAACTCCGCCGGCTCCATCACGTCGCAGGAGCACGGCCTCGGGCACGACGGTCGCTCCCACGCGCTCGACCAAGATGTGCTTGGGGTCTGCAATCGGCGCCGTTGCGGGACCGGGACCTGCGTCAAGGCCGAACTCACGCGCATGCGCGAAAAGTTCTTCCCGCGATTGCCACGACGACGGATACACGGGATGGAAGTCCACCTCGCTCTTCGCGCAATGATGGCTGAGCGATCGAAGATCGGGGGCCATCGCGTTTGCAATCGGGCACTCCGTCGAGATGAAGACGAGTACGACAAATGAGCCGTGCTCGCCCCACAAGGGGTCAAGCGCCTTCCCATCCCGCACGCTGCACATCGAGGCCAGGGGGACTGGCGCGGCCGTGTCCTTTGGTGTGACAGTCGCGGCGCAGCCGGAGAACGCAGCGGCGATCAGCGTCAGACCCAGTCGCGTCAACCGGTCCACGCAGAAAGGAGAATTCCCAAATCTGCGCCCCCAGTCACGCCGTCCCCATCGAGGTCGGTCGAGCCCGAGCCGCCCCAATTGGCGAGGAACAGGCCGAGGTCACCGCCGTCGACCGCGCCGTTGCCGTCGATGTCAGGCGACGGTGCCGGATTGATCACCGTGAGCGTGCCGACCTGCCCACCACCGCAGTGGGGGATGCAGTAGTAGGGCACGGTTGTGCCCGCCAGCGAAGCCGGCACGGTCCAGGTGAAGCTGGTGTTGGTGGAGGTGAGCGGCGCATTGAAGAGCCCGCTTGGGGTGCAGTTGGCACCGCTGGTCACGGAGTGGCTTCCGCCGGTGCGCACCCAACGAACCGTGTCGCCGGGGGCAACCGTGAGCGACGACGGGACGAAGGTGAGATTGACCTGATTGATGGTGTGGTCAGTTGCCATGGCGCTGGCCGCGGTCAGCGCGACGAGGGCGGCGAGGGAGAGACTCGTGATGTTGGTCATGAGAACGAATTCTCCCGCCGATTAGGGGTGGATTCAATGACTTGTGTTCAGATTGGCCTTGCGGTTCGGGTGAATCCGGCCCACGTCACCATGTCGAGGTGCGGGTCTTTGCGAGCCGTTCAGCAGCCCTGTGAACGCAGGATCGTCCCCGAACCACCGGGAGCTAAAGTGCTACAGATATCAATACGTGTAGCATATTCGATCCATTTTTCCAGACTGGTTTCCGCAAAAGTCCGGTGCCCAAGCCTTCCCGAATTGGCCGTCTGAGAAGGACAGATTGGCTGGAATCTGGCCGTCTGGGAAGGACAGATGGTCCCGGCTCACTGGCCCGACGCATCCCCGCGCCCACGGTGTGACCGCGTCACCGGTACCGGGACCCCCTCGCGTTCAGGCCGTTGCCCGGATGGGGGCTGCCTGCGCCTCGGCCTCTCCCGCTTGGGGCATTCCCCGAATCGCCACCACAACGTGCGCGTCCCGCGTCTGCAGGTCGTGCTTCGCCGCCACCAGCGGGCTGTGACCGAGCCACTTGGCGACCACGAGGGCGGGCAGGGCGCACTGACCGCGCGAAGTCGAAGTGGGGGATGTGGGATTGTGTGGGAATGGCGTGGGGTCACGCCTCAGGGGTTGGGCGCATACCCCTGATCGCGCAGGCGGCGGCCCATCGGCTCGTACTCGTGGTCGGCGGCCTGGCGCGTGCCGAGGCCCTCGACGTAGCGGTTGTACATGCAGAACGCCGCGGTGATCAGCACGGTGTCGTGGATGTCCTGGTCGCCGGCGCCGGCGGCGCGCGCGCGTTCGACATGCTCGGGGGTCACGCCCAGCACGCAGCCCTGCATCCGAGTAGACTGAAGCCCTAGATAGGTTGGTCAGCAGTCGCTGCGTGACAGCAAAGTGTGTCTGTTCAGGAATGAGTTGGATGGGGCCCGACATGCGACGGCACAGCGCACATATCGCCGGGCTCTTCGCGGGTATCGGAGGGCTTGAGCTTGGTTTCTCCGAGGCAGGTGGCTACACCGAGCTTCTTTGCGAGCGGGACGCCGATGCTCAGAATGTGTTGCAAGCCAGGTTTCAGTCAACGGCGTTACACGGCGATGTCCAAGGGCTCCGTTCGCTGCCAGCCGGCATCGACACCATACTCGCAGGATTTCCCTGCCAAGATCTATCGCAGGCGGGGAGGACTCGGGGAATCCAAGGATGCAGATCGTCGCTCGTAAGCGAGGTGTTTCGACTCGCTCGATCAAGGCTAGTCCGCAACGTCGTGCTTGAGAATGTCCCGTTCATGCTCCGACTCGATCAGGGGCGAGCGATGGAATATGTAACCGCTGAGTTAGAAGCACTTGGTTTTCGATGGGCGTACCGGGTACTCGACTCGCAGGGGTTTGGAGTCGCACAGCGTCGGCGGCGTGTGTTCGTAATCGCTTCAAGGGATCGAAATGTTGCAAGGCAGCTTTTCCCGGAAGACGTGCATAGCGAGGCGCCCAAAGCACCCAAAGCATTTGGATTCTACTGGACGGAGGGAAACACTGGCCTCGGTTGGGCTGAGGATGCCGTGCCCGCGTTGAAATGCGGAAGCGGCTTAGGCATTCCGTCACCACCTGCAATCTGGTTTCCGAAGAGAGGAGTGTTCACGCCTTCCATCGAAGATGCGGAAGCGCTTCAAGGCTTTCCGCGCGGATGGACGGAATCGCTCGAGCATTCTGGGGGTGGTCGAAGGCGATGGAGGTTGATTGGCAACGCTGTGACGGTTCCCGTTGCACGTTGGGTTGCGGAGCGCTTGCTCTCGCGCGAGGCGGAATTACCCGTCGGTATAGCCCTGCGTGCTGGAGATCCTTGGCCAGGTGCCGCGTATGGAGGCCCTCGCCAGCTTGCTATGCGGGTCGTGTGCTCCGAGCAGCCGATCGCAGTGCGCTTGGCCCTGGGAGAGATGGTCGAGCCTTCGAATCGCCTCTCCGAGCGCGCCACCAGGGGTTTTTACCAGCGGCTCTCGAAGAGTGGCCTCCGACGTCCGGCTGCCTTCGATACGGCGCTTGTTCGCCACATCGAGAAGATGGCGCAACTCAGATCGGCTCAAGAAGTCCGTGCGCCAGGAGGCTAGCGAACCTCGCTGCCAGTTGACGTGGCAGGTCGCCGCCATTGATCAGCACGCCCGTCTCAATGTTGCGATCATGCGCTGCGACCGAGAGATTCGCGCTCGTCACGAAGGCCATGCAGTCATCCGCGATGATGCACTTCGGATGAAACGCGGCATCAGCATCGGGCGGGCGTCGATCGCGACGCCAAGTCATGACCGTCACTCCGAGGAAGCGGTATGCGTCGGTCCGATCAGTCTGATTGATCATGCGCTCGGGATGTTCAACCAAGAGGTAGATACCAACACCCCTTCGCACCGCTTCACCGATGCGCTCGACCATGAGCGCTGATCGACTGATTGAGTAAGTTGCAATCCATAGTTCGCGCTGGGCGCAGTCGATTACCTCGGCGCTCACGCGATCCGTCCGTCGGAATGTCGAGTTTGGGAGGTCGGGTCCGGACCATGCGAGTTCGCAGCGCTGACTCGCCCTGACGATCGCGGCAGCATTGCAGGCAGCCCTCAGCGCAAGGCAGAGACTCGTCCGAGATACCTCTGCGCGCTCCTCCCACCAAGCCTTGAGCAACAGCGCGAGCGCAGGTCGTCCGCTGTGACCCTGACTGACACAGTTCGCGATTTCGAGAACTTGTGTCTGCGTCGGTTCTTCCGGGAGATCCTGAAACTTCCGGATGACCGCGTTCACGAGGTCGGTCGTGAGTGCTGATGCCTCGGTAAGGGCATACTCGGTTTGCGTCGTCGGCATCTCAGGTTCCGAAGAAGGGCGGCATGTGTTCCATGCATGTAGGCACAAGGAGCGACCTGTCGAGAAGCCGGTTGCTGCGCTCGCACGAGGTTTCGCTTACGAAGAGGCACGAATGGCATGCTGCCGCGTGCAGCGTCCTACCGTCGGCGTGCGGTAGATGTTCCGCGCAAAGCGGATCGCTCGAGCAGAAACTAGCGCGCTCAAGAGATCGCTTGATGAGACGATTAAGTATGGACGGCTCGGCAAGTCGGACAAGGCCGCCGAGCGTGCCCTCACTGTCTGGGCTTGCCGTCATGATGAGCACTCCCGCCATCGGGCCGCCAGGCTCATCGGGGCCTCGCGAATAGATGCGCTCTTGCATGCTCGCAGAAGAGTATCCGCAGTCGATCGCGAACTCTCTGAGCAGGAGATGCGAAAAGGTGTGGATGAGGGCGAAGCGCAGTAGATCGACCCCATCATCGTCAGGAGTGATTGCACGACTTCGGCGGAATGCGACGTATGCGCTTCGCAACTGCGTTTCGCGCGCACGTACGGCAGTGTCAGCCCGCCACGCGTCGATCGCCTCTTCTTTGAGGCAGATGAAGATGCCTTCGCCGCGGACTTCTGCGGCGGGCAGCCAGGTTGGAGGCTCGATACTGAGGGGTGCGCGGCTCGGCTCAGCAACCTCGCTGAGATCCGAGTAATCGCCCGGCGAATCAACCCGTGTAAATGCAGTCAGGGCTCGGACGACGCGCAGGCGCTTGACTTGCAGTACTTCAGCGATCTGCAACTGGAAGGCGGGCGGAACATCGACCTTCGCGACCTGAAAGTCTGGCGTCTGCGGGCCATCCGTGCCGCTTCGAAAGGCAGCCCATTCCTCGTCCTTGAGCTCTGAGACGCGGGAAGCGGGCGGTCCCTCGAGCACTGCAACTTGCTTGGCGATCTCTGCCTCGATGTCAGCAAAGGGGAATCCAAGTAATGCAGGGAACATTCCCTGCTTCAGGTTCCACTCGAGCACGGCGGGCGGACAGTCCCGCAGACGCGGCAACTCACGATCGATGATCCCGGCAAGGCGCCCGTCACCTGACGGGAGTGTGAGTGCACTGATCTGCATTGGGAACCACTGATTCGATGCGCCGAGCAGCATCGGACGAAGTCGACAGGGGTCCGAGTCGCCCTGTAGCCGGAATGCGCCGTCGACAGAGAGGTGGGGGTGGCACTTCGGGCAATCCCCGATGTTGTCGTAGGCCTGAGTCACCTCGTTCTGCTCGAATGCACGGGTGAGCGGCAGCGCCTTGTCGCAGCCCGCGCATCGCAGCCAGAGGTCCGCGACTTCAGCTGAGACGCCGCGCTCCTGCAAGTGAAGCAGACTCTTGCCGGTACAGGTGCAGTTTCCGACCTGCTTGATGTAGCGCTCCCATGGGAAATCCGCGAGGTGGCCACGGTTGCATGCGACCACGAAGCGAACCGGATGGACGGTCGGATCGCCTTTGACCATCTTTGGGCAGTTGCGATGAACGAATTTTGTTCTATCGGCGCGATACTGGTCTTCCGAGAGGTGGAAGACACCGTACTCGGGAGGAGCGATCATCTCGCAGCGAGAGCAGCGGAGCCATCGTGGAAAGAGCGCGACGGGTATCCCGTATCGCGCGTTCTCGTCGTACCGAACAGGCGGCGAGACAAGCTGCTTTACCTGCGACCCCGCGAGCAGCTTTGCCATTCGGAGCAGGCGGGGTTCCGAGATGGCATTGTTGGCGTGAAGAGGATTCCACCCATCCATCGCCCAATGCTGCGTTCCCAGCATGATCGCAGAGATATGGGGAAGGTCGACGGGGGCGCCGATTCCAAAGCTGAACACCGCCTGTGAGCGGCGAAGTTCTCCAACATCGACGTGCTTCACTGGTCCGCCTCCTCAAGTTCTACATCCTCGGCCGCGGCAGGAGCGCGGACAGGCGCTGGTGCCGGGGCCTGATCGGATCCGTCAGGCGCGAGTAACACCAGCGCGGACGATGGCTCGACATCCCGCAATGATTGCGGACACGCAAAGTCCCCATCATGCAACTCTGGCTTCAGGAGCAAAGGCTGGGCTCCGCCCTTGTCGGTGTAGCGGAGTGTGGGTGTTGTCGCCTTGCGCTTCCACTCGTCGACGCGGTGCCCGAGCAACTGCTCGACATAGGCTCCTTGGGGCGCTCCGGCCACGATATCCGCTCTGCGCTTGATGACTCGCTTCGCTGCGTTGCCAAGATCTGCAGCGGTTCCGGTTGGGATGGCGTGCTCCTCGCTCGCGTGGTTTGGATCGGGTAGGCGCTCGAGCGCGACCATGATCCCAGAGAGTCCACGGTCGATCGTACGTTCGGCGAACGGCGTTACGGAAAGAGCTTCGACATGCCTGTAAAACGCACCATGGAAGTGTGCGAATCGTTCGTAGTGCGACAGGTCGCGGGGGCGTGACCAGTTGCAGACCGACAGGACGATGCCGGGGTGGGAACGGCCGACGCGTGAGGTGGCCTGGATGTACTCGGCCGTGTTCTTGGGTTGGCCGCCGACGACCATGACTCCGAGGCGGTCGATGTCGACGCCGACCGAGATCATGTTCGTTGCCAACAACACATCGACCGGCGTGGGCTTCTGCGGCTCAGGCCGCCTCTCGCCCCGAGGCACTGGCAGTGGCGAGTTCAAGTACGAGAACTCGACATCCAGCTGATCGAGCAGCATCGGAATGCGTTCTGCGTTGAGGCGGGAAGTGAGCTCGCGAATGCCACCCTCCCGAAGAAGCCGCTTCCCCAAGCCGCGTCGGTCGTACTGCCGCAACCGCGTGCGCACATCGTCCTGCACGAGCCGCAGCATACCGCCAAGCTCCCGAAGCGAGTTGAAGTAACCGACGAGCGTCATGTACGCATCGGCATCCTTCTCATACTGCTGGAAGAGCACCTGAGCGGCACTCATCGTCGCCACATAGACCCGAATCAGCGTTGCCTTGAGACTGCGCCCCGGAGCGCAGATGCCCACATACAACCGGCCAGGCACTTTGCGCTCCGCCCCTGGCTCCGCGGCGAAGAAGTTGTCGCCCGCATCGAGTCCCGGAGGTGGGAACACGGCCAGCCGGCGTGCATAGAGCTGCTTCACTTGCTCGTCGGCGTTGCGGACCGTTGCCGTCGAGGCGACGACCTTTGGTCTGACGCGAATGGGTGTTCCACTCCCCGAAGGTGTGTAGTCCCAGGTGGCGAGTTCATCGATCGCAGTCTCGTACAGCCCGACCATGCTCCCCAGTGGTCCGCTGATGAGATGGAGCTCGTCCTGGATGATCAGGTCGAACGGCCGAAGCGGCCGGCACGGATTCGTCGCAGCGCGCGGCAGATCCTGCGTTTGGTTGTGAGTGTTCGTCTCATCAATCCCTGGCGCCCAGAAGCCGTGGCGCGAGCACTCTTGTTCGACCTTTCCGAAAAGGACGCGCGTCGCTCCAACCCAAGGCAACTGCGCGAACTTATCGACCGTCGCGATCATCATGGTTGGCGGGCGTCGGTAGATCTCCTCGTCGACAAGGACGATCGGTAGCCCATCGGGTTCTTCGCGGCGCGTGAACTCGCAGCCCGTTCCCGAACAGCCAGCCGTCGTGCGGCCAGTGCCCGAAGGCGCTGGATCGCAGCGGTAATCACTCGCCTTCATCGCATGACCGCACCACGGGCATGACTTCAGCTGAATGGGCGTTCCGCCTCGTCCACCCGCGCCGCCACCGTGCGCAGCCGCACTGATCGCTGCCTTCGCCTCGGTGGTCCAGTTGGGCGTCGCCGCCGAGCCGACCCAGAGGCCAATGGTGAACCGTTCCCCCTCGTCGCCCCAGCGCTTGTCGCCACTTGCGAGCGCTTGCCGTCTGAGCACTTCCATCGCGCACAGCAAGGCAGTGGCCCGCTGGAACTGCTGGAGTGTGAGCAGGCGCAGCGTGTACCGCATCAGCACGCTGGTGCCACGCATGCCATCAAGGTTGCCCAGGTCCGGCTCGAGCCGCCGCATCGCCATCGCGAAGGCTGCAAGACCAAGGTAGGCCTCAGTCTTGCCGCCGCCAGTCGGGAACCAGAGCAGATCCGCCAGGGCCTGCGACGGATCGTTGCGATCTTCATGCGCAGGATCCGCAAGTGCTGGAAGGTTGAGCAGGATGAAGCCAAGCTGGAACGGGCGCCAGAGTCGATTCTTCTTCTCAGCCCAAACAAGCTCGTGATGCTCCTTGAGCGGCGTCAGCTCGGCGGCGGCCGTTCGACGGCGCTGCTTCGCGAGCACGCCGCGCACGCGCTGGAGCGCCATCGCACGATTGGCGAAGCGGAACGCCTCCCGCGCCTTCGCGTTCGTGCGGAGCGTTTCGATGCCCTCGCGGATTCGCTCCGCCGCCTTCCTCATTCGCGCGACGGCCTGAATCGCCTCGGCGGCGAACTCGCCAAGGCCATCCTGCGCCGTGGCAACTCGAGCGTCTTGCGCGTCGATCCACTTCCGGTAGGCATGGACGAGCGGGAGGAGCATCGTCGGCAGCTCGGCATCGGGCGCCTCTGCCAGCTCATGCATGCCGAGTTCAAGGCCGTCCAGGGCCATCGACGAAGGCGCCTTTGCCGGGTCAAGTGGCAGCATGGGTGCGACCTCCGCATCGGGCATCGCCTCGGTCGCAATCTCGACCGCACGATCAACCGATCCGTCTGCGGTCGTCCATCGCGTGGAGGTTCCATGTCCGACGGCAAACTCCCGCCGCAGCCGGTAGGACATCGCGAGCGCCCGCTCCTCGTCGATCACGGGGTCTACGGCGCCAGTGCCAGCCGGGAGGTGCTGCATGCGCGCGATGAACACATCCTTCCGTGACGGGTTGGCGCTGCGGACCGTGAACCCTGCCTGAAACAGCCACTTTTGATCCTTCTTCTCCTCGTCTCGCTCGACCGTCTGGCCGTTGACGAGAAAGAGCGTGACCACCCAGTGGCCATCCCGCTTTCGGCAGAGACCGCGAATCTCCACTTCGGGCACTTGGCAATCGGGGGTGACAGGAGCGATCGCGCCTTCGGCAAGGGCGATCCGCGCCTCACCACCCCTCGGTGTCCGCTGCCAGACGCGCCGCTCGGTGTCGGTCGACTTGATGCGCGCGTAGTGCCCCCAGCTCGCCGTTACCACGATTGCGCTTTCCGCGCCATCGACAGTGAAGCTCGTGCCAAAGCTCGATGGGAACATCGAGTTGCTGGCAGGGCTTACACCGGTGTCAGCGTTGCCATCGTCGGCCCGATCGTCATCGCCGCCGAGCGCAAATCCCTCGTCTGCGGCAGGGTCCATTCGCTGCTCGCGTGGGGCGAGCATTCCCACCAGGTAGCGATCGCTCGGCCGCACATTGGCGCCGTGGACCTTCTGCTCGTCGTCCAGCGCCTCGTTCGGGCCATCCTTTGGCCCGAGCAGGTCGTCGCGCACCATCTGGTAGAGCTCGCTGCGAAGCCGATCACTCATCGTTGTCCTCCGAGTCTTCTTCGTCGTCTTCCTCGTCGCCCAGCGTCTCTTCCCCGCCGCCTCCCAAAGGGCCCGCAACCCCCGCCCGAGAGTCGTTCAGCGCAAGCAGGCGAGACAGTACCTCATCGCGGAAACCGTCGGGCCATCGCAAGCGCTGCTTGGTCTTCGGGTCACCCGGATGGATCTCGATGAACTCAGGCGCTGCAGTGTCGGCGATATCGTCCCAGCCGTACGCGCGCAGCACGGCCACATCCATCGCGTGGTGCAGGTCGCGCAGCAGCTGGACTTCGCGGCGCTTGCAGGCCGGGTCGTGAAAGTCGTTGTAGGTCTTGGTCAGCCCGCGCCACTTCTTCGGGCCAGCGCCCATCGTGTCGGTCATCACCTTGGTTCGATGATCGAGATAGGCCTTGCCCGCAACTTCCAGCGCTGAGTTGCGCGCGTAGTCGACCGGGAAAGGGAAGGTCTCGAAGCAGTCGGAGGGCGTGTAGCGGAGACGATCTTCCAGCGTAGATGCTAGGAACAACGCCCACACCTCATGAACGCGGGACTGCACGCAGGCGAGTGCGGGAGCAGAGGCGTCCGTGAGTACGACCACGGAGTCGGCGTAGACGATATCCGTCGGCAGCGATGCGACCAAGAGAATCGAACTCACTCTTGATAGCCCCAGCACCGAAGACTTGCCTGCGATGGCGGCGTAGAGCTCAGGTCTGCCGCGAATGAACTGCCACCACTTGGTCCGCGCTCCATCGTCGCGAACAACATCCCGTTCCGGCTTCACCTTCTCTCGGACGATCTTCATCAAGTCTGGGTACTTCGACTGCGCGTCGGCTTCCGACATGTCGCCAAAGTCGATCACATACCGATGATGCGCGTGCGTCGGATGCGTGTTGAGTTCCTTGCCGCCGAGGTACGCGAAGATCCGCTCCTGATTTCGCGGGTTCTTCTTGATGAGCGCTTGCATCTCGGAAATGCGATTGGCCGCGGGCTTCTTCGTCTGGTCGTCAAAGGTGAAGCCCATGCCGAGGACGATGCTTCCTTGAAAGCTCTTGCCGGCGTTCTCTGTGAGTCGCTTGGGATCACGATCGCGATCGTCTGGGAACAGGAACGCCGAGATGCAGGGCGCGGGCTTGCCGTCGAGCGAAATCTCACCGTTCCAGTCGCCCTTGACGCCGTGAATCACGCTCACGACGACCGCGGCCTTGCCGGGCCACTTGCGGCGCTTGGTGACATGGAAGAGCCTCACGCCCGTTTCGCGCAGCCGCCGAAGGCCGGTGGAGCGCGTGTCGCCCTGCGCGATCGTGTTGGTGGCGATCAGGCCGAACACGCCATTGGTGCGAAGGAGCGTCGCGGCGCGGCAAAAGAAGTGGGCGCAGAAGTCGGCGTTGCCATGACTCCACGGATGTCGCAGCTTGAGGTAGTCGGGAAAGATGTCGCCGCACCAGATTTGGAGCGTGTTCTTGCCTGCGAAGGGCGGGTTGCCGATGATCGCGTCGAACCCTGGGTTGTCACGGAGGAAGACTTCGGGGAACTCAAGCTCCCAATGGAAGGGGGTCTGGCCGTGACGGTCGGAGGGTGGCTCGCGGAGATGTCGCAGTGGATCATCCTTGCCGTCGATGCGCACACGCGCGGCGAGGGCACGGAAACCCTCCTTCAAGGAGGTGTCCGCAAGCCAGCGATCGATGTAGGGCCGTAGCCGCTCGAGAATCGCTCGGCGCTGCCGGTCGTTGTCTCCCATGAAGAACGCGTAGGCGAGGAGGTCGCCCATGATGCGCAGGTCATCGATTGCCTGCTCGGCCGAGCGCATGCGGCCATCAAGTTCGGCGGGGGCGAGGAGATCAGACTGCTCGACGACTTCACGGCGGAGCCGAACAGCCGTGGGAAAGGCGATGTCTCCTCGCAGCTTGGTGAACGTCGGCGCTGCAAGAGGATCCCAGTCGAACTGAGAGATCTCCTGTCGCGTGAATCCCAAGATCGAGTCGCCCGCCTTGATGGCATGATCGAGGAAGGTGAACGGCGACTTCGCCGACATGGTGAGAAGCCAGATGGACAACTTGGCCATCTCCGCCGCGATGGGGTTCTTGTCGACGCCGTAGACACATCGAGTGGCGACCAGTCGCAGCGCCAGCAGTTTGCGCTCCTCGAGATCGTTCGGCACAAGTGTTTCGCCTGCGGCGCCTGTGGACGGCGTTCCGAAAATGGTCAGGGCGCTCTTGCCGGCCCCCGCGGCGTCCCATGCCTCGAGGAGCCGGGCGCCGACGTAGCGGATTGCGGCAACCAGGAACGCCCCCGAGCCGACCGCAGGATCGAGCACCTTGAGGTCGAGCAGCTCCTGCGCACTTCGGAGAACCCATTCCGTCTTTGGCTTGCCTTGCTGCGGGCCGGTGTAGCACGCGGGTTCAAGCGTGCGCTCGGCGATCGGCTCGGTCAGTGCGCGTGGCGTGTAGTGTGAACCCGATGCGCGTCGCTCGATGCCCTGGGTGAAGAAGTAGCAGTTCTTCGGGAAGATCAGCGGATCGCCCAGATCGTCGTCGCGGATCAATCCCGCGAAGGGTTCGATGCGCTTCCAGAGCGCTTCGTCGGCGCAGGCATTCCGCAGGCGGGCCAGGCGCTCGGGTGGCAGTGGCTTCGTGAGGAGCTTCTCCAGCGCCTTTGGGGTCGACGCGACGCCGAGCTTCTTCAGTTCGGTTGCGCGCTTCTTCGCGCTCTTGCTCCATGCCTCGAGCGTCTCAAGCCGCACTTCGGGCTCGTCGCCCTCCGAGGTTCCAACCAGCCCAAGGACCGCGGAGTCCGCCCGTTCCACGGAGTGGTCGAGGAGGCCCTCGTACACATGGCCGATCTGCTCGATGTCGAGCTGGGCGAACGAGAGTCGTCGAACCTCGGTCTGGCCCGCGATCGTTGTCCGTAGGTACTGAACGGACTCGAGGAAGTGAAGCACCGTGCGGTTGTGGATCGGCGGGGTGATGCCCGCACCGTCGGCCGTCCACTTGGTACCCGCTTGCCTCCCTTCGAGGAACGGATAGCGATCCGGATCGAACAGACGGCCGCCGTAGGGGCGGATGGGCATCTCGTGGTGCTTGACCCCTGCGTGAATGGCGCGAAAGAGCGCGAGGAGCCTTGCCCAGGCATCGTGGTTCCGCTCAAGCACCTGCTCGCCGCGGCGGTCGGCATCGGCACGAAGTTGGTCATGCAAGGTGCCGACGGCATAGTTGTCGTCGTAGAGGCTCTCGCGCAGGTGCAGAAGGCCACGCTCCTCTGCGCACAGCAGGAAGATGATGCGCATCGCGACGGTCACCGAAGCGTGGTAGATCTCCCGCGGCGGGACATCCCTGAGCAACTGGTCGTGCTGGTCGGCATTCGCGCGGTCGAGCGCACGGACGAAGATCTCCACGGCGCGGCGGACCTGGAGGCCGAGCTGGTCGGTCAGAGCCTGGCCTGCCTCGCGGCTTTCGGCGAGGAGCTCGGGGAGGGTGTCCTTTCGCTCAAGTGTGAGCGTTCTTCGCTGGCCGATCAGGTCGCGCAGGGCGGCAAGGGCACTTGGCTCTCCATGCAGCGTGTCATTGTCCCAGAGCCCTGCGCCGCTCACCGGGTCGGTCGACTGCAGACCTGGCACATCGACGATCGCGATGTCGACGCCGTTGGTGACGAGCCCACACCGCACGCCCGTGGCTCTGCACAGCGTCCTGAGTCGCTCGATCGGCGAGATAGGCCACGCCTCCTCGCGATCGACCGCGGTGAGTTTCTGGTCCGCCCGATTCACCACGAGGACCAACAGCGTGGGCTTTCCATTGTCGAAGATCGCTGCCGTCGGGCGAAGTTCGACGCGGTGCGTCTCGATGATCGTCTTCAGCGGGCTCAGTTGCGGCGATGCACCCCAAGCAACGGCCTCGGTTGGAAACGCCAAGAACTCGTGCAGCAGGTAGCGAGCAAACTCCGCTGGAGTGCTCTCTGCATCTTCCACGAGCTGCAGTTGCTCCCGAAGGGCCGCGCGGGAACCGGGCGGCAGGGGCTCGGGGCCATTCGGCATCGCTCGAAGGAGGACGGGGAGGCTCAGGAATGGACCGTCGATCGCGAGCACGCGGAGCCAGTCGATGTGCGCGGCGGCGGTGGGATTACGCACGGACAACCCCCGATTCCGGAACGAGAAGGGTGACGGCAAGGGGAAAGGCGCGGGGGGTGAGTTGGGCGTAGCGTGCCGTGATCAGAGCCTTCGCCGACGCCGCCTCCGCCGGGATCCTTGAAATTCGAGCGTTGATCTCCTGCTTGTTGCGGGCGATCAAGTCTGCCTCTTCCGAGACACCGGCGATGAGCATGTCGCCCTGGTTCTGTTCCCGCAGCTTTGCTTCCAGTTCGCGCTGGAGTGCATCGAAGATCTCAGCGCTTTCCCGAAGTTCGGCGTCACGCCGCTGGATCAGCTCGCGCTCGATGGACTTGGCACGCTCATCGCGACGGGTCTCAATGGCGGTTCCGAGTGGTCCTATCGAATCGCCGTAGAACTTGACCAGCATGGCGGTGGGGGCCTTTGCTGATGGAATCGGAACTGCCGTGGCGAGCAATGCCTCGATTTCGGTCTGGCTGAGGCGTTCCCATTTGCCCGTCTTGCGCAGGCCGCCTGCGAGGAATATCTCCTCATGCAGAATGGCGCTTGCACCGCCAGCCACATTCATTCGTGCGTGCACGACGGCTGCCGGCGAAGCAAGTAGTCGATCCGGAACGGCGTAGGCAGCAACGCGGGCAATCTTGTGAGAGGCGAGATTGGTGAGTTCCTTGCGAAGCAGCTCGCCAGACAGTCGTACAAGCGGATGTTCGAGATGGATGTACACCACATCGGTTCGACCCTGCGCGATCGCAGGATCGAAGGTGCACGGCCGCTCAATCGGACCGTCAGAATCCTTCGTGAGAGGATCGATCAGCCCCTCGCGGCACTGCGCCCACGATCCGGTGAGCATTGGCATTCGGAACACGGACGCAGCAGGGGCATTCGGAATCGTCGCAGGTTGAAGTGGCTGCTGTCGAGCCAGCGAAAGGGCAAGCTCGACCGCGGTGCGAAGGTTCGCGGGGGTGAGCTGCAGATCGGCGCGCGCTTCGGCGAGCCGTTGACGGAGAACCGACACTTGGGCGGACACGGCCGTGACCTGTGTCGTACCGAGATCGGTTTGAATCTCACCAACCGTGCTGCCGGCGAGTGACGTGTTGCGGCGCTCACCCTGAAGCATCGCTGCTTCGATGTCTTCGGCGAGCAATGCGTTCACCGCGCCAAGGTACTCTCGGGCATCTTCGATCTTGCGCACGACCTTCGCGAGGTACTCGAGGTCGTGCTCAAGGCTCGCAGAGGCGGTCGCGTCAGCCCTGCTTGCGAAGTGGCGAATGTGAACCACCAGAGAGCGCTGGCCGCGACGGTCGATTCGACCATTGCGCTGCTCCATTCGGTTGGGGTTCCAAGGAATGTCATAGTGGAGTACGTGCTTGCAATGGGCCTGCAGGTCGATGCCCTCGCTTGCGCAGTCGGTGGCGATCAGGATTCGCACGGGTGTTTCGTGCGGCGCCCGCTGGAAGTGCAGTTTGACTCGCTCGCGCTCCTTCTCCTGCATGCCGCCATACAACGCCTCGATGCGTCCTGCGCCCTCAAGGCCATGCGTCGGAAGCATGTTCATGAGCCACTTCTGGGTGTCGCGGTACTCGGTGAAGATGAGGACGCGCTGATCCGACCACTTGCCGTCCGCTCGCTTGACGACTCCCTTGAGCCACTCAAGCATTCCCTTGAACTTGGTATCGCCCGCACCCGCGAGACGGCTTGCGCACTCCTTCATCTCGCGGACGCGCCTTTCGGAACTCGCGGGGATTCCAGCGATCGCGACTGAGGCGTGGAGTGCCTCGAGCTCCGCCTGCTCGTACTCCTCGTCCGAATCGAAGTCGTCGTCTGTTGCGCGCATGCGTCGAGTGGCGATTGCCGCGCTGATTCCGCGCGCACCGCGCAGCCCTTCAAGCGTGCGAGCGAAGGCCGCCGGGGATGAGAAGAGACGCTTCTTGAGCACCTTCCCGAGGAAGCGGGCCGCTGACTCCCCACTCCCGTCTGCGCTTGCAGCCGCCTCGATATCCTTGCGCCACGCGGCGAGTTGATCGAAAAGCGCCCGCTCGGCGTCGGTGTACTCAAGGTCGATGGACTCAATGGCCCGCGCAGGGAAGCGTGGTTTTCCGTCGGGTCCCGGCGGGATGTCGCGCTTGAGCCTGCGGACCACCACACGCTCGCGCTGAGCCTTTGCAGGCCGGATGTTTCGATTGAATCGTTGGGGGTCGAGCATCTCAAGCAATGCTGCGAAGCTCTGCCAGTAGCCGTTGTGCGGCGTGGCGCTAAGGAAGAGGCGGTGCTCGAACAGCGGGAGCAGGTCGCGCATCACCCGCGTGCGATCCGACTCACTGCGGGCAAACGGGCTGCCTGAGGGTGCGATGTAATGGGCCTCATCGAGGATCAGCATGTCGAAGACACGCTGCCCCTCGTGCGCCTGCGCTTCCTTAAGCCTGCGATTCATCGACTCGCGCTTGAGGAAGTCGATGGAGACGATGAGCCTCGGGTAGCTCAGCCAGGGGTTTACTCGGCTTCCGCCGGGGCGAGATCGCCGCAGCTGCCGCAGGTAGTCGGCATTGACGATGCGGAACTCAAGACCGAACTTCTCGAACATGTCCGCCTGCCACTTGAGCTGCAGCGAAGATGGGCACACGACGAGGCAGTTTCGAACGCGGGCCCGCAATGCCATTTCAACGAGCACCAGACCGGCCTCGATGGTCTTTCCGAGGCCGACATCGTCGGCGATGAGAAGATTGACGCGCGGCATTTCGATGGCGCGGACGAGTGGCTCGAGCTGGTACTCCTCAAGCTCGAAGCCGCCATGAAACGGAGCTTGCAGCGTCCTACGGCTCCCCGCAGCAACGGCTCGCCATCGGACGGAGTTCAGCAGTGCCGCGAGGTCACTCGGCTCGTCGAGCCTCGAAGGAACTGGCGGCAGCTGCATCTGCTCAAGAGCTTTAGCGCCGATCTCAAGTTGCCAAATGACGCAGAGGCGCTCGCCTAAGGAGTCGTCATCGATGCCCGTAAGTTCGACCAGCGTCTCAACCCCGCCGAGGGCGCCCGGCTGAACCCGTTCGACACACCAGCGCCGCCCGCGAACAAAGACCATCTGCCCAACTTCCGGCGGGACGCTCATGAGGCGCTCGCAAGATGCCAGGAGGGGCAGAAAGAACTTTGCACCAATCGGTCCATCCAAAAACTCCTTTCGCGAGTTTAGCGGCTCAGCGCACCATGCTTCCGCAGGCTCCTGTCGCGAAGAATCGGCCAACCAGGCTCCAGTCGACGCTGCCGAGTGGCCGTGCTACAGCCCGGCTAGTCCCGCAATCCGACTAGCCCAAGTGAGGCGTGCAGTTGCAGACACTCAGTTGGAGACACACGCGCGACACTTCCAACAAGCTGGGAGTTTCGGAGTCCCGAACCGCTCAAACCGAAAACCAAGACGACCGACCCAACCGCGGGCCATCATCCACCATGCGATTTTACATAACACATATTATGGGCGGAAGGGCGGCCAAAGGGCTGGCCCGGAGCGCCCGTTGAGCGCTGCCAGCGGATCTCACTCCGCCAGCTTCCTGAGCGCATCCTTGTAGCGAGCCATGAATCGGCGCCCGGCCTCGAGCTGGGCCTGTCCCTCGGAATCGACCCGGACGAGCTCGATCCCCGGCGCCGTCGGGCTCGCGAGCACCGTGGCTCCCGGACGGACATTCAGCAACCTCGCAACCTCCTCGGAGAGGACGATGGCCAAGTCATCGCCGACCTGTGTGACCCGGAGTTCGTGCATGGCGCTGTTGTATCACGGGCCTTGGCTGTCTCCGCCTGCATTCATGCCGATTCCGTGCCGTTCATACCATCCGAGCATGGCTCGCCAAGGCCAACCTCCTATCGGGCTCGCCGCCGGTGGCTCCGTTCCCTCAGCCACCCCCGGTCCCGTCATGGCACCCTTGTGCAGCGTGTTCCGGCGGTTCCTGCGCACCAAGGGCCTGAAGTACACGGTCGAGCGCGCCGACGTCCTGGACGCGATCATCGCCCGAGACGGCCTGTTCGAAGTCGAGGAGCTGCTGCTCTCAATGCGCCAGCGCGGCCACCGCGTGAGCAAGGCGACGCTCTACCGCACGATCAAGTTGCTGCAGGACGCCGGCATCATCACGCAGGCGCTGTTCGACTCCAAGCAGGCGCACTACCAGCTCATCTACGGCAAGGAACCGCGCGACTACATGGTCTGCATGAAGACCGGTCGGCTGGTCGAATTCCAGAGCGCCGAACTCACCGCACTGCGCGACCGCATCTGTCGCCAGCTCGGCTGGTCACCCGTGGGCCACCGGTTCCAGATCTACGCCGTCAGCCCCGAGGGCCAGCGGCAACCCAACGACCCCGCGCGGTGATCGCCCGCACGGCACGGCTGGGTTCAACTCAGCTGAGCCACGCCAGCACGGCCGCCACGATGCCGCCGCCGGCCGTGAGCAGCCCGAACAGTAGGAACCCACGGCCGCCCGTGAGCAGCGTGATCGAGCAGAGCACGATCGACACCTGCAGCATCACCTCGGCCTGGTCGTAGCGATTGCCGCGGTCATCGGCCGCCTGCGCCGCTGCCTTGGCTGCATCCGCCTGCTTCAGGATGTCCTCGTTCTCGGTCTTGTACTCGGCGTTCTTCGCTTCGAGGCGGGTGCGCAACGCAGCCATCGCCGTACGCTGCTCCGGCGTCGGTGAACCGGCCTCATCGATGGCGAGTTCATCGAGCGAGGACTCGTTGAGCGCCACGCGGATGCGCTTGGCCTGGTACCAGGCGTAGCCGTTGGCCGCGCTGACCTCCTGCGCGAGCTTTTCGTTGTCCTGGTTGGTGCCCAGCGTGGCCACCACGGCCAGCACGATCGCGAGCACCGCGATCGCCACACCGACCTTGCGTTCGTTGCTGTCCTTCGCGTCCCTGGGTACCTCGATGTCAGCCATGGTCGTTCACTCGTCCTGGTCTTCCGGGATGCTGCCGATTGCGTAGACACCATCGAGCCAACGCCGCAGATCGGCACCGCGGCATCGCTCGCTGCAGAAGGCCCCGACGACGCCGGCAGGCATCGCCTGCCCGCAGACGCCGCATGCCTTGGCCGTGCCCGCCTGGCGACGGTCGCGGATCCTGATCGTGCGCGCATCGCCATCGGCATACGCCAGCGTCACGTCGACGCGGCGGTCCGGAAGCGCATGCGCCACCCGCGTGGCCCACTCGATCGCGATCACCGCGCGGCGGCCGTCGAGCAGTTCGTCCCAGCCGAGTTGCGCCAGGTCGGCCTCGCCCTCGAACCGGTAGGCATCGATGTGCACGAGCTCGCCGCCGTCACCGCTGTACTGCTGCATGCGCACGAAGGTCGGGCTGTTGACGATGCCCTCGCAGCCCAGCCCGCCGGCGAGCCCACGCACGAAACTGGTCTTGCCGCTGCCAAGCTCGCCGTCGAGCGCCACGACGTCACCCGGCCGCAAGGAACGCGCGAGCTCTGCGGCGACGCGCTCGGTCTCCTCGGCGGTGGTGACGGTGATGTCCTGCACGACGGTCATGGCCGAAGGCTACGCGCCCTGTGCAGGGCCGTGCTCCCAGCCCATCGAGCCCATGGCGTGCCAGGCGCCGGCGAGGAAGACCCGCGCACCCACGGCCTGCCGTTCATCCACGGCATGAACGTGACCGATCACCGCAAGGGGGGTGCCGGCCATGCTCGGGGGCAGCTCCCCTGCCGCGTCCCCTCGGATCGTGAACGCCAGCTCGTGGTCCTCGCCATCACACAGGGCCTGGTCCAGGGAACACCCCTGCTGGACGGGGATCCGATCCCCCTCGATGAGCAGCGCCATGCCGCTCGCACGCGCAATCCGATCGAGGTCACGCCCCAGCCCATCGCTGACATCGATCATGGCACCGAGGCGGTCGCCGAAGCGGTCGACGAGTTCGCGCGCCAACCGAACGCGCGGCTCGAATCGAAGGTGCCTGCCCATCCCATCCGCGCCGAACGAACCGCCGAGCGCACCCGAGACGACCACCAGGTCGCCAGGCTGCGCATCACTGCGCCGGACCACGCGACCGGTGGCGTGCGGCAACGCAAGGATCGTGATCGACAGTTGCAGCGGATGCCCCGGCTCGCCGTGCCAACTCGTGTCGCCGCCGATGAGCGGACAGCCAAGGTCCTGGGCGTGACGCTGGAGCGCAGCCGTCAACGCCCGCACGGCGGACTCAGGCATGTCGCTCGGCAGCGTCGCGGCGCACAGACACGCCAGCGGGCGGCCCGCCATCGCCGCGACATCGCTCACGTTGCGGGCGATCGCCTTGCGGGCGACCAACTCAAGCGGCGTTGCGGGAAGGAAGTGACGGCCTTCGATGACCTGATCGCACGCGACCAGCACGCTGCCCCCCTCGACCGCGACCTGCGCCATGTCATCACCGGGGGGAACCATGACACCCTTGGGCAGGCCCGCATTCGCCGCGGCAATCAGCGCATGCAGATCGCTCTCACGCATGGGACTCACCCGGCGTTGCTGCAGCGAACGCCGCACGAACGAGCGCGGCATTGCGGGCCGTTGCCCCCTGCCGCGCGCGGATCACCGCGCGACCGGCATCGGCCATGCGCGCGCGATACGCAGGATCGTTCAAAAGCCCGGAGAGCATGCCGGACAGCATGCCCGCGTCGACCTGCACCAGTGCGCCGGCAGCCATGAGTGCCTCGGCCGGCTCGGCGAAGTCGCCCCAGCGCGGACCGATGACCGTGGCCTTGCCCAGCGCGACCGGTTCGATCATGTCGCTGCCGTGGAGTTCGCCGAAGCTTCGCCCGACGACCACGACATCGGCCAGCGCATACGCCATGCGCAGTTCACCGATCGTGTCGAGCAGGAAGCGACCGGTCGAGCTGCCACACGCACCGGTCGAGCGGCGAGCGCAGCCCGGCAAGTCGCGCGCCGCGTCATCGAACCACTCCGGCTTGCGGGGCGCACACAGGAGCTGCACCCCCGCGGGCACGGCATCGCGCAGCAGCGCGTGCTCGCAGGGTTCGGTCGAGCCGGCCACGACCAGAGGCTTGGAGCGGTCGATGCCCAGCGCGGCGGCCAGGGCATCTGCGCCATCGACCGTGTCGGCGATGCGTGCCGTGTCCCACTTCATCGTGCCCACGACGCGCACGCGGTCGTGACCGACACCCATGGCGCGGAAGCGCTCGGCGTAGGCATCGGTCTGGGCCCCGACCGCCGCGACCCGGCGGAACATCGGCGAGAGCAACGGTCGGACCTTGAGCGATCGGCGGAACGAGCGCTCTGAAAGCCGACCGTTCACGATGCAGATCGGGATCCCCCGCCGCTCGCACGCCTGCGTGAAGTTGGGCCAGAGCTCGAGCTCGGCCAGCGCCACGACATCCGGCTGCACGGCATCGAGTACCGACGCAACGGCGCCGCTGAAATCGAAGGGGTACCGCACCACGCGCACGGGCGGGGCGAAGACCGAGCGCGCGCGGGCGATGCCGGTATCGGTCGTCACGCTGACGACGACCTCGTGGTCACGGGCAAGGTCGGCCACCAGGTCGCGGATGGCATTCACCTCGCCCACGCTCACGGCATGCACGAGCACGCGCGGTGTGCGACGTCCGTCACGCTGCTGTCGAGGCCAGGGTTCGCAGCGCCCGAGCCGAGCGGCCCAATCCGTGCGCAGCTTGCCGCGCGCGGCCATCGTGGTCACCCAGACCGGGCTGCTGAGGAGCGCCGCCCCTCCGTAGATCAGGTCCAGTCCGAGGCCCATGGGGGCAGTCTACGGCGCAGGTCGAATCCGGACGGACGCGGACGTGCCTCGTACACTGTCGATTCGCCACAGAGCGATCACCATGACCCGTCCCTGGCAGATCGCGCTTGATGTTGGTGGCACCTTCACCGATGCCGTGGCGGTCTCGCCGGATGGATCCGTGCACTCGGCGAAGGTCCTGTCGAGCGGCCTGATCAGGACGACCATCACGGTGGACGACACTGGTGTCGTCGCCGAGCTGCCCTTGTTGCCCAGGCTCGCGCGATTCCTCGACCGCACCACGATCACCGTGCTGCATGGCCCGACGACCGATGCCCTGCTCATCGATCGAGATGAACCCGCTGCCGATGGTCGCCGGAACCTGCTCCTTGCGCAGCCGGTCCCTCCGGGATGGCCTCGTGGAACCCCCTGTCCGGCCATCATCGATCCACGGCGCAGTTCGCCCGCCCTTGCTGCGCACCTCTTGACCCACACGCCACTCTGGCAGCGACTGCCGACGATGGACGTGCGCCTGGGTACGACCCGCGGTACCAACGCGCTGCTTGAAGGCGCCGTGACACGGGTCCTCTTCCTGACGAACGAGGGGCACGAGGACCTCCTGCGCATCGGCGATCAGCGCCGCCCGGAACTCTTTGCGCTTCGCATCGTGCGCGATCCGCCACCGCATGCCTTCGTCATGGGTGTCCGCGGTCGCCTAGATGCGGACGGCAATGAACTTGAACCCATCGATCATGGCCAGATCAGGGACTGTGCTCGGCTGGCTCGCGAGACCGGCGTGGGCGCGGTGGCGGTCTGCCTGCTGCACGCGTGGCGCAACCCGATTCACGAACTCCTAATCCGCAAGCTCCTGGCCGAGGAAGGCCTCGAGTCGATCAGCCTTGGCAGTGAGCTCAGCCGCACCATCGGGTTCGAAGCGCGTGCGCGCGTGACCTGCGTGAATGCACAACTGTCGCAGCCCGTGGCCGACTACCTGGCGCAGGTCCGTGACGATCTCCACGGTGCACCGCTGCGGGTCATGACCAGCGCTGGAACCTTGGCACCAGCCGACCTCTTCACGCCCAAGGACAGCCTCTTCAGCGGCCCTGCCGGCGGGGTCGCTGGTGCACGCGCAGCCGCACGTGCAGCCCAGCTCCTTCCTGCCATCGCCTTCGACATGGGCGGAACGAGCACCGATGTCGCACGACTAACCACTGAACTTGAGTTGACCCCGACCACCCGGTTGGGTGCTGCCCAGCTCGCCAGCCCAAGCGTAGCGGTGGAAAGCGTGGCCGCTGGCGGCGGAAGCGTGCTCGACCTGATCGATGGCCAGGTTTGTGTCGGACCACGAAGTGCCGGCAGCACGCCTGGCCCGGCCTGTTACGGCATGGGCGGCCCGCTCACGATCACCGATGCGCACCTTGTGCTCGGCCATCTCGATGGCGCGCACTTCCCCTTCCCGCTTGACCGCGATGCAGCGCACGCTCGCGCGCACGAACTCTGCGAACGATGGCGCATCGAGCGAGATGAACCGATCGATGTACCAGCGATGCTGCAGGCGTTCCTTGCCGTTGCCGATGCGCGCATGGCCGAGGCCATCCGCCGCGTGAGCGCGCGGCGCGGCGTTGATCCCTCGACCCACACGCTGGTGGCGTTCGGTGGCGCTGGTGGCATGCATGCCTGCGCGCTCGCCGATCTCCTGGGCATGCGTCGAGTACTCGTGCCCGCCCGCGCTGGGCTGCTGAGCGCACAAGGGATTGGTGCCAGCTGCACCGGCTCGATCGAGGTCCGCACCCTGCGCATGGGGCTGGCCGAGTGGGCCGCGACCGCCGAATGCGCGCCCGGCGATTGCCTGGGCATCCGGCCGGCGAATCAGGAAGCGGTCATCGAGGTCCCCGCCTCGACCACGAGCCTGCCTGAGCTGCGCAGCGCGTTCCGTGCGCACTACCGGGCGGTCTTCGGCTTCGACCCGCCGCACGGCAACGAAACCGTCGAGTGGGTTCGCCACCAGGACCTGGCGGATGATGCATGGTCGCTGCCCAACGATGCTGCCGTGCAGGTGACGGCGACCCCGAACGGCCTGGCGCTGGACCACTGCACCGTGGTCGTGCCTCACGGCTGGACTGCACGCACGATCGATGGCGCCATCGTGATCGATCGCACCGCCTCCATGGCTGCGGCGGCACCAACGATCGCGACCGAAGCCTTGGTTGCCGCAACACTGCACGGCGCGGCGGAGTCGATGGGCGAGAGCCTGCGTGCGACCGCCGTCAGCGTCAACGTGCGCAACCGGCTCGACTACTCCTGCGGGCTCCTGGACGCGGACGGCGCCCTCATCGTGAACGCCCCGCACCTCCCGGTCCATCTGGGTGCGCTCGGCGCGTGCGTGCGTGCCGTCGCGGCCGCGCTGGAGCTCGGACCGGGTGATGCCGCCGTCACGAATCATCCGGCCTTCGGTGGCAGCCACCTGCCCGATGTGACCGTGGTGACCCCCATCTACGAGCGGCCCGATGGCGGCACGCTGCTGGGCTACGCAGCCACTCGCGCGCATCACGCCGAGATCGGCGGCATCGCCCCGGGCAGCATGCCACCCTTCGCCGCCTCACTTGCTGAGGAGGCCGTGGTCCTGCCGCCCACGAACGTCGTGCGCGGCGGCGTCGAGTGCCTCGATGCGGTCACCGTGCTCCTGCGCGATGCGCCCCATCCCACCCGTGCCCTGCAGCACAACCTGGACGACCTGCGCGCACAACTTGCCGCCAACCATACGGGCGTTGAACGCATGCGCGCCACGGCGCTGCGATTCGGGGAGCGCTTCGCGTCGGCTCTCGCGGCCCTGCGGTCGAGATCGCGCCACGCGGCGATGACCGCCTTGGCGGCCGTGCCCGAAGGAAGCGTGACGGAAACACTCGATGATGGCACGCCCATCTGCGTGCGCCTGTCGCGCCGTGCACACGCTGCACCCGATGGATCGCTGGCCTTCGACCGTGCACGGCAGCGCGTGACGATCGACTTCACGGGCTCCGGTGCGGTGCATCCGGGCAACTTCAATGCGCCGATGGCGGTGATCCGCAGCGCCACGCTCTACGCCCTTCGGGTCATGGCAGGCGCGCACGATCCAGTCCGGGCGGGGGTGCTTCCGCTGAACGAGGGCTTCCTCGATGCCGTCGAGCTCATCGTGCCACCGGGCTTCCTGAACCCGCCCTTCACGACGGATCCCAAGGCCTGCCCCGCCGTCGGTGCGGGCAACACCGAAACCAGCCAGCGCGTCGTGGATGCCCTGCTTCGGTTGCTCGGTGGTGCGGCGTGCAGCCAGGGCACCATGAACAACCTGATCTTCGGTTCGGCTCGCTTTGGCTTCTACGAGACGATCGCCGGTGGTTCGGGTGCGAGCTCACTGGGCTGCGGCGAGAGCGGCGTGCACACCCACATGACCAACACCCGCATCACCGATGCCGAAGTGCTCGAGTCGCGCTATCCGGTCAGGCTCATGCGGTTCACCTTGCGCCATGGCAGTGGCGGCGCGGGGATCCATGATGGTGGCGAGGGCATCGAGCGCGAGCTGCTCTTCCTCGAACCGGTGACCTGCAGCATCATCGGCCAGCACCGCGCCAGCGGGCCATACGGCATGGCCGGCGGTCGGGCGGGTTCCGTCGGCGAGCAGTGGTTGCTGCGTGGCGCATTGCGCCTGCCGCTTGCCGGCGTGGGTACCACCGAACTCCAGGCCGGCGACCGCATCCTGATCCGGACGCCTGGCGGCGGTGGCTGGGGTTCGCTCGATGCCGAGGCACCCAACGACGATCAGGCCGACAACTCGTAACGCTCGATCGAGCGGGCGAGGCCGGTGTCCTCGCTGATCTCGATCACCGCGCCACAGGCGAGCGTGCCACCTTCGGCCACGTCGTACTGCGTCGGCAGCCCGGTCGTCAGGTGACGCAGCACCGCGTCGGTCGAGCGCCCGATGATCGAGTCGTACGGACCGCACATGCCCAGGTCGGTGATGAACGCAGTGCCCCCCTTGAGGACACGCGCATCGGCCGTGGGGACATGCGTGTGCGTGCCGACCACCGCCGCCACGCGCCCATCGAGGAATCGGGCCAGCGCGATCTTCTCGCTCGTGGCTTCCATGTGTGCTTCGACGACGACGATGTCGTCGGCATGCGTGCGCTCGGCCAGCATGCGCTCGCAGCACTCGAAGGGATCGCTGCCGGGGGTCGGCATGAAGGTGCGCCCCAGCACGGTGAAGACCGTCACGCCGCGGCGACCCGCGCCGCGATCGATGCGGACCGAGCGCTTGCCCGGCGCGCGGAACGGCATGTTGGCCGGACGGCAGACTGGTTCGCCTGCGCGCTCGAGCGCCGGCACGATCTTGAGCTCGCGCAGGGCATGGTCCCCGAGCGTCACCGCATCGATGCCGCCCTGCACCAACTGCCCCAGCAACTCCGGCGTGATCCCCGAACCATTGCGGATGTTCTCACCGTTGGCCAGGATCACCCCGCCGGCTTCGCCCCATGCAGCCCGCAGCGCCTTGGCCGCCGCGACCGCAGCCCGCTTGCCGGGTTGCCCGACGACATCTCCCAGGAAGGCGATTCGCATCGGGCTGGACATGGGCTACACTCTAGCCGTACCGCTTTCGTCCCTGTGGGATGACAGGCCCGGCCCCGCCGGGTGCTGTGCGGCGATCCGCCTTCCATGACGTGTGTTTCCACCAAGACCGGCGACAAGGTTCGCCACCCGGCCCGCCCTGAATGGGGCGTTGGCGTCATTACGCGCACCGAAGTCTTCACCGGCGACGGTGGCTCCGATCAACGCCTGTGGGTCAAGTTCCCATCGATCGGCGTGCGCACGCTGATCGCGAGCGTGGCCAAGCTCGAACTGGTGGAAGCCGCCGCCGACGAGACGGCGTCGGTCTACGCGCGTCCCACGATCACGCAGGTCGACGCCGCCAAGGGTGGTCTCGCCGCGGACACGGCGTTCCGCAAGCCGGAAGACCTCATGACGAGCTTGCCCCTCGATGCGACCGATCCCTTCGCCACCATCAAGACCCGGCTCGAACGCACGCTCAAGCTCTATCGCTTCGATGGCTCTGCTGCGCGGCTCATTGATTGGGCCGTCGCCCAGAGCGGTCTTGATGACCCGCTCTCGCGCTTCAATCGCCAGGAACTCGAGGTCCTCCACAAGCGCTGGCTCTTCAACCTCGATGCGCACCTGGTGCGCCTGATGCAGGAAGCCCGCCACGAAGGCTCGCTCATCGAGACGGTGGCGAAGGGGGCTCCGCCCCTTGGCCAGCAGACGGTGCAGCGGCTGCGTTCGCGGATGCGTTGAGCTTTGCGCGCCGTCGGCGGACCACGATCAGGATCACGACCAGGAGTGCCGGGATCACCATGATCAGGCAGCACGGCGGCACGGCGATCGCAAGGATCGTTGCGGCAACGCTCGTCACCGACTCCACCGCGGC
>Ga0315905_10000269_pt1 | contig 56360 bp, 79 predicted proteins | sample LakEriMetagenome_5_FD_203522 | JGI IMG/M metagenome (GOLD analysis project Ga0315905, IMG submission 203522) | Freshwater fungal communities from buoy surface, Lake Erie, Ohio, United States - Buoy 4 MA121 | ecosystem: Environmental > Aquatic > Freshwater > Lake | place: USA: Lake Erie, Ohio...
ACTTGACTTGTGTCTGCAAGGTTTGAACCGCCAGTAAAACGTATTTGATAATTACCTTTATAAAAAATACATTTATCTACGACTGCGTCTAGTGGTTGGCTACTTAATGCGGTTAGAAATAATGAATCATAGTTAATGTTCATGTGTTCAAAAACACAATTGCGAAACTCATTGTAACGACCACTTATACTTACAAGTCTAACTGAACCATAACCACTAATAAGATTGTTGCTCCAGTAAATATAGGAAAACTTTAGGTATGACTTTGATGTACCTGTAAGCAAATTCACACCTAAAAGCGTAGTTGCTGTACCTGAAGCATTTAGTGCAGTATGGTTCACAAGACCAGCCGCTACACCACTAAACTGTGACGCTGTTGGGTTACCAATCACGTACGTTGGTGCTGTATACGTGCCACCAATTACAACTGCCTCAATGTATATTCCGGGGGCAATGTAAAGAGTATCACCGGAGCCGATGCCAGTAGCCCCTAACGCTTTTTGTAGTGTCTTCCACGCAAGGTTAGTAGTCGAACCTAATCCAGTATTGGAATCGTTTCCATCCTGCCGAACATAGTATGTGGCCATTATGGAGTCACTCCATTTGCTATTTCTTGCGCCATAATCTGCGAGAACTGCGACACATACCGCAGTTGAAATTCAGGAGTTTGTGTAGCCCACCAAGTGAAAACGCTTGTTCCATCTGGCCCGTAAGTTCCGAGCAGGTTGCCAGCATCATCGTAGAAATCACCAGTGACAATGTAGTCACCGACCACGTTAGGGTTTGGTGTTATAGCCAAGTCTGGAAAGTTCATTTGCCCACCTTCAAACTGTTTGCATTCGTACCCTTGAACGGCATCGTGAGGAACGCCAGCACACTGCTTACCGCAGCGGAGACACCCGCCGCTACCGCCTTGCTGCCGTAGAGTGCCAGCACTGCGCCGAGCTCGCTGATGTCGTGTACTTCGCTTGTGCGGATACCATCGCCAAAAACTGCTGTAAACGCAGCAACGAATGCGATAAGAGCAATAACTAGCAACCTGCTTATACTGATTTTATTCATGTAATACCTCTACGCTGGGTCAACGCCAGTAATAGTCTTACTGCTATCACTACTACTCACTGTAGCAGACCACGCAGTACTCGTATCGTCTTCTTTGTAAACAGTCATCTCATTATTGATGACTGTAGTCTTATTACGCAAACCTCTTAGAGCAGACCTTACAGTCCGCTCGTTGATTGCTCCTGCACCTGAACCACTTCCTACATCTCTTGCAAGGAGTTCATCTGCCATTACATTATCTTGCAACTTAGCACCAAACGTACCAGCCGTTGTGTGATTGACCTTCAACTCTTCCCACACGTTAGATGGGATATCACCCACTTCACCATCGATGCCATTTGCAAGTGAATTTGTTTCCATAAGTACACCACCAAAGGTGGTTGCATCAACGTATCCAGTAGGTGAAGCACCCCATACAGCAGTTGCTGTCTGCGCTCCTGAAAGCCAAGATGTCAATGGGTCAAAGCCAGTCAACTGATACTCCAAAGAAACAGGAGCCATACCAGATGCACCCTTGAGCATAACGACAACGTGGTCTACGCCTGTGGCAAATACAGCGTTAGGAATGTCAAAACGATAGATTCCAGGAAGGTTAGTTGCGTCTACCTCAACCCATCCACCAGATGAATACGCACCGCTGACTGTTTGTGTCGCTAACGTAATCTGTACTGCTGTACCACCTACTCCAGCAACTGGAGGTCGAACATAGTAAGCGGTAAAGCTCGCAGCGTTGAAGGCAATACCGGTCTTACCGCCACCTGTTGTGCTTGCGCTATCCTGCACAAACACATACTCGGAGCGGTTGCTTGTGGCTTGCGCCTGTACGAATAACTTAGCCACGAATGCCCCCTGTCATGCCCGGATGCGTCAGCAGTCCGCCACTAGCCGCTAGTTTCTGCACTGCACCAGCGTCTGGATTACCTGCCCACGTTGCACTATATAGGTCAATAGTAGGCGCACCTGTGCTATTGCCAAATCCGATATTAGGACTGTTTGGATACGGTGCAAAAGTATCGTTACCTGTCAAACCATTGATGCGTTCATATGCTAACGATACGCCAGCACTACCGGCGGTAACACTTGTTACACTTGTTGCAGTGTTTTGCAGTGTTACGTTTATTAATCGATTATATGTTTGAACCACTGCTCCAGTAGTGCCGCCGAAAATGTTGCCACGAATCAAAACACAGTTTTTGACTATGCTGTTGTGAGTGGTGTTCGTACTGGAAACATAGATTGTTTGACTGTCAAACCCTTGGAAATGACTGTTGTATATTTTTACGCCATTACCATCTGAACCTGTACCGGATTGTGTGAAAACCAACGCTTGACCAGTTGGAGGACATCCCAAGAATATGCAATCCTTGATGTTTATATTCACATCATAAGTGGATGAATGACGCGCACATGAAACGGTACAACACTGCCCACCAAGTAATACACACCTATCAAGTGTAAAGTCGTATGGCGTACCAGCCGTATTCGTCATCGTAAAGATTTGACAGTTCAGTTGCACTACAGAGAAAACACACTTAGTGAAGGTCCATCCCCTACACGTTGTCAGGTTAATTGCATAGCCACTTACCCAAGTGTCAAAGTACAAGGATTCCCAGTTTATATAGTTTTTGCTTGTAGCTGTAAGTAAAGCCCAACCAGTCGTTGGATTAGTTGTGTCAGTAGGAAAAGCAGTCCACCGAACAACACCTGCTGTTGTTGCAGTCCAAGATTGAGTAGATAGCGGGTCACCTTTAATTGTGATAGGACTTCCAGATGTCCCATTACCGCCGAGATACTGCAAAGCTGCACTAAGTGATTCCCTGTATGTCCCCGGCGCAACCCAAACGGTATCACCAGCAGACAGACCGGGATTAGTACCAGATGCAGCACCAATTGCAAAAGATATATCCTTCCAAGGCGTTGATGCACTTGTGCCATTGTTACTGTTGGAGCCATATGTCGCAACATAATAAGTAGCCATTATTCAGATGTACCTTGTGTTATCTGCTGTGCCATAATCACCGCAAACTGGCTGACAATACCAAACTGAAACTGTTCGTCTTGAGTAACCCACCAAACATTAACGCTTGTACCATCAACACCGAATGTGTTTATAAGATTGCCATTATCGTCGTAGATGTCACCAAAGACCTTCCAATCGGTAGACGGTGCTTGTTCCTTTTCAATGCGGAAGTTTTGGAGGTTCACTTCTTCACCCTACGATTTTCAATAGCAACTAGCGTAAGGTCACGCAACATCTCAAGGTCACTCACACTCATAAAGTCTAGGTTGTCAGCAATCTGACTCAGAATCATAGCCTCACCAAAAGGTATCTTGACCTCAGGGACATTAGTAGTCTTCTTCAATAACTTACTTAGCCAGCTCATGTTATTTCCTCTTTAGTTGACTTACCAAAAACTAAGTCACTTGGTGAACTCTCACGTATATGTTTCAATACTACTTCTTTTTGAGACTGCAACTGAAAGACTTTTGCATCTGAGTCCTGACGTACAAAGAATGCTATTACCGCAGTTACCAGTGCAGGAACACCTGCACGTACTCCTTCAATAGCACATAACGTAAACGCTTTCATAACATAACCAAACGTGGCAGTATCTGGTATGTGCTTTGCTTCCCACTCCATATTGAATGCGGGTCCAGCACTAGCCATAAATGCACCAAGTGCAATCCATACCAGTCTACTCCAGGCTATGTTCATCTTGATGTCTTAGTCTTTTCCTCTAGGACTCTCAGTCGTTCCTTGACATTCTGCAACTCTTTATCCAGTCGTACAATCTCAACTCGCATATCGTGAATGCTACTCTTCAGGTCTTTATACTGAATCTCACTTTGTGTTGTAAGGTTAGCCAGCATAATCTCAAGCTTGTCTACTTTACGTACAAACGTAAATGATGCGCCTAAGAACGACGATACGCCGGTTAGCAAAGTAGAAAGTACTACTGGGAGGATGTCTTTAGCTTCCATCGGAACCACCTGTAACTGGAGGGATTGCAAATGGAGAACCTGGCATACGCAAGAATGTATCAAGTTGAGACCACAATCTCATACGAGTCTCGTTGTACCAATTTCCCCAGAAGGCACGTTGAGCAACAGATGGGTCATCCGTATTCTTTAATGCCAACTTGTAGGCAGCGTAACTAGCCCACATTCTCAACTGCAAGTCATCAGGAATAACCGTAACAGATGTAGCACCAATATCACCAAGTGTGCCACAACCATAAACAGTAAATACAGTGGATGCTGATGGAGCAGGATAAATCCTTATCTGGTAATCACCAGAGCGATACCAATACTTAGGCGTACCAGCCGCTGTAGACTCGAACGTGGGGTCATATGCCCTTAGGGTAGGTTCACTACAGTGGACTAGGTTTGTAAGCCCAGATTGGACAGTTAGAGGAAACCACATACTACTAGCGTCGTTCACCGTTGAAGCGTCAGTTGGTACATAGGTTGAGTCTAGGCTAATGCTAGACAAGTTGATAATAGGATTGGACTGAGTAACTGTTCCTTTTGCTGGAACGTATATACAAGTCCTACACGTTTCTTTAATAGCTTCGTTGAGGTAAACCTCAATCGTTTGATTGGTCGTAGTCGTAACAGTTCCTGAACCATCGCCAACTTCACCTACTGAGGAGTTAGTTGCTTCGTTCAGGAGGCGAATAACCTCTGATGTAAGTGTAGTCAGGGTTGCCATTAAACTGTCCTTCGACCATAGATAGCAGAGTTAGATTCAACCATACCCAGTCTATCTAAATATTCTGCCTTATATATAGCAAGTACATTAGCATCCTTCATCTGCATAGCACGAGAGTAAAGAACACTAAAAACAAGACAGTCGTGTGCTGAGTCTGGCAATGGACACTCTTGGTCATCTGCCAGAGGTACAGCATTACCGTTCGTATCGTACTGCCATATCATTCCAGGCTGACAGTAACCTTCAATCATCACGCCGTTTGTAACACTTGAGATTGGCGTAGGAAGGAACCTAAGCCTATTCGTTGCATAAAGTATGCAAGCGTCAATAACAGCGTCACCTTGAGTCCTATAGCGGTCTACTTGCCTATCAGCAAAGTCTAACAGTCGTAGCCGTCGGTACTCGTTATCTTCTAACTTGAATACTCCCCTAATACGATACATATCAGGGGAGCAATACTCGTCTGTACCATCTTCTAAGTCTAGGTAACGTCTGCCAAACAAACAGTCTGTTTTACGGGCTATCTGATTGGCAGCTTCCAACACTAGGTATTCTAAGCCAAATGGGTCAAGGTCTTGCTTGCTACCAAAGTGGTGCAAACCTATCATCCTGACCTTTTGTTTGATTTCACCTAGTGTCATCTTGTTACCTTAGTCTAATTAGAGACCGACTGCGCCATCACGTCCATTGACCAGTGCAGCCATAACTACCTGTACTGTTGCTCCAGATGCAGAACCAGAAGCAGTACCAGTAAGTTGCAGTTGCCAATATGGCTTAGGAGACAATACAGGTAGGTATGCAACATACGTTCCAGCGGAAGTCTGAAGTGGGACTTCAGCCGAAATACTTACAGGAGACGAGGACAGTGCGCCAGCAGATACTGTAGATGCAGCAGAAGCAACGACTTTCCAAACTGGAGACCCAATGTTTGTAAGTGTTCCACCCATTGTGTAAATGACTTTTGCAAACAGTGGGCTATTCTGCCCGTTTGTTCCTGCAAGGTCAGATGACCCTGATGCAGCAGTATCTGCCTGTGAAGCAAAGTCTGCAGCAGCTGCAAGAATCATGTTTGGAGTCGAGAACACATCAGATGCGCCACGATAAGCAACAGATGATGCTGTAACCGTAATGGTTGCACCCAACTTATCAGTTGTTGCAGTCTGGTTCATCTGAGGAGCAGTTGCTCCAGTTACAGCTGTAAATTTGAAGGAAGCCTTCTTATCACGTGCCATTTCTATTCTTCCTTTCTATTATGCGACTCGGCAGAACAAGCGACCAACAGCACGAGTGTGTGGAATCCACAACCCGATACCCCAGTCGAAGACAACGTTGTGCATGATGCCATTTTCCTTGGAGAGACCAAGGTAGGTTGGCTTGAATGGTCCACTCTGCCATCCCTGTGCATATCCAGTTCCATAACGAACTGCATAGATGGAGGAAGCAACGGAACCTGTAATACCAGATGCGGTCTGAGTATCCGAGATTACACTCGTAGTACCGTCAGCCTTACGACCAACTGTACGAACGGTTGCATTCTTGTACTTCTCAACTGGGCGGTCGAACGAGTCACGAGTGACATCGAAACCAGCACCAATACCCATAGTACGGATAGCAAACTCAACGGAACGCTTTGCCTTCTCAGACATATACAAAACAACACCATCTCCATCTGGGGAATTCATGTTGTCAAGCAACTGCTGGAGGTAAGCAAAGAATGCGTTAGCCGTAGCAGATGTTGTACTAGCAGAGATATCAATACGGGCAGCGTCTGGTGCAACCAAAGACATTTCAGAAGGAATGTCAAAGTCACTAGGGTTGTCCATACGATAAGCAAGACCCGGAAAACAGTCAATATTGCCTGTTAGCGGGTTATTGTTTACAAATTTATCGTTGAAATCATAAGCAAAACCTTCAAGGAAGATTTGTACCTGAGCTTCGATTGGGTCGATAATATTCGTAGGCTGGTCGAGAAGTACGTGGTCAACAAGAATCTTGTTGCGAATCAGGTACATCTGCTCTTCGTACGACTTTGGGCGTCCCTTTACTGCGACTGGTTCAGAGTTTACACCCGTCCAGTTTGGCGCAGGGATACCGGAGTTGAGGTAACGAACACCAATCTGCTTGAGCGATGGTGATGTGTAGAGAGGAATATCCTTAAGGGCATTCCACGTTTTGTGAAGAGATTTGGTGATTTCTTTGACGAGAGGGTCATTGCTGATTGCTGCTTGGTCCGCAAGCGTCAAAGCACCGTTGAAGTCAATAGCCATTTATTTAGCCTTCCTACATTGGTCTATTTCGATTAATACCCATTAAATCCGATAAGCTCATCCTTCGAGGAGCTTGTGAGTTTCCACTAACCGTTGGTGCTGCCGAACCTGCTTGAGATTGCGGAGTCGGAGTACGCTGACTTTGAACAACCTGTTTAGTAAGTTCTGGCACTAACGATTGTTGTAAACTCTGGATTTGTTCGTGAACCATCTTTACGGCATCAGTAGGCTTAATACCTACATTAACCAGACTGTCCACTAAGTGACTTGCTTTTTGTGCCAGTGGATACTGCTGTATCGCCTGTTCTCGCTCTCGCTGACTTATAAACTGTCCAACTTCCTGCATTGCTTGTTCATAGCGGAACTTCTGGAGTTCAGCATCAAGTTGCAGTTGGGCAGTAGTAGGGTCAACAAGTTCTTGAGATTGAAGTTCTCGATAATGCTGCCTTATTGACTCTTCCTGCATTTCGACTTGTTGTTGCTGTTGCATCTTGCGAATGTCAGCTGAGGATTGGAACCCCTGCTGTTCAAACTGCTGGATAACATCAGCCCACTTCTCGTAACGGTCGGAATAAGACTTAGCTTTATCGTTTACTTCCTTGAACCGCTCGTATGGGATTGGTCCAGGCTCATTAGAAGTTTCAACTGGCTCTGACAGATAACCGAAGTCATCATCAGTTGCGGATTGCTCCGCTGGGACCATAGCATCATCGTTAACGCCTTCTGTGCTATAAGTATCGTAGACGGCGGCTCCACGTACTTCGTCCAATATGGCGTTACCAACGCCGTAACCGTCTGACGCACCCGTTGATGATTCGGGTGTAGGTATCATCATCTCGTCTGACAAATTAATCGTACTCCTTAATTATGGTTTTGCCAACTATTGATTGGCGTTCGGCATTGTTTGACTTTTAATTTTTTCCGTAGAAATGTCAACAATACCCTTTGCAGCATCGTTCTCTTGAGTCAATCGAGAACGCTCACGCATCTTGACTAGGTCAGCGTCAGTCTTTGCAGCGACCTGTGCCTGTATCTTCTGTATCTCCAGTTGTGACTGCATCTGAGCAGTCTCTGGGTCAAACTTACTAGCAGACTGTTCAGCAACAGACTGTTGTTGCATAGCCATCTGCTGTGCCATCATTGCTTGTTGAGCCATACCTTCTTCTTGCTCATTCAAGTGCTGAATAATCTTTGATGTCTCAGGTATGTTGAGCATACTGACTACAAGCTTGTTTGTTGATGGGTCGCTTGGGTCACCAAATAATCCCATCTGACGCATAGTCAAAACCTTTTGCAGCTTCTGGTCAGGGCTGTCTTCCATACTGGAGCCTGGGACATAGACGATGCGGTATTGACCACCATTACGTATATGCTCAAAGGTAATAACACCTTGCTCAATACTGTCGTATGGATTACCGCTTCCTTCAACATTTCCAATGAATGGAGCAACACCAAACTGCTCTACGAGAGAAATCTCCCACTCCTTGATTTTAGCGGCTGATATTTCGATGTCCGCACGTACATAAGAGTGTTGAGTATTGTCTGCACGTTGAAGCAACTGGACTGCCTCAGCTGGTGTTCCAGCAGGAGCCATACCTTGCGATACGTCATGCAATCCAGCAATATCCATCATGTCTTTCTCTATGTATTGAAGCATAGGGAATAGGTCACCACCGATACCCGGCGCACGACTTACAACTGGAGGCGCAGCACCGGGGTTGTAGTAAATCTTCTTGTATGTACGGCTCTCATCATAATAGTCATCACCAGTATGATTGAAAGCGTCAGCACCTACATTAGACAATCGTTGAACCATCACGTAGTCACGCTGTTGCTCAAACTGCTCAAGCATACGTGAATAGACTCGGTTGTATGTCTGCTGAAGCGAACACAAGTCAAAGCCTAGTGCGTGTCCATAAGGTGTACCACTACGTGGTTGCCATCGGAGAGGAATGAATGGGAACTCATCCTTCTTCTTGTATAGCCAAGGTCCAGCGTGAAGTAGAACTGAGTTAGTGCTAACTATATATCGCCCTGATGGATACTGTTGTGACGGTTTTTCCCAGTACTCATAAACAATTGCAGCACGTTTTTTTGAGTCACTTTGAGCAAGCCTAGCAGTAGAAGGTGGAACCCACCCATTACCAGAACCGTTACCGCCCTCTAAGTAAGCATCAATATACGATGCGTTGTTGCCCATCATAGCGTCAGGATTGACTAACTTACCTGTGTCACCATAGTTATCTACAAACCAAGACAGTGGCTTTGCAGACGCATGAATCAACCAACGAACATCAGCATCACGCTTTGCTGTTGGGTCTAGGAATACGTCAAAGGCTGGAAGAATCTCTTCTCGTACATCACCAATCTGGATATTCTCATAACCTGTAATCTCACCTGTTTCAGGAGAGAAGTAAGGCATAACCTGTTCACCGTTAGCATCCCAGTAAATCTTCAGGTAAGACGTTCCACATACACAAGCCCAGCGAACACGTTCCTTGAGCTGAGTTTCACGACTAAACTGACGATTATAATGATTGCAGATATGGTTTGCTTCATCAGATGCTAATAAGTCACGTTGCGACTGAGATAGTGGAACAGCCCTTGCATCTGGACCAACCTGCGTAAGCTTGCCTACTACACCATCAATCAATGGACGCATCTTATTGACAGTGATGTAACGGTTAGGTTCGTCCTTATTCTGTAACTGAATAAGATTACGAGTCTGACTTGAAATACGAAACCATTGCCGACCCTCAAAGAAGGCTACTGACATAGCCCATTCAAGTTCCATCTCTTGCCTAGCACGATAAGCAATATCAAATTGCTCTTTGACAAACTTGGTAATCTTTATCTTTTCTTCGTCTGGTGCTTCAGGTAATACCTTCCACTCATTAGAGTTATGGTCAAGAGTAAGATTATTATCAGTAATAGTTTCATCGTTCTTCAACTTCGCAGCACCAGGGATACCTGATACAAGTCGTTGTTCGTAAGCCATTACCTTAGGCTGGTTTTCTTCCTGAATCTTCTGTTCAGCAAAGGACACAAGCCCAGACATAACGTCCATCCCACTAGTATTCTTATTCCTTTTACGCTGAAGCGGCAGTCTCATCAGATGTACCATCCCTTGTCATCCTGTTTTTTCTTTACAGGAATGTTTCTACGAATGCAGTGTAATTCATATGCAGTATACATACACGCACTTGCAACTATAAATGCGAGTGTACCAAAGTAAATATCTGTAAATCTCACAGGTAATCTTTCCTTCCATATCCATCATCTGCCCACAAAGGTTTCCACGTTTTCATGTCAGAAGTCTCTGGACACTGAACAGGATATTCACGCCACATCAATCCATACCTAAACGAGTCAATAGCGTGGTCGCTACGTGTACCACCATCAATATCTTCAGGGTCTCGTGGGTCAGCCATAGTCTTGCCTAACTCACGTATCAGGTTAGGGCAAGCGTCACGCACTATGCGTATCTTAGGCTTAACCTTGTCACCTTCAACCCTTGACGCCATCAACCATTCCTTGACACGACGCCATCCAGCCTTACGGTCTTTGACTGCACGTACACAAGGCAAGCCCTTCTTCCACCAAATCTCAACAGGGTACTCACCAATGCGTTGTGCAGGATTCTCAGGTGGGAATGTATTAGCCCAGTCAAAGGCAATAGCCTCTAACTTCGTATTCCACTTACCTTCTTTAAACCGTCTATCAGATGCCTCTGCTAACTTAAACTTCTCCAAGAGGAGAAGAGCATTCTCGGCTTGCTTACTTGATACGTGACCTGCTTCATAGAACTCACCTATGACGTAGATGTTCTCTTTTTCATCAGAACAGTAAAGGATAAATGCAGCTGGTGAACCCGTACCAAAGTCGTGACTTGCCCAGAATCTCCACCAAGGCTGAGTATCAACAGAATCGACTACGTGCCAAGGCTCTCCGTCTGGACCATATTCCCTAAAGTCACCGAAGAACTTACCACCAACACCAACTTCATGCTGGCACTCACGCAAGAATGCGATGATACCAAAATCATCTATCTCTCTTTGGCAAACCTCAAGAGACTTGTGGTCCCAGTTAGCCTCACCACTTTTAATCTTGTAACCAGTACGACCGTCTTCTTTTTCAATAGGTATGTACTCTAGGTTCTCAATGGCAGGAACAATAGGTGATTGGATTCTGTTTTGTAACATATCTAACTCACCATTTAATACCCGACTCATTACTGAGTTAGCGTGAATTTTATTCTGTACAAAAACAATCGCACAATCGGTACTCTTCGCTGGGAGAATAGTCTGGGTGATAGTCTGAATCTTCTTCTCAACACGATTGACGGAGTCATCAAGCTCATCAATATCGTCCAAGATAATCATGTCAGGACGAAGGTTGTCTAACTTTACACCACGTGCGCCAGTGTCTAATCCAAACGCTAAGATATTGAACCCGTTGGCAGTACGTAGTTTTTCAGCATTCCAACCCCTAGAGTATCCATACTTATTGATGGCTCTCTCAATGCCACACTTCTCCATCGTATTCGCTATATCTGCAACGTGACGGTTAGCGGCATCTTGGGTTGAACACACATATAGAAGGAATCTGCGTGTAGCCTTGACTGCAATACGGCTAGAGATAAGCTCCATAGTAGTAGACTTACCACCACCACGAAACCAGCACTCAATAAGAGCAGGAGGCGGATTACCAGCCTCTATGCCTTCAGCCCATTCCCACGCACGAATGTGATGCCTTGCTAATGGTGCAGATGCAGCATGAGGAGCAAACTTACGTAACCACTTCTGATACTCAAGTTCCGAACCATCAATAGCATATGCCCTTGAATCAAAGCCACTTCCATCAATCACTTCATCAAACTTCTCTTGCATCGCTTCAAGCAATGCGACAGATAACGGCTTATTCGGTCGGATGAACTTCCTCAGTGCCTTGGGAGTTATCTTGGTATTCACCTGACTCTTCTGCTGCGCCATCTATTACCTCGGCATCTATAATTTCTTCTTCATATGACTGCTTATAAACAGTCAACAGTTTGCCAATGCCAGCCTTGATTCCTTGCCTCTCATCAGAGTTACTTACAGTGCGATTAATAACGTTCACAATCTGCATGACAAGACTGAATGCTTGGTCTACTTCAAGAGTATATGCCTTTTGATGCATCAACCGTTGTTCTGTTTCCACAATATCAGTACGTCGTTCAATGAGTTCAAGTACATCCTTTGATGCAGCAAACTCACTTAACGTATGACTAATAGCCTTACCTAACTCATCAAATAAATCCCAAAAGTCCTCTTGATATTTATGGTCAGCACAAGACTTATACATCTCTTGAATCTTTTTGTATTGGTCAAGACTAACACCTTCAGCAGCTGCTTCTGCTCTAATATCAAGAAGAGCAGTGATGTATGCAGTGTCATCTCGCAATGACCAAAGTTCAGGGTCTTCCCTAAGCTTGTCGATGCGGTCAAGCATCTTCTTACCAACATTACGGAATCTACCTTGGTTGCTACTTTGAAGACCTGTGTTGAATAATAACGAATTGGTATTGGCTGGTTTCGGTACTCCGCCGTGCTTTATACAAAATGCACTCCCCTTGACTGCAATGTTTCGACACTTCCACGTTTTAGAACCTTGCCCAACCTCTGCATCACAACACCTAATTAATGTGCCGTTACGGTTCTTGTAGCGGACTCCATCCGTTTCAGTAATAGGGTCAGTGATTTCCAACCCACCCTTCTGAAGGAACATCTTACGCTTATCTGTCAATTGTAGTTAGCACCTTTACCAGTGTATAATCCCATTATGTCGTATGAACAGATAGAACACTACCGCAAGAGTAATATTCAGCCACTAGATGTAATAGTTGACTGGGACTTAGACTTCTGTTTAGGTAATATTATCAAGTACATAGGACGTGCTGGCAAAAAGAAAAGTGCCTCCGAACAAGATGACTTGCAGAAGGCACTCTGGTATTTAGTTTTTGAGATTACTAAGTCAACATCTATTGCTGACAATATTGTTATAGCAGTATCTGCTATTCCATCCCAAGCGCACGACGAATAGGCTTACGCATTCCAGTTGGGTCAGTAGGCGTCAAAGGTTTATTTGCATTTGCAGCACGTTCCCTTGCCTGTTTTTCAGATGCAAGATAAGCATTCAACTTAGCACGACCAGCAGGATTAGTAGATGCTAACTGACCCTTCTGCCAATCATCGTAGTACTGAAGAGCCATACGCTTCATGTCATCTGACATACCCCTAAACTTTTCAGTTCCCTGCATAAGTTTACGAGCTTCACCAAAGTTACGACCTTTTTCAATGAGGCTAACGGCATATCCAGTCAAGTCTTCAATAGGTTTATATTCACCTTTGAGACCTGTCATATGCGTTTCGTGACGGTATGCACCAGGTGCAGTGTTACCCATACCTGTTTTCATACCTTGTTGCATTTTGACACGACGGTTTTCAGATTCTTCGCGACGCAACTTCTCTAGTTCAGGAAATTCACCAGAACCTTTTTGTGTAGCCGCAACAACTGCTATTGGTAAAACAGCTTTAGCCGCACCCATAGCAAGTCCTTGTGCAGCGGTTCGCCCAAGATTACCAGCAGCTTGACTAGCAACCTGACCGGCAACTTGACGCATACCAGCCTTGCTACCTTCAGAGGCAGCAACCTTAGCAAGTTCACCACCAGCACGTCTAGCAACATCACCTGCACCACGCTTGACCATCTCACCACCAGCACGTGTAGCGAGTTCTCCAGCAGGACGTTTAACCATCTCGCCAGCGGCACGAGTTGCAAGTTCACCTGCTGGACGCTTAACCATTTCACCACTTGCACGACGAGCAATATCACCAGCCTCACGCTTCATTAGTTCACCACTAGCACGTGTGGCAATCTCAGAAGGTGCAGACCGAACTAACGCTTTAGACAATTCACTACTAGCATTACCAACAATACCGGGGTCACGTAGACGCATAGTTTGTTGAAAACGACGAGCAGCTTCTAGCGTTCGTGCAGTGCCTTGCTTATCAGGAACGATACCAGGGTTATTACTCCTCATACTTGCCTGAAAGCGTTTAGCGGCACTCATATTAGCGGATGCAGCCGCCATCAACATTTACCTTTCATCATCATCTTTGCGGTCATCTTCTTACCGTTCTTAGATGCAGGCTTCATGCTTTTAGCCTTTTTCGCTGGCATTGCATCCTTCTTGGACTCAACACCCATCATCTTCGACATAGACATTTCACCCTTTGGATAGGGCATTCCCATTGGCATTTTAGTTACTTCCTTTTTTTATAAATGGCAGTAGCCTTGGCTTCCTGCGCTCGACTCGGTTTGATTACCAACTTATCTTCAGCGTTAGAATGCTCTGCGTACTCAGCTTCCATTGCTTCTCGCATAGTCGGGCGATTGCCTAACTTATGCTCACGTTGCTCCATTTTCAGAAGCTCCGTTTTCGTAGGTGCTTTCTTGAGGTTATGTTCCTTCGTTTCTATAGTCATCAAAGTACCCATAGAAAGATGGTTCATATGCTTGTTCATCTCGTTCAGCATTTACTTAGCCTTGCCTAATACTTTCTTTAGTCTAGGGTTTTTAGCCTTAGCGGCAGGGCTAGCTTTACGTGCAGAAGTTGCTAGGATAGCACCAGCACTATTCATAGAGATACCTTGCTTCTTAGCAATCTCTGCTTGTACTACTTTGAAGCCACGATGCGCTTTAGTTTTCATGATTATCTCACTAACAATTCCAAGCTCTTAAGGACTTATTTATTCTACTGTTAGGGTCTTTTGCTACTTCAGGCGATGTGTTCTTCTCACGCATACCTTTCATTCTTGAACAGAATGACTTACGGCGAGCAGCATCTTTTGGCGTTTTAGGCTTAGGAGCCGGGGGCTTCAAGTTAGCACCAGTAGTCTTCTTGAAATGCGCTCTACCAGCTGCGTTCAATCCACCCTTGGGGTTCTGATATTTCTTTACGACGCCCATAATCGGATTGTAACGTATATGCTATCTAATGCATACCTGATAAACTTGTCATATGGCACAAAAATTAATCACTTCAACTGATGACCCTTTGTACATCAATGCAATTGTCCATCTAGCAAACTTACTCGACGAACGTACATTTGGAACACCTATGGGTGTATCTCCTAAATGGAAAGAGAAGTTTATGGGAAAGCAATATTGTGAAGATGGATGCATTAATGGACGTTGTCCTGGTCATACACTTATTTGCAATCTGGGAACAATCGTAAAGCATCCAACCTACTCATTCTTTGTATTCCATCGAGAAGATTACTCAAATGGTAAAAACCAAAGCGTGATTTACTTCTATGAAGATGAGGCAAAGGCTGAAACACAGTTCAACACACTAAAGAGGAGAGCAAGGGATGTATGACAACCTAACGCCTAAAGAACACACTATTTTGAATCTTATGGCAATAGACAGGATGACAGTAAATGAGATAGGCGAAAAGCTACTAATCTCTAAACGAACTGTTCACTATCACCTTCAGAACATCTACAAGAAGCAAGGCTACGAACCTAACGCTAGGTCTCAAATGAAACTCGCCCTTGAATATGCAGATTATGTTTCAAAGCAACTTGCCAACAAAGAAGACTAAGGTATAATCCTACTGTCTGATACCTACCTACCTTACCTTTCAGGCAACCTATCCAGAGCCAGTCGTACTCCCAGCGGCTGGCTCCTCCTTATTCAGGCTCATCAATCGAGACTACTTCAACACCATCTATTTCAGATAACCTGAATATTGAAAGGTACTTTGATAACTCCCGTTTATCTAGGGACGATATCTCCACACCCCTTTCATCAAGCCATTCAGTAAGCTCTTTATATTCTCTGTATGCGCCAAGCATATTTAGCCCATAGTTTACAAGTGCATATGCAGCAAACCCGACGCATACAAAGAATATGTTATCCATTTTAAATTCCTGTAGAACCAAATCCGCCAGTGCGTTCAGCATCTGCTGTTACACGACTAAGAATGCTTACATCACACTGACCAAATAACAACTGAGCGATACGGTCACCCTTGTTAATTTGGAAACGACCATTATCCATACTGTTAGGAAATTTGGCTAAGATGACTTTGATTTCCTGCCTGTAATCTGCATCAATAATTCCGGGCGCATTGAGGACGAATACACCATACTTGGCAGCAAGCCCAGACCTTGAGCAAACAAGGGCGTAGTGACCCTCTGGGATGTCTACAGACACACCCGTTGATACAACCGCTACATCACCATCCTCTACAAATGCATCATTCAATGCATAGAGGTCAAAACCAGCTGAACCAGCCGTAGCCCTTGTTGGTACTACAGCATCTTTATCAAGTAAATTAAACAACCTCATCTCCTTTGAGTTCTTCTACTATTTCTGCAAGCATCGGGAATTCAACCTGGAACTCTTCATATATCTTATTTGCCAAGTCCTCATGTTCACTCTGCGTACCGTTACCACGCCTTACGTCCATATAGTGAATCCAGTCACGTAAACGTCCATTGGCATATAGGGTAGTTGGCGCACACTCAGGCAATATCGCACGTGCTGTTTCTAGTGCTACACCAGCTTCTACAAGTTTGTCATATGCACTTTCAATCTGCTGAATTGCATTAGAAACAATGCTGTCAGCATAGAGTTGCATATCCAGAGGCATCTCAACAGATGATTGCCGGTTGTACGGATGTTTGCCACGCATATTTGGAGGCGTGATTTCTTCTTTGACTTCTGCATATCTTTGACTAAACTCCTGAACCTTGATGGATGAGTGTCGAATAAATTGTCGGCTCACCATTCTAGACGTATGAATCTCTATTGTCCAGTTAGCCATCTCAAAGATTGACCAGTGTTTATTCCTCATGCAGTATTTGATAAGTCGTTTATTTGCAGCATCCGACCTATCATTCTGATTACTGGAGGAGACTCTTGCACAGAAACATATATGTTCGAGTGCGTTGGGGGTTTTCCAAACAGTACTTACTTTGTTCATGTTCACCCTATAAAATCTATTATGCGTAAGTTATTTGAAACACCAGCCAATAGGAACTCTCAGTCATACGCTGCCCTAAAGTTGCAAGGACGGCTGTTCTGCCTTTATGGAGAGTGCGATATCGCCTTGATGCCTACAACCTGTCAACACGACATGACTTGGTGGACACCATATCTATCAGGCATATGTGAATACAAGCAACGAACACATAAGTTTGGGACATACCCAGATGTGATGATTACTAAGTCTAAGTGGGACTACCTGCGTTCCTATAATGGTTATTCCATTCTGTTCACTGAGTTTACAGATGGTGATTACATTACGGAGATACAGGGTCTAGATGACTTAGATTCCAGACTTGCTGGACCAAGAGTAAAGAGGAATGAGTTTGACGAAGCTCTGTCCGTTTTCATTCCTCTGAAGCATTTCATAAGCCTTTCGGCTTGGTATCCTAAAGGTTATCAGGCGAATGGGTCTTCGATTTCTTCATTTGAATCTGCTGAAGACGAATGAGCTGCTGGCTGTTGATGTCCACCCTCAGCTTTAGTTTTTCCGCTATCCAAAGGCTGAATCGAATCAGAAACAACTTCCCATACTTTACGCTGTGTGTTGTCTTTATCAGTATATTGGCGAACTTGTAGACGCCCTTCAATAGCAACAAGTCTACCCTTAGAAAGGTAAGTAGCAGCAAAATCAGCAGACTGCCCCCAAGCGGTAACATCAAAGAAATCAGTTTCCTTCTCCCGCCCTTTTCGGTCTACTGCTACACGTAGGTTTGCTACACCCTTACCAGACTGAGTCATGCGGTGTTCAGGGTCAGCAACCAATCGACCAATTAGAACGACTCTATTCAGCATCTGTAACCTCTGGATTCAAAACAACTGTGTACGGTTGGTTTGTAACTTGCATCGAGCGAATAGCCAACTCAGCAAAGTCAAGCATAATCTTCATAGGAACTTTTGCATCGTAGTTGCGGATATACATCCACGCTTCACCAGCTGATACAGCCGATACCATCTCAGTGCTATCTACCGTTTTGATTGAGACATCATAGGTTCCAGGAACCTTAGGGTTGATTTCAACCTCTGCATCCGAATCCCTTGAAAAGGAAATAACTTTCATCACTGTACTCCTCTGACAGGAACCTGTCATCAGTGACAGTATATCACAATACTTACTTGACGCTTCTATCAGGGTTTCTTTTGAAACTGCGATTGGTCGCAGGTTTCACCAACCGTAGGTTGGAAGGTGCATTAGTACCACCCTTTGAAAGAGGTTTCTTGTGGTCGATGTCTTTACCCTTACGGTCTACCCCGTTAGCGTCCATAGCTCTACGAGCCTTCTGGCGTTCCATACGGGTAGGGTGTTCACCTCTAGCGACTTGCTGTGCGTATTCTTTTTTGTAGGGTCTCTCTTTGTTTACGTATGGCATAGCCAAATCATAACATAAGCTCTACGCGCGTATTAATATATATACATATGTAATATGTATATTAATCTCTCTTGTTAATAGGGGTACTAAATTCTTTCCCCCTCAATAACCGGGGAAGGAAAGATTCTTTCCAATACCCCTAAAAATACTTTCCCCCACAACTGTCGGGATTTACTATATTTCGCACGTGCGTAAACACCTAAATATTGGCAAAATAACAGGATAAAATCGCTATATGAGTACCGCTAAAAAGACTAACCCGACACTTTGGAGTAAGGTAGTAAGTGACGTAAAGTCATCATCTAAGGGTGGTGATTCAGGTGAATGGTCAGCCCGTAAAGCGCAGCTGGCAGTACAGAAATACAAGGCTTCAGGTGGTGGTTACGAAGGTCCAAAGAAGGCTGATAACAGTCTAGCAAAGTGGACAGACCAGAAGTGGCGCACTAGTGATAGCACACCTTCAGAGGGTAAGAAGCGGTATCTACCAGACAAAGCTTGGTCAACACTTAGCCCTGGTGAAAAGGCAGCAACCAATAAAGCCAAGGCAGAGGGCAACAAAACTGGCAAGCAGTTTGTTGCACAACCTAAGTCCATTGCCAAGAAAGTTGCTAAGTTTCGTTGACATGACACTATTACTAGGTTAGAATTCCTTAGAGGTAGTGATATGACATTTGGGGAAATCCATAAAGATATTGTGTATGGCAAGGTCGTAAGTCGTGTTCACTGGGGTAGTGACCAACTGCTACTTAGGTGGTCAGAAGGCTTCAACTGCTTTGTTATGAAGACACCAGAAGCAGAGACTATGATGGAGTCCCTTACTCTTCCACAAGATTGTTTCTTTGCTGATGACTGGATTGTAGTAGAAGAACCAGTATGGTAGACCCTACACAATTACAAACTGGTGATATTCCACGATTTCAATTACATCTTGGCAACTGCTTAGACACCCTAAAGACGTACCCAGATAACAGCATAGACTCTATTGTTACTGACCCACCGTACGGTATATCCTTCATGTCCAAGAAGTGGGATTATGACGTACCTTCCGTTGAGATATGGCGTGAATGCCTACGTGTACTCAAGCCTGGTGGTTACCTCCTATCGTTTGCAGGTACTCGTACGCAGCATCGAATGGCTGTCAACATCGAAGATGCTGGGTTTGAAATACGTGACATGATTGCTTGGGTCTACAGTAGCGGATTCCCTAAATCTCATAACGTAAGTTGTGCCATAGACAAGTCATTTGGTCACCCTAATCGGGGTAGAGCAATCCCTACAGCGTCTACGTATCAAGCTTCAGACGTCGATAAAGAGAACAAGTTGACCAGTAATGAGGTCACTCCATACGAACCACTTACTGATGAAGCAAAGAATTGGCAAGGCTGGGGGACAGCTCTTAAACCCGCCTCTGAGCCAATCACTATGGCACGTAAGCCACTAGAGGGTACAGTAACTAATAACGTACTCAAGTGGGGTGTAGGTGCTATCAACATCGATGCTACACGTGTTCCTATGGATGAAGATGACTTCAATAAGTTATCTGCTGGCGTAGATAAGATACGTGAGCGTGGTGGCGTAATGGACAACTCGTGGAAGAACAGCAGTGACCTATCAGGTGCTAATCCTGCTAACCCATTAGGCAGATGGGGAGCTAACTTCATACATGATGGCTCACAAGAGGTCTTAGACCTATTCCCTGACACTAAGGGTGGAGCCTGGGTACAAACTGATGGTGCTAGGCACTTTAACAATAACGGTAAGCCTACATCGCCAAAACGACTAGCCAGCGATACATCAAGTGGTTCAGCTGCACGTTTCTTCTACTGCTCTAAATCAAATAAGCGTGACCGTAACGAAGGACTTGAAGACCTAGAACCTAAGCAATATTCACATGATGGTAGAGAAGTACGTAACGAGACAGCCTACCAGCGCAACGACAGCGTAGCTGCAAACCACCATCCAACAGTAAAGCCTACCGACCTCATGCGTTATCTAGTACGAATGGTAACTAGACGTGGGGGTACAGTATTAGACCCCTTTATGGGTAGTGGTACTACTGGTAAGGCAGCAATGCTTGAAGGTGTAAACTTTATAGGCTGTGAGCTTGACGAAGAGTATCTCAAGATAGCTGAAAAGCGTATTCAGCACGAGATAAATAAGCAAGTCTGACAATATTGTATGTGCTGGCATCAGTTACCAATCCAAGGTTATTAATACCAGCACACACTCGAACTACTGACGGACTCCAACCGTCTTACTCCTAATACTAAGAGCAAACTGCCGCCAGGCTTATAGGCAACCGTTGCGTGGGTAGCGAGTAGTTCTTACTGTTAATTGTATCATTTAATGGTAACTGTACCAGTATGGATGTATACTATGTTTGCTATCGAGAGATAGTGAACTAAAAAAGAAAGATTCCAGAAAACCTTTCAACTGTTCGAAGATACAGGCATATCAATTTGTTGGGATTAAATAATCAACTGTGCTGGATTAGCTGGTATGCCTGTATCGACTAGCACCAAAAAAGCCCTCTAGTTACGCAATTTCAAGTTACGCTTAGAGGACTTTCCTGTTTGGTTGTGAGTTGTTGTTCTTGTTGATGCTCACCTTGCGGTGGCAATAACAGTATACCTTCTACCTTTTACCCCCGCTATATGGCTTACCTAACTCGTTGATAAGCAGCACATCAGTCAAGCTCTGACCGTCTACCGTAACTACTCCTAGGATACGACCGTACTTGTCACGCTTATGGTTCTTTACGTTGATGACTACCGTCTTACACTCACTCTCAGCTGCACATATCCATTGAGACGTAAAGTCACGTGATGCAATACCTTCAGGTGTACTCTTTTCAGGGCAGTCAATACCTTCCAGGCGTACCTTCACACCCTTCAGTTCTACGTTGAATCCAAGGTCTATATCACCTTCTAACGTATCGCCGTCAACAACACGTATGTGACGTAAAGCGTACTGATAGAGGCTAGTCTTTATACTCATAGGGACATACTACAACCTTACAATCTATCCACCAACTGGATAATATCTATCCATCCGTACGAAGTACGTGGGCGTACTACAAGCTTATCTGGATAGCACTACCTCGATACGCACACCATACGCTAGCCTTACTGAACACGCTATTACAGCACCATCTACCAATCTTCTACTTGCGTATATATTGAATCTAACAATATTTGCACACCTTACAATTGGAGTAGATAGATAGGAAAGAATCTTTCTAGTTATTACACTATGCAAGTATGTAGTAGGATGAGTTAGTTTCTACGATGGGAGAAATAGAGATGTGGATAGTATAGAGATGTAGATGTCGGAGTCCCCCCCTACCACACTGCGCACTGGGGTGGGTGCTTGCCTTACCCCCCTCCCCCTAGTCAGCAGATTGGAAAAAAGGGAGTCCTCATTTCTTACCTAGTCCGCAGATTGGAGAATGCAGCTGGTACGTTCCGCTGCAGGTACAAAGCTTTGTAAACCGATAGCAGGGTATACAACAATTGTGTATAGAACGGAACGCGCGCGCGTGATACGGCAGACATATTCCATTGTCAAGCTTTGGGCGCGTGAAATTGTTCACACTGGCATAACGTGCTTATACTGTACAATCCAGTGTGTTAGAAATACCGACTGGAAAGGTCACTACAATGAATTGGTTATCTTGGAACGGAAAGATGTTCCCCGCCGATAAAGTCAAGCTTGACGGCTACGCACTAGGACTTGGCACCATTACACACTTTCTTAACAACGGAACAATTACCCGTTATTCGTCGCGTGGTGGATACCTCAATTTCCATACTACCGGTACGGCAGGAAAGGTTATCACAAAGTGAACAAAGCGTACAAAGCGGAATTGTTACGACTGGCATTGTATGCAAGTCTGCAACGTTCCCCTATGACAATTAAAAGCTCTCTGGCTACGGCAGACACCGTTACATCATTAATCCGTTCCAACGCTATAACGGGTTGCACTATTGACGGAACGTCTTACGACTTCAACACCACCGGTGGTATTTGGGATTCTACGGAATACGACTTTGTTAACAATCGGTTGGAAAGTATCACAAGGGATTAATCGGTTTACTACCTGCCGATATCCACAAAGTATCGGCAGGTATTGAAAGGAAATAAAATGCGCGTAATTGAGAAGAAAATGTTAACAGCGATACACGATGGTAAAAATATCAATTTGGGTAATACCCGGATTGTATCTGCCGGTGATTATCGACGGGTTTATTTGTTCAATAATCTGATTTCAGAAATTGATATGTCAAACGGCTACATTACCGTTTACACAATGCGGAAATCTGCTACCACGAAATCGCGATTGAATTCAATCCTGCGGAATTTTACCTACCCGTCAATTTCCCAAACAAATTGGGTATGGAGTTATGCCGATGGTATCCCTTGCGGTACGGATAGAACATTTGGTGTGCATGCCTTGAATTGCTACCGGGTAGGTATCTCAAAATGATGCACCATATACCATCATATAACGCAGGGAGACGCGTACGTGCTATCCTGAAAAGCTTTGCAACATCGGCAGGTATCCTGCTAGCGTTTTACGTGCTGTATATCGGGTTGTGGATTCTACACAACAGCAGATAGGGAAAGTATCGGCAGGGTATCAATTACCCTGCCATATTGAAAGGTAGGTAGAAAATGGCAATTTATGATTTGTTAGAACAAAACGTAGAATCTTTGGATTCTATTGTAATTGGTGAAACATCCGATGATTCAAAATGTTTCAGCTGGTACGGATGCGACTCATGTTACCTTGACGCAGGTAAACGAATTGGGAACGATATACAAAGTGTAATTTTTACGGATGTCAAGCGCGGCGTTGCATTTGATTTTGATTTGTGCGACTCATGCATTTGTGAATTTCATTATCCTTCAAATGATGCGGATGAATTCAACGCAGATGAAAATAATCACGTTACGGAATTGGGAGTATGACAATGGCAGGATTTGATTTGTTCACAAGTATTAAGACAATTCAAGGCGTGGAATTCGTAACATTTGCGGTATTGGCAGGATGCAATAATCCTGCGCAAGTATCAGAGTATATGCATACCCTATCGGAATATCCGTATGTTGATACGGATGTAGTGCTTGAAAGTATCACCGATAAAGTTAGGGAATTAACAGGGTACGCGTTAATCGGTACGCTTGAATCGGATAGGCAAATTGCAATTGATACCCTTAAGGGTGAATTGGGAGAATGGCAGGCATGACACGAATTGATAAAATTGTAAAAATGGCAGATAGGTTAAACCTAACGCATCAAATCCAGGGTGGAATGCCGGGTTATGTCATAACGCTATTTACCAAATCAGGTAGGGGTCAATTCTGCGGTAATACGTCTGAAGCTATCGCATACCTTGACGGATATTCTAACGCGTTCCATACGTTGGATTCTAACGCGTTCCATTATGATGCAGGTAATTTGCCAGACTGGTACACAAAGTAGGAAAGGATAGCAGGGTACGTGGTAGGTATCGCGTACCCTGCAGGTAGGAAAGGTATAAACAAATGCAGACATACTATGTAAACAATTCAGGTACGCGTTGGATTATCCCCGGTTATCAGATACGGGTAATTGGTGAAGGTTATAACAAAGTTAGGCGCGTGGATTATTTCGAACAATTCGGTAATTTTGCAACGGCTACGGTACGGGTAAACGGTAAACGATTTACCGGTTTTGCTGCAGAGTCTGATATTACAGGCGATACCCTGCCAGTATTGAAGCTTGACAAATGCAGGGTAGGCTAACTCCAGGCTAATCGGCAGCATACGTGTGCGATACCTGCCAGCTGGCAACGGCTGGCAGATTCCACGATGCCAGTTCCAATACCAGTTCCGCAGATAGATAGATAGATAGATAGATAGACGCAAAGTTTAGATAGTTAGATAGATAGATAGTGTGAGATACTTCACATACTTAGATACCGGATAGTGTAGTAGAATAGATGTGTAGGAAAGGTAGGGTAGTTAGTTATGGAATCATTCGATAGGTTTGCGATATGTCAAGGATACTATTGGTATTTCACACATTACCATTCTGGTATGTGGAGTAATGAATACAAACGACTATGCAAAATGCAACAGTACTATAAACCGGCAGCATCTGAGCGTATGCCAAATTCACCGGAATCTGCCACGATATACAATCAGCTGGAGGAACGTAATGGCTACAAACCTACAGGATGGATTGTGCTATCCGACGATGATAATTGCAGCGATATCCTGCTATGGAATGACGCAGACTAGTGTGGAATATCTCACATTACATACTACCGTATAGCGTAGTATACTCTTATTGAAAGGTAGGTAGGTTATGACGTTAGAAGAATGCAGATGCCTAGCATCAAAATCCGTTTGGGCGAGCTTTAGTATTTGGGTTGTCGGTAATGGTGTCAAATGCGCGTGTGAAACTTTGGATGATGCTATGAATGCGTTTGATTCCATAGCTGAACAATTCCCGAATAAGACAATATTACTATACGATTTGAACGCAAGTACTTGTGTCAAGGAAAGGATAGGTAGGTAGTTATGAAAGTAAACGTCAGCGGAATTCTATTCGTACAGATGAATGATGCCATAGGTATATGCGTTTGTACGGAACGCAGGAAAGCTGTTAAACACGTAGTATTCACATCATATAGCGTAACGAATGGCAGATTGTATGCTGGTATCGACGTACCGAATGACATTATGGATTTGATAATGAATAGCAGCAAATTGAAATCAGCTGATACCAAACGGGTACACGCATTCATTACAAACGTCCAGCTAAAGGATAAGACATTCGAAGAAATGCGCGATAGCGTACAGAATCCCGGTGATTTGTACAGGTAATGATAGCAGGTAGGGTATTCATACCGTTGGATACCCTACCAGATGAAAGGTAGGTAGGTTATGACGTTAGACATTCATGTGGCATCATCTGCTGCTGATTATGCATCAAATCGTGGTGTTAGGATATTCAGAGAATATAAGAGCTTGAAGGATTTCGAGGTAGCAAATAACGAATTACCATTCTACTCACGTCATGCATACAATGGAAATCACATCGTAGTAATTCAGCGTGACGGATGGAATGGAAGTGTAGTAGGTAGGTTTGACGTCAAGTTAATGCGTACCCGTAACTATCTGAAGCTTTACCCTATAAAGGGTGACGCATACGCTCATGTACAGGCTGCCAGCATACGTATTCAGGAAAGTAGGTAGGATTATGGTAATAGGTAATTTGACACGCAAGGAACGCGTATTCGACATCCTTTCAGATATCAGGGATTTACATACAATCCAGGATAAGAGTAAACGTATTCAACAGCTAGAATCTATCGCTGAAAGTATCGGTGAGCTTAGGGAACCACGCTCATACGAAGTGTGTAGGGTACAGAATCTAGCTGAGGTATGGAAACACGACTATAAAGCTGGTGTAGGCTATACCATCGCAGAGGATATCGATATGCTGCATCTATTTATGGAACAATCGTTACTAAGTAAAACAATCAGACGATAGGTAGGTAGGTAGTGTGCAATATCTCACACATCACACTACCGTACACTCTGGTAGACTAGGTATGAAAGGTAGGTAGGTATGGCATTAGTTAATGTAAACGATGGCAGGATTTTCTCTGTGAACATCTGGCAGGAACGTGGATTGTGTAGCATCCAAGTGTATGACGTTACAAACAATCTTGATGCAGTATTCACAGATGAAAATGAGCTTTGGAGCGTATCAGATGTAGATGATATTCGTTCCGATATTGATTATGGTTTGTACAATCTCACAGATAAGAGTATCGCTGATTATGTGGCAGGTTTTATGCCAGCAGGGAAAGGTAGGTAGGTATGGAAAGTTATAACGGCTGGACGAATAAAGATACGTGGCAGGTTAACCTATGGTTTGGCGATGATATGCATGATGTAGCCAAGGAAAATGGATACGCTATCGATGCCGGATGGTGCAAGGAAATGGTGGAAGAATACCTAGAGAATTCCGTACGTAACGTATTCCAAGGATTCATAGGCGATATCGTTGGGAGCTTTATGTCTAGCGTAGATTGGAATGAGATAGCCAAGTCTGTAAACGATGCTGCCGAATTGTCCGAAGAATCAGACGATACAGACGAAGAAAGCGAGTAGGTATGAATCTCAGTATAGAAATGACAGATACGTTTTGTGACGTGCCAAATTACAGCTGGGTTGTACGTAAGACTGTAAAGCATACGGGTAAAGCTTCAGATGCAGCGATTGTACGCAAGGTCAAGCGCACACTAGGTATCACGTACACACATAATTACTACAGCTGGAATGGTGATACCTTCACAATCGAATTCCCTAAAGGTACAAACATCATTATTTCAGCGACAGTATGCGACGATGCAGGGATAGGAGAATAGGTATGTATACAGTTATCGTAGGTAACGTAGGCAAAATAGGCGAATATGCGTCACGTCAATTAGCCCAGGAATCATACAAATCGTACGTTGAGTTATCGACATCAGGGTATGGCAGGGTAGCTGGTGAATCGGTTTACCTGTTTGAGAATGACGAAATCATCGAAGAACATATGGGTACGAATGATGATAGGGACGAAGAATAGAAAGGTAGGTAGGTATGAATATATCTAAGACATTCACAAATGTTGAATTGGTGAGCTTGGCAAAGGTAATTGCGTTAGGTGGATACAAGATAGAAATGGATGATGTAATATCATCCCTTCACGTTACGCTACCAGACTTGACGAGCTATGCGACGATTATGTCTGTACGGCAATTCGTCGATATGGTATTCGAGTTATACAAATGTAAACATCTGGGTCACGCTGAAGTCTGGCAACGAGAATTTATCAGACTGGTAGCAGACTTGAATAATACCGAAGAATACTCAGATGCAGACATTCTTATCGCTGTATGGGACACACACAAAGGTTTAGTAAAGGAGTAGGTAGGTAGCTATGGAAATCAGAATTGAATCGGTCGATATCGACCAAATCTCAGCGTCGGATATGTTGGAACAGATAGCGGTATGTGAAAGGGAAAGTATCCCATTCAAGCTCTATCACGCATTCGTAGATGATAGTAAACACCAGGTGATGGAATTACCTAACACCATAGGCGTATTCGCTGGTGGAGATACGGTATGGAATGAAAGTATCGATAATGTGACAGATGCCGTTTATGCACAATATGGCATCAAACGTCATTCGGTACAGTTGGACGATATACGTGTTATGTTTTGGAAACATATCCTTGACATCGAATCTGTAAGTATAGGATTAAAGAATCCTCTAGATGGAAGCTTAGACATAGAAATCTCAGTCTATGGGAATGGTGATATCCACAATCATGCATTATTCCAATTTGATAAGAATAGTCATTTGGAAAGTATCACATTCCGTTACGGTAGGGATGGTATGCAACGAATCATTCAACAAATTGAGTTAGCTGGTGCATACTCACGTATGGAAATCAAAGAATGTATCGCTGGACGTTTGGTAACAGCGGTAGGCTGCTGATACGTTTACATATACCTGTATCATTTCTGGTACAGGTATTCATTCCCTAAGGTAGGTAGGTATGTTCAATCAAAAGTTATTTAACGCTGAATTGGAACGTCTCAGGCAGATGTTCCCCGAATGCCATATAGAGGCATTCTCACCAGATGAATACAAGATAGCTGATGCAACACTCCAGGATAAGGATGCATCGAAGGTCGCAGAGTATCTGTACACACATACGGATAGTGTGCATATGTGGAATCTAGTACACAAAGCTATCGATTATGCGAAGAATGTAAAGGGATTGTATTCATGAGGCAGACTGGAAGCTTTGTTTGTTTCCTAGGATGGTCTACCCTGTTTATGGGATATGTACCTTTAGCGATTGGTTTACTAGTAATCGGATTCACCCTTGTCTTTTCAGGCAAGCGGTGAGTCCGTTTTCTCTTTTTGAAACCAGTTCTGAAACCAGTTCGCACGAAAGGAATAGATAGATAGATAGATGGCAGAAACTAAAACGGGACGCAAGCCCATTTTCGGTAGAGGTAACTATGCACACGTAACTCAGCTACGTTGGGGCAGCATTACCAGATACTTTGAAAGTAAAGAGGATGCCATACAGGAAGCGAGAGGTATCCAATACAACATGATGAAGCAGCGGATGACAGGCAGGGTACACGTGCTAGTTAGTCAGTTCCGTAGACAGGTAAGTCATCACTGGACTAAGAAGGATATCATCGCATTTCTAAATGGAGACTTTGGATGGACAACCATTTATGACGTATCCATCACAGGTGGGAAGGTTGTTAAGTTCATAGATAAGGTGAATCAAAAGCGTAACTATGCAACCCTTGAGGAGTTTACTACGCCTATCGTGAATCCAACACAACCTATGAAGAATGGGTTAGAGATTATCCAAAACAACGAGAGTCTCTTTGAATTATGTAAACGTGCGCCAACACCTACAGCATTTAAGATGGCACTCAGGAAGATAGATATGCTCAAAGCTCCCATTACTGCAAGCGTAGCACAATACGTATGGAGAGTTACGCATGAGGATTAAGCCTGAAGCAGCACTACAAAAACAAGTGATAGATACTTTGATGGTGCTAGGTTACAAAGTCTTTGAAACAGGGAAGACTAGAACTAAGGTTAGATGCACTAAATGTGGTGCGTACAGTTATGCGACAGGCTATCAGGGTAACACACCAGGGCTACCAGACTTGTACATACATTCGTCACACCATCTATGGGGCAGCAAAGCAGTAGCTATCGAACTGAAGGCTGCGAAAGGTAAGGCATCTGAGATACAGCAAAAGATAGCAGATGCTGGGTATACGACAATCTGTCGTTCTACCGAAGAGGTTCTATTGGTTATATCAAGGGTTGAGGCAGAACTTAACAACTGGACAACCGTAGATAAGATTACAAGATTTGTGGAGGCAAACTATGGGCTATTTGAAACCAAGTATTGATTGTTGGGACTACGTGTTCCAGAAGACAGGTGGAGACTACGTATGGGTCAATATGGAGACCATAGAGGGTATCAATCTCATACAAGAGTCAGAGAAGGATGGATGGCGATATGCAGTTATCTTTGATGATGAAGTAACGCAGAACGGCATCGAGTACAACACAAGAATACAACTTCGTACCTTGATGAATCGTTACCGTTTCTTTGAATACAACGGACGTAAGGTACAGGCACTAGGATGTAATGGAACACTATGTACCTGCCCTACAGATGCACCAGATGGCAGACTTACACCAGACTTTGGCGGGTTTGTTTACCGGGTGGCAAAGGTACAGGATGGCAAGCTTGGATGCGTCCATAGACTAATCAACGGCAAGCCACATCAAGTAGTATCAGCTGATATAGAACACGCATTAGGCGTCATAAAGGATACGAGCGATAACCCTGAAGAGGCTATGCTCAACCCAGCGATGATACTTGAATACATCCCAGTCACAAAGATTTATTCACAAGCTGACTTCCTCATACTCCAGGATACTGAATCACCATTCAACCTTGAGGAAATCTCAAACCTCTACCCAGATGATGATGAAGAAGAACTTCTTTTGTCTAAGATGGATTATTGACAATACAGTATTCTTGGAGTACACTTTCTACGTAAGGGAGAAAACATATGTTTCATTCAGATTCGTTGTCTAGTATTGCACCTGACCTTGTGAAGGTTCAGGCTGGCATTAATGGTGTTGCAAAGGATGGCAACAACCCTATTTTCCGTAGTAAATACATCACGCTTGATAGCATTCTACTGTCTGTTCGTCCAGTACTTAGTCAGTACAACATCTTCTTGTCACAGTCAGTGCAAAGCCATACTGATAGCGAGATTACTGTTCGCTCCACGTTGATTCATGCTAGTGGTGAGTGGATTGCTAATGAAGTATCTGTACCAGTCAACCCTATCATTAACAGGGATGGCAAGGTACAGCCAGTAGATGCACATCGAGTAGGCTCTGCTATTACTTATGGGCGCAGATATAGCTTGTCTGCACTCTTGGCTATCGGTGAAGCATCAGATACGGATGATGACGGCAACAATGCTAGTGGATACCAGAATCAATCTCAGGCTCCACAACAACCTTTGCGACAGCCGCAGACTCCACAAAAGCAAGCACCTAAGACACCTGCGCCAACAGTACCTGCACCATTGGATAGGTTCAACGCAGAGATTGATAGGCTCTGGGGTAAAGAGACATCTAAGGCTGACCGTAAGGGAATCCACAACGCTGTCGCAGCTGGCGGTTCAGAGGTTCCTATCACAAAGGATTCACTATCACACGTAGCAGATTGTTTGTCTGAATGCAAAGACAAAGCAGAGGCAGATGTATTCATCACTGGATGTTTGGAAGCGAACGAATAGAAAGGTAGGTAGGTATGGCTATTATTGAGATTGACGGTGACCTGTTTGATGATGAGACAGGCGAGTATGCGGGACCAACGGGGAGAGACCTCCCCTCAATCCTTGAAGGTGAAGAAGACCTTCTCAAGTATATGAGAATCCTTCTTGACGCTGAGACACGTGCTGCAGCAGAAGAGATGAAGTACAAGTCTGTCTTAGAGAACATCAATAAGATGGTCAAGCGTCATAAGTCTAAGGTCACTTACCTTAGGGCTATGTATGAAGGTCAAGCTGCAAAGGTAGCAAACACACTCCTCCCTAGAGATAAGGAAGGCAACCTTCGTAGCAAGACGTATCGATGCCCATTCGGGACTATCGGTCAACGTACGACAACACCAACGATAAAGGTAATGACATCTAATGTTGCACTAGCATTCGCAAAGTTGGAATGTCCACAGGCTATCAAGGTACAGGAATCTGTACTTATATCTATGGTTCCAGATTCAGTGAAGGCTAAGTTGTTGAGTGACCCATCAAGTGCTGAAGCATTCGGGTTTGCTGTAGTGGAAGGTGGAGAAAGCATCACCATCAAAACGCTTATGGAGACTAAAGATGAGACGAAGTGAGCTTGAGAATGTGCTTGAAGGACTAGTGCAACTTAGGGCTAAGGCTCATTGCATCCAGGTGAATGAAGAACTAAAGACAGGGCAACCTCAGTTCCCTGTATCAAACGTCCTTGAGAAGTTAGACCAGACGATTAACCTACTGACAAAAGAGGTTTATGCAACAAAGGATAGGACACCTAAGACTTTGGCTCAGAAGTTCAATATGTTTGTAGGATTCAAGCTATGAGTGAAGTGGTACATATCGGTAGCCTTACCGATTCTGTATCCATAAGTGAAACAGGGTTGTCTGTTGTCAAGGAGTTGTCCTTTGACCAATGGTCAACCCTTATGGGTACTCTCAGTCGTATGGATACGGCGTTCCAGTTCGCCATAGGGGATGCACTCCTCTATGGTGAAAGCCGTTATGGTGAACGCTACGCTCAAGCTGTTGACGTGACAGGGCAGTCGTATCAGTCACTCGCTAACTATGTATGGGTTAGCAAGGCAGTTGATAAAGATAGGCGTGTCGCAGGTCTTAGCTGGACACATCACCGGGTTGTAGCAAAGCTTGACCCTGAGAAGCAGACAGAGTTACTAAAACGGGCAAAGGCTGAAGATTGGACTATCACTACCTTGATGGAAGAGGTACGTGGTGAACCATTACCTAAGAATAATATAGAGCAGGTGAGCGTCCCTAAAGGTATGTCTGTATCTGAAGCGAATGCGGTTCTTCACCAGGCTAACAACTGCACGTCACTATGTGACGAGTGTCCTTTCAGGAAGGACAAGTAATGTTAAAGATAGTCTCCCTTGAACTAAAGCAAGCAAACGCATTCGTTGAACTACACCATAGGCATCACAAACCTGCACGTGGTCATAGGTTCTCTATCGGATGCGTAGACGCTGATGGAGTATTACGTGGAGCTTGTATCGTAGGACGTCCAGTAGCACGAGCCATCAACTATTCAGAAGTCCTTGAAGTCACACGTTTGGTTACAGATGGCACGTTCAACGCCTGTTCAATACTGTATGGGGCAGCTGCACGTGCTGGTAAAGCTATCGGCTACAAGAAGATACAAACGTATATCTTAGAAGACGAACTTGGTACGACACTCAAGGCATCTGGTTGGACTATGGTGGCTATGACACAAGGTGGGTTATGGTCACATACAGATGGCAAGCCACGTAGGACAGACCAACCAACGTGTAGGAAAGCAAGATGGGAGAAGACACTAAACACATGAGATACATAGGCGAACGGATACAAGGTGTATCTAATCGTATGTGATATAGTCCTATTCCCTGAAGCACATTAACTGAGGGGAATATTCGCTTTATAGGTAGGCAACATGATTACAATATTCAACGGTAGGACACGTAGCTTACGTACGTCCGAACATAGTTCTTTTGTGCAACTTGAACACCGCATACTCCAGCATATGAATAAGTTCACGTCAAGTGAATGGATGGTGTTCTGCGCTATCTCATTACACGCTGACCAAGAAGGTGTGTGCTTCCCATCTATCCCTAGACTAATGAAGTCAACAGGCTTATCAGCACCTACGATACGTGCAGCAATCGCAGGGCTAGAGACAAAAGAGATTGAAGGATGTAAGGTTGTATCACGTCGCATGAGGTTCCAAGAAGGACGTCAAACAAGTAACGAATACATCATCCTTCCCGGCTATCAGGGGGAAAGTATTTTGGAGGGGGAGGGTAAAGAATCTTATAGGGGGGAGGGTAAAGAAATTAGTACCCCAATTAACAAGAAACAATTAGAACAAGAATCAATTAACTATATATCCTCTGTACCAGAGGCTGTTGAGCCAAAGGCTCCAACAAAGAAACGCTCAAAGGTATCCCTTCCAAAGGATGATGACCCAGCACGTGAGCTTTACGTAGCATTCAGGGAATGGAAGTATCCATCACTACAGGCATCTGACTTCAACGTCACTGAATGGAAGTCCGTTTACTTCATCCTCTACCAGATGGTCAACAAAGGTATTAGTGGTGAGACCCTGGTGAATGCTTGCCAGAACCTCACCAACAAGTGGGGCAACGCAGATATGGTCACAATCAACTCTGTATGGAAACACTGGTCAACTGCAACGCAACTTACTACGACCATCGGAACACCTCTCAAGAAAGCTTCGACACGAGACCACGCAACATCAGCTGAGGATGTAATGAAGTTCGTTAGGAATATGTCTTGACAGTACGGTGTATTGTGGTAAAGTACTTGGCATAGGAGGTAGGTATGATAGACATCGATATGTACACACACGTTGGCTGGACACTTCCAGACCAACTGCTTGGCGAGGGTGAGAGAGAGGATGATGAGTCCAATCTCACTGTCACGTACCACTGCATCATAACTGATAAGGTCTTGGAACAAGCAAGGAAGATATTCCGCAAAGAGCCAATCGACCCTGAGTTATTGAAGGATGGTGATGAGTGGGTTGAGAAAGTCAAGTGGGCTATCGAAGTGACAGATGAAGAATGGCAACAAACAGGTGCGCCTCCAATGGATGAGGAGGAAGTACTTGACATGATTAGTCACTGGATTAATGAAGAGATTCAACCAGAGATTGACCGTTATGTGGAAGCAAAGTTTGAGTCGTATGCAAGTGGAGAGGAATGGGAGAACTACTATGACTGATAAGGCGTTTGGTACAGTTGCTGGCATCCTTAGTGCTATGCCAGCACAACAGCGATGGGATGATGGCGTTGCGGTAGGCTACGCTCTTTCCCTCAAAGATGTAGACGATAAGACGGCTATTGACGTAGTCATCGATATGTTGAAGACTGAGGACTTCCGTCCTAGTCCAGCTGCAATCCTTCGAAGGGTACGTGGCATCCGGTGTGGTGAAACATCCGTCATTCAGATGTTCAATCGCATCTGCCGGTTCCTCTCAGATGTCCATCCTAAGATGCGTTCAGAGCGTGAGGTTGAGTGGCTGACAGATGGTGACCTGCATCCCTTTGATATCGTTGCTGTCAAGTACATCGGTGGATGGCAAGTCGCAGGGAAGATGGATAGAGATAAGCTTACCTCAGCACTACGTGACTGGACGAAGGACGCAAACGATACGGTTCAGAACCTTGTACAGATTGATGTCAAGCCTGAAGTGAAGGCAATCTCAGAATGACAGAAGTTGAGAAGCGTGTATCTGAACTATCATCACGCAAGAAGGATGGGTATTACCCGTTCGACCCTATGGTGGAGATGTCCCTTCTTGGGACTATCCTTCTTGGGGGCAAGAAGGTTCTTGATGATGTAGAGCATATCGTCAACGAACAGATGTTCTATCGCCCTGGTAACCAAGCTGTCTATTCATCTATGAAGCGAGTGGTTGCTCAGACGCAAGGTAGTTGCGACATCGTCCTACTCAATGATGACCTAACTAACCATAACCAGATAGACCTCATAGGTGGCTTGGCATATCTGATGCAGTTAGGTGATATGGAGTTCACTACATCAACCGCTGTAACGTATGCCAATAAGGTCAAGAGATACCACGAGCTTAGGAATATTGTAGTCAACTCTGAGTACGCTATGCTCAGGGCGCAGCAAGGTGAGATTGACCCTGAGGTAATCACCCTAGACTTTGCTAAGGGTACTGAGATAAAGAATGCAACCAACGTAGTATCAAGCGCAGGTGATGTGCTACGTGAAAGCATCTTAGGTATCCTCAACGGTCGCAAGAAGGGCATACCTACAGGCTTTGCTGATATCGATAAGGTAATCAACGGATTCAAAGAAGGTGAACTAATCATCCTTGGTGGCAGACCTTCTATGGGTAAGTCATCCCTTGGGCTACAGTATGCAATCAACGCAGCAAGGCAGTGCAAGGCGGATGGTGGTGGAGGTGCGCTCTTCATCAGCGTAGAGATGTCACAGGACATGATTAGTCAGAGGCTCTTACAGATAATAGGAAACGTAGACGGTCAAGCACTTCACAACAGCTACTTCTCTAAGGGCGAGCGTGACCGTATGGAGGCTACACAACGTGAGGTGGACACATTACCCCTTTACTTCTCAACAGAGACTCCTGTGACCATTCAGAGCATCAGGGCTAAGGCTCGTGATATGCAGCGCAGAGGCACACTCTCTATGCTTGTCGTTGACTATCTACAGATGCTGGATACAGGCAAGGAGACGCAAGGTAGGACACGTGATATTGGCGTACTGAGCAGAGGGTTGAAGTCCATAGCCAAAGAGTTTAGTATCCCGGTCATAGCTCTATCGTCACTCTCACGTGCAAGTGAACAGCGTAATGACAAGCGACCAATCATGTCAGACCTACGAGAGTCCGGGGATATTGAGTCAGATGCTGACGTGGTACAATTTCTGTATAGACCAGACTATTACGCTGAAGATAGGAATGCTTGGGACGAAGATATGCCTTCCGAGACAGAAGTGATAACAGCGAAAAACCGCAATGGGTCTATTGGAGTATCACGAATCGAGTTCCACAAACGTGTGGCACGTTTCGCTGATATTCCAGAAGGAAGTCTCTAATGGATGTATCAATCCGAACAGGATACAAGCGTGTGTCCAACTGGCAACGACACGTGATTATGACGGTAGCAGAATCAAAGACCAGGGCAGAAGCAGCTGAGAGACTAGGGTTGAAGATACGAACCCTTGATGACCTTTTGTATCGTGCATACAAGACGATGGGTTGTCGCAACATCAAGGAAGCAGAAGTTATTCTAGGTAGTAGGGGATTTGCAAATAGGAGCGACTAATGACCATATTTATAACCATCGTAGGTGTCATCATTTTAGCGATAGTGTGTTGCTTTTTGGGTATAGGATACGTGATAGGGCAGTATGCGGAGGGACGTAAATGATTGGGGTGAAACATATCAGTCAATTATCTGCATCTGGAAACTGGAAATCACCTCCTGTAAAGATGGTGAAGCTTATCGACCAGATACCAGAAGACGTCCAGTTACGCATTTGGGCGATGCATAAAGATGGAATGAGTAGACGTGGTATTAGCGATGTCTTGATTGCAGAGGGAGTGCCATCTCCTAAGATGACTCTTCCTTGGGGAATAAATGCAATCACTGTAGTTATAGCAAAGTACAAGGAGAAGGTATGAAGAACTTTACGCAGATACTGGAAGATGCAAAAAGCGGTAAGGCGATTAGGCGTGTTGGGGCTAGATGGTTTGTTCAGATGGTAGACAAGAAGTTATGTACGTACAAACTGAATGGTGCTAACACCAGAGTCTTTGATGGGGTTACAGTCCTGTCATCATTTGACATCTTGTCTAATGACTGGGAGGTAGTTGAATGAAATTTGAAGCACAAGCAATAAGACCTAATGAAGACGAGAGTCTCATAATCGAACTGGCAAAGACTGCATACAAGTTCTTTGATAAACACCCAAATGAATATGCTGCTGATATCTACGCAAAAGGCGAAGATGGAATCGTTGGACACGTAGGGCAGATAGTAAATCCAAAGTATGTAACGCTTATGGATGGCGCAGCACTTACAATGTCCACCTATAAAAATAGGAATCTCATACGAACAGTTCAAATAAACAATAAATGAACAAGAGTAAGACACCAACATAACGCTGGTGTCTTATTTGTTTATCTCTTTAGGATGATAGAAGTTTCATCAATAGCAACTGTCAGTCCTTGCCAGTTTGCAAAGTCACGTACAGACACCATAGACTTACCACCAAGAATGATAGGTGAACAAGGGACAGCCTTGTCGTCCCATAAAGGGACTAAGTCAAAGGTCAACCTAGTCTTGACATCTTCACCATACAGAGCCTCAAGCATAGGACGTAGCGCAGCATAAGCTTTGCCGTTAGTCAATATAGACTTAATGGAGTCAGAACCTATGACAACATTACGCTCAGATGAAACATCATCAAGCAAGTCAGCCCATCTAGCAAACACGAGACGCTTGAGGTTACGTCCTGCATATAGGTTAGGACGCTCTACAACGGACGTACCGTTCCTTGAACCATCTAGGTTACTGTTACCCTCAATAGATGTGAATGCGTTGTCCTTATAGCCAGATACAAGGAATACGTGGACAGCGTCATCACTATCCTCAGCCGCTAGTACAAACCCAATATCACCTACGTATGGTGTCTTGTGCAAGATACCTAACTTCTTTGCACGAGCAAGCAATACATCACAGCTGGCTGAACGACCTAGTTGCCAGTCAAGGTTAGTCTTGAACTTCCACCTTGAGTGTACAGAACTGAGAAACGAAGCACACCAAAAACTACCAAGCGGAACATTACAAGCCGTATTCCATACGTCAATATGGAAACCCCTATTACTGCCAATAGGCTCTTCTTTGATACCAACACAGCCTCTTGCTACCGATATGAACTCTTGTACAGGACTCATTCAAGAACCTCCTCCTCAACTTGCTCCATCTGGTCTGGTCGTAACTCAGACTCAGGATTCATCAACCACTCTTCTTTGTCTGAACCAAGTAAGTAATACTGCCATCCTGGAGGATTGCCGTATGTGTCGTAGTCATATTCACCCTTACCAGCCGGTGGGTTATACCTAAGCCTTCCACCTAGTGCGTTGACTGCACCAACGAAGGCTGCCTCAAAGTTCTTGTCTTCTTCTTCTCTATCATTAGCCGCCTTATACGTTTCAAGGTACGACTGCACCCAAAGGAACATAAGGTTCTTGGTAACCAACTTACTGAGCTTCATGTCAGGGGCATCAATACCAACCTCTTTCAACATAGGTTTGGTTACGTTGTCATACCAAGTCTTGAGGTCTTCATCTACGTAACCTACAGGCTTACCCATAAAGTCACGCCCAGTGAACATCTCCTTCATCATGCTGACAGCAGGAGCGTTTACTAACCGTCCCTCAACAAACGAACTCAGCATACTAGTGAACTTCTCACGTGCCTCTTTAGGTGAATCCTTTGGGGACATCTTCATAGCGTTAGCGACTGCATCACCAAACTCAAGGAACATCATGATTCCACCAGGAGCTTTGAATACATAGTTGCCAACCTGTATCTTTGTACCGGCAGCAGCAACAGATGTCTTTACCTTGAACTGGTCGAATGGACGATACAAACCAAAGTATGCAAGTAGTGCATACCACAATGCACGTGCCTTCAATAGCATCTTCCAGTTAGCCCTGAATGCATACGGATTCAGACTACGTGTTGATGGAATGCCATTCAACTCCATCCACTTCTTACCGACATCAGTTTGTCCTAAAGCCCATCGTCCTATTGGGTCAGCCATTACACGACTTGCAAGCCAGCGTGGTGCGAACATAATACGACGCATCATGCGACCGATAGCTTTGTCGTAATCTTGTGCGCTAAACTTGATGTCACCATTCATGACGTTCAAAACAGCTGCCATATCAGCCGCTGCTTCTTTGAACCCAGCAGATGATGGGTCGTAGCCTAGTTCTTCATATGTAGCCATCGTCTGTGCAAACTTATTGAACTTCACGTAGTCCTTCATCATCGTCATAGCACGTTCAGATGATGCTTTGAGTGGTACGTATCGCTCACCAGAAAGAACACCTTGGATATCTGGGTCAACATCCAACTCGTTGACATCCATCAAGTCAATCTCAGGAAGAGTTGCATCTGGATTTGTCTTGCGAAGTTCAGCCAACTGCTCTTCCCTTTTGACTCTTAGTTCATCTAGGATTCTGTCGTATTGTGATGTAGCAAGAGTAAGCCTACTCTGCTTTGCTAGTTCGTAATACTTGTTTGCGCGAATCTGATTGCCCATAATATGGACCTGCTCACGACCCTTGAACATCTGTTTGTTGATAGTTCCAACGCCGTTATCAATACCTAAATTAGGTGCAAGAGACTTAGGTCCAAGCAGTAACGACTTGAAAAACAAGTCAGGTGACTCAATAGGGTTAGCAAGCATCCAGTTCTGGATGAGCGGTGCAGACCAGTCTCCAGCCATTGGGAAGCGACCTAATGCGTTGATTACATCAAAACCCTTCATCAACCAGCTTTCATCAATCTTCTGCACAACCTTGATGAATGTGCTGTATTCATTTGGGTCAGTAAAGGTAGTCTCAACACCATCCTCATCAGCAAAGGTTATTGGATTCTCTGGTGTTGGCAAATCAGAGTCATCAACATCTTTGATATCAGCATCACGTATAGGGCGAAGGCTGTAGAGAGGAGTACCCCTGCCAGTTGCATACTGTACACGTCCCATAGGGTTGTTGACTTGATTAGGTTTCAAGTCTCCGTAAGGTGACTTGGTTGTCTCGTAGTTCTTATCTATACGCTTATCGAGTGCAACGATACCTGTCTTGATATCCTCAATAGGGGCTAGTGCAGCCTTATGTACATCTACACCACCAAGTGACTTGTAGTTAGACCGACCAAAGGTTTCTGTATACAACGCACGAATAGCGTTGACGTCCTTTGTAATAGCGGAGTGTGCTGCAAACGCACCATAGTCTGCATACTCTCCACCACTTGAAACCTCAACTGCATCAATAAGGTTTGAATGGATAGCATTCAAAACATCTATATAGCGAAGAGGCTTACCATCAACATCAACCTGCTTACTATCAGCCATCAAAGGATGACCCTTAGTATCATCCACACGTTTTACTCTTGTTGTCGCAGGTGTTTCAGATGAGACGTCACCTACTTCCATCTTCAAGTAAGTAAACTGTCTATCAATCTCAGACATCAAAGCGTCATACGCCATCTTAGTCTCAGGGTTAGTGTCATACGAGTTAGCAGGTAACTTGTCGTAGTTGCTTGCAATACCCAATCGACGTTCTTGATTATCCTGAGCGTAAGTCCAGTCACCGGGTAGTTTTATTTCACGCCCAGCAACCGTTGATAGAGAAGACTCTATGACATCCTTTAGCCTTTGGTCGGCAATAGACTGATGTCCGGCTTCATAGATTTCCGGCTTGATGAGGTGAAGTACATTTCTCGCTTCATAGAAGGGGATGGCATAGCCTTCCGCCGCTTCGTTTCCGAAATGCCAGACTCTTTCAGTATCTTGGATAGCTTGAACTGGAATGCGTCTCTTAGAGAGTTCGCTGGTAATGTTGCCGACGGCTTTTTCAAAGTTGTTGAGGGATTCCTCATATGTCTTACCTCTCTGCTCTACGTTATGTAGCGTTACAGACTGTCCATCAATACTCTTACGTAGGTATGGATACATACGCTTCATAGCAGCGTACACGTTGTCTGTCACTGGACCATCAAACTCAAAGGTGACTGATGGCTCTACCGAATAACCACGCTTCTCGTTGTAACCTATCTCTTCACCAGAGCTTGCCTTTGTAACAAGTAATGCTTCTTGGATGTTGTTACGGACAGCAAAGTCAATAGCCTTACCAATGGTGTCAATACCAGCATCGTTGATACCGACTGTTCCATCGATGACTAATACGTCGTTTATCTCCATCAACTTGATGTTGCTATTACCTAGTTCAGAACGTAAGACATCAGAGTCTAATCTCTGTTGAACAATAGGGGTAACAGACTCACGTGGCACACCACTTCTTGTAGCAGACTCAGCAAAGTCTACAGGTGTACGTGCATCAGGATTGATTGTGGAACTTTGACCGTTGGCTAACGCTCTGTCCGCTTTGTCTGCAAAACGAGTTTTACGACTGGAGTACAGGATATTACCGCCGGTGTTACCTGCGTCATCGTTGTAAGCCGACCGTTGATTACGGCTTTGTGCCTCCAGCGCAGCTGCAAATGGTGTTGCGTCCGCAATATTGGCTTGCAGTTCTGGTAGTGACCTTCGCATCCACTTTTCTGCTGTGAGTTTGCGATTACCTTGCTTTGTGAATGATTCACGAGTTCTACCTTCTCCCGCTTTCATTGTACCAATTACGTTCAGCCAGTTTTGTAAACTCAGCGAATCATCACTATTAGTGGAGACATCAGATAGCAACCCATACTCGTTAGCCTGATTGACAATAGCCAAGAGCTTGTTAGGAATGATGCCTTCGAGCATACCTGTAGCACGTTCAATATCTTCAGGCTTATTACTTACAGACTTGACTGAGTATTCCTTCAAGGTGGTATCAGCGAATGATGCAACACGCTTGGTCATACCAGTATAGGAGTTATCTTCAAGAGCCTTTGTAACAGCGTTATAAGGGTTATCAAGACCAATAACTTGAACACCACGTGGACCCGATGAACCAGACACAAAGTTCAGCAACATCTTGCCAAACTCTGGACTGAACCCAATATCATCAGACAAGGCAATCACATCTCGTGGGGTGACTTCAGTCTGGGTTACTGTTCCATCTTCAGCGTATAACTCAACAGCCACAATCGGCTTATCTAGGTTACGCTCTGAAACCATCAAGGGTCCAAAAGGATACTTTTTAGTAGAAAGAATCTTTCCACGTACAGGCATACCATCTACATCCACAATAACAGGTGCGTTATCCCACAAAGAGATACGACGCCAATCGTATGGAACAGACCACTGAGCTTCGTACTTACCATTCTCAAGAGGTGTTACAACAGCCGAGGACATCTCTGAATATGCAGAACGCATAAACGTACGGAGGTTGTCCCAAAGTTCTGTCATACGAGCCTTGGCTTCAGTACTACCTTCTTTTTGAACGAAAGCATTCTCACCATTTAGGAATGATGCCTTCATACGTGCTGCAAACATCTCTTGCATTTCGTATGAGGCTAGGCTTTGGTTTGTAGTCGTAGGCTCACGTAAAGTTTTACCAAGCTTGGTTGCCACCTCACGTGCCATATCAACAGGCATATTCTCAAGAATGGCGTGTGACAACTCTTCTATAATGGTATTTGAGTCAGCCTGGTTCATAGTGATGAACACCACCTGCTGACCGACATCATTATTCTTGTTACGAATATTGACGTATGCACCTTCACCTACAAAGACTTCGTCAAATGCAGCTGAGATATTAGGTGCTTTGGAGAGTACAGCGAATACAGGAGTGTTCGTCTGATATCGTTCTCGGATAAGTCTTGACTGCACCTTACGTACAACATCACGCTTTTGGTCAGTCGATAATGCATCACCAAAGTACATGACACGCTCATCACGTGAATACGTACCATCAGCGTTACGTACCAGAGACTTCTTTGATGCTTCCTCATTCAACATAGTAATAATGTTGGTGACACGAGGAATCTCAAACTTCTGGTAAAGACGAGCAATCCTATTCCTTACACGCTTCTGCTTTGCAGCTTGCTTAGTGTCAGTATCGAGGATAGGTACTTCATCAATACTATACTTAGTCAGGCTTCCACTAGTAACTGTAGAAGAGAACGCTCGTACACCTTGTGCATACTGTTGTGCAATCAACAGGTCTCTGTTTACGAATGCACGAATCCACTCGTCGTAATACTTTGATACAGAGTCTGCATACTTATCAACCTCTGATTCCGGCATCTTGACGTTAGCATCTTTGATTACTTGCTTGAGAATGTCTTTGAGTTCGGTGACATTACGTGCCTTACGGAACACATCATTAATGTCTCCAAGCCCTTCAATAGATGCGGTAATGCGTACAAGAGAATCGTTGTCAAGCATCTCAACATCACCCGGCATAGTGACGTCAAGTGCGCTACCTTCTTCCGCAGGGAGAATGTCTGATTCACCTAACAACTCCGCTTCAGTGATAATAGATGGTGTAGGCTCAGGCACTACGACCGGCTCAACAGGGGCTACAGTAGGCTCAGGACGTGTAACAGGAATCTCTACTTCAGCAGCACGTGCTTCTGCCTCACGCATACGAGCTTCACCTACTGGCTCATCAGCAATAGGGTTTACTACTGGTGCTGCACGACGGCGTGTCCTACGACGAGGAGTAAGCTCAGGAGCCTCTACAGGAGCCTCTGACGGCGTTACTTCAGCCGTTGGCTCAGTTGCCCTAGTACGCCTTGTAGTAGTGCGTTCTCGTGGTTCTGGAGTAACCTCTGGTTCCGTAGGTGTAGCCTCAGCAGTAGGTGCAGTTGTGGCAGTTGGCTCAGGGCGTGGAGCCTCGGTACGTTTTGTCCTACGTGCCTTCTCAGGTGTAGCCTTTTGCGTTACACCACCATAAGCACGTGTGATAGCGGATTGCTGAACTGTAAACGCAGGAGCCGATGGATTACTAACACTAACAACGGTTGGACCAAACTGCGTATTACCTACAACAACGCCATTATCAACTTCACCAGAAGGAGTTCTGTACTCAACAATAGAACCTACTTCATAGTCTGTATCACTCTTTGAGAATGACTTAGTAAATTCCTTGCGTGTGTTCTTACTCGCATCAGCCAACCTAGTCTGCGCTGTACCTCCAGGAACACCCTCAGAACGCATCTTATTACGATAACCATTCAGGTTATCTTTGCGTGTCTTAGCATCTGCAACTTGTTCAGGTGTAAGAAGGACTGGATGGTCTTGCCCAGTGAATCTCTCTCTATCAGATGACTTGAAGATAGGGTCATACTTACTTCTATCAACCCTAAACTGAGATGGGTCAACATTCATAGAGGATGTATCTAGTACTTCACCCTCAAACTTTGTAGCGACAGAATCTCGTGATAGTCCCTCAACAGTATCGTTAGGGACAACTAACATATCAAAGCCACCAACAGGTGATGGAACCTGCACAACAGAATAGTTCTTATCGATAGCCTTGACTACACGCCCATAAAGAGGTGTGCCAACTACATCGATACGACGATTGAAGTCAGTATCAGAAGGTCCATCACCATCCTTTGAAGGAATGTAATCAGCTGCCCTACTAAGGTCATACTCGTAGTTCTTGAGTTGGTAACCAGTCTTATCACTTGGTGTAATACCACCAGCCCTGAATGCATCAGCCGCTAGTTTCTGGTTTTCACCAAACAACATATCCGTACTGACCAAGTCAAGTCGTGACTCACCAGTCTTCTTATCAGTTGTCTTAACTGTTGCAAGACCGTCATGCGTAAGACCAAGGAATGCTTGCGACTCATCACCACGAGTCTGGACTTTACCAAACGTACTTGCAGCTTTGGCATACGTCCCTGCAATACTGAATCCCTTCTTAGGGGCTAGTGAACTAACAGCATTCAGTAGGCTCTGACCAACCATAGGGTTATCAGCACCAGCCCTATCTGATTCAAATACAGGTGCATTACCAATGGTCGCAGACATATTCTCTGGGTTGATATTGACTACACGCCCACCACCAATAGGCACTACGTTTTCACCTAGTGGATTCCTTGGAGCAGCAGTAGCAGTACGTGCCTCAGCAAATGTAGGACTAATACCACCAGCAGAAGGAGTAGGTGTTGGAGTTACACCCGGTGTCACACCAGCACTTGGTGTGCGAGCAAACGGTGACGGAGCAACAATAGGTTGATAGGCTTCAGGGGTGTACGTATCGAAACGCTTATCAAGCGCACGAGTAATAGCCATACCAGCACGTTGCCCTGGTGCATTCAGGTATGAACCAATTTTACTTTTACCTTCAAACAATCCACCAAGAGCGGTCTTACCTAGAATCATCCATAGTGGGTCACGCTCTGATTCAGGCTTTTGGTTGTTCTCTTGAAGTGCCATTGCAAGGTCGGAACTGGCTTCTACACCACGCTCGGCAACATCACTCAGGAACTCACGTCCCGGTACAGACGAAGCAAAACCACGACCAAACGTAGCGGCAGTACCAACACCCGGAATACGTTCTAGTTGTTGACCAGCAGTCCTAGCACCTTGCATGAATGGAGTAGACGCTAACTTACCAGCAAGCCCTTGAGTAGGAACAGCCGCTGTTGCAAGTGCTTCTCTACCAGCAGTACCTAGTTTAGTTGCAGCAAGCCCTGACTTTAATCCACCACCAAAGCCCGTAGGGAGTGATGGGTTTGCCATTAAGAAGTTAGTAGCAAGTTGTCCAGCGTAAGCTAACTCAGGGGCGCGTTCTCTACCCTCTTGCATATACTCAGCACGAGCTTGACTAAGTGGGCTACGCTGAATATCAAACCCAAAGCCAGTCGTTGATGGAGTATATGAAGACCCCATCGCAAGCTCACCAAGAAAGTTCTGAGCCTGTTGAGTTGCAGTGGATGCAGCAAGACCTGTACCAAAACCAGCAATAGCACCTCCAATGGGTGTAGTAGCTAATGAAACAGGAATTGCAGCAGCAGTACCCGTAATACCACCAACAACAGTAGGTAATGCACCTTCAGTAAACGTAGCACCACCAATCTCTGATAACTCAGCACCATACTGAAATGGATTTGATGGACTAAGTTCAGGCTTTGAATACAGAGTGTCAGCAGTAAATTGGTCTACAGAACGACCTGCCTCAGGGCTAAACGCAGATGCAATACGTCCAGCAGTAGACAATACAGGTGTGGCAACTGCCTTAGATACACCAGATAGAACACCAAAAGGAATACCAGCAAGCATAGCCGGTACAGTCTGAGGTCTATCGAATGCCGTAAGACCTCTCTCCTTTTCAAGTTTAGTTGCTGCTGCTTTACCCTTAGCAGCGATGTCACCCATCTTCTGCCGCTGGTCATACATCGTCTGAGCAGGTTCACCTAACTCAAGAGTAAAGCCAGTATAGTTAGGCGCATCTACATCAGCACCTTCCATCTGCCCACCAGTGCGACGTAGTAGGTCAAGTGGTGTGATAGGTGTAGTCTTAGTCTGAGTAGTAAACCCTTGAGGTGTAGGGACTTGAACATCTATAGACTTGGTAAGTTTATTACCTTGAGCATCCATCAACTGGACACCACGCAAAGTCTTTAGACGCTTGTCACCTACACCAAGATAATTGTTGTACTCTGATTGAGATAGCCAATTCTTCTGAAGACCTAGTGAAAGACTATTCTTGTATGTGCCAAGAAGGCTAGAGTCTAAGAATGTACGGTCATCGTCAGCAAGAGTCTGTACAAGCCGACGGAATCTTTGCCTTTGGTCTTCAGCCATTATTGAACGCCTTTATTTCATTTGAGAGAGAGCCGTAGCGGCTTGCCCTAGTTTACCGCCCTGTGTCATACGCATACCGGCTCTGCCACTTGGGTCATATGGAACAAGTTTGCCACCAGCCTTGATGAACATACCACCAACACCACCGCCTTGAGGAGCAGGTGCTGGAGCAGGACCCGGCGCAGGTTGAGGATATGGTTGTGGTGGTGGGTATCCACCTTGCATAGGATATCCACCCTGAACAGGATATGGTTGTGGAATATAGATAGGCTGTTGTGCAGGAGCTTGTTGATACATATATTGTTGTGGTGCAGTATTACTGAACATAGACATATCAAGGTCTACGTCACCAAGTCCAAGGTTATCCATAGAGTTCTGGAACATATTGTAGTCAATACGACCACTAGCAGCTTGACGTAATGTCCCAACTTCACTCTCAAGGAATCCAACAATACTCCTCAACTGATTGACTTCTGAACTACGACCTTCAGTCTTTGCCTTAGCCATCTTTTCTTGTGCGGAACGCAAAGAACCTTCAGCTTTTGACAGGTTGTTCTGGGCAGTATTCTGTATCTTACGCATATGGTCTGCCATCTTGAATGATGTACTAATCCCAAGTTTGCGACGAGCATCATCACGTGCCATCATAGCAAGGTCACGACGTAGTGCTAAACCAGCATACTTTACACCAAGACTATCCTTGGCAATCTGAGTACGTAGTTCTGCATTCTTTATCTGAGATAATGCCTTCTCAGTTTTTAGTTGCATCTCTTGAGGACGTATCTTTATCTTAGATTCAATATCTTTAATGGCAGCATCAGTACGGTCAATATCAGCATATATCTTCTTGACCTTAGCACCTTCAGCACCAGCAGGAAGATAGTTCGCAACGACATCCTTAGCAGGTGTGACGTAAGACTTCATCATCTTGCCATCCTGCTCGGTAATACGAACAGTCTGACCAGTCTGAGGGTCTACGAATGAACCACCAGCACCAATACCTCTAGCCTTCAAAGCCTCAGGTTCAGACACAAGCGAAAGTGGTGATACCGCTTCTTGACCTTTACCGATAACAGACTTGTAGCCAGGGAGGAACTTGTTGACAATATCTTGGGATGCACCCATCGCCGTAAGAGCATCACGTCCACGAGTAACCAAGAACTGCTTAGACTCTTCATCTGGAGTAAGTTCTGCTTCTCTACGATACGCTTCAGCCGACTTGATTAGTGCAGCAATATCCATAGTTGGCTTAGGTAATAAGCCTTGTTGAATAGTTGATGGCTTCATCAGCTTGGTTACATCACCAAACCTAGTAGTCAGTTCTTGTGCTGATTCAGGGTCAGCCGTCATAGACTTGAGGTAAACCTCATTCTCAGAACGTCTACGCTTACGGGCTTCAAGAATAGCTTGACGGCTTGCTTCATCCATACCCGGTACAGATAGTTGCTTTAGGGTGGTATCGTCATCAAGCGCATCTAGTTCTGCGACACGACGTGCTTCCTTGAACTTAGTATCAAGTTCCATTCCACGCTGACGTCGCTCAGTTAATTTGAACTGTTCTTCAGCACGTTTATTCTGCTTCTGTTGTTGGACGAACTGATTGCCCTGTTGGAATCCTTGCAGTATTCCAGAAAGATTAATAGCCATTATTATGCTCCGTAGAAAGCCCTTCCAAGTGTTCGCTGCGTCATAGGCACTTCCGACGGACTGCCTGTTTGTTCTATAGGTCTATTGGCTAACTCAGGGTTAGTACGTGCATACATCTTCATATATCGACCAGTACGTGGGTCAAGGTATGCAACTAACGCAAGACCATTACCAAGATTTTTGGTTATTCTCTTGGTTTTACTATTCTCAATTTCTTGCATAGTGGCAATATCAGTAACCTGTTGTATTCCACCACCAACATTTTCTGGAGCTGAGAAACTAAAATCTCTAGTCTGTTGTTCTTCAACTGTAAGAGGTAAGTTATATCCAGTAGGTGTATTCGTCAAAGCGTTACCAAGACCAGACCAGACTTTATCAAACTCCGCTGCCTTGGCTTCGTCTGCCATAATCTCTGAAGCAATCTGCTCAGATGAAGGCGTGTCTGTTGGCATAAAGTCAGGCTGACCGGGTGTCTTCTTCCCACGAGTACGCATACGCTGTAACTCAGGTTCTAGCAACGCAAGAACAGAGCCAATACTCTCCATCTCCTGTTGACGGTTAGCCCTAGCAATAGCCTCTTCTTGCATACGCTGTTGACGCTCAAGATTCATCTGGTTCAACGCCATTTGAGACGCTTGCAGATTCATCCCTTGACCAGCCTGTAGTTCAGCAGCCGCCTGAGCATCTCGATTAGCAAGAAGGTTAGCAGCCATATTCAACATCTCAGGACGTTGTTGTAACTGCTGTTGGACAATAGCGTTATTGAGGTCAGCGGAACGTCCACTTTGTGCAGCAAGGTTAGCTTGTTCTACACCAGCCTGAATACCACCACCTACACCTCTTGCCGCCAAGTTCTGCGCCATAGCAGATTCAGATGCAGCACCAATAGCACGATTGCGAGATTCACCAGCACCATAGATAGGAGCAAGTTGACGGCTTGATACACCTTGAGTCAACATATCAAGAAGGTCACTTTGTACCTTCTCATATTGAGGTCGAATCTGTTGACGTTGTTCTGTAGCATCACGCATTTGTTGTGAGGCTAGATTACGCTGACTCTCAATCATATTGGCGTTCATAGCCTGAGACGCTAGTTTAGATTCATCATAAACAGGTTTACGTGGATTCATCATTCGATTGAAGTTGATTCCACCTGTTATGTCGTTGAAGGTTTTGATTGCACCATATGCAGGTACAGCAGCACGAAGGTAAGTATCAGCACCACTAGTCAAAGCACCTTTAACGTCACCCTTGAGTGCTTTTTGACCAGCATCTAAGTAACCCATAGTAGTATTGGCATTATCGATACCGCCCATTCCACCAATACTATTGATGTCCTGCGCCCACTTAGGGTTTTGTTTTGACATTCGACCAAACCAAGCGAATGGATTTGCTGAATTACTTGCCATTAATTTGTACCGTCATTCGCTTCTTTGGTTGTGCGAATCCTTCGTTCAATCTCTTCCTGCATTATACATATAAGGTGCATTAGGTCATCTACTGATAACTCTTTGACCACATCTTCAAACTCTTCATACATACATCTATACCTAAGAGAAACTTAGTGTCTGCCATCCAGGACTAGTTCCATCACTACAAGCAATCAAAGAACAACATATATGGCTATTCTTTAATACTGTAAAGTGAGATGGTCTCCAAAACGTGTCACCAGTCTGGACTGCAATACTAACTTCATTAGAACCAACGTCAACCTTAGCAATCCAGATAATACGACCGATACAAGAGTTAGCAGGTGGCAACGTAACTGCAATATTGTTACTCGTACAATCACACCTCAAAACATAAGGTGCGTTATCCAAAGTAATCGTAGCATCCGTAGTCGTTGTAATCGTTACTTCAGCTGCAACAGCCTTTGGTCTCTCGTTGTATGTACTGAAGTCACCCTCAATAACAACAACGCTAGAACCCGGCAGTATCTGTACAGCAGGTACGCCTTGGTCACCCGGTGGGACTACTGGTGCAGGTGTAGGAATACTCATTATCTATGCCTCTGGATTCCACTCTCAACCATATGGATATGTACTGCATACAACCTAAATGGATAATCTAGCTCAGTACCAGATAATCCAATCTGGAAGTTCACACCAATCACATCTCTGTTCAATCCACGTATAGCCCTAGATGCATTACCCGTAATAGTGTAATCACCAGTAGTCTGTACACCAACCTCATTCTGAACAACCCAACTAACAGTTGAGCCACCAGACGTATCACCAATAGCGTGTAAGTCTATCTGGCTAGGACGATTCTTTGAGTAGTATGAAATACCATCTGAGTAAGCCTGACCAAAAGCTCTAGTGAATACTTCCCAATCAATCTCTCCAAGTAGACAGAACTGTGGGACAGTCCCACCAGTGAACGTATAAGCCGTACCACTAACAGAAGCACTAAGTTGAACACTATTGTTTGTTACCGTCTTTACGTACATAGTCGTATCAACAGTAAGACCACCACCAGCCTTCACAATAGTCACAGGGTCATTGACTGTTAGTCCTGTAGTATTAGTAGTACCTGAGAATGACAGAGTGCTAGTCCCTGAACCACTCGTGGGCTTATACCTATATGGGCTGTCGTAGAAGTTATTCAACACATATATTTGACCGTCATATCCACCAACATAAAGGATACTTCTGTCATTTGTCGTATCTATAGATAAGCCGCCGGTCATAACTGATGGCGCACTAAATGCAACCCACCCTGAATAACGTGTGTCCCACACATATGCTTGCACGTTACTACGGTAATCAACGGAAGCAGTCTTATATGCCCTTGGAGCAAACAAGAACAGCTTCTTATCGTGCATAGCCATAAAGGACTTTGCATACTGCTCAGATGTTATATAGTTGTCACTATCAATCTGAACCCTATACTTACTGATTGACATCAAGCCATCAAGGGCAACAGACTTAGGAATAACCTGAGTACCAGCAAACTGTACAACACCACTCGTGTTCAAATACCAAGGTTGACCAAGTATGTTTGCAAGACCTCTAGGTGCAAGCAAACCAATACCAGGCTCACGTAGGAATGCCTGTATTGAATAGTTAGTTGGGTCAAAACCTGTAACCGGATAAACGGTATTCTCTCGAAAGACGAGTAGTACAGCTGTTGTACTGTTGTTACGTGACATCATATCGCCGTGGTACGACAACATATTCACGATGTACTCTTTGTCATCTTTTGATGAGACATCAAACGATGCACCCTTGATTGCTACCTTAGGGTCAGTAAGAAGCGGTACGTGAGTAGTATTAATGGTGTATTCGTTGTCTGAATCAAACTGCCAAGATACCCATAAAGAGTTATTCTTACTTACCCACAATCTATTCTGGTGAACAGAGATAGCAGTAGCACCAGTCGGGAAGTAATCCTGACCAGATTCGTATACATCACCCTGTGAACCCTTTGGACCATCATCTAAGACAGCAGACTCAGCGACGTTATCAATAAGTGTAATGCCACCTGTAGTACTAAGCAGTGTGAGGTTTACACCGTTGATAGTATTGTCACTTAGCTTCAAAGAACCAAGACAACGATACAACCCATCAGTAAATGAAGTGCTAGACCGATAGATAATGAGGTGTGTGTAACCTGCTGCAGTAAGTGTCTCGTTAGCAGGGTTCAGCATAATCTGGTTAGCACTAAGTGCTTCAGTAGCAGTTATCTGTTCGCTTGCACCAGAGAGTTCACTCTCAAACCCTTTAGCATATACAGTTGAGGCAGCAGTACCAACACCTGGAATATATGGTGCAGATGCACCATCCTCTGGATACCACCTTGAAAATCTATAGGTGTACTTGATATCAGCAGACAAGTTGCCATTCACAACTATGTCACCAATATACATAAAGTCTTCACCATCAACTAGGTCTTGAATGTCAGTCTCACAACGGATATACATCTGACGTACAGCACTAATACGGGAGTCTGTAAATCCTCTTACACTCCACGTCATATAGCCTGTCTTCTCGTTGATAGTGCCATAACCACCCCACTCGATGGCAGCACCACTCTGCTGTAAACCGATTCTAAGGTTAGGTGCTATATCCCTAATCTTCTCAGGTAACTGCATACGCATACTAACACTGTCGTACTTACTCCAGTCTTTTGCCGTTGCAAAAGAGAACTTGACAGCACATCCTTTGAGGAGTCCTGCGTACCCAGCAACATTAGTATTGTTCTGATAAACCTTGACCTTGACCAACCCAGTGATAGGGTCCGCAGCATCAGTACTATCCGTATTCAATCTAGGACTTACAGCGTGTAGATTTACGTTGGTTACGTAGATACCTTTTTGGTCACCATCTTTTGCGTTTACATTCTGTATCAATATCTGGAAGGATGTAATCTGGTCTCTGAATGGACGGAAGTCACATAAGAGGTTAGCCTTAATCCAGTCAGTACCTGACCTAGCAATAGGTGGTGCAATGATAGCAGATGCATATGCACCTTGAATAGCAACGCCATTCTTGTAAGCTTGTAATGCCACTTTGATGGATTGACCCGTAACACTGTTCTGGGTGTCTACGTTGATAGCCCATAGACTAACTAGGTATAGACCTGCACCTTGAATAGTATGGTAACTATTGCTTCCTGTAGCAGTAAACGTGTATGCAGCACCACCCTGCGAAACAATCGATACGGTAAAGGTATTAGCCGTAGGTACAGTCAACACCCACGCAGGAGTATTAGCAGGGATACCTACAGTACCCATAAAGAGTATCTGTTGACCAACCTTGAGGTTATGGCTTGCGCTAGTTACTGTAGCCGTTGACGCAACCGTACAAGTGATTGCTGTTGAACTATCATTCTGATTAGTAAAGTTCAGTTGCTCATCAGCGACGTTGATGTATTGCAACGAATGAGTACCACTACCAGCACTACCAGCAACAATAGCAGTTCCACCAACAGTACTCGAAACAGTAATAACAGAAGAGGTTGGTGTACCAACAACAAAGTATGTTGTGTTGATAGCGAAGTTAGTTGGTAATACTCCAGCAGTTGCAATTTGTATAGGTGTATCAACAGCAGGAACAGGATTGAACGTACCACCTATATTGGCACTACCATTCGTAAACGTAATTGCAGTACTTGTATAAGGGACGTTCTGGTAGATGCCATCATCCGTACCAGCAATCTCAATCATGCGAGTTGCCCCTTGACCTAGAGGGGAAACAATCTGGGCTGTTACACCAGATGGAAAGTTACCAGCAGCAACAGTAAGTGGAATAGCCTTACGTACTGGGTCACCTGAATACTTCAACCAAGCTGCACCTGATGTAGGCATAGAACCTGTACTGCCAGCAGTAAAGTTCCAATCAGAGATAAGGGTTGTTATTCCACCCGCTCTAAGGATTGGACCAACAGCACTATCAATAAACGTATGCTTGTTAGTAGCAGGAACACCATACTCAACAAACGCATATGCTCTAGCAGACGGCTTGAGGTTAGGAAATCCAGTGATAGTAGGGACTATCTCGATAGTAGAACCATCAGTACGGAACAACCCAACAGGTGATTCAGTACCATCTGACTTTAGTCCTGGAACACCATAGACGTACTTACCATAGGAAACCATACGTACATTAGGGCTGTACAACGTATCAAAAGCACTGTTAGTTGTTAGGTTCGTATACGCATTCGTAGTCGTATTGAATAGACGGACATCACCAGCTGATGTATATACAAAGTTACTTGTTACACCAGATGCACCCTTGATAGGAACCATCTCATACACGCCGTTAGCGTCACTACCAGCACCATTCAACTCAGTAGGCTGTAGTAGTCCCTGCCATCCATTACGTAACACAAGGGAGCCACCATCAAGTTGTAGGTTACTTATGGTTTCAGCGTAGCCAGTCTCAAGTTTGTTTGGGTCGTTATAGGTATCAACACCACGCCATATCTTGTCACCAACGATAAAAGGCTGGGCTGAGTCAGTAACCATACGTGTTGTATCTGCCATTAATCACACCCTCTGCGCTTCCAGCTATTAGACTTACTGCCATCATGCTTAGTGCCAGAAACACCATTTGCATATCGTAACATTAGTGGACCTAGAGGGAATTGAAAACCTACAGGACCATACGTAAGGCAACCGTTGTCACCACGCCGTATCCACGTCTGTTCAGTTGTAGCCGGTACAAATACGTTACCAGCAGCCAACCTAAATATAGGGATGAATACACCACTACGGAATGAACCAGCAGGTAAATCATCTACCGGGTCAAACAAGTAATCAGGACATTCACAAACAGTGTAACCTACATCAAGGTCAACACTTGCACTTGCTGATAACGAGATACTTGCTTCGACTACACCACCAACAATAGGGTCGGTAGTAACACTAGCCTTACCATTCAACGCTAATGCAAAATTGATTACTGGTGTACTTGTTACACCAACATTACCACTCAAGCTAAGTGATTGAACAAACCTAACCTGAGTCGTAGCAGTTGTTGTAGTACTGAGAGATACCGCTCTTATCTGAGCAGGTGTAACACTAGTCGTTGCACGTCCCGATAAAGATATTGTAGCAAAGACAGGTAAGGTTACAGTAGCTTGACCAGACAGGCTGAAGTCAGAAGGAGGGACAATGATTGGAGGCTCAATCGTAATGACTGCATCGCCACCACCACCCTGACCAAAGTCAATTGGAGCAGGTACTGGTACGGGAATAGGAGGCAGTCCACCTTCTTCTTCTTCTGTAGGCATCTATTAATCCATAGATATAGTAATGCCAGCAATGTTGAACTGGAGGGATTGACCTGAAGTTACAGTGACAACACTATCAAAATTACCGTATAGCAGACAAGTGCCAGCTGAAGCAGCAGTATAAAAACCCACACCATAAACAGAAGTAGAACCCCAACCTGAGTTAGTGAATGTAATAGCCCCTGTATTAGTAACTGCACTTCCACTTGTTGATGCTCCAAACGCAATCGCTTGACGAGAACTACCACTCATCTCAGTTTGTGCTGAGTCAGAACCAGCCGCACTCAAGATACCAATATACGTAACTTGACCAGCCGTATATCCGGTTCCATTCAATATAAGATTAATCAACGCACTCTCAAGAGTGTTCGTCATAGCAGTAGTAGTAGGCATCGCTTATTCCTTAATTAGGGTCTATTCCACTTACGTTGGATGATACCGCAGTAGTCGTGACTGTTGCTGTCCACGCATCCGTAGTGTCATCTTCCTTCTTCACAACCATCTGAGAACTACCAACGTTTACCTTGTTACGCAACGCACGTAGAGCAGAACGAACGGTACGCTCTTCAGCAGTACCAGCATTCAAACCACTACCAAGGTCTCTCGCAAGCATCTCATCCGCAAGAGCATTAGTCTGTAGTTTCTCACCAAACGAACCGGCTCCTGTATGACCAGTACGTTGTTCATCCCACACGCCATCAATAATGTTGTCAGGCGTAGCGACAGTTGCAACAGAGCCAGTAATGTTTCCAACTACGTTGCCAACTACACCACCTACGGTTCCTGTTACGTTACCTGCCACGTTACCTGTAACACTACCAACTGACCCTGTAGTACTGAATGACTGAGGAGTTGATAGCGAGTAGCCAGCCTTATCTTGTATAGATGCACCAATAGAACCAGCATTATTATGTATTGATGCGACTGCATCAAGAACAGCAGACGCTGTCTGCGCTGCCGTCAAGCCACCACTTGAAAGTGTAACGGTCAAGACTGCTCCATTCGTACCAGAGGCACCTCTAACGACAATCGTGACATCAGATGCACCAGCAGCAAATGCCGCGTTAGGAACATCAAGCCGATACACGCCCGGCACTAGGGAGGAGCTTATCTCTGCAAAGCCACCAGATGTCCACGCGCCTGTTGCTGTCTGCGTGACCAGCGTTATAGCCACCGGAGCGCTCTGATTGCGGACGTAGTAGGCCGCTAGACCGGAGGTGGCAAATGTCAGCCCTGTAGCACCTAGGTAGAGTTCGATGCTTTGTGAGGTCGAGCCGGGAGCGATTGTGATTGCGGAAGCGTTCCGCTCTGTTGGAAGATAACCAGTCAAAGTTGAGATGTTCCGGTAAGTACCACAACCAGCGTCTGGGCTTGACCCTGTCCAAGCAATTCCATAGAGGTCGGTAGCAGGAGCGTTTGCGGTTATGCCATAACTTTGGTTAGGACTGACCAGCGCAGATGTATTTATCTGTGAGTTCGGAATACCAAACAATAACGTCTGACCGATATCAAGTCCATATGCACCAGCGTTCGTCGTGTTTG
>Ga0315905_10000271_pt1 | contig 56262 bp, 35 predicted proteins | sample LakEriMetagenome_5_FD_203522 | JGI IMG/M metagenome (GOLD analysis project Ga0315905, IMG submission 203522) | Freshwater fungal communities from buoy surface, Lake Erie, Ohio, United States - Buoy 4 MA121 | ecosystem: Environmental > Aquatic > Freshwater > Lake | place: USA: Lake Erie, Ohio...
CACCCATGCCTTGGCCAGGTTTCTCGCCCATGCCCTGTCCGGGCTTCTCACCCATTCCTTGCCCGGGTTTCTCGCCCATTCCTTGCCCGGGCTTCTCACCTATGCCTTGGCCAGGTTTCTCGCCCATGCCCTGTCCGGGCTTCTCACCCATGCCTTGGCCAGGTTTCTCGCCCATGCCCTGTCCGGGCTTCTCACCCATTCCTTGCCCGGGTTTCTCGCCCATTCCTTGTCCGGGCTTCTCGCCCATACCTTGGCCAGGCTTCTCACCCATTCCTTGCCCGGGTTTCTCGCCCATTCCTTGCCCGGGCTTCTCGCCCATACCTTGCCCGGGCTTCTCGCCCATACCTTGGCCAGGCTTCTCACCCATACCTTGGCCAGGCTTCTCACCCATGCCTTGGCCAGGTTTCTCGCCCATGCCCTGTCCGGGCTTCTCACCCATTCCTTGCCCGGGCTTCTCGCCCATTCCTTGCCCGGGTTTGTCGCCCTGGCCTGGCATTGGCTTTTCGCCAAGTGCCTCATTTATTTTGTTTTCAATTTCTTTGATGTCTTTGTTGCCCATGGGATCGCCGGGTTGGGGTTTGTTCCCTTGGCGTGGCTGGTCCCCTTGACCGGGCATGGGTTGGTTGGCGGGTTGTGTGTTGTCTCCCTGCTGAGGCTGATTGGCTTGCCCGGGCGTCGGATTATTGCCTGGTTGGGCTTTTTCTCCGTGCATTGGGTTTTCTTGAGGGTTGTTACCCATCCCGGCTTCTTTCTGCCCGGGTTTTTGGTCTTCCTGCTTGTCTCCCATTCCCCCCATGGGCTTGTCGTTGGGGTTTTCACCTTGGCCGTTTTTTTTCTGATTCTGGTCCGGTTTGCCTTGATCGCCTTGTCCCTGTCCTTGGCCTTCCCCTTGTCCCTGGTTGTTTTGTTGCTGTTGCTGCTCTTGTTTCTGCTCGGCTTCCTTCTTTTGCTCCAAGTCCTTTTGCTTTTGCTGGTCATCCCTTTTGGGGTCTTCTTGCGCTTTGAGGGTGACCTTGAATCGACTGGAAAGGCCCGAGGGATGTTTGGGGTCGGGATGGGCGTCGCGGGCTTCGGCCCAGTATTCGATCACCTGGCCTGCCTGCAAGTTGGCAGGCTTTCCGTCGGCGGTTTGGAGTTTCTGAAAATCCAAAACCTCCACATATTCCAAATCGCGCGGCAGGCTGCCACCCTTGTCCCGAAGGGATCTGCCTTTGAGGTAGGGCAGGGGGGCAAGATCCGAGCCATCCACCACCCTGGCGCGCAAGGTGACCGACTGGACCCCCACATCGTCTGTGGCCTTGCCTTTGATGGCCAGGGTTCCTCCCAACGAGGCCTCGGTATCCTTGCCTGGAACGGACAGTTCCATGTGTGGGGAGGCGTCCTCAACCAGTTCGATGGGGAATGTGGTAGCATCCTTCCACGCCTGGTCATCGGCGGCCATCGACAACTGGTAGGTTCCCGCTTGGTCCAGCGGGAATTTCAACCCAAGGAACGCAGGACGCTGAGGGTCATTGGCCATGGGCCATTCCCTCGATTGCCCGTCCGTGCCGGTGAAACGCAGCGTTCCCCGGGAATTGATCACCGAGGATTCCAATTTCAGTTCCACGGTGCTTCCCCGCAGGCCGCGTATGACGCGATCCTTGAACAGGGCGGGCTTCCAGCCCGTGTAGGCTGGGGGAATCACCTGGCCTGTCAGAGATTTCATCGCCAGTGGAGCGGGAATCTCCACGCGGTAAAGCGGTGAAACCCCGTCGCCTGCCGCCACCTGGTACCACATGCCAGCAGCGACTTGGTCGGAGGAGATCACGGCGCTCCAGATACCGTCGAGGCCGCCTTCCTTCGGCGGGGCGAGTGGCACGAACAGGTTGGGGGCATCCTCCTCTTCCCGGCGGATCAGGACTCGGGGGGCATCGCCGTCCTCGGGTTTGGGAATCCGCCCGGAGATACGGGCGCTTACGAAAAGGGATTGGCCCTTGCGCAGCGTCTTGTGGCCACCCTCCGGTTGCATCACGCGCACCTGGGTCTGGTTGCGGGGCACGGTGACTTTTAGTTGACGGCTGACCTTGCCCAATCCGTCGGGTTGGTGGTCATGCGCCTCGATCTCGACCAGAAAGGTGGCGCCGGGTTGAACACCGACTGTCTTGCCATCCGGCAAGGGCAGGGCTTGGGGATCGATTTTCCAGGTGGCCTTGATGGATTTCTTCATGTCCTCCGGACGGGCGGTCATCAAGGCGTTGGCGCCGACCGACATTGGAACCCTTGTGTTGTTGGCGGCCACCCAACTGGCAGTCAGGGAAGCCAGGCCATTGTCATCTGTTGCCTCGACCTGGAGGTCCAATTTGTCCTGGATGCGAACCTGGACCGCCTCGGTGGTGGGGCTTACCAGTTGGATGGACGGCGCGTTGTCCGGTGTGATTTTCAGGTTGTGGGGCGGTGTGACCGCAACATCCCCCTCACGGGTTGTCAGTTCCAGGCTGTAGGTGCCGTTGCTCACCGCGGGGAGTGTCGCGGTCAGCAGCCTGGGATTATCCGCGGAAACCTTCCCCAGGATGCGGTCGGGTTTTCCCTGCACCTGATCGCGCTGGAACAGCACCGACACACGGTCGAGATCCTGGCTGGCGGTTCCCGTCAGCGTGATGGTGGTTCCCGCAGTGACAGACAGGTCGAGGGATTCGGCGGGAAACGGCTTTCGGGCGAGGTAAACAGGGGGGGCGATCTCCGCCTCCAACTTTTCCAGGAAGGCATCGAGCCGGACATCTATCCGGTAGGTGGCTGTCTTGGCGTCCCCGGCGGTGACCCAATACCAGAACCCCTGAAGGACCTGGTCCCTATGTACCACGGCGGACCAGACGGAACGGCCATCTGGATCCTTGTCGGCCAAAAACAGGACGGTTTGGGGCTCGGCACCCTCCTGGTGCTTGAAGTGCAACGCAGGGGTTTGATCCGAACCTTCCACCGGAAGTTCACCCTGCAACATCACCCGAACCAGGCAGTCCTGGCCCAGGCGAATGCTTCCGTTGCCAGCCTTGGGCTCCAGAAGGGTGATTTGGGTTCGGCGAAAAAAGCCGCCGCCATCAAAGGGCATGAGTGCCTCGGCCAACCGGTTCAGGGTGTTTCCCTTGGCGGTTACGACCAACAGCACCAATACAGACGCACAGGCGATGAGGGCCCATTTGACTCGCGAGGGCGGAGCATTCTCCCGCACCAGTTCGGCCGGCTCCACCCCTTCGAGATCGCGAAGGGCCCGGTTGGCCACGGCGATTTTTACCGCCGCTGGGAGATTGCTGTCCCGTAAATCCAGCCAGTTGATCAGGCTGTTTTTGCAACCCGGCAGGTGGCGCTCGATTTCATGGGCCACATAGAGCGGCTGAACTTTGAAAATCAGGGGCTGAACCACCCTTCGAAACAGAACCCAACCGCAGCTGATAAACCCGGCCAACCAAACTAGGCGCAAGAGAAGGCTGCCGGCCCCGGATAAGCGCAGGGCCAAAAGGCAAGCCGCCATGGCGCCCAAAACCATGGTCAAAGCCCAAAGCGTCCCGCGCAGGGTGTCTCGCACCCGAATCACATCGCTGGCCTGCTGGATGGCCTCAATGATCTCCCGGCCTTGGGCTTCCGCCGCCCTGGAGGACGGAGGGGCTGGAATTGTGCTGGCCATGACCGTATCCCCGAAATCTGGGGTTGAGAACCGATTGATTATTATATTCCCATCGGTCAGGGCCTCGCCACTTGTCACCGGAACCGGAAGCGAATAGCTTCCTTCCTGCTGAAGGAATGTCAAGATGGGCAGTCTGTGGCGGGCGTTCCGATTGGACTACCCGGTTCAATTTTCTGTAAGGGGTACAGGCCATGGGGTGGACTGACGCGCAATACAAACGACCCACCCGCCGCGATACCGTCGCGGGCCTCGTGGGTTTGGCTGCTGTTTCTGCTTTGCCCAAGGAAGGCATGGGGGCGAACACTTTTGCACTGGAGGTTTCGAAGCCGGCATTTGGGCTCGGGTTGGTCACCTACAACGTCGGGAAAGATTTATCGCTGCCGGATTTGCTGAAGGTGGCCAAGGAATCCGGGGTGGTGGCCATTGAATTGCGCACCACCCATAAGCATGGGGTGGAACCCTCGCTGGACCGCACCCAGCGGGCGGATGTCCGCAAGCGGTTCGCGGATTCGGGGATTGTTCCGTGGGGATGCGGGTCGGTGTGCGAGTTTCATTCGACTGACCCGGCGGTGGTGAAAAGGAACATCGAGGATTGCAAGCGCTTTGTTGAACTGGTCGCCGACATTGGCGGCAGGGGGGTAAAGGTTCGCCCCAACGGCTTCAACCGGGGCGAAAATCAGGCCGACACCTTGAGACGAATTGGGGATTCGGTGCGAGCCTGCGCCGAAAATGCCGCGGGAGCCAAGGTGGAAATTTGGGTTGAAGTGCATGGCAATGGCACCCAGGAGCCCGCAAACATGCAGGCCATCCTGAAGCATTGCGACCACCCCTCCGCTGGCGTCACCTGGAACAGCAACGGTACCGATGTGAAAAACGGCAGCGTGAAGGCATCCTTTGAACTGCTGCGACCATACATCAAGTCCTGCCATATCAACGACTTATACAGGAATGACACCGGGGCCTATCCTTACGCCGAACTGTTTGGCCTTTTCCGGGGCATGGGTTACGACCGGTATACCTTGATCGAGGTTGGCCGGACCCCTGGTGATGGCGCAGCCTGCGTGGAATTCCTGCGTTATTACAAGGCCTTGTGGAGTCGCCTCGCGGGCGGGGCCGCCTGATGTCGGCGACTTTCGGGATGCGCAGGGAAAGATTCGAGGAAACCCATGGTCCGCATTCCCGTCGCTGCCTGGTGAGTCGGCCTGTCGACGGCCAATGCAATGGCCTGGTGGTGGTGCTGCATGGGGCCGGTGCCACAGCCGCCTGGATGTTTCAGGAAGTGGGGTTGGAAGAATGGGCCGGCCAACGCGGGATGATTTTGGCCTTTCCCGAGGCAACCCGTTCGCGGATGGACCGCCCGCCTCACCTGCTGGATAACACTCCCTGCTGGGAAGATGGAAGCACCAGGCGGTTGCCGCGCCCGGCCGATGGGGCCGATGATATCGGCTGGCTCAACGGATTGATTGAGCGACTGCTGGAGAACCGGCTGGTTCCCGTGGTGCTTGCGGGGTTTTCAAACGGCGCCTCGATGGCCTTGCGCCTTGCTGCCAGTGGCCTGGCATCCTTGCGGGGGGTGCTGGCGATCGGGGGCTATCCGCGTGCCGAACTTCCGGCTGAAATTTCGCCAATCAAAACGGTTTTCCTGCACGGGCGACTGGACCCGATCGTGCCACCCGGAGGTGGTTGGGTAAAAACCCCTTGGCAGCCCGAGGGATACGCCATTCCGCCCATGTCCGAGGCAGTCGGTACCTGGGCCCGGTTGATGGGGGCTGGCCACCGGGAGCGAACCCTATCATCAGAATTCGAGGAAACCCTTTTTAGCGATATTAGCAGTGTAGTTTGGTGCCGGTGGCTGATGCTGGACCGGCTGGGCCACCACTGGCCAGGCGGGAAAGGCCAATGGGAAAGCGATGCGATGGGTCCGCGTCTGAATGATGGCCCGGTGGATGTGAAAATGATTCTGGATGAACTGCTGGCCGGTCAGGTTTGAGAATCACCCATCTGTCGCTTTTCTGGTATTGGGAAGGTTGATTTCACCCGACTGTTTCTGGCTGAAACAGGTGGACCAAGGATTTCACGAAGGACCAGCGCGCCCGCGATACTCTTTGGATCCCGAAGGCTTCCAGTGATCAGTTGTGCCAATGGCGAGGTTTTCAAGCCGGCATCCGAAGGCCCGGATGGTGTGGCTGGAATTTGAAAAGCCGGTGCGGTAGGCCGGCCGGATGGGCCAGTGGTCACGGCCGGGGCCTGGGTTACAGTTTCGGCAGTGACCTGCTTTTGCGGCTTTGCCTTCTTGGCGGGACGGGCAGCCACAGGGATAGTTGGTTGGGGGGGTTTGGAAGCCCGCTGATCGGGGACCAGGACAGGCACCAGGACTGGTTTGGAAGCTTCCGTCTTGGTTGGCCTGGCGGGAGGTGGCGGGATCGGTCTTGGTTGTTCGGGCATGGGCGGAATCGCCCCGGCTTCCATGGCCCTGCGCCGTCGGGCTTCCTTCAGGTATTCCTCCAGGGAATTGATCGCTTGATTGGGCGCGGGTTGGGGCGTTGGTAAGCCGGGTGGACGCGCGGGTCTGGCGGGTGGCTGGAGCTTTTTCGGCTCCATCGTGGATTTGAAGACTGCCTGCACGAGGTAGAAAACGAGGGTGACACCCAGGACCAGAAGGACCAACAGGGGGTTGGCAGCGGCGAATAAGGTGGCGCTAGTCATGCTTCAGCCATCCTGGGTTGGGCCATTACAGGTCAGCCCTGGGGGGGCTGGCCGCCCTTGCCGCCGATGCCGGCGATGGCCGAGCGCATGCCGGTGTCGGATTGAAGATTTTGCAGATTGTAGTAGTCCATGACGCCCATCTTGCCGTCGCGGATCGCGTGGGCGATGGCCTTGGGCACATCGGATTCGGCCAGCACCAGCAGGGCCCGGTTTTCCTCCACCTTCGCGGCGTTTTCCTGGGCCTGAGCCACGGCGTTGGCCCTGCGGGTTTCCGCCTGGGCCTGGGCCACCCGCAGGTCGGCGGCGGCCTGTTCAGCCTGAAGGTTGGCCCCCACATTGGCGCCGACATCGATCTCCGCCACATCGATGGAGACGATCTCGAAGGCGGTCTGAGAATCGAGGCTGTTGTTGAGCACGGCCTGCGAGATTAGGTTGGGGTTGGCCATGATGTCCTTGTGGTTTTCGGCGGAACCGATCGCCTTGACGATGCCCTCGCCCACCCGGGCGATGATGGTCTCCTCGCCAGCGCCGCCCACCAGGCGCTCCAGCTTGGTGCGCACCGTCACGCGGGCCCGGGCCTTCAATTGGATGCCGTTCTTGCAGACGCCGTCCAGGGTGAGCCTGCCTTTGGACGGGTCGGGGCAATCAATCACCTTGGGAATGACGCTCCAGCGGACGGCCTCGAGGATGTCACGCCCGGCCAGGTCGATGGCCGCCGCGGTTTTCCATGGCAGCTCGATGCTGGCTTTCTTCGCGTTGATCACGCCGGCGACGGTGCGTACCAGGTTGCCCTTGGTCAGCACATGCTGTTCCAGTTCACGAATGTCGATGGGAATTCCGGCGTTGGTCAACTTGATTTTTTCATTGACCACCAGACGGTAGTCGATGTTGGACAACTGCATGCGGATCATGTCGGTGAAGCCGACATTGGCCTTCGTCACCCAGGCCTTGATGTACAGACCCATGAAGTTGCCGAGTATGAACAAGAGCACCAGGACAATGATGGCGGCGAGCACGCCACCACCAATGAGCAGGATGCCGCCAAGATCAAGGGCTGCCAGAAGGGTGTGGCTCACGATTGATTTTCCTTTTTCGGGTGTGTGGGTTGTCGGTGTTGGTCGCCGCTCAGGCGGTTCCCAGGAATGGCCTCGGGTTTTCTTTACCCATTATGGCCGGCCTTTGCTGTTTCTCAATGTTATCACTCCGATTCGAGGTCGAAATCGAGTTCTCGGGCCAAGCCGGGGGACTCCAAAGGGGCGGGGGCCGCGTCAGATTGGCGCACAAACACCTTTCCCGCCGAAACACGCACGCACCGAACCGTTGTCCCGGGAGGCAGCATCATCCCCTCGGTGATGCAATCCACCCGTTTGCCGTCAAATTCGACGGTTCCGCTGGGGCGCAGGTGGCTGGTGGTCAGACCCTCGCGGCCGACCAGGTTGTTGAGGGCCTGGATGGAGGGAATGGAATCAAATGTCGTGTCAGAACCCGGCGGCGTCAGGAAAAAACGACGACCAAGGGGCGTGTGCGGCCACAGCCAGAAAAAAGCGAACCAGGCCACGGGTGAAAGGAATCCCGTTGTGATCAGCAGCGTCCAACCGGTGACCGGTTTGTCGAAAAAGCCTGCCACCACCCCGGCAGCCGCGGCCGTTCCTCCGGTGGCCAGAAGGATACCTCCGGTGGGGAGGATCAATTCAAGGAACGCCAGGGCCAAGCCCAGGAACAGCAGGAACCAGGCCAACACCACCAGCATGTTCATGGCCAAAAGGTCCCGCCGCCCGGCTGTTTATCTGCGCCTGTCATTCGGCCCGCACCACCACCCGGTTGCCTTCCACCTGGATCACCATCACCTTTTGCCCAGGCTGGATGAAAGCTCCATCGGAAACCACATCCACAAGTTCCCCGCCAAACAGGGCGGTTCCTGCCGGTCGGAGGGCCGTGGTGGTGGTGCCCGAGGCGCCCATCAGGGCAAGGTATTTGTCCGGGTCGATCACACCTGTGACGCTCGGGTCATGGAAAGAATCATCCTTGCCGTCCAACAGCAGGTTTCGGGCCCAGGGGATGTGCCTGATGTTCCGCATGAACAGGGTGACCAGGCCGATGGCACCCAACACGCTCAGCCCAAAAGGTGCCAGCGCCTTGCCAAAACCGACCCATTCCTCCCCAGATTGAGGCCAATGGCCGTACACAACCAGACCCAAACCGCCTGCCATCAAGACCAGACCGCTGATACCCACCACCCCGAAACCCGGGATGAGAAACACCTCCACCAACACCATCAACAGGCCCAGGATGAACAGCAGGATCGCCAGCCAGTCGATTTGTCCGCTTATGGTCGAGTTTGCCCAGAAAACGGTCGCGAAGCAGACGACGCTCACCACTCCCGGAAGCGCCAAGCCGGGCTTCATGATCTCGATCATCAGGCAGGCCAAGCCGATGGTGACCAGAAACATCGTGGTGCCACGATGGCCCAGGAAGTACGCGAGTTCATCCAGACCTGAGGCGTTCAAGACCCTGATTTTGTCCGGAGTGATCCCCTGGGCCGCGTACCACGAGTCGAGCGTCCCAGCCCCGGGCGCCGCCATGCGCAACGGATCCCGAAGCTCGGCGGCTGTCAATTTAAGCCACTGCCCCTTGGGTTTCAGGATTCGTTCAACCTGCCAGTCCTTGGGCAGGCTGGAGCCTTCCGCAAGGCGTGGAAGGCCACCCGGCGGGCGGGCCAGCAGGAGTTCGCTGTCAGGATTTGTCAGGCCCATGGAGAAAGCCTTGGCACTGGTGGCATCCAGCCATTTGTGCTGCACCAGCAGCGATTCGATGGCATTGGCCAAGGGCAATGCCCCGGCCGGATCTTTTTTCAGCATGTCCTCCATGCCAAGAGTGAAACGGTCATCAACCGCCATCCGGCCGCAGGCCAAGGCTAGAAGAAATGCCAGATCACGCGCCTGGGGACCCAGCCATGCGACCAATTCCGGCATGGGACCCTCCTGCCCGGCGTTTCCATCCCCGTCCGGGCCGGCATTGCGGAAGGCACCCAGACGGACGGCCAACCCTTCTGCGCAGGAAAGATTTCCGGCGTAAGCTTCCAGGTTGATGACCACCGTTCCGGGGTTCAAAGCCCGGGCGCGCCTAAGGTCCCTGGAAAGCTTGTCCGCCAGGGGGCCTGCCAGGCTGCCCAAAAGCTGAATCTGGGCCGCGCCCAACTGCGCGTTGTCCAGGGTGCCCACGCGGACCAATTCCAGAGGCAACTGGTAACGCGCCAGCAGGTCGCGCAATGAGTCGATCGCCTCGGGGACAGCCAGGCCCAATTTGACGGCCAAATCATGGTCAATGGTGGGTGGACCATCGGCATCGATGAGCTTATCCCCGCCTGCGAATTCCCGGCCGTCGCGCAAGGAATCCTGCCCAGGTTTGGCTTGGGGGTCACGCACCACGACGGTCCCCGAATCGACCAACCGGCGCGCGATGACCCGCGGGCGGGACAAGCGGGCGGCCGTTTCCTCGAAACGCGCCCGGTCATTGGCGTCCAATTCAGCGGGATTGATGGAGACCGGGCCCAGAAAACCCTGTTTTGAAAACACCAAATCCCGGCAAGACAGGGCCGGCAGGATGCCAAAACGAGAAGTCTCGCCCCGGATGAAGCCGACGGTCAACACATCGGCCGGATCGAGGTTCACCAACACTCGGGACAGCTTGAGGCAAGCCTCGAAATCCGCCTGGCGATCGGGTTTGGATTCCGGATTGAAGTCAATGACCACCACCAGCCGTTCGCGTTTGCCGTCAGCCCCCCGTTTGAGGCCGAGGACCCCCTCGGTGATCTTTCCGGCCAGGCGCTTGACTTCCTCACCTTCCAGATTGGCAGGCATTCGAAAAACAATCCCATCCACGGCTCTGGAAGGGGTGGTGAATGACGCCACAAGTGCCAACACGGCCCAATAGACAGGGATGAACCTAATCTTGGCAGGACGACAGGGGTTGGCAGGCATGCAAACCCTCCAGCGGGCAAGCGGGAGGCGGAAAAGCCCACTCCGAAATGCGGTGCCCGAAATCATCGCAAACAACTTCCAGTATAGCCTAGAAGGGTAGCGCTGAGGTCATCCGGAGAATCGGTTGGTTGGCTAGATTGGTTGCGGCCGGTTGATTCAGCTGAACGAGACTTTTGGCGCCTCGCGCTCTCCGGCGCTGATCTCGAACAGGCTGGCCGGAAGAAAGCCCAGCATGGAGGCGAAGACCACCGTGGGAAAGGTTTCCCGCTGTGTGTTGTAGGCCGTCACGCTGTCGTTGTAAGTTTGCCGGGAAAGGCTTATCCTGTTTTCGGTGTCGGTCAGTTCCCCCTGAAACTGCATCATGTTCTGGTTGGCTTTCAGGTCGGGGTAGGCCTCGGCGACCATCAACAGGCGGCTGAGGGTGCTGTTCAGTTGGCCCTCGGCTTCGCCCAGTTTTTTCATGGCTTCAGGATCGCCCGGGTTGCGGGTGGCGGCCTGGTTGGCGGTCAACGCGGTGTTCCGCGCCTGGATCACGGCTTCCAGCGTGTTTTTCTCGTGCGCCATATACCCCTTCACGCATTCGAGCAGATTGGGGATCAGGTCATGGCGGCGTTTGAGTTGGACATCGATCTGGGCGAATGCGTTTTGGAACTTCTGCCGCAAAACCACCAACCCGTTGTAGGTCCCCACCAGGAACATCGCGAGGACGGCCACGATCCCCGCCACGATAAGCAAGCCCGTCAAAATCGGAGTCATGGACTAAACCCCACTGTGCTAACCCGGAAGGGCCATCGGAAAGATCCCTTCTGAAAGGGTATCCTTCCGTTCAACGCCGGGCAACCATCGGAGGCAACGGGTTCACCGGGACCGAAGCGGCCAGGGAACTTCGAGGCCATTGGATTCCATCAGGGCCTGGTCGGCCAGGAGCGTGGCCGGGGGCCCGGTTTTCACCACGAGACCCGCATCCAGTACCGTGGCCAGGTTGCACAGATCCAGCACCAATTCGAGATCGTGGGTGGCGATCACCAGTGTCGCAGAAAGGCCCTTCAGCAGTTGGATCAGTTCCCGGCGGCCGCGCGGGTCGAGACCGGCGGTTGGTTCGTCCAGGAGGATGATGTCGGGCTTGCGCGCCAAGACCCCCGCCAGGGCCACCCGTTTCTTCTCGCCGACGGAAAGTCGCTGCGGCACACGGTCCAAATGGGCGTCCAACCCAGTGGCGGCGATGGCCGCCTCGACACGGGACTTCACCTCGGCGGCTGGCAAGCCTTGGCAAGTTGGTCCGAGGGCGACATCATCCCAGACGGAGGTTTCCAGCAACTGGTCATCCGGGTCCTGCATAACTAGACCCAGCACCCCGGGCACTTTCCGCCGTGAAGCCTGGTTGGAAAGATCCATCCCGCCGACAAGGGCGCGGCCGGATTTGGGGGGAAGCACCCCAGCCAAAGTGAGAAGAAGCGTTGTTTTTCCCGCCCCATTGGGCCCAACCAGTCCGACCCGTTGGCCGGGCGCCACACGCCAGTCCACCCCGCGCAGGTAGGCGCTGGCGGTATGGCCGGCGCAAAGGCCTTCCAGTTCGATATCGAATGGCCGGGGGGGCGAATTCAAATCCAGTACCCCCATCCGTTTTGTAGCCAACTGTTTTTCCACTTGCCCGCGACCGCGAGCAATCCCAGGGGCGCCAGGCTTGCCAGTGCGAGGGCCCACTGCCGCCAACCCAGGCCGGGCACGCTTTCACCAGGTCCCTCGCAACGCAGCGCCCTGGCCACCGCGATTTTCTCGGCATGGCCAGACGAGCGCCAGAGGGTCATACCCAGTAGATTGGCCAGCAGGTGATAACCTCGCCGGCCAGGGGTGATCCGCCCCCCGCGCAGACGCAGGGCCAACCGCATTTGCCGGAGTTCCCTCCTGACAATGCCGATGGATGCGCCCATCAACCAGCCCACTTCCGCCAACCGGGCCGGGACATGGACCTGTCGGGCCCCATGACGCCATTGCCGGGGCCCGATCCCCAGTAGCCACACCCAGTTCCAGATGAGGATGGCGCATGCCTTCAGCAGGATGGATAACCCCAAGCGAATCCCCTCAGCCCTAAGAGCCAGGGGCCCTGAGGGGTTCCCCGGGCCCAGCCACGCCAGCGGCAGGGAAAAAAACATCGCCAAACCAGCCAGACCCAGCAGGTGGCTTGTGATCCAACGCAAACTGACTCCCCGGCCGACCACAAGGGTGGCGGCGAACAAGCCGATCAAAGCCAGGGGGCTGTGGTGATCGACCGCGGCTATCAGGAAAGTCCCTGTCAGGCTGATCACCAGTCGGGTGCCGGGTTGTACCCGGCGCATCCAGGCGGATTCCTGATGGATCGGGTTTTCCAGGTCAAAACCAAACATGGTGTCAGGGGCCGTCCAGATAGCCGTCTTGCCGGGATTGATGCGGGATTGCGGTTTGGTACATCCCTGATTGCAGTTTACAATCTGGCCCGCGCTTTGGTTCTGCCGGGCGCTGTTCGAAACCTAGCGGTATTGGGTGGGCCGGTCTCAATGGATGCGCTATTTGTCCAGCGTTTGGATCCCCTGGCGGGACTGGGTTGGACCGGCACGGCCGCCTTGTCCACCCTCGCGGCGGCCTTGCCTGTGCTGGTTTTGCTGTATTGCCTGGTTTTCGCCCGCATGCGCGCCCCGTTGGCCGGTCTTGCCGGCACGGTGGCGGCCCTGGTGCTGGCGGTGCTGGTGTGGGGAATGCCACTGGACCTGGGCCTCCTGGCCTTCGCCCAGGGGGCGCTTTTCGGCCTCATGCCAATCGGCCTGACTGTTTTTGCCGGTCTGCTTCTTTACAACCTCACGGTGGAAACGGGCGCCTTTGAACTGGTGCGCGCCAGCGTGGGCCGGGTCTCTTCCGACCCCCGGCTGCAGGCGGTGTTGGTCAGTTTTTGTTTCGGGGCTTTTCTGGAAGGGGCGGCGGGATTCGGGGCCCCGGTGGCCATTTGTGGCGCCATCCTCGTGGGGCTGGGATTCCCACCGATCGAGGCCGCTGTGCTTTGCCTGATCGCCAATACCTCACCCGTGGCCTACGGCAGCCTCGGCGTGCCCTTGGTCACACTCCATTCCGTGACAGGAATCGACACCCCCACGCTGAGCGTGATGGCGGGGCACCAGCTACCCTTTTTTTCGGTGTTCGTGCCGGCGGTGATGCTTGCCAGGGTTTGCACCTTCCGTGACCTGATGGCTATCTGGCCCGCCCTGCTGGTGGCGGGCGGAAGCTTCGGGGCCTTCCAGTACTTTTTCGCGACTGCCCATCTGCATGGTTTTGGTGAACTGTATCCCTTGACGGATATTGGCGGGGGTATCTTCTCGCTGGGCGTCACCGGCGTTTTCCTGCGGTTTTGGACCCCGCCTGTCATGCGGGACCCGCCAAGGAGGGGGGCCTGGAACCAGCCAGGCGGGCTGAAGGGTGAGGAACCAAGGGGCGCCTGGCCCTGGGTGCGCGCCTGGATGCCGTTTTTGTTGATGTCCGTTTTCCTCATGGGGGCCGGGTACCTGCGGCAGATGGAGGAAAAGAAACCGATTGAATTGGCAGGCGGCATCCCTTCCAGAATCCAGGTGCCGCTGGGCAAACTCCATCTCGGCGTGCAGCGTGATGAGAAAATGCGCTCCAAACCCGATGAACGGGAAAAGGCGATGTTTGATTTTCGCTGGCTGACCGCCTCGGGGACCTCGGTCCTGGCGGCTTTTGCCCTTTCGACCCTGGTTCTGGGGGCGACACCCTATCAGGTGGGGCGTTCGATCCGGGTTACCGCGGTGCAGATGACTGAGCCTCTGCCCACCATCGCCTTCATGCTGGGCCTTGCGGCGGTGACCAAATACGCGGGAATGGATGCCACACTGGGCCACGCTTTCGCCCAGACCGGATTTCTTTATCCCTTTTTCGCGGCCATGCTCGGCTGGCTCGGGGTGTTTTTGACAGGCAGCGATTCCGGAAGCAATGCCTTGTTTGGCAGCCTGCAAAAATTGACAGCGCTGGAACTGCACAGCCAGGGTTACATGTCCGGTTTGGATGCCGGGCAAGCCCAAGTGTTGGTATGTGCCTCCAACAGCACCGGCGGCGTGATGGGCAAAATGATCGACGCCCAGTCCATCGTCGTCGCCACCGCCGCCACGAACCAATTAGGCCAGGAGGCCCGCATTTTCAGGATCGTGGTCGTCTATTCGGTGGCGCTGGCGGCCCTGGTGGGGGCCTTGGTGATGCTGCAAGCGTATGTCCCGTTTTTCTCGGTGCTGGTGCCCCATGTGCCGGAATCGGTTGGATAACCTGGTGGGGGCCTTGGTGATGCTGCAAGCGTACGTCCCGTTTTTCTCGGTGCTGGTGCCCCATGTGCCGGAATCGGTTGGATAACAGGTGAATGGGTTTATTCGCCTGAAGCGGCTCCCTCGATCCGCCTGTCAGCCGCGGCCCAGATCTTGCCATTGGCATCCACCCAAATGGTGTGGGCATCCCCCTGGGTGGCGTTCACCACCTTGTGGCCCCTCTTCATTAGTTCCCTGGTGAGATTGATCCGCTGCCGGGAGGTGGCCCCTTCGAGACGGATCTGGTCCGGGAACCACTGGTGGTGGATGCGCGGTGTGTCGACCGCCTGCCGCGCACCCATATCCCATTCCAACAGGTTCCAAAGCACCTGCGCGACCGTGTTGGGGATGGTGCGCCCACCGGGGCTGCCCGTGATGGCGCGCACTTTTCCATCACGGATCACAACCACCGGGCACTGGGAGCTGAGCATCCGTTTACCCGGGGCCACCAAATTGGCGGGAGTGCCGATATTTCCCGAAATGTCCGTGCGGCCCGGCACGCGGTTGAAATCTCCCATCTCGTTGTTGAGCAGGAAACCGCCACCTGGAACCACAACGCGGGAGCCGTATGTTTCCTCCAGTGTGGTGGTCATGCTGACCGCGAATCCGCTTTCATCCAGCACCGATAGGTGGGTGGTGCTGTCCCCCTCGGCGGCCAGTGGGATGTCGCCAGCAAGTGAGTTGCTGGGGGTGGCCCGATCCCTTTGGATGGTGGAGGCAAGTTTCGCCGCGAAGGAGGGGGTCAGCAGTTCCGGCGGCAATGGTGCAAAAGCCGGGTCTCCCAGCCAGCGGGCCCTTTCACGGTAGGCCCGCCGCATGGTTTCAGCCAGGAAATGAATGTTGTCGGGGTCAAGCCGATCGCCCTTCCTGGCCGGCCGGGTTTCCAGCATCCCAAGGATGAGTGATAGGCATACCCCTCCCGAGCTGGGGGGTGGGGCCGCCAATATTTCATAACCCCTGAACTTCACCCGGATGGGATCGCGCAGCTCCGCCCGGTAGTTGGCCAGGTCCTCCCGGGAAATCAGGCCTCCGGTCCTTTCCATCTCGGCAACCAGCAGATCCGCCACTTTGCCGGTGTAAAAGCCAGCGGCTCCCCTTTCCCGAATGGCTTCCAGGGCGCTGGCCAGTTCGGGAAGCTTCAATTCATCGTTGGTTTTCCATTCACCGCCCGTCGGTTTGCTGAAAACCTTGTGAAACTCCGGGTGGGCCTTCACGGTTTCCGGCAAAACCTTGTTGAGGGAGGCTGCCAGGGATTTCTCCACCGGGAATCCATTCCGGGCGAGGGTGACCGCCGGTTCCACCAGCCGTGCCCAAGGCAATTTGCCCCATCGTTTGTGGGCAAGTTCCAGGCCCGCCACGGTCCCGGGGACACCGACCCCCTTGGTGGTGCGGACGCTTTCCTTCGGCTCGAACATGGTGGCGGTTGCTTTTGCCGGCGCGGTTTCCCGGAAATCCACCACCTTGGCGTTTTGGAACCCAGGACCTCCCTCCGGCGGAGCCACCACCATGAACCCGCCGCCGGCGATATTCCCCGCCTGGGGGTGGGTCACTGCCAGCGCGAAGGCTGTGGCGATGGCGGCATCCACCGCGTTTCCCCCTTCCCGCAGGATGCGAATCCCCACCTCGCTGGCTGGGCGGGACACGCTGACCACAGCCCGTTTCGCATAGGGACGCTGCGTTTCCGATGATTGGGAAAGGAGTAACGGGAATACCAGGTGCGCTACCAGGATGGGTGAGCAAATCATTATTTTTTCCTGCTGAAAATCATCAGGGTGACATTCTCGCGGGCATTGGTGTTCAGGCTTGCCGGGCGTGCGATACCTGGAGGCCCGGAGCACAGGTGGAGCATGTCCCCTATCAGGGCGAAAACAGCTTTTTGGGTTTCCAGCGGTCCCCCCTCCGATTGCGGAACGATGTCCACGGCAATCAGTTCGGCTCCAGATGCCTTGTCTTTGCCGTTTTGGGAATCGGGGGACTTGGCATCGGGAATTGAAAGGGTGCCTTTTACCTTGGTTTCCTTGCTGGTTTTGCGCACCAATTCGTATTTCAGGCCCTGCAAATCCAGTGTGGCGGAGCCAAAAAGGTCCTTGGGAAGCGCGCGGCCATCCGCCTCCACCCGGTCCAACTGCCACAGGCCCTGAAAGGGGGCGAGGGATTTCGGTGAATCCTGGGCCTCCGTCTTTGGTTCCTTTTTTTGTTCCTGGGAGAAAGCCGGGGTGGCGGAAATCAGGGAAAGGCCCATCGCTAGCGTCGCCGGAATGATTCCCCTGCGGGTGGTCATGTCGTTTCTCCAGTTTTTTTGAAAATCCGTACCACGATTCAACCATGCCGGGGTGTGGGATGCCACCCGTCAGGTTTCCGGTCAGCCCCAGTCTGCGGGGTGTGCCGGTCGTAACAGGTGCCAGCCGGACGGGCTGGCCAAAAAATGGGCCGAATGCACTTCCCAATGCTCTTTGAAGCGTATGTTTGCGCAGTCTTGCCTCGAGGCGGCATCGCAATCAGGAGGGTGGCGACATGCTGGTCCTGAGCCGAAAATTGGGAGAGAAAATCTTCATCGGCGACCAGATTTGCATCACGGTGGTGGACATCGACCGCGGCAAGATCCGTCTTGGCATCGAGGCCCCTCGGGATGTGGCAATCTATCGCCAGGAACTGCTCCCGGGGAAACCCGAGGAGGAGGCCCCGGTGGCTCCCACGACACGGCGTTGATTTTCAAGGGGTCTGATTGATCTGATCCCCAAGGCTTGAGGACCCGGAAAAGCGGTTTTTCGCTATCCGGTCCCGCGCCACATCCGTCACTCGCACAAATCGGCCGCCCACCCTCCCCCAAAACCTGGTGGAGGAAACCAGACCCTGGTGGCGCGCCAAGAACTTCTGACCCGAGGTTTCCATCCTCGCCGTCCTGGAAAGGCTTCCCCAGGTGGCGACGGCGCCGGATTCCTCGGGCAGTTCTTTTTTTGCAAGCCTTTTCCTTTGGGTTGAATCCCTTTCGGGTAGGGGTGCGGGCTCGATTCAGGGCTTTCGTGCTTCCCGCACCTGCACCGGAAGAACCGCCTGCCACAGGTCGCGGGCAGAATCCAAAAACTGAAGGTATTGCTCCCTGTCTGGACCGCGCACTTCCGCGGGCTGGCGGGTCGCGCGGAAACGCAGCACCAACTTCTGGTCAGCCGGCAACCTTTGGGCCGATCGGGAAAGGCTGCCCCATGGGGTGATGGTTTTGGTGTCCTCGGGCAAATCCTGAATGGTCACTTCCTTATCAGTTTCCACCACCCAGGTACTATCCACCTGCAGGGGCTGGCCCTGCTTCAGCGGCTTATCCCCCGCCGGGAAGCGCACCTTTTTTCCGAACCAGGTATCCCAGGCGATATGCTCCGTCAATGGAAGCGCCACGGCATCACCTGGGTCCTCGGGCGGATTGAAAAGCCCTTTCAATTCGAGGTCTATTTCAAAACGCAGTGGAGCGTCAAAAAGGTCCAAATTGGCGGGATCGACCTTCAGCCCCTTCACCGTCACCTGGCTTGCCAGGTCTTGCAATTGCTCCTCAAGGTACCGTTTGCGGCGAACCGGGGGCTCCTCCAGAAACGCGTCGCGGTAACCCACCGCCGCTTCTCCGGTGGCGGTGACAATCCGATTCAGGCTGGCCGAGCCGTCCGCGCGAACCTTCAGCCGGTTTAGGATCACCCACTGGCAGTCCTTTGGCTGGGCCGCAGGCGTTCGTTCCAGCCTGCAGGTTCCCTGTGGCCCCACCAGGTAACAGAGGCGGTCCGAGTCCATCTCATTGAGTTGATCCCAGCCGCTCAAGTCCTCGGTGGTGTCGATCCACTTGTTTTGGGGGCCAGACCCGTCAGTTCCGGGCAATGTCACCCTCACCAGGGCGTGGGTGGCCCAGGGTGATGGGATTTCCTCATCCACCTGGCCATCCCCCTTCACGCCGAGTGATGCCAATTCGGACTTCAAACCCGCGTGGATCATCATCAGAACCAGTAACTGGGCGGTATCCTTGCAGTCCCCGTGACGGTTGGAAAGCACATCACCCGGGCTGTGGGGCGTGAAATGATGGCCAACCCCCACCGACAGGTACCGTATGTTGCGTTTCACCCAATGCGCGAGCCTGGTTGCCTTGGTTGAAGGGGGCAAATTCTTGCCATCCGGCCCCAAAATCTTGTCGATCAGGGCTGCAATGGAAGGGGTGACCGTCCACAAATCAGGGCGCAGGTTCGCTTGCCATTTTCCCACCTCGTCCCATGAGACAAAGGTGGAAAAACTGATCTCAGGCTCCATGTCACGGGTGTCAGCCGATTGGGCGTCCTCCAACTCCAGGGGCGGCAATTGGGTGGCTTTCCATTCGATCCAGTCGATACTGTCCCTGGTGTTTCTGGAGGGTTCCAGCGCCAGGCCTTTCAACCGTGCCCGGAATTTACGACCGGCCGGCACTCCCAGGCTGATCACCTCTTCCAGGGTGGGGAAGCCAACCATCCCCAAGGTGAATCGCCCGAAACTGTGACCCTTGTATTCCGGGTTCTTGCCCACCGTGGTCCACTGGACCACCACGGTGTCCCCCACCTGCAGCCCGGGGAAAGAGAGGATCGCCTGCTTGTCGTTCTGGTAAACGGCAAAATCGGTCACCACATCCCGTAGCTGACAGTGGCGGGATTCCAGTTCCCGCCGTTTTCCGTCAGTCCCCACCACAAAGGCGTGGTGGAGGGCGCATTTTTCGAAGGAAGGGTCGAACACAATATCCCTGTGGTCTCCCAGGGCGGCAATGGCCTTGCGCCCCAGCAACCGGATGATTTGCGTGCTGGAAGTGGTGGTGGTGCCATCGGGAGAAAGCAGCAGCCTGGTGGAATTGTGCAAATACACCGCACCATGCTCCTCCAGCCATTCCGGCGGAACCTTGCTGGCATCCTGTGGTTTTTCAGGCAGTGGAGCCCAGGCCGGCGATGGTTCCCTTTTGAGGACCCACTCGGTGGGGTTCCCTTTGGCCGGTTCCTTGGGAGGTTCTGCCCGACCGGCAGGTACCAGCAGAAACAGCGCCATCCATACCGTGAGGGGGTAGTGCTGCTTTTTGGGGTATGGCGACCAGGATTGCCACATGGGAAATGGTTCTCGGAAGGGGTTGGTCGGGTTGCCTTCGGGGCCGGTTTCACCGTGACCGTGGGCCAAGGATAGTCTAAGCTCAGGGCTGGAAGGAACATCTAGGGGAAGGCGTTTCCCTCTTATCCGGAAAGTGGTGGGCGGCTCAAGGATTGGAAACCTGGTTCGAGCGTGACTTGGCCTCTTACGGGCCCGGCACTCCCCCTTTTCAGGGGGGTCTGGCCCGGGCCCGTTCCTATTGCCAAAACCTGGCACAAAACCATTACGAAAATTTCTCGGTTTTGACCTTTTGGGTGCGGGGCAGGGCACGCCATCACATGCGGGCCGTGTACGCCTTTTCCCGCTGGGCCGACAATCTGGCGGATGAGGTGGCTGACCCGACTGAGTCCAGGCGATTGCTGGCCTGGTGGCGAGGCCAAATTGGCCAGTTGGATCAACCGGACGCCAAACCGGCCCATCCGGTCTTCATCGCCTTGCAGGCCTCGGTTCTGGAGGTTGGCCTGCCCTTGGAACCGTTTCACCATTTGCTGGACGCTTTTGAGCGCGACAAGGTGGTGACGGATCATCCAAGCCTGGAAGAGTTGCTCGATTACTGCCGGGGATCCGCCAATCCGGTTGGCCGGTTGGTGCTGCGCATTTTCGGTCAGGCTAGTCCCCAGCGCGATGAATGGTCGGATGCCATTTGTTCCGCTTTGCAATTGGCCAACTTCTGGCAGGACATCGGCCGGGATCGGAAAATCGGCCGTATTTACCTGCCCGGGGATTTGCGCCTTCGTTTCGGGGTAACCCCGGCCGATTTGGACCAGCCCAAGGCTTCCGACGCATTGAGGGGGCTGGTGACCCACCTGTGCCAATACACGCGCGGGCTGTTTCGCAGGGGAGAACCTTTGCTGGCCGACCTGCGTGGCCCGTTGGCCGCCCAGGTGAAATTGTTTCATGATGGCGGGCTTGCCATTCTGGATGCGATTGAAAATCAGGGTGGTGACACGCTGGCCATACGCCCGACCGTGGACAAGTTGGGGAAAATTCGCCTGATGGGCCAGACCCTCCTGGGCATGTCCGGCCTAGGGCGTTTGATTTCGGGGCGGGAAGCGGGTGAACGCCCTGAAGCTGGTACAGGGGTATCTTTGGGGGCATCCCATGCCTGGTGCCGGGATGTGGCCCGCACCAAGGCTGGCAATTTCTACCCGGCATTTGGTTTGCTTCCGACCGGTCAGCACCGGGCCATGTGCGCCCTTTATGCTTTTTTGCGCGTGACGGATGATATCGCGGATGAACCCGCCCCGGGGGAAGATCCCTGTCAGTCGCTGGAAAGCTGGAGGCTGGCCCTGCGCCGAGCCTTGGCCGGGGAACCGTCCCACCCCATGCACCCGGCCCTGGTCTGGTCCGTGCGCACTTTCGGGATCGATCCCGCCCATCTGGAGGAGGCCATTGACGGGGTGGCGATGGATTTGCAGCCACTCCGTTTTGAAACCATCCGAGAATCAGAGGGATATTGCCACAAGGTCGCCTCGGTTGTTGGGCTATGCTGTCTGGCTATTTGGGGCTGCCACAACCGGCGCGCGCATCCGGCCGCCATCGCCACCGGGTACGCCCTGCAGTGGACCAACATCCTGCGCGACCTGCGCGAGGATTCAGGGCGTGGCAGGCTATATCTGCCCTTGGAAGACCTCCAACGATTTGGGGTGTCGGAAGAGGAAATCGCCCGGGGGGAAAAAACCGGGCCATTTCGTCAATTGATGGATTTCGAAATCAGGCGAGCCCGGGACTATTACCGGCAGGCCTGGCGCCTTCGCCGGCATTTGCCGCCGGCAGGGGCGGCCATGTTCACCGCGCTGGTGGGGATCTACCAGGGATTGCTGGAGCACCTGGCCCTGATGCCGGACCGGGTGCTCGACGAACGGGTTTCCCTTTCAAAAAAGACCAAGGCCTTCATTGCGTTGTCGGCCTGGCCCTGGAGGCTCAATCAGGTCCCCAAGCCCGGGCGAATTTCTCCGGGAAGGAGTGGAGGGGGTGGAACCTTGCGGGGCATGATTGGCAGCTCGGGTGGTTTGCTGGGGCCAGGTTCCCTGGGGGCCAGGAATTCCCATGGATCCGCTTCCGGCAGTCCGTTGGGCGGAACGGGTACCGGCACCTTGCCTGCGGGGGGCTGACCTGCGCCCCTTCCCGGCCAGGGACCAGAACCCGGTACCCAGCCAGGACCAGGAAGGGGTACCAGGGGCGGTGCACCGGGTGGGACCACTCTGGGTGTGTCCGGTCCCGGATCCAAAAGTGGTGGCCGTAATGCGATGGGGGCGACTTCCATCGAATTCGCAAGCCCGGCAAGCCGTTCCTGAATCATTTCCCGGGTGACCGGATGCATGGGCAAGGTCCAGGTTTTGGACCCGGCAACAGGCACTGCTGCATCTGTCAAAAACGCATCGGAATGTCCCAGGACTCCTTCGGGCACCAACTGAACCAGTTGGCAAATTACGCCGCCGTCGCCGGATCGTTTGGCTGCCGCGGGGGGATTGATCTCGATCACCAAATCGGGACCGAATCCCGCGTTGGAAATCGCGTCGGCCAGTTCCCGGCCGGCCCGCCAGGAGTGGTCCTGGCTGACGATCACCACGCTTTGGGGTTGGCCCTGGTTTGCCTCCAGTTGGTGGAGCAGTTCCTGACGAACCCAGCCGCAATCGAAGCCTGTCCAGAATTCGGCATGGTACGAGCGAGTGTATCCAGACTGGCGGGTGGCTGCGAACAGGGCTTTGAATTCATGGGCCGCCACCGGGTCAATCCCGCCCAGGAAGACCACATGGACCTGGCGCTTGTTGGCTTGAGGCACTTCCTGGGCAATCAACTCGGGGGGCGGACCTTGGTCCGGAAGTGTGGGCACAGCCACACAACCGGACAGACCAAGGGCCGCGGCGCCGAGTCCACCCAGGAACCCCAAGCGGTGGATGCGGCACCGCATGGAAGCTCCTGTTAGAACCGGCAGGTTCGCCATATTCGGCAAACCTTGCCTTGCTTGCCATCTAGATCGTCCAGTTTGACAGGCTTCCTTCAGGGAATGTGCCTGAAGGATGAAAATCCGCGGCAATGTAAAGAAGGGGCCGAAAACAAGCAGCCGGGCCCGTTTGGGCCCGGCTGCTATAGAGTTGTTTCAAGCTTTCAGGAGGTGGTTTCGGAGCCTTGGGCAGCCTGGATCTGTTCCTTCAATTCTTCGGGAGGTTCCATCACACCCCGGCATTTGGGGTATTTGGTGCAGCCCAGGAAAAAGCCCTTGGCGCCCGAACGCAACTTCATCGGGGCCTCGCATTTGGGGCATTTCTGGTTCACCTCCACCGCCGGAACAGGGGCTTTCACCGGGGGTGGCGGGAGCTTGTCCCCCAACTGTTCGCGAATCTGCGGGGTGATCTGTTTCGTTCCCCGGCATTTGGGGTAGGCGGTGCATCCCAAAAACGGCCCGCGCGGCCCCCGTTTGATGGCCATGGACGCGCCGCATTTCTCGCAGGCGATACCGAGATCGACCGGCTTTTTGGGGTTGCCGTCCGCATCGACATCCACCGCATGGCGGCATTTGGGGTAGGCCGAGCAGGCGAGGAAGGGCCCGCGTTTGCCCGTTCGAAGCACCATCGGCGACGAGCATTTGTCGCACTGGTGCTCGGTGGGTTTGCTGGAGATGACCGGACCGCCCTCCTCGGTCAGGTTCATGGTTGTCTTGCAGTCAGGGTAACCGGAGCAACCCAGGAATGGGCCTCCCTTTCCAAACCGCTTCAGCATGGGCTTGGAGCAGGTGGGGCAGGCGTGTTCAGTCACCTCCGCCGGCTTGCGCTCAGCCTCGCCCTCCGGCCGCTTGATGTAGTCGCATTCAGGGTACCCCGAGCAGCCGAAAAAGCGGCCCCGCCGGCTGAACCGTTCCTGGATCGGTTTGCCGCACTTGGGGCATTTCTCGCTGGCGCCCAGTTTCTCGGAAGCCTCGTTCAGGTTTTCCTTGAACGGGCCGTAAAACTCGTCGAGCACCGCGTTGCGCGGGATATGGTCCGTCTCGATCCGGTCGAGTTCGGTTTCCATGTGGCTGGTGAAATTCAAATCCATGACCCGGCTGAAATGCTCAACGAGCATGTCCACCACATCCATACCGATCTGGGTGGCGTGGAAACGGCGGTCTTGCTGTTCCACATAACCGCGTTCCTGGATCTTGGAGATGATGGACGCGTAGGTGCTCGGGCGCCCTATCCCCTCTTTTTCCAGGGTTTTCACCAGGCTTGCCTCGTTGAAACGCGGGGGCGGCTGGGTGAAATGCTGACTGCCGTCCAGGCGCAGCAGGTCAAGCCCCTGACCCTTGCTCAAGGCGGGCAACTGGGGTTCATCATCCTTCTTGCCCACCGGCATGACCCGGCGATAACCATCGAAACGCAGAATGCTGCCCGAGGCGCGGAAAAGCGCCTCCCCAGCCTTGATTTCCACGGTGGTGACGCTGGTGATGGCCGGTTTCATCTGGCTTGCCAGGAACCGGTTGTAAATCAGCGTGTAAAGGCGGGCTTGCTCGGAGGGCAGGACCCTGGAAACCATTTCCGGTGTGTAACGCAAATCGGTTGGACGGATGGCCTCGTGGGCTTCCTGGGCGCTTTTGCCCGATTCGTAAAGGTTTGGTTTGTCGGGCAGATAGGTGGGCCCGAAATCCGAAAGGATTTTTGCCCGCACCGCCTGAAGGGCATCCGAAGAGACCCGGGTGCTGTCGGTTCGCATATAGGTGATTAGGGCCACCTGGCCCTCCGAACCCATCTCAACGCCCTCATAGAGCCTTTGGGCGGTACGCATGGTCCGGCTGGCGGAATAGCCCATCCGCAACGAAGCCTGCTGCTGCAGCGTGGAGGTGGTGAACGGGGGGGAGGGGCGGTTTGCTTTCTCCTTCTCCTCCAGAGACTGGATAATCCAGTTGACGCCGGAAAGGCCGGATACCACTTCGTCGACCGTGGCACGGTTGTCAGCCGCGAATTTCGCACCTTTCCAGTTGACCAATTCGGCCTGGAAAGACCCGCCGGGAAGCGTGTCGGGAGTGGCGTCGCCTTCCTCGCCACCCTCCTCCTTGGCGGCCTTCTTCTTGCCACGCTTGGGCTTTTCCGCCAACGCTTCGGTGATCCGCACGGTTTGGGGTCCTATGAGGGCCCTATCCACCGTGCCCTCGGAGCAGAGAAGGGCCACCACCTTCCAGTATTCCTCGGGCTTGAAGGCGGCAATTTCACGCTCGCGGTCCACAATCAGTCGAACTGCCACGGATTGCACACGGCCGGCCGAAAGCTGCCTGGCAAGCTTGCGACTGAGCAGGGGGCTAAGGTTGTACCCCACCACCCGATCCAGGAACCGCCGGGCCTCCTGGGCCTGGACGCGGTCCATGTCGATTTCACGAGGGTGTTCGAATGCGGCTTGAACCGCTTTTTTGGTGATTTCGTTGAAGGTGACCCGTTTCACCTGATCGTCGGAAAGTGACAGGGCTTCCTTCAGATGCCAGGCAATCGCTTCACCTTCCCGATCAGGGTCGGGAGCTAGATATACGATTTTTGCATTTTTAGCAAGCTTTTTAAGCGAGTCTAGAACGGCCTTGCGATCTTGCAGTGGCCGATATGTTGGCGACCAGTTGTTCTCTATATCGATACCGAAACGGCTCTTGGGTAGATCACGAACATGCCCTTTGCTGGCCGTGACTTCAAAATCAGGTCCCAGGTATTTCTGGATGGTTTTTGCCTTGGCCGGTGATTCCACGATGACAAGGTTTTTGGTTTTTTTCCGAGCGGCCAAAGTTATCCTCCGGTCCTGTCAGGGCTTGGGGCTTGTTGCCGTTGTGGTTGCCGGCACAACGGGTAGAATCGTCATTTCGTGACGGATTTCAAGGTGGCGATAGGCTCCCACGATGGTGGGCTACCCCAAGCTCGTCAAGGGGAAGCTCCTCCATATATAAGGATGAGACGGTATCCCACGCCGAGACCGGATCTGATTTTGGAGCGCGCGGCAAATCGTTGCAAGTGCTTGCTCCATAATAAGATTCGCTGATTTTTGGCCAGAACCAATCTAAGGACGGAACATGGCGTTCAATCCCCTGGAAATGGTCCGTGAGAATTCGAAGGTCGTCATGGCCGGCATCACCATGGTGGCCATGTTCGTGTTCGTTCTCACTTTCGGACAGGGAGACATCCTCAACACGCTCACAGGTGGAGCAGGGGCCGACCGCGGTCCCGAGGTCACCAAGCTGTTTGGCAAAACCGTGTACAAGGCGGATGTGCAAAAGGTCCGTGAAAACTTCAACTTGGCCGAGTTCCTTCGTTTTGGCTATTCCAGCAGCCTCAATGCCAGCCAGCGACGGGAATCGGATGCCAGAAGGCCCCGGTTTTTGTCGGTCCCCCCGCAATCGCTGGACGATTCGGTCGACCAACTGATCTGGGCCCACCAGGCTGAAAAGCTGGGAATCCGGCTGGACGAAGCCGCCATGCGGAAGATTTTCAACGAGGAACTGGCCACACCCAGCATGAAGGACCCTTGGCCGGAGGGTATGGGTTTTGAGGAACTGCCCTACCTGAAAACAGCCCTCCAATTCGCCCAGCTCAATCGCCGGGTGGCTACCCCAAAGGATATCAAGGAAGCCCTTCGCAGCCTGATGACCAACATGCTGGCCCGAGAGGTGGTTTTGGGACAATCCACCAGCGGTTTATTCCAGATGATGATGGGGGGTGGTGCCGGTGGCGTGCCTTCCACCACCCTCAGCCCGACCCCCGAGGAATTTCACCGTTTTTACGAGCGGAATCTCACCAGGGTCGCCGCGGTGGTTCAGCCTTTGCCGATTCCCGCCGTGGACGCCAAAGGTCAGACTGTCAGCGACAAGGAAATCCAGGACTTTTTCGACCGCTACAAAGACCAGGAGCCGGTGCCCGGTTCGGCTTTTCCTGGCTTCAAGACTCCTCAGATGTACAAGCTGTCCTGGGCCGCAGCCCGCGAGGATTCCCCGCTGGTGAAGGCACAATTGCCCATGCTCCAGGCCTTGCGCGTGTGGGCCCCGGCACAGGTGTTGGCCCAATCATTGGCTGGCGGGGCGGCCGCCTCCGCCCTGGGTCTTTACACCTGGAGCGACACAAGTTCCACAGGGTTGCCTGTGTTGACCGACGATTCGCTGCCCGGGCTTGGGCCGTGGATTTGGCTTGATCCGCAATTGGGCGCTTTTGAGCGCCGCGATTTGGCCGCAAAAATCGCACCCTTCGAGCAAAAACGCCATGATGCGGCCTACCAAAAAGCCGGTACCGCCCTGGAAAAAATCACCCCGGAATTGGTGGTGGGCGTGGTTGGACTTGGTCAGGCCAACCAACATGCCGCCGCGGTGGCGATGGTGGCCGCCGGGCCCGATGCCATCGCCCGGTTCCGCCGGGTGAAGCAGGCCGCCACCGCTGCGCTCCTCGGATCCGGGAACCATTTACCGTTCAGCCCGCTTGGAGCCACCGCCAGCCCCGGCAAGCTTGCCGCCGAGGAGACAGTGGCGTCGCAAATCGCGCCAGAGGTTTTGGCGGCCTCACAAAAATCGGCGTTTGACAGGCAGATTGCCTCCTTCACCGAGTTTCTCAGCGGCTTGCGGGGCGCGGGTGGCATCGCTCCGAAAGATGCGGCCGCGGCTGAAGCCAAGGCGAAGGACCGCGCAGCCGCATTGGGATTCGCCTACTCCGCTTCGGGCGCCCTTCAGGATGTGGGTGCCATTGAGAAGGATGCGGCAACCCAACCGCTGGTCGTCGCCTACCAGGACAGCCTGAAAATCAACAACCCGGACAAGGAAGTGGACCGGCCGTTTGCCGATTATCTCCGCCAACAGGTCCGCGGGGTTTTCCAGGCCAGTCGTATCAGTGGGCGGGAAAACAGTCTGACACCTGATCCCGCCAAGGCCGAGAAGAAAAAGGAAGTGAAGCCCGAATACCTGTTTTGGGCCTCGGAGGAGCAACCCAGCCGGCCCCGCACCTTGGATGAGGTGAAACCGATGGTGGTCAACGAGATCCTGCTCCGTCGTCAGGTGCGCGAAGTGCGCCGTAAGGCCAAGGAATACCAGGATTTTGTGAAAACCTGCACGGGGGGAAAACCGGTGGATATCGTCACCGGGGAGCAGTGCATGGCCAAGCTGAAGGAGAAGTTTCCCGAGCTGAAGTCGGCTCCAGCCGCGACCTCATTCGACGGCAAGTCCAACCTGCAGCGGGCCGCATCGTTTTCTCCGGCCATGGCCGGTTCCTACGAACAGAGTCGCATCCCCCTGAACTCCATCCGTTACCCGCGCCCGGAAAGTCTACTCCTTCTGGCAGATGCCGATCCGGGCAATGCCATTGTGTTGGCGGACAATCCCGGGACCTCACTGTATTTGGCCCTGGTCACCAGCAAGGTGGCCCCGTCTGACAGTGAATTCAAGGCCGCTTACCAAGGGGCAAGCAAGCAGCGCGAGATGAATGAACCGGACAACCTGTACCAAAGGCTGACCCAGGCCACCAACCTGCGGTATGAAGACATGCTGATGCAGGACTTGCGCCGTCAGGCCACCGGAGCCGACCTGGATTCCCAAGGTTTGATCATGCTGAAAGACGAGTCGCTCCGTCGCAATCCGGACTGATCAAAACGCAGATCCGCGACAATCCAAGGGCTACCGGAATTTTCCGGTGGCCCTTTTTGATACCTGCCTGTCAGGCCAGGATTTCTTTAACCACTGGCGCCGGTTCCACCCCCGTCAGCCGGGCCTCCAGCCCCTGGTGCGTGTAAGTGAGCCGTTCGTGGTTGATTCCCAACAGGTTCAGGATGGTGGCATTGAGTTGGTTCACATGCACGCCATCCCTGACGATGTTGTAACAGTAGTCGTCGGTCTCCCCATGGGTGAGTCCTTTTCGCACGCCGGCCCCAGCCAGGAACATGCTGAAACAGCGCGGATGATGGTCGCGCCCATAATTGGTTTCGGAAAGTCCGCCCTGGGAATAGATGGTGCGGCCGAACTCGCCTCCCCAAACCACCAGCGTGTCCTCCAGAAGGCCCCGTCGTTTCAGGTCGACCAGAAGGGCGGTGGTGGCCTGGTCGGTGTCCTTGCACTGGCCGCGCAGGGCGGCGGGCAGGTTGCCATGGTGGTCCCAGCCCATGTGGAATAGCTGGATGAACCGCACATCGCGCTCTGCCAGTCGGCGGGCCAGCAGGCAGTTGGCGGCGTAGCTGCCCGGGCGGGTGACATCGGGCCCATACAGGTCCAAAGTTTCCCTGCTTTCGCCTCGCACATTCAACAGGTCCGGGACGCTGGCCTGCATACGAAAGGCCATCTCGTACTGGCTCACGCGGGTCTCCGTCTCCGGGTCACCCAGCGCCTGGTGGTGCATGCCATTCAGGGCGGCCAGGCGGTCGAGTGTGGAACGGCGGGTGCCGCGGTCCACTCCCGGGGGATCGGTGAGGTACAGCACCGCGTCCCCCTTGTTGCGGAACTTCACGCCCTGGTGCTTGCCTGGCAGGAAGCCGGCGCTCCACAAACGGTCGTAGAGCGGCTGGTCATCCGGTCGTCCGCTGCCGAAGCTGGTGAGCACCACATAACTGGGGAGGTCCTTGTTGGGACTGCCCAACCCGTAGCTGACCCATGCGCCGATACTTGGCCTTCCGGGCAATTGATTACCGGTCTGCATGAAGGTGATGGCGGGGTCGTGGTTGATCGCCTCGGTATGGACGGTGCGGATCATGCACAAGTCATCCGCCACACGGGGCAGGTACCGCCAGGCATCACTCAGCCACAGGCCCGAACCGCCATGCTGTTTGAATTTGAAGACCGAGGGGGCCACCGGAAACTTCGATTGGCCGCTGGTCATGGTGGTGAGCCGCTGCCCCTTGCGGATGCTCTCTGGCAGATCCTCGCCGCGGCGCTTTTCCATCTGCGGCTTGGGATCAAACAGGTCCATCTGCGAGGGGGCGCCGGACTGAAACAGGTAGATCACCCGCTTCGCCTTAGGTATGCCTGGAAGATGCCAGACGGTGCCGGTTTCCTCGGCCCGCAAACGGCCTGTGGCCGTGGTCCCCAGCATGCCGGCCAAGCCGGCGCCGAGAAAAACCCTGCGGTTGAGACGATCTACCAACGCCGTTGAGGGATTGGGAAGCATGGTCTGGTTCACTCCCGTGTCACGCATTCGTCGAGATTGAGCAGCACATTCGCTGCCAGGGTGTAGGCGGCCAGGTCAACCGGGGGTAGGCCGGGCTTTGGTTTTGCCTCGCCCAGCGCGATCAGTTTTTCGGCGCCAGCCGTATCCATGGCGAATCGCTGCCGGTCCCGGTCGATCCCCTGCCGCAGGATTTCCAATTCGGCCGGGGAAGGGGAGCGGCCAATGGCCAGGTGGAAGCCATGTTGCAGTCGGCTGGTGGCATCCTGACCACCCTCCAGCAGCATGCGCTCACCCAGTTTGCGGGCGGCCTCCACATAAGTTATCTCGTTCAACAGGGCCAGGGCCTGAAGCGGGGTATTGGTGCGCCCCCTTCGTACCAGGCATGTTTCACGGTTGGGAGCATCGAAAAGAAGCATGGTGGGTGGCGCCGCGGTCCGTTTCCAGACGGTGTAGATGCTTTTGCGGTAAAGGCCCTCGCCGGTATCGTTTTTATAATTGCGCAGGTCGCCGTAGACGCTGGTTTCGTCCCAGACCCCGGCTGGCATGTAGGGGCGCACGGAAGGGCCGCCCACTTTGTCCGCAAGCAGGCCGCTGACAAAAAGCGCCTGGTCTCGGATGATTTCACCAGGTAACCGGAATCGGGATCCCCGCGCCAGAAGGCGGTTTTGCGGGTCAGCCTTCAGTTTTTCAGGGGAAATCCTCGAGTCCTGCCGGTATGTGGCGCTGGTGACGATGAGTCGGGCCATGGCTTTCATGTCCCATTGCCGGTCCACGAATTCAGTGGCCAGCCAGTCGAGCAGTTCGGGATGGGAGGGAAACTCGGCCTGGGTTCCAAAATTGTCTGTGGTCTTGCAAAGCCCGGCACCGAAATACCGTTCCCAGGCGCGGTTCACCCAGACCCTGGCGGTGAGTGGGTGGGAGGGGCTGACTAGCCATTTTGCCAGAGTGAGGCGATCCGCTTTGCTTCCCGCCGGTGGTGGAGGCAGCATGGATGGGAATCCCGCGGATACCTCCTCGCCTTTGCGGTCGTACTGGCCCCGGATGAGGAGGTTGGCTTTGCGGGGTGGCCCCTCCTTCATCACCATGGCTGTGGGAAGGCTGTCCTTCAGGGCCTTGAGTGCCTGCTGCGATTTCATGAGTTCATTTTTGGCTTGCCCCAGCGCCCCGGGAGCCGTGGCCAGGTATTGGTCAAGCAACAGTTTTCGTTGGGCTTCAGTCCTTTTGTCCGCGGGGGTTTTCAATGCCGCGGCCAGTTCGGGGGAAGGACCGGCATCGCCCAGGTTCACCGCCCCGGGTGCAAGGTCGGTCAACGCCAGGCGGAAACGCCCGATGTTGTGGCCGCCAAGCGTTGCCTGGACCAGACGGATTTCCAGGGTGCTGCCAGGCGGCGCTTGCGCCGGTTCTGCCAGTTTGAAAATGGCTTCCAGGGGTTTTTTTCTGGTTGGTCCGTCCACCGCCCAGCCCTTGGAGGCATCCTTTCCCACTGTCGCCTCGATGGGCCAACCCGGTTGGGAATAGTCCGCCAAGGCTTGTGCGAATTGCAGCCGGGTGGTTTTTCCACCTTCGGGAAATGTCAAAACCGCCTCCAGCCGTGTGAGCACAAAGTTGCCGTTGGAGAACCGGCCCAAGCTTTGGCCGGGCAGTGATTCATCCGGCAGGCAGACCAGCCGCAGCGCGCTGAGTGTTCCTGAAAAAGGGGCCTTGGCCACCGTGGTCTCATGGTTGGGGTTGGGGCCTTGCGCCAACCAGGATCCATCCGGTTGGCGGGTGTAACGGGTGCCTGCCTGCCCGGTCACGGCGCTGGTTTCAAAAGGCTTCCAGTGGGTTTTTCCCAGGCGGGAAGCCTGGTCTGCCGCCCAGGGGGCCACCTGGTTCGCGGCCTTTTGCTCCTCCTCCCGCACTTTGGATTTGGCGGATTCAACCCGTGCCTCAAGCTCCTTGATTTCGGCCAAAGCCCTGGGTGTGGCGACCTCGATGGCCGGGTCGGTATTTCCGCCCTTTCGGTTTTCCTGCAGCGTGCCACTTTCGGGCACATTGTTGAACAGCGCGAAGAGCTGGTAGAACTCCTTCTGACTGAGTGGGTCGTATTTGTGGTCGTGGCAGCGGGCGCATCCCGCGGTGATTCCCATCCAAGCCAGGCTTGTGGATTCCACGCGGTCTATCACCGTTTCTACACGCCATTCCTCGGCGATAAGTCCGCCCTCGCCATTCAGGCGATGGTTCCGTTGGAAGCCGGTGGCGATGAGTTGGTCCTGGTTGGGGGTGGGCAGCATGTCACCGGCGATTTGCTCGATGGTAAACTGGTCAAACGGCAGGTTGCGGTTGTAGGCATTGATGACCCAATCGCGCCAGGGCCACATCGACCGGCTTGAATCCACCTGAAAGCCGTTGCTGTCGGCGAACCGCGCCATATCCAGCCACTCCAATGCCATCCGCTCCCCGTGACGCGACGAGGCCAGCAAGCGGTCCACCGCCCTCTCGTAGGCCTCCGGGGAGGAATCTCGTTCAAAAGCCGCCGTTTCCATGGGAGTCGGGGGCAGGCCCGTCAAATCAAGGCTGACCCGTCGCAAAAGCCTGGCCCGATTGGCTTCCGGCTCCGGAGATAAACCCGAGGCTTCCAGCTTGGCCAGGATGAACGCGTCGATGGGATTGCGAACCCAAGCCTGATTATTCACCGGCGGAATTCTTGGCCGTACCGGTGGAGCGAATGCCCAGTGTGCGGAAGTTTTGGCACCCTGAACGATCCAGGCCCTCAGCAGATTGATTTGTTTCGGGTTGAGCGGCTTTGCGAATTTGGGCGGGGGCATCAGCTTGGCCGGATCCGCATGGGTCAAGCGGAGGACCAATTCACTTTCATCCGGCTTGCCCGGGACAATCAATCTGCCCGAGTCGGTTTGCAGTGCGGAAAGGTTCAACCCGTCGAGGCGAAGGTCGGCCTTGCGGGATTTTTCATCGGGGCCGTGGCAGGCCAGGCAGTGCTCCACCAGCAGCGGGCGGATTTCCCGATTGAAATCAACTGGCGCGCCGGGTGCGGTCTCGTTACCCGCCAAAAGCCAAGGAAAAACCAACGGGACAAGGAAGCCGATCATGGGAAAAAACTCCGCGCCCTGATACGGGTGGGTGGGATTTGCATCTTATCCGGTTTGGCCCATTTTTGGACCATACCTTCGACAAATGGGGTAAGGGTGGGAAGGCCGGTTGGATTCCCAAAGCCAGGCTTTCAATGGGCTGAAGGGGGTGTGAGTGGTTCGGTTGGGCTGTTTTCAGGTTTTCCGGCAGGTTTGCCGTCCAGAAAACGCCTCACCAGCACATAAAAAACCGGCGTGAACAGCAGGCCAAAAAAAGTGACTCCAAGCATCCCGGAAAACACGGTTATGCCGATAGCCCTGCGCATTTCGGCGCCGGCACCGTGGGAGAAGACCAGGGGCACCACACCCAGTATGAACGCCAAAGATGTCATAAGGATGGGGCGCAGTCGCATCTTGCAGGCTTCCACCACCGCGTCATTCCTTGTTGTTCCCGAATCTTCCAATTGCTTGGCGAACTCCACGATAAGGATGGCATTTTTGGCCGCCAGTGCCACCAGAACCACTAGCCCTATCTGGACGAAAAGGTCATTGGCCAATCCCGAGTAAACCAGGCCCAGCCAGGCGGAGAGGAGGCACATTGGCACGATAAGCAGGATCGCGATGGGCAGCGTGTAGCTTTCGTACTGGGCCGCCAGGGCCAAATAGACAAAAATGACCCCCAGCGGGAAAACCAGCAGATTGGTCCAGTCCTGGGCCGCCAACCTCTCCAAAAGGGACAATTCCGTCCATTCAATGGTCATGGCTCCCCCCAGATTTTCCCGGGCCAGTTTTTCCACGGCCGCCATCGCCTGCCCGGAACTGACGCCGGGTGCCGGGGCACCGTTCATGCTGGCGGCCAAACGGAGGTTGTAGCGGGATGCGACTGCTGGGCCGCTGTCATCCACGACGGTAAGCAGGGTGCCCAGCGGCACCATTTTTCCAGAGGAATTGCGCACCTGAAGCAGGCGCAGGTCCTCCTTGCGCAGGCGGAACTTGGCATCCGCCTGGACATTCACCTGCCAGTTGCGTCCGTAGAGCGTGATGTCATTGACATACATGCCGCCCAGGTGGGTACTGAGGGCGGAGAAGATGTTGTCCAGGCTCACCCCGCTGGTGCGCGCCTTCTCGCGGTCGAATTCCAGGAAGTACTGTGGCTGCGAGGTGGAGTAGGTACTCATCAGGCCCGCAAGTTCCGGCTCCGTCAAGGCGGCCTTTTCCATGCCACGGACGGCCTGTGCCAACGCCTCGGGCCCGACCCCCGTTACATCCTCCACCTGCAGCTTGAAGCCACCTGTGCTTCCCAATCCATCCACGGGTGGGGCGCCGAATACCAGGGCGATGCCGTCCAATTCATCCCCCGCCTTGGCCGCCAGCCTGCTTTGGGTCGCCGCGGCGGACCACGCGTGGTTTTTGCTCCGCTCCTCGAACGGTTTCAGGATCACAAACAAGGCGCCAGCTTCGGAGATATTGGAGCTGTCCAGAAGGGAGAACCCAGGTAGGGCAAGGGCATGGTCCACTGCGGGATCCTCCCGCACCATTTTTTCCAGTTTGCGCACGCATTCATCCGTCCGGCCGAGGCTTGACCCATCGGGCAATTGGACTGCCATCAGCAGGTAGCCTTTGTCCTGTTCGGGGATGAAGCCGGTGGGCAAGCGGCTGAAGCCCCACCCGGTGAATGCCAGCAAAAATAGATAAACCAAAGCGACCGCCAAGGCGCGCCGGACCAGCCAGCCCACCAAACCAGCGTAGCCTTCCATGGCCACACCGATAAGGGCGTTGAACCACTTGAAAAAAACGAGCAGCGCTGTGTTGGCCGGCCGGATCAGTGACAGACCAGCCAGCAGCCCGACCGCCCCGGCTATCGATTTGCCCCATGGGGCCAGTTGTGGGGCGAAACCGCCAATCATGCCTCCCAATAGGAACCAACCGACCATGACCCCGATCAGGGGCATCGCCCATTTGGGGAGCGGGGCTTCGCGGGGGCCGTGGTGGTTGTGCGGTTTCATGATCAGGGCGCACCGGGCGGGGGTCATGGTAAGGGCGTTCATAGCGCTGATCAGGGTGGATCCGGCGATGGTCAGGGCGAATTGGCGGAAAAATTGCCCGCTGATTCCTGAAAGGAAAGCTGTGGGGACGAACACGGCCGCCAGCACGATGGCGATCGCGAGTACCGCCCCCGTGGTCTCGTCCATGGCCCGCCTCGCGGCCTCCTTGGGTTCATACCCCTTGGCTATCCACCGCTCGACATTCTCGATCACCACGATGGCATCATCCACCACGATGCCGATCGCCAGCACCAGGCCGAAAAGGGACAGGTTATTGAGGCTGAAGCCCAGCAGGCTCATCACCGCGAAGGTGCCCACGAGGGAAACCGGCACCTCGATCATGGGCAGGATCGTCACCTTCCAGTCTTGCAGGAAGGCGATCACAACCAGCAGCACCAGAATCATCGCCTCGAACAAGGTGTGATAAACAGTGTTGATCGATTCCTCGATGAAAACCGTGGTGTCGTAAACAATCCGGAAGTCCATTCCCGGCGGGAAATCCGCCTTCAGGGTCTGCATCGTCTCCTTGATTTTCTTCGCGGTTTGCACCGCGTTGGAGCCCGGTTGCTGGTAGATTGCCACGCACACGGATTCCCTGCCGTCCAGGTAACTGTTCACCGTGTAGCTTTTGGCGCCCAGTTCCACACCGCGAGAAAGGGTGGTCAAACCGCCGGGATGGGTGAGAAGGTCGCGCAACGGCACGGTTCCCGACTTGGGAGTCGGAATCCCGATGGCCCAGGGGGAGGTGGAGGCGCTCTTCAGGCGCAGTCGATCAGCCTTGCCGGGCACCGGGAGTGACAAGTGGCCCCCTTTGTCAAGGACCTTGTCCAGGTCCTCCACCGTGAGGCCCGCCTCTTCCAGTGCTTTGGGGTCCACCGACAACAGGTATTCGGAGTCCCGCAACACATCCGCCAGGTAGACAGCCTGGGTGGTGGTGCCCCCGGTCTTCAGGATGATCCTTTCGAATTCCTCCTCGGTGGTGAGGCGGCCTCGGGCCTTGAGCACCATTTCAAATGGTGTGCCGGCCGGTGCCGGGGGCTGTCCCAATCCGCCAGCCGCCACCTGGACATTCTGGTCACGGATGGCTTCCAGGACATCGAAAGGCACCAGATTGCGGGATGCCATCTTGTCCGGATCCAGCCAGACGCGCATGGAGAAATCACGATTGCCGAATGGCTCCACGCTTCCGACGCCATCGATGCGGGCCAAGGCCTCGTTGATTCGCGTGGTGGCGTAGTTGCCTAAAAATAATTGGTCGTAAAGTCCCGCACCCGTGGCCGGGTTCACATCGGAAACCAGGTTCACGCACAAGAGAATGCTGGGAGACCGTTTTTTGGTCACCACCCCCTGACGCCGCGCCTCCTCCGGCAACCGGGCCAGTGCGGCCGACACCCGGTTTTGAACCAGAACCTGGGCCATGTCGAGATTGGTGCCCACCTGGAAGGTTACATCTAGCACCATGCGACCGTCGTTGGTGGAGCGGGAGTTGATGTACAGCATCCTCTCGACGCCGTTGATTTCCTGTTCCAGGGGTGCTGCCACCGTCTCGGCGACGGTGCGCGCATTCGCTCCCGGAAAGGTTGCAGTTACCTGCACCACCGGGGGAACCACCTCGGGGTACTGGGCCAGGGGCAGGCGCAGGTATGCCACGCCACCCACCAGCATCACCACCACGGAGAGCACGGTTGCGAAAACCGGGCGGTCGATGAAGAATCGGGAAATCATGGTTATTTACCCGCCTTCCCGGTCTGCCCAACGGTCGGGGTGTCCATGGAGACCTCAACGGCCTCAACAGGGGCTCCCGGCCTGAGTCGCTGGATACCGCGAACCACCACCTGATCATCTTCCCGAAGGCCCTCAACCACATCGCGGAGGTTGTTTCCTGCCGGATTCCCCAACTGCACCTCCACGCGTTCGGCTTTCCCGTCGCGCAATACCCACAGGAATTTGCGTCGCAGGTCCGTCACGACCGAGTCCTCCCGGACCAGCAGCGCCTTGTAGGGGCGATCGGTCACCAGACGGACCCTGGCCCGCATGCCCGCGGTGAACACCCGGTTTCCTTTGACCACCGGATTGGCGACATCGGCCCGCAGTTGCAAGGTTCCAGTGGCCGAATCGATCCGGTTGTCATTGAAGTTGAGGATCGCCTTGTGGCTGAAATCACGCTCCTCCTCCAGGCGGAAGACAATCGGCATACCATCATCGGATTCCTGGATGGATTTTTCCTGGTTTTGGTTGCGACGCTGGTAGCGGAGGAGTGTCCTTTCATCCACCGAAAAATAAAGCTGCAGTGGATCCTGGGAGACAAGCGTTGTCAGGGGATCGGCAACCTGGCTGGGGCCGACCAGGTTGCCCACGGTGACAAGCTTGCGGCTCAATTTGCCGGTGATGGGCGCTTTGATGCTGGTAAATTCCAGGTCTAGTTGGGCCTTGGCGACATCCGCCGCGGCTTTCTGCACATCCGCCTTGGAGACGGCCTGGTTGGCCGAGCGGATGTCCACTTCTTCGGGGCTGATGGCGTCGCGGACGCGAAGCACGCGGGCGCGGACCAGTTCGGCGTCGGTCAGTTTTAGGGCCGCTTCAGCGGCGGCCTTCCGCGCCAGCGCGCCTTCCAGGGCCCTCTGGAATGGCCGGTCATCGATCTTGAACAACTCTGCCCCCGCCTTGACCTCGCTTCCCTCGTTGAAATCATCCTTCACCAGGTACCCGGACACCTGGGGCCTTATTTCCACGGTTTGTGACGGTTCGAGGCGCCCGTTGAAATCGATCGAATCGGCAATTTCACGGCTGAGGGGTTTGGCCCATTCCACCTTCGCCTTGGCCGCCGGTGAAGCCTCTTCCCGGGCTTTCTGGCACCCTGTCAGCGCAAGGCCACATCCGAAGAAAAGGATGGCGAGAATCGGTATCGGTCGGTACACGGAGAACGGTGCCAGGTCAGGGGTTCGCATGGCGTGCCTCATCAATACGATTGGTGTGATATTCAGGAAATTTAACGCATTTATTGAACGGGTGGATCAGTATGGCCAACGCCAGTCGGCGGCGGCGGGTTTGTCCACGCCGTGTTCGTGGGCGTGGTTCCTGCAGGAGATCTGCTCGTTGCGGAATTTTTCCTTGGCATGTGCCCCGGCAACCCTCAAACGCGGGACACGGTTGATCACATCGATGGCCAGGGTGAAGCGGTCAATCTCGTTCTGGATGGCCAGCTCAAGGGGTGTATTGATATTTCCCTTTTCCTTGTATCCCCGCACATGGAGGTTGTTGTGGTTGGTCCGCTTGTAAGTGAGGCGGTGGATCAGCCAGGGATAGCCGTGGAAGGCGAAGATGATCGGCCTGTCCACTGTGAAAAGGCTGTCGAAGTCCCGGTCGGTCAGGCCGTGGGGGTGCTCGGAACTGCACTGCAGCTTGAAGAGGTCGACCACATTGATGAACCGTATCTTCAGGTCGTGGAATTCCTGGCGCAGCATGTCGATGGCGGCCAGTGCCTCCTTGGTTGGAATATCTCCGGCACTGGCCACGACCACATCCGGTTCCACACCCTCGTCGGTGCAGGCCTTGGGCCAGATGCCGATCCCCTTGGTGCAGTGGATGATCGCCTCATCCATGGTGAGGTACTGCAGATGGTTCTGCTTGTCCGAGACGATGACATTGATGTAGTTCTCGGTCCGAAGGCAGTGGCTGGCGATACACAGGAGCGAGTTCACATCCGGCGGCAGGTAGATGCGCGTGACCGCCGCGCTCTTGTTCACCACCACATCCAGGAAGCCTGGATCCTGGTGCGTGAAACCGTTGTGGTCTTGCCGCCAGACGGTGCTGGTGATCAGCAGGTTCAACGAGGCGATGTTGACGCGCCAGGGCAGGTTGTTGCAGATGGTCAGCCACTTGGCGTGCTGGTTGAACATGGAGTCAATCACATGGGCGAAGGCCTCGTAGGTGCTGAGGAATCCATGCCGGCCGGTGAGCAGGTACCCCTCCAGCATGCCCTCGAGGGTGTGCTCGCTGAGCATCTCGATGACCCGGCCATCGGTGGCGAGTTCAGCACCATCGGCGTCTTCGGGGAGGTATGCGTCCAGCCACATCTTCTTGGACACTTCGTAGACGGCGTCCAGCTTGTTGGATGTGTTTTCGTCTGGGCCGAACAAGCGGAAATTGGCCATGTTGGCCTTCATCACATCCCGCAGGAACATGCCCAGCGGGCGGCAGTTTTCCACCTCGGTTGAACCCATCTTGTCGAGGATGACGCCATAGGCGCGGAAGTCCGGAAGGTGGAGGGCTTTTTTCAACTGGCCGCCGTTGGCATGCGGGTTTGAGCCAATCCGCCGGTTGCCTTTCGGGGCGACCGATTTGTATTCGGGTTTGAGGGTGCCGTTTTCGTCGAAAAGTTCCTGGGGCTTGTAACCCCGCATCCATTCCTCGAGGAGTTTCAGCCGCTGGGGATCCTTCTTCACATTGGCCAGCGGTACCTGGTGGGCGCGCCAGCTCCCCTCCAGTTTGTGCCCGCCCACCTCCTTGGGACTGGTCCAGCCCTTGGGAGTGCGCAGGACGATCATCGGCCATCGCGGACGGACCGCCTTGCCGGATTGGCGGGCGTGGCGCTGGGCCTCCTGGATATCCGCCACGCACCGGTCGATTGTTGCGGCCATCGCCTGGTGCATCGATTCGGACTCGGAGCCCTCAACAAAATAAGGGGTCCATCCTGTGCCCTGGAAAAACGCCTCGATTTCCTCGCGCGGGACGCGGGCCCAAATGGTGGGATTGTTGATCTTGTATCCATTCAGGTGCAATATAGGCAGCACGGCCCCGTCGCGAATCGGGTTGATGAATTTGTTGATGTGCCAACTGGTGGCCAGGGGGCCTGTTTCTGCCTCCCCATCTCCCACCATGGCGGCCACGATCAGGTCAGGGTTGTCGAAGGCCGCCCCGCACGCATGGGAAAGCACATAGCCCAATTCGCCCCCCTCGTGGATGCTGCCTGGAGTTTCGGGGGTGCAGTGGCTGCCGATGCCACCTGGAAAAGAAAACTGCTTGAAGAAACGCCCCATGCCGGCCTCGTTTTCGGCACAGTCTGGGTACACATCGCTGTAGGAGCCTTCGAGGTAACAGGGGGCCAAAACTCCGGGAGCGCCATGGCCGGGGCCGGCCATGAACACCACATTGAGGTCGTGTTCTCGTATGGCGCGGCTCAAATGCGTGTAGGCGAAAGCCAGCCCGGGGCTTGCGCCCCAGTGGCCCAACAACCGGTCCTTCACATGGTCGGGCTGGAGTGGTTCACGGAGCAGCGGGTTGGACTTCAGGTAAGTCATTCCCAGGGCCAGATAATTGCAGGCGCGCCAATAACCATCGATGGCGGCAAGGTTTTCCGGTTTCAGGGGCGAGCCCGGTACGGTGGCTCGGGCTTTCCCAAAGGCGCTGATGGATTGGGAAGACATAGGCAAAACCCCCTCTTGTGATGGGACAGGTCAGCTCCAGGGGCCTTTCGTGGCTTTCTTCAATGTACGGGACGGAAAACCGTTCTGTTTACCCGGGCTGGAGGTAAGGTGCCTCGCGCGGATTCAATTTGGTGCCCGGCGGGTGAGTTGCCACCGTGTTGCTCCGGTCACCTCGGCAGCCCGACTTTCCGAGCCAGAAATGACTCCCGGGCCTTGGGATTCCGACGAGGCTTGAATGTTTAGGTCTTTCCAGCCCTCACCTCCAAATAAAACCAGCGATGGTTTGGCCTTTCGCCACGGGGAGAAGGTTATTTCGATTTTGTTATCCAGAGATCCTGAGACCTGAAATTTTCCGGGGCCCACCAGCCATGCCCTACCTGCGGTTCCGGGCACCCCAATGGTGTCGTAGGTCCAAGTGTCTGCCAGAAGACGCATGGCCAGAGGTTGCAAGGTGCCCGGGTTGATGTCTGCCGGGTTGCGTATTTGCGATCGCAGTGAAAACGAATCCGGCAGCAAACCCTGCCGGGCAGTTCCTTTCGGGTAAACCTGTCGCATCGCCGATAGCGTGATACCACTGGCGATTTGGTTCCAAGGTCCGGAGGGATCGTGCCGTGCCAACCGGGCGATGGCATCGGCATAGACAAGCCCGCACCACTGAACCGGCAGACCGATCCAGACCGGTGCCTCGTAGTGGGTGGCTCCCAGCACAGCGATAGTCGCGTATTCGCCAACCGGGCCCCCGGCTGGATTTCGCAAATAAATAAATGGGATTCCCGTCCAGGCCCATTCCATGGCCTGATTGAGGTGCTGACGGTTCCCGGTCAATTCAAAGGCCAGGCGGTAGGCCTCCACCATATGGGCGGAGGCCAGGAGGTCCGGCGTGTGCAGAGGCACCTCCCAGGTCTGGGCACCCCGGGGAACCGTATTTCTGTACCTGCCCAGGGACTCGACCTTGGTTAGTGCCTTTTCCAAAAGGGCCGTTTCGCCGCTGGCGGATGCGGCCTGGAGGAGGTCCACCACCACCCTTGCGGCAAGACCATTTGCTTCGAGTGAGGGTTGGGTGCGGGCCAGTTCCGCGGGATGATTGCCCCGGTAACGGATGACGCCATCCTTTTCAAAACGGCCCAAAAGCTGGTTGCACCGTTTGGAAGCCTGCTCCATTCCCGCCTTCAGGTCTGCACGGTCTCCCAGGAAAAGGGCGACCGGTTCCCGCAAATGTCCGACCATGGCGTGAAACCTTCCCGGCGGATCCACCCGGGACCAAGCTTGGGCGGAGAATTCCGCGGCCCATTCGGCCAAGGGGTTACCCGGTTGATTCGATGCCAGCCATTCGAGCATCCAGGCTGCGTCAGCGGCAGGTTGAGGGCCCATCAGGTTCCCCATGACCGCGTGGCGGAATGTGCCACGCTCCCCTGCCAATCCGCTTTCCAGCCAGCCCAAGGTGGCCAAAGAGGCATAATCTGCCAGTGCTTGGGCACCTGATATTTTAGGGGGCGGATTTTGCTCCATATGATGGCGAATGGCCCCGGAAACATTGTCATTGGTACCGGCGGAAACGGTTGCCTCCAGGAGGATGTCCTGGTTGGCGGGCAATGGAATCCCCGCAAAGGGAAACAGGTCCCCATCGCCGCGTGTTCCCGGGTCGGCTCCAGGCAAGATCATGCCCAGAAGATGCCCCCCGGTTTTCAGGGTGCGGTCCGGCGTGTCGAACAAGGGAGTCCAAAATGCGTTTTCCTTCCAAGAAACCGAAACCCACTGTTTGTCGTGATGCCAGGCCATCAGCGGCATGGTCAGTTTGAGCGGATCGGGAACCCTGCGCTGATGGGCGGGGCCGTTGATATCCGCTTGGGAACTGCTGGGCTCGTTTTCGAGGTACTCCACTCCAGCCAGAAGGGCCTGGGATTTGTCTGGATCAATTGTGCCATCCGTTTTTCGGGTGCCCGCCACCGCCATCAATGCCGGCAGCCACACCAGCTTGCGGGGCTGGTCCACCCTTAGCCGGGTGGAAAAGTGGAAAGACCCTTCTGAGCCATGGCAATATTTCCGTTCCAGGGTCCAGGTGCATCCATCGCCGTCCCGCAGGGTGCCCCGGGTGATCAGGTTGCCTTGCGGATCTGTTTGGGTGTCAAAACTTTCGGGGGTAATGGGAATCCATTCCAGCTCCGGCTTCCCTTGCCTCAGAATCTGGTGCCCGACCAGTCCGGCCCGGTGGCCCCTGGCCAGAAGTCTGCTGTCCTGTTCCAATTGCCAATGATCCCAACCTTTGCCAACCCTCAGGGTGGTTTTGCCACTGGCGAGGCGGTGGGGCAGGTCGCTTGCGGGAGCATCGGGCGGCAAGAGTGGCCAGGCCGGGGGCCGGATATCCTTGCGCGCTTCCAGATGGATGGATGCGAATAAGCAATCTCCGTTGCCCGGCGGATCGAGACGGAATCGGGTTCCCCAAGGCAGTGCCGGCAGGCGAACCCGCGCGGTGTGCCATTTGCCCGCTGGAACCTCGAAACGCACGGAGTTGCGTTCCGTGGTACCGTTCAGGTCGGTGAAGTAGAAAATCTGCCCGGTTCCACCTGTCGTGGATTTGAGCCGGATGGTGCCCAAAAGCGGCAGATTGCCCCCGGGTGGGGTAAGCCGGGGCCCAATCAGGTAGGGGTCATCTCCCCCCACCTGGACCAGCAGGCCGTCGACTGTAGGTTCCAGTGCCTGGATGTCGTGGGCCGGACGCCACTTCCGGGCCTGATCCTTTTGAGTGAAATCAATGGACAAACCCTGGCCCGGCTGGGCCAGAACCAGCCACACCAGGGCGGCGAACATGGGCGAATCCTCGCGGTTTACTTTCGGTAAAAGGGACTGGCCGGATCCCCCTTCGAAAGCATGTAGGCCAAAAGGTCAAGCACCTCATTCTGGTTCAGCCCATCGACCAGTTTGGCGGGCATCAGGGAAACCGGCGAAGGCTTGATCGATTCCACATCCGACTTGCGGATCTCCATGACCTTGGTCGAATCCTCGGGATCGGTGACCAAAACCAGCGCGGTTGCCGTCTCGCTGACCACCTTGCCGGTGAGGACCTTGCCTGAATTGGTCTCGATGATAGATGCCTTGTACTGGTCGGAAATCACCTTGTTGGGTTCGATGATTGATTCGCAGAGGTCTTTGGCGCTGAAGCGCCCGGAAACCTGGCTCAGGTCCGGCCCGGTGGCACCACCTTCGCCGTTGAACCGATGGCAAACCACACACCGTGCCGCGGCGAAGGATTTCTTGCCATTTTCGAAGTTGCGGCCGGAAAACCCGCCTTTGGTTAGTCCTGCCAATTCCTCGACGGTCCAAGCTTTGCCCGGGCCCGCGGGTTTGGGCAACGCCGTGATCTTGGCGGGTTTCCGGAGACCCATCGCCTCGATGGCAAGGCGATCGGTGTCCTTGGCGTTGTCGTAGGCTTCCCTCTCGATGTTGTTCAGGAAGCCCTGGTAGCTGGCGCCACCTGACTTGCCGCGCGCCTCATTCAGGGCCGTGAAGTATGCCCGCCGCGAATCGAGTGTCCAATGATCCTTCAGGTTTCTGAGGGCGAACAGGTAATGGATCTTTTGCGCATCGGGGCGGTTGGCCATCACCTGGGAGATGGTCCCGCCATACCCGCGGTTGCGGGCGAGCACGGAATCCTGCACTTCCTCGCCGGCGGTGGAGGAGGGTTCGTTGAACAGTTTGGCGGCCTTCAGGGCGATCGTTGGCGATTGCAGGTACACCAGCAGGTTGATCAGCTCCCGGTTGGTCATGTTTTCCCCGCCCGGGAAGAGCGGATCCAGCCTGGCCAGAACGGCGGACGAGGTTTCCTTCGAAGGGGTTTCCATTCGGATGAATACCAACTGCATGGCCCGCAACCAGTCGAGGCGGGTGGAGGTGTCCATCGATTCCCATTCGATTTTCAGCAGGCTTTGCAGCGCCTTGTCAGACAACCCCTTGGAGCCTTGATGCGCCACCGCCACAACCCCCTGGATCAGGGCCGTGGTGTTTGGCTGATCCAGTACCTTGTCCTGCCAGAGTTCGGCCGGTTGGTTTTCCAGGGCGACACGGGCGGCGTAACGGATGAAACGATCCGCATGACCGAATTGATCCAATATGGCTTGCAAGTCTTTCCCGGAGGCGCTTCCCTTGCGGTGGAATGCCTCCAGTTTGCGACGCAGTTGACGCAGGCCCGCGTTGGAGTCGGTGGTGGAGTCCGCCGGGGCGGGTTGGGTGGAATCCTTGCCGGTGTAGGTGACACGGTAAAGTTCGGACTGCGTGCCACGGCCGCCCACCGTGAAATACATCGCCCCGTCGCGGTTGATCACCACATCGGTGAGTGGCAGGGGCGCGCGTGACACAAACTCTTCCCGAACGGCCGAGTAGGTCGAGCCTTTGGGCTCGATATGGATCGCGTACATGGTGCCGAATGTCCAATCGCAGATGTACAGGGCCTTCTGGTACTTGGCGGGAAACTTTGCCCCCGTGCCAAATTCAACCCCCACGGGAGAACCTGGCCCTATGTCCACCATGGCGGGCAGGCTGTCCGCGTAATAGGCCGGCCATTTGCCAGTTCCGCTGCGCCAGCCCAATTCGCTACCGCTGGTGGCGTGGTTCACCCGCGTGGGGCGGTACCAAGGCATGCCGAAGTCCCATTCCATGTCGGCGTCGTAGACGAACATTTCACCTTCGGGATTGAGGGCGAAATCGTACTGGTTGCGGTAGCCAATCGTGAAGATTTCCCACTCCTTCCCCTCCGGATCAGTGCTGGCGATGTAACCACCCGGGGCCATGATTCCCCGGGCGTGCCCGTTCGCATCCCATTGGCGGGGAAGCAGGTGGTCTTCGTTCCAGTTCGAGGGAATGCGGCTTTTTTGGAACCCCTTGGGGGGCAGGGTGTGGTTGCCGCAGGAGACCAGGATTTTTTTGCCATCGGGTGATAGACGGAGCGCATGAGGCCCGTGCTCGCCGCCGCCCTGCAGTTCCTTCAACTTGGTCACCTGGTCGTATTGGTCATCGCCATCGGTGTCACGCAGGCGGTATAGCCCGCTGCCGGGGCCGCCATTGGCACAGACATACAGGGCGCCAAAGGCATGCAGCAGGCCCTGGGCGCCGGTCATGTTCACTTTCAGCTTTTCAATCCGCGATGGTTCGCTTGTTCCGGGCTTTCCCGGGGTGACCCGGAACAAGCCCTTGCCTTCCTGGTCGCTGGCGATCAGGCGACCCTTGTCATCGGTGGTGAGGCATACCCATGAACCGTGGGTCGCCTTGGGCACTGTGAAAAGGCGCTCGATCTGGAAGCCGTCTACGACCTGGAAGCCTTGGCTGGATCCGCCACCTGAAACGCCTGAAAAAACATTACCCCACGGGTTGTCGCCCATTTTGCCCATAATTTTGGGCTTATTGCCAGCGCCATTGTCGCCTTCTTCCCGGGCGATCCATGTCTCGTCGGAGACCAGTTGGGTGGTTTCGCCACCCCGGGATTTCAGAATGGCCTTGAACGCGAAGCCGGCGCCGTTGCCACCATCGTTGGTGACTTCCGCCCGGAGGATATTCTTTCCGGGTTTCAGGTGGACGGTGATATCCCTGGTCAGGGGGGATTGCCATTCGGTGCTGGCCCCGGCCTCTTTGCCGTTGACCAGCAGTCGCACCTCGTTGTCGCAGGTGAAGCGGCAGATGGCAGAAGCCGGAGCTGAGTCCAGCGTGAACTCCTTGGTCAGGCTGTAGCGCTTGTTGACATTGTCCCCCCAAAGCCACGCCGGGGTTGGGCCTTTGCTGAAATCTATCTTGGGGACCTTTGGAGCGGTCGCCTCCCCGGTGGGTTTGCCGCCGGGACTCTGTGCTTCCACCACTTCGGGCGCCTGACTGATCGGTTCCTGGCTGCGGGAGCAGGGAGTCAGGCTTGTCCAGGAAGCGAGAAGGGCTGTTGGCAGGAGAAGCTTGGTGCGCATGGAAGGTCTCACAATCCGGTCGTTATCGGGCGATACCGTGCAATCAGGTTTGGAGGGCAGTCCCGGTTATACCCCGGGAAGATAAACCTTCCAACTTTTTGGTGGAGGGTTTTTGGAAGAGATCAGGGGATTTCGATCAGTTCTATCCGGTTGCCAAATGGATCCGCCAAATGGCAGCGCCGGCTGCCATCCACAGTCGCTGCGTTGGTGACGGGAATCGACAGGGATTCCAGGTGCCGAATCAGCGCGTCCCATGACCGCACGGAAAAGGCCGGATGCCCTTTGCGGGAGGGGTGGAAATCCGGGTCAATTCCCACATGAAGCCGAAGGTTGCCTTGTTCGAACCAGGCAATGGCCAGTTTGGAGACCAAAGGAGAAACGGGAACTTCCCGCAAACCCAGAACTTGTTTGTAGAATTGGCGGGCGTTTTCCTCGCCCCCGATTGGAATGGCCACCTGCACGTGGTGGATCCCTTCCAGAAAAAACTCATCTGTGGCCGGCGGCATTGGGAATTCCTGGGGTTGTCTGCCTTCTAACGGATGGTTCCCTCAGGCAGGTTGAAAACCTGGGCTGCCGCGAGGCCGTTTCCAAATTGCTTGAAGTTGTGGAAAGCCCAGACCAGTTTCTTGTCACGGGTCACTTCAATCAGTTGCGGTTGTTCCGGGCCCGCGTGGCAATTGCCCACGATGACATTTCCATCAGGCAGGAGGTGCAGCATCGTCACCCAGGCCAGCACGATGCCGGGGATTTCCTTTTGCTCCAGACTCCACACCTCTTTGCCCTTGGAGTCCAACTCGATGACCCGGTTGCAATTGCCGCAGGCGATCCAGGTGGATCCCTTGTTGGTGCGCCAGGCACCATAAACCTCGGTGCCATGTCCTTCCGGCCCGTGGCCACCCGAACGGGGGCGTCCCGCCAGGTCAAGTTTGTGGGACCAGATCACTTTGCCTTTTTGGTCATACTCCCGCACCATGCCATCCCCCTCATGGCAAACCAGAAAGGTTCCTTCGGGGGTTTGCCGCACCAACCGGGTATCCCGATGGGGGTTGGGATTGTCGATGGTCAAGGGGATCGAGTGAGATACCCTGCCCTCCTGATCGACAATCGCCAAACGCCGGTTGCCTGATTCGGCCACCATGGTGGTGCCATCCTTCAACCGCTGCACGGCGTGGATTTCAATGTGCTGGCGATTTTCCGGAACTTTGGCGGCTTGGTAGGACCAAAGCACCTTCCCGTTGCTGTCCACCTCGGCAACTTTGTCACGGGCAACCGGCAGGAGGAAGCGGCCTTCAGCCAATTGATGGATATCATGCACCTCGGCTCGCAGCGGAAAGCTCCAGCCAATCCCGCCATCCTCCCCGACCAAACCCACTTGCCCCTTGTCGGAACCTAAAACCTTCCGCCCCTTCCCGGGCAGCTTTCGCCATTCTTTTTCCTGGACCGCCCCTGCCTTTCCATTGGCAACTTGGGAAACCCCAGCCACCACACAACCGGCAACCGCCAAAAGGTGCTCTCTGCGATCCATGGGGAAAACTCCGGGGCAAGATAAGCAAATGGATGGAACCTCCCAAATTGGGTTAGTCCCTGACTTCTTTTTAGGAAACTGGGCAAAACCGCCAGCCATTGACCAATCAAAGGCGTTTCGATTGTTGGAAACTGCTTGCCACCTTGGTTTTGGTCCGCGAACTACACGACTCGGTGTTAATCTTGGCAAGATGGTGGAAGTTTGCGCATTTTTCGCATGGCAGGAGGTTTGAGTTTGTGGGGGAAAGCACCAATTCTGGTGGTGGCGGCTGTCCTTTTTTGCCGAATGGAAAGTTGACGAGGCTGCAATCCTCCACACGACTCAACCGGGAGGGAATCCGGTGGGGTCGGGCTCAGGGAAGGGCTGGAGGGGCTCCTCGACCATAACGGGTATCGCCATGGACCTGAACTGAGGTCCCGGCCGCCCGGAATAGTTTTGGAGCCTCGTGAAAGGAGTCACCATGAAACGGTTTGCGATGATGGCTGTTGCTGTCGCCTGCCTGGTTGGGGGATCTACCTCCGCCCATGCAAGCTGGGGCCAGATCGGCTATAGCGGGTACCAACCCTGGTACAACATTTTTGCCAAGCGCTACAAGGGCCTGACCCCCGAAGAGGAGCGGCTCCAGAAGTTCTGGCATGACTATTACAACGCCATGAAGCACTACTATGGCGCCCTCGACAATATCGACTGGGTGGCCTACTACAAGAACCACGGCTACCAGATCAATGGCGCCGGCTGCGGCTTCGGTGGCCGTGTGAACTACGCCCCGGTGTTTGTCAGCCCCTCCATGCAGTGGGCGGTCCCCGGAAGCGCGATGTGTGGGCCTTCCGCCGGCCCCGGCGCTGGTTGCGCTCCCGGCGGCGCCTTCCCGGTGAGCTATACCCCGGGTGCTGGCGCTCCCGGCGCGATGCCCGCCGCGGGTCAGTGACCAACCAGGTGTAACCGGTTTGAAATTCGATTGAACCAAGACCGGTCGCCAGCACATGCACACCGGGTCTCCGCGAGGAGGCCCGGTGTTCACGTATTTTTGAGGCCGCATGCAGCAGGCAGAAAATTCCAAAAAGAAAAGCATGGCAAGGGTTGCGGGTGCTACCGGTTGAGCCAAGCCGGCAACTGAAAGTCGCTGGTGAAAAAGCCGCGAACGGCGGCACGCCGCCTTAACCGGGGTTATTTTTCGCTTGCCGGGAGGTGGGTTCAACCCGCCTTCAAGTTATGGAAGACCCAACACCCAAGGATGAACCAACCATGCATGGCAGCTTCAAGTCCGTTCCAGTCGCGCTAGTGGCTGTTGCCCTGGTTTGGGGCATGATGGCCCCCAAGGCGATGGCCCAATACCCCACTCCCCGCCCCCAACCTTGCAAGGTTTACCCGCCCGCTCCAGACATGAGGGGCCCCGGGTACTACGTGGCCAATCAATGCGGGGCTCCCCATGGGCCCTGCTACAACGTCACCCCTCCGTTCCCTCCCTTCAACGGGATGGTGGGACCGGTGGCTGCAGGTCAAAGCTGTTTTGCCGGCTTCAATGGGCCCGGGCAGGGCATTCCGTTTCATCGGTTTGTCCGAAGCCCGAGGGATTTCTACATGCAGGACGGGGTGACCGGCGGCCCTTGCAAATAACCGCCAACCCAAGCCTCGGTTACGAAACGCCGCCCTACGGGCGGCGTTTTTTTATTGGAATTCCGTCTTTCCTTTCCTGGCGGCGGTTGGCGAGCCCGCTTTGTCGGCGTACAAGGGAAAGTGAGCTCTACGGGCGTGAGGCCGAACATGGCGGAAGGTGAAATCACAGACCCAAACGCTTATTTGACCGAGCTTCGATCACTCGGGCTGGTCAATCCCGCGGATTTGGCGAAGGTGATGGGCAACTTACCCGCTGGAGCTGGTGCCAGGGATTTGGCGTTGGCCTTGGCCCAAAACAAGCTGCTGACCCGGTACCAAGCCGCGCGCATCCTGGCCGGAAAGGGGGATGGCCTGCGCCTGGGCCAATATGTGCTGCTGGAAGAAGTGGGAAGGGGCGGGATGGGCCGTGTCTTCAGGGCCCGCCATGAGGTGATGGACAGGCAGGTGGCCCTGAAGGTGCTGAACCGCAGGATGGCCAAAGGGCAAAAGGCTCCTGAAATTTTCCTGCGGGAGGTTCGGGCCGCCAGCAAGTTGCACCACCCCAATCTGGTCACGGCCCACGATGCCTGGATGACTTCGGTCCCATATTTTCTGGTTTTTGAGTTCATCGAGGGGCCCACGCTCTCAATGCTCGTGCGTGCCAGGGGACCTTTGCCCGTGGGATTGGCCTGCGAGTACATCCGTCAGGCGGCCCTGGGGCTGGCCCATGCCCATGAACGCGGATTGGTTCACCGCGACATCAAGCCGGGCAACCTGATGCTGAAACTGGGCGAAAATCCGGCTGAACCCGGGGTTGTGAAAATATGTGATTTCGGCCTGGCCCGATTGCGCCCGGGTTGGCAAGGAAACGATGCCTCAGGCCGGGATTCGGCCGAACTGCAATCGGAATCGGTCATCGGAACTCCGGATTATCTGGCCCCGGAACAGGCCCGTAGTCTCCAGGATGCGGACGCCCGCTCCGACATTTACAGCCTGGGGTGCACGCTTTATTTCCTGCTGACCGGGCAACCTCCCTACCCGGGTGAATCGACGCTGGAAAAAGTGATCCGGCATGGAACGGAACCCGTGCCCGATCCCAGGATGATCAGGCCGGAGATCCCGGAGCCCGTGGTGCGTATTCTCCGCGCCATGATGGCCAAGGATCCTGGCCAGCGGCCGGCCAATGGCAGGGATTTGGCCGAGTCGCTGCTTCCCTATGTGGAAGCAAGTTCCATCAACAATGTCTGGGAAAAAAGGTCGGGGGGGAAAGATTCCGAATCCTCGGGAGATTGGGCCCTGCAAGGTGCCACTGACCAATCCTCCCAGGGATCCACAATGGACGGGTTGCCCGACCCGGCTAGCGAGTTCGCACTGGATGACGAGGCTTTGCGCGTGTTCAGCCAGCCTCCGGTTTTTATCGCACCAAAAGCAAACCGGCCCATCGCGGTAGGGTTGAACCTCCGGCGACAGGCCTGGTGGATAGTCTTGGCGGTTCTCGCCGTCTTACTGGCCGCAATCCTGGTCTGGCGGTTCCTTAACCGCTGACCGATCACCTGGACGACAGGTAAAACGGCGCCGCTGAGGGGTTGGCGACCTGCGTGGTTCCATGCTGGCCGCCGTAATAGGCGGCCCCGAAATTGCCAACTCCCTGTGCGCGGCCCATCGGCGCGCCTTGACCGCCATTTCCGCCGGGATTGCTAGAGACCGGGCCCTTCGGCCCGTAGGTTTGGCCGAAAATGGTCTGGGGGAAATAAGGTTGGTGCCCGGGGCAGTAATTGGACCCGTGGCCGCACCACAGGTAGCCGGGAGGGCAGTTGGGTTGCCCGTTGCAGTTTGATCCCGACTTTCCGGCGGCATACTGCCCATAACCCCACCGGTGCGATCCCGGGATCTCAGGTTGGCAGAACACCGGTAAAAAATTCGGATAGGAAAGGGTCACGCCGATGTTCGGGAACCCTGGATGCTGTGCCTTGGCCGGGTTTCCGGAGAAAAACAGGACAGCCAAGCCGCCCAGGAGCGTTGCCAGCTTTTTCATGATTCTGTTCCCTTAAGCTTCCGGTCAAAAGTGCCGTGCGCGTTCGGGAGTGGGATCGATCGCCCAACCCGACAGGCAACCGTTCCCCCCGCCCCGCATGCCGGCAAACCGACTTGAGGGAAAATTTATTTTTCAGAACAGGGGGCGTTGTTTCCGGCGGAATGATCCGCATTTTCGGAAGTGTTTGCCTGGACTTTCGGGGCGATGGTTTCAGCGGTTGGCGGCCAACAGCCGCTGCTTCAGCGATCGGCAGACCTCCGCCGGTTTTTCGGAACCCAGCACACAGCGGCTCACCGCGATGCGCCTGGCTCCGGCATCCAAAACCAAGTCCAGGTTTTCCGGTCCAATCCCCCCCAACGCGAACCAGGGTATTTCTCCGACACCGCGAACCGCCCGGATCAGGTCCAGACCGGGATAGGATTCGAAATTTTTGGTTTTGGAAGGAAATACCGGTCCCACACCGGCGTGGTCGGCTCCATCCTGAATCGCGCGCGAAAGCTGTTCCGGGTTATGGGTGCTGGCCCCAAGCAAACGGTTTACCCCGTCAGCCGCTGAAATGCGTCGACAAAGTCGAACCGGCAGGTCCTCTTGCCCGGTGTGAGCGCCGTCAGCCCCGGCCAGGAGGGCCAGGTCCGGGCGGTCGTTGACCACCAGCAGGGCGCCAGCGTCAGATGTCCATCTCCTCATTTTTTCCAGAAGGGCGAGCCAGTCGCGGTCATTCATTCCCTTTTCTCTGGATTGGATGATGTCGGCCCCTCCTTCCAGGGCTGCTTTGGTGGTGGTTTCCAATCCAAGGGCGCAGTCTTTTGACCCGATCAAGACATAAAGGTGGGATCGGGCGAGTCGTTCAGAGGGTTCCACGAGGGTCCCGAGTAGTTTTTCTACCTCGTAAGTTTGATAGCGAAGCGCTTCCAGTGCGGCAGCCGCTGGAACCGAAACAAGCTTGCAGGATTCCTCCAGGCTTCTGAGCGATTCCTGGACACGCTTGATGTTGGCGAAGGCCACCCCATTGGGATTTGAACGGATCCATTCCCCGGCGGTGGAAAGTGAGGTACCCACATCCCCGGGCACATCACGGGAAAGAAGGCCAGCCCGGAGCAACTTTTCTGGCAGCAAGTCCAAGGCATGTTTCAAGTCATGGCGAACCTGTTTTAGCCAGCCGGCCAGGACGGGACTGTTCAGCATGAAGCGGGCATGGTCTTCCACAACCCGGATCCCCTCCCGCGCCCGGTTGGCGCAGGCATCGATGATCCGGGCCACCCCCAGAGTGGATTCCTGATCTGTGGAAAGGGGGGAGGTGGGGGAGGGTGGTCTATGGGGCGCGGGCTCCGAAACTGCATCAAACAAAGGCTCATCCACCTCGACCACTCGTTGTGGGGTGGGGAAAAGGGTGGAAACCAGCGCCTGTTTGGCCAGCCCGAATTGACCAAGGATTTCCAGGTGCGGGTCTGCTGGCGAATGATCTGAAAAAAGGGCTGCCAGCAAGTGATGGGTGGAGATTTCTCCCATGTCTCCCATTTCCCGGGCTTGGATTCGGGCAAGCCGAAGGAGCCTGCCCCATTGCCGCCTGATTTCAGCATCATCCCCCGGGGTGGTTTGGTCATAATCATCCGAAAGAGTGGCAGGCCAGGGAAACTGTTCCAGATATGCGGGGATCCGCAGGCCCGCCCCCGCCAGCAATTGCGAGGCGGTTCCCTCCTCTTCATGCAGCAGTGCGCGGATGAGGCGAGTATTGGTGGTGCAATCCGGCTCGAAGCGTGCCAAGCGTTCGGCCCGGATCAAGGCTCGGTAAACTGCGGGCGTCAAATCCATCTGGGTTCCCAAAAAGCAAATGGTTTCATGAAAACAGGCGGCCGTTGTCCCGGTCGGGTTGTCGCATCATCCCAACCGCCTTCCCGATTGTCACCAATGTCACAACCCGAACAATCCCCACGCAAGGATTGTGGAATGGCCTGAACTTTAACTGGAGCCACGGTTTGGGCAACATCCTCCACACCCGTTGTCGATGAAAAAAATGATGAGGTCCGATCCCGATGGCCTGCGTGGCGGTGGGTTTTGCCGGATCCAAGTGGGGGAATTGTCCATGGCGCGCGACTGGACCCGGCTCGGGTGGTGCAAATTCAGGTTGGCCGCGGCGGGTACCTTGTTCCTTGCGACAGCCGCCTCGGTTTCGGCCCAGGATGCGCCGGGTGTCAAAACGCCTGAAATCCCCGCCAATGTGGATCCCATTCCCGCCGAGAGAAAACTTGGACTGGAAGAATGCATCGCCATCGCGATGGAAAAACAGCCGGCCATCCTTGCGGCCAAATCCACCCTGGCTGCTTCCATTGACAAGAAGGTCGCTCTCGACAGGATCGGGTTGCTCGCCAACCTCGCGACCCCTGAAATGTCCATCCGTCGCCAGCAATGCTGCATGGGTATCGAGCAGGCCGAGGCGCTGGTGCTCAAGGCTGAACACGAAACCCGGCAGGCCGTCACATATTCCTACCTGATGGCGGTCTACGCCAAACAGCAGCACCGTCAACTGCTCGACATGATTGAAAACACCAAGCTCCTTCGGCGGGGTGCCGAGGCCAAGGCTGAGCGTTTCCCCGGCCAGGTGGACTTGGTGGATATCGCCTTGTCCGCCAGCCAGAGCCGGTTGAGTGATGCCGAGAACGGCATCCAGCAGGCCATCGGGGCGCTTCGGGAGGCCATGGGGGCCACCGAGACGGTGGTACCTCTGCATGACCACCTCCCCAAGTCGCTGAACAGCATCGCCACCCGAGAAGAGGCCGTTCAGATGGCGCTGTCCAACCGGCCCGAGATGCGGCAGGCGGAACTGGGACAGCAGGCCTTCGGCCTGGAGGTTTGCGCGCAGGAGAAGAACCGTTTCAGCCGGCGCTTGGCGACACTTTCCTCAGCCACGGACATTCATGCGATTTTGGTTCCCCCGGGGGAATTCGTTGAGAATTATCGCCCGGGTGCCCTGGTTCCAGAGATGCCCGCCTTCATCGCCGGCCGCAGGCAGGACCGCGTGAATCAGGCGAACGACCTCCACATGCGGGCCTTCGACCTGCAGGACAAGGTGCGAAATCTGGTGGAACTGGAAGCCGGCAATGTCTGGCTCCGCTGGGACAAGGAGAACCGCAAGGGGCCAGTCCTTCAAAAGGGTATCGAGTTGGCCGCCAAGCGAAGCGAGGAATTGAAGACGGAATTCTCCGAGGTGCCCAAGATCGCTCCTCGCGATGTGCTGGAAGCCGGTCTGATCGAGACCACCCTGCGCCAACAGGCTGTCGAGGCGCACCTGGCAGCCCTCCAGGCCCTGGCCGTCCTCGAACGGGCCACCGGTGGTGCCTACCGCATGGATCTCGACTGGTCCGCCCCGGCCCCTGAGCAGAAAAAACCCTCCGCTGGCAGGCCGTTCGGGATCGACCCGAAGGCGGCGAACAAAGCCGAGTCCGCCAAGTCCGGGGAATAACCCTCCCCAACCGACCGGTTTTGTTCTGCAAAAGACTGGATTTTCGCCCTGACCCTTGTTAAGCACCCTCTGAATCCTGAAAGGATCTCTCCCGTTATGAAAAACACCAGTTGGTTCGCGCTTGCGGGCGCGCTGATGGTTTGCGGGCTCCTGGCCACCCCCATGAGGGCGGAGGAGATGGCCAAAGCCGAGGAGGCGGCAGTCGCCAAGGCGAAAACCTCCAAGATCCTGAAGGTGGCCATCACCCGGAACTTCTTCACCAATTTCCCCGAAAGAATCATCAAGATGGTGATGCAACCTTTCCCGGAAATCGTGAAGAAGCAGACCAACCTTCCGGGCAGCATCGACCTGTGCGCCAAATCCACGGATTTGGCTGATCAGCTGGCAAAAGGTGAATGCCACCTGGCTGTTTTCAACAGCCACGAATTCCTTTGGGCCCGCGCCAAAAACCCCAACCTGAAGCCACTGATGCTGGCTGAAAACAAGACCACCCCCTTGAAGGCCTATCTGGTGGTGAACAAGGCCGACGAAATCAAGAACATCTCCGATTTGGAGAAAAAAGAGGTTTGCGTCCCCGGGAACAGCCGGCCTTTCGCGGAGACCTTCCTGAATTACCAATGCTGCAAGCCAGGCAAGGCCCCGAAGGAATTTTATGGCAGCGTGCGCAAGACCGATGACGCGGAAGAGGCTCTCGATTCCCTTTCAGACGGCAAAACCCAAGCGGTGTTGGTCGAGAAGGCGGCTTGGGACCGTTACCTGAAAAGGAAACCCACCATGGCCGCAAACCTCGATGTGTTGAAGGAATCTGAGGATTTCATCCCTGCTGTGATCGCCTACATTCCCAACAATATGCCAGACGGATGGAGCGATATCTTTCGCAAGGGAATGATTTCTGCCAATGATAACCCAGCTACCTCCAAGCTCATGATGCTGGTGAAGATCAGCAGCTTCCTGGAAGTGCCTGAGAATTTTGAGGCAAGGGCTGCCGAAATGCTGAAGCGGTACCCGCCCTCTGGCAACTAAAATATATAAAATAATATCAACTGCCGGGCTGGTAGCCCGGCAGTTGTTTTTTGGCAGACGGTTTTGGAAATCCAAACAATTTGTGAAAATAGCCGTCAGACTCAGCCCATTTCGGCCATTCTCCAGGGTTTGAAACCAACAGGCTGAAATGGCCAATCTTTTTGGCAATCTGGGAAAACTGTCCCTGGGGTTGCTACAATCTCCGACTCTGGATGGATGAGGGGGAGACCTGCCTTGGAGACGATT
>Ga0315905_10000272_pt1 | contig 56191 bp, 66 predicted proteins | sample LakEriMetagenome_5_FD_203522 | JGI IMG/M metagenome (GOLD analysis project Ga0315905, IMG submission 203522) | Freshwater fungal communities from buoy surface, Lake Erie, Ohio, United States - Buoy 4 MA121 | ecosystem: Environmental > Aquatic > Freshwater > Lake | place: USA: Lake Erie, Ohio...
CGTACCATCCGAGCCCTCTCCCCCAACCAAATAATCCTACCGCATGTTTTGATTTTAAATGATACGTATGGCAGGGTATAAATTTATCAGGATACATACCATATTGATTAAAGGCAGTAATTTGATTAATTGCTAAATCAACTGCATTTTCATTATTAAATTGTAGACCATATTTTACTAAAAAAGGACATATAAATCCAATAGTATCAACATAGCGATAATCGGGCATTGATTTTCGATATTTTACTGTACCGTCTTCACCTAATAAATCTTGGATAAGTACCCAAATAGTGTCGTATGCAGGTTTGTTCTTGTTTGGATCAATCCATTCAATACTTAAAAAAGCATACGCCAAAATAGCTGCATCTATTTCTTTTGGAGCTGATTTCCAATTACCTGACGCATCAATTTTAGAATCAAAAAAAGCAGTAATACTTGATTTTGTGTTGCATTCAGATTTATGGTTAGCATAAGGTAAAAGACCTAATACTAATGCCGCTTCTTGCCAATATTGAATAGCGTCACGTTTGTAATTTCCTTTAATGATATCAATTATAATTAGTCGAGAATTATCGGTCAATTTAATTGTTGGGGTATGTTTTAGCCATTTAAGTGTGCGCTTCAAAACTTTATTCTCCCATGAATCTACAGTTGAATACCGTCCAATCTTTATGCGAGCTTGCCAAGTATTGAAATGCATAATTCCATCAGGCAATAAAAGGAAAAGCACAACAATCAAAACGCAAAATCCATAAGCCATATTAAAATCCATACAAAAAATATTAAACTATATAACCCTGTTTTTGATGAAGGGTTTGTGCCATTTGCTCTTTCATTTCTGGAGTGATTCCATTTTGGATTAACCATGAACTATCATAGCAAATTGATTGACTTATCATTTGTTCATGTTTACACATAAATTCTTGAACTGTCATCAGATGCCGCGCAGGATTACCTCCAACCACTGAATTTGGAGGTACCGACTTAACTACTACACTACCAGCAGCAACGATTGAATTTTGACCAATTGTAACTCCAGGCATTATGATAGCTCTTGCTCCTATAAAAGTATTATCTTCAAGAACAACTTTACCAATTTTTGTCTTTCCAAGCGTTCTTTTCATACTTGCATCATGTGCTAACAAATATACTTCAGGAGCCAAAGTGACATTATTTCCAATTTCTATAAGCCAACAATGTGAGTGGTCAATTAATAAACCTGGATTGATATCACAATTTTTTCCAATTTTCATACCCGCTTTAAGGTAATCCTCCAACCAGTATTCTTCGTTTAAAAACTTTCTAAATCGCGCCCTAAGAAAATTAAATAATCGCATAAATACTTTTTAAAAATTAAGATTCACTATCAATTAGTGTATAAAAATTCTCTATTTCGTTTTCTGTTCCATAAAAACTAGAGGCGAGTTGTTTTTGAAATTGCATTCGAATTGAGGTATCTGAAACTAATCGCACTATAGATGCTGCTATATCATCCACTTTCATTGAACAAATATAGCCATTTTTCTCATGTTCAATATGGTGTGTAGCCGTATTGAAGTCGGTTAAAAGAATTGCTTTATTTAAAATCTTTGCTTCTTGAATTACGATACCATACCCTTCAAATCGTGCAGTATGTAAAAATAAATCTGCCTTTTTTAAATACGGATAATGATTTTCCTTAATTCCAAGAAAAAAAATACGATGACCTAGTCCCAAAGTAGCTATTTTTTCTTGCAACTCTCTTTTTTCTTGCCCTTCCCCTAAAATTATCCAATTAAAACTAGCTTTTTGCATCGCTATTTGCATGGCTTCTAAGGCCAAATCATATCCTTTTTGATAGGCTAATCGTCCAATAGAAATAACTGAAAATCCATCTGGAAAATCAGCAACCTGCTCATTCGCAAGTGATTGAATAGAGTCGGTGGAAATAATACTTTGTATTATTTTAAATTTATGTTGAAAATTTGGAAATTGATGAACTATTATGTTCCAACTTGGTTTTGAATCTACCACAATAAAATCCAATACTTCAAAATAGTTTTTATCTACTGAGGGATCCATTTTTAATTTGACATAGTCATTTAGAACATATCCGATTTTACGTTTGGCTGTAACTTTATCAACACAGAAATAATTGGGCGTTTTTTCTAAGTAACCGATTGCTACATCATACTCCTTGGTGAGTCGTTTTAAAGCATAGCGAAGTATTTTCCAAGATTTTTGTTCCGCTCGTGCACTGTTTTTATCAAGTAAATAATACAATGAAACAAGTACTCGAAGAAAAAGTATACGAATTCCATTTTTGTTAAAACACGATTTAACAACTTCCGAAAAAGGCATATCAAAATACTTGTAATAGCGGGGTTCTTCTAATAAATTTACGGCTTTAGGTATTTGATTTAGAAAAATTCCTCGATGTTGAAATAAGAATAAATCAACCGAGTACTTTCTGTAATCAATAGTTTGTAGTAATGAAATTAATGATTTTTCTGCCCCGCCACAACGCAGATCATTCATGATAAAAAGTAAATTCTTTTTAGAATTAGTCATTTAACAATTGATAAAATTTTTCAATTTCACTTAATGTCCCGTATTCACTTTTATTCAAATTTACAATTAAATGTTGCTGTAACTGCACATCATTAAGCAAATTAAAAATCATATTGGCTAATGCTATTGAATTCATTTCAGAAATTAAACCATTATGTTCGTGCTGGATTTGGTCTTTTGCAGTTGGGAAATTTGTAATAACAATAGGCTTTCCTAATATCTTAGCTTCATCAATAGCAATCGATTTTCCTTCATAAATTGAGGGCTGTACATAACAAGTTGCAGCCTTTATATACGAATATGGATTTTCTTTTAATCCCAATAAAACAAAAACATTTTCAAGTTTGTTTTCTTTGATAATCTGCTCAATTCGGTTCCGTTCTTGACCATCACCAATAACATACCATTTAAAATCAAGTCCTAATTTTAGCAAGGCTACGGAGGTTTCAACTGCTAATTCAATACCCTTTTCCTTACTTAAACGTGCTACGGTTAAAATAGTAAACTGAGCATGCTCATAGGCAGCATCAGTAAGTGGATGTTGGGCTAATTCATTAATTAAATCAGGTGAAACTAAATTGTAAATACACTTAATTTTTGATTGAATTTCTGGGAAAACCGTATGTAAGTCAGCGCTACACTCCTCAGAAACCGTGACTAAGAAATCTAATTTTTTAAAAAAATCAAGATCAAAGCTCCTTTGCATTCCCGACTTTGAATAATTTGTATGAATCCATCCAATCGTTTTTGTTGAACGAACTTTTTCAATTGCAAAATATATTGAAGTCTTCTCCAAAGCACCAATTGCAACATCATAAGTTTGAGGGCTTATTGGTATCGAGGATTTTATATATCGCCAGGTATTTTGTTCGGCCTTAGAAACATTACTTTCAATTTTATTTTTAAAAAAAAATAACAATCGATTAATGACTAAATTCAGTTTTCCTTTTTTTATGAATGAAATTATCGAACGCACTAATGGTTTTGAAAAATCAACATAGTCGCCCTCTAATGTTAGTATTGAAACGCTTTGCGGCACTAATGAAAGAAATAATCCTTTTTTATGAAAAACCAATAAATCAACTTCATACAACGAATAATCAATTGTATTCAATAGTGTGATTAGACTTTTTTCGGCTCCACCGGCATCTAGGCTAGGAATTACAAAAAGGAGTTTTTTTTTCATAGTATTTCCCTCAAGAGTTCACCCGCTTTGAATGCCATTTTTTGTATTTCAGGAATACGATTGTTTAAAATTGTTTTTATTTCTATTTCATCGCGTAATAACGCATCACATGTTGTACACATTTTACTTGAATCTGACAACTCATTCAATCCCAGAACCAATCGTTCATAGCCAAATAAATCTTTTGCAATTCCTTTTGATTTAACACTATATCCCAGAACCATTGTTGGAACATAATTAGAATAGGCGGCTATAGTTGCATGAGTTCTTGCCCCAATAAAAAATCGCATTCTTGCAATATACCCTTTATATTGTAGTGCGTTTAAGTTATTAGGCAAAAGGATAATTCGCGGATCATCAGAAAAGAGTTCTTTGAGTTCTTTTAACATTAAATAATCATCATTATCGGGTAAGATAACATGAGGTGTTAAACAAATGGTCATTTCTGTTGTAGCAAGCAAATGATTAATTAATGTAACTACTGCGTCTTTTGAATTTGGATTCATTTTCCATACAAGTGGACTGTAATTAAATCCGATTGTATTTCCAATTTGCCATCCTTCTGGGAGGGGCAATTCTTCTTTTTGCATAATAAAAGCTCCATCGGCACACAATTGAACCTTCGTGATTCCTTTGCTTTTTAAAATTTCATACGTTAAAGACTCGCGAACCAATAATAAATCAAACTGTTTTAAATCATTAATTTTTGCTTCAGAAAGATCTTCCTCCCCAATTGAAGCTCCCCATAAAACTAATTTTTTACCCGCAGATTTAATATATCGATCAATTACATAGACCCACGGTTGTTCCCCATAGCAATAATTATCTCCTCCGACCGAAAGAAATACATCATGATTAGGAACGAGATCGATTAACTTTTTATTGATTACTTTATGCGCATAGTCTTCATTACCCATAAATTTCACATAAAAAAAACTAATAAGCCAATGCCAAGTAAATCTTTTGATTGGCTTCCATGAGGTATCATAAATAGTATTAATTCCATCAAAATGTTGATCCGACTCAGGATCAAAAGAAGCTATATTAATGACTGCTTGAGGCATCGCTTTTTTAATTATGGGAATTGCTGCGCGAATAATAGCTTCACACCCCCTATTTTTACTTCCTCCGTGGAAAAATAAAAGTATTTTCATAGTATATACCGATTTCTAAAATTGCTGTACTTTACCAATATAAAAATTGGAATTAGCAATTTGTACTGCATGCAAATTAACATTATTTTTTGAAATACACCGCGATTTGAAAAATCCTTTGCAGCGCTTGATTTCCATAGGACTTCTAACTCTTTATGATAGAGCATTTTTCTAACATACTGATATTTTTTTAGGAAAGTTAATCCATTATTATTACTGAAGTAAATCATAACATTTGAATAAACTTTATCCAATAGACGTATGTTCTTTAAGGAATTAATTTCGCCATCACTTAAGTTAATTTGAAGTTCACTTTTATAATCCAAGTGATAGATTTCCAAATCTTTTGAGAAATAATCCTTTTGCAACAAATTTCGTGTGGCACTCCCCGTTACCGCTCTATATCGATAACCACAAAATGGAACATACATTACATTATTTGCATAACTTATAACTTGTCTGCTAAAAAAACCATCCTCTCCCAATGCCATTCCCAAAGGAAACAAAAGTGTATTATGAGAAATTATTTCACGCTTTATCAATTTTGTACAAACAGAATTTAAACCATCTTCAGAAATCATGTAGGGCAAAATATTTTTCTGAATATATTCGCGGTCCAAAATTTGATTTTCTAGAAAAGGAAAATTAATTGTAGTCCATAAACCCTCTTGCTCTTGTGTTAATGATGTAAAAACAACATCGGCTTTAAAAGTAATCGCGTTATGAAACAAATGTTCAAAATAATCTAGAGTTATGGTATCATCGGCGTCTACAAATCCAACATAATCACCTTTCGCGATCTTTATTCCCGCATTTCTAGCAGCACTAACTCCCTTATTTTCTTGGTGAATTAGAACAATACGGCTATCCGTTTTTTTATAACTTTCAAGTATTCTTTCACTACCATCTGTTGAACCATCATTGATAAATATAAACTCACAAGACGATAATGATTGTGCCAATAGCGATTCAATACATGCCGAAATATAGTATTCTGAATTATAAACAGGTATAATCACCGATATTAAAACCATATAATTCAATTTTAAATTATATTAAATATACATTTAGCGGGAACTTTACTCGTTTAAATTTATAACCATTAGTGCTTTATCACAAGAATTAATTGTGTAATTTGAATTTGATTTTTTACTGGTATTGTTGCTCGTAATATTTTTGGTAATTACCTGAGGTCACATTATGCAACCACGCTGTATTTTGTAAAAACCAATCGACCGTTTGCTCTAAACCTTCTTCAAAAGTTACCGATGGTTTCCATCCCAGTTCTGAATTAATCTTTGAAGCATCAATAGCATAGCGCAAATCATGTCCGGGTCGGTCTTTCACAAATGTTATTAAGGCCGCAGATTCACCCGCTGCTCGTCCTAATTTACGGTCCATAATTTGGCATAACAAACGAACCAAATCGATATTTTGCCATTCGTTAAAGCCCCCAATATTATAGGTTTCATGATTTTTCCCTTCATGAAATACCAAATCTATCGCGATTGCATGGTCAATTACATACAACCAATCCCGCGTATACTTACCGTCACCATAAATTGGTAATGGTTTTTTTTCAATTATATTATTAATACACAAAGGAATTAATTTTTCTGGAAAATGATTGGGTCCATAGTTATTGGAACAATTGGTGATCACATATGGTAATCCATACGTTTCACCATAAGCGCGAACAAAATGATCCGAACTTGCTTTGGATGCCGAGTAGGGCGAATTGGGATCATAAGCCGTAGTTTCCGTAAAAAACCCTGTTTGACCAAGTGAACCATAAACCTCATCGGTAGAAACATGGTAAAAACGTTTTCCTTCATAGTTTCCATTCCAAATCATTTTTGCCGCATTAAGAAGCGTCATGGTACCAATTACATTTGTGCGTACAAAAGCCAAAGGATCGGTAATTGATCGATCGACATGTGATTCTGCAGCCAAATGAATAACCCCATCAAATTGGTGTTCTATAAACAAACTTTGAATAAAATGTGCATCGGTAATGTCCCCTTTAACAAAGGTATAATTGGAAGCTTTTTCTATATCGCTAATATTTTCCAAGTTGCCGGCATAAGTAAGCGCATCTAAATTAAAAATTTGATACTCGGGATAGCGAGTTACCATTCTGCGCACTACATGCGAACCAATAAATCCGGCACCACCGGTGATTAAAATTTTTTTCATCTTATAATTTACCATCTATGGGGCAAGTCAACACCCCTTTAACATCATATACAACAGATTTTGGATTTTTCAATATTTCCAAATCCAAATCCAAAAATTCTTTATGCGCTACCCCCAAAACCAGCACATCATAGCGCTCTTTGGGCAATTGATTAACAGTTGCTAATCCATATTCATGCATAACTTCTGAAGGATTTGCCCAAGGGTCATAAATAGAAACATTTACGCCATAATCTTTTAAGGCGTTAATAACATCAACGATTTTTGTATTGCGAACATCGGGACAATTTTCTTTAAACGTTATCCCCAACATTAAAAGATGAGAATTGTCAACAGGGATGCGCTTTTTGATCATCAATTTGATAATACGAGAAGCTACATATTCGCCCATGCTATCATTTAAACGGCGACCTGCCAAAATAATTTCGGGGTGATAACCGGTTTCTTGTGCCTTTTGAGCCAAATAATACGGGTCAACACCTATGCAATGCCCGCCTACTAAACCGGGTTTAAAATTTAGAAAGTTCCATTTAGTTCCTGCAGCTGCTAAAACAGCCTGAGTATCAATATCCAAAAGATTAAAAATTTTGGCCAATTCATTGACAAAAGCAATATTAATGTCGCGTTGCGCATTTTCAATCACTTTTGCGGCTTCTGCCACTTTAATCGAGGGAGCTAAATGGGTTCCTGCAACAATAACTGATTTATATAACGCATCCACTTTAACTCCTATTTCAGAGGTAGAACCTGAGGTGATTTTGAGAATTTTTTCTACCGTATGTTCTTTATCCCCTGGATTAATACGCTCCGGTGAATATCCTGCAAAAAAATCGTGATTAAATTTTAAACCGCTTACCCGTTCCAAAACCGGAACACATTCATCTTCTGTCAATCCAGGATAAACTGTAGATTCATAAATAACGATATCTCCTTTTTTTAAAACTTTACCTACCGTTTCACTCGATTTATACAACGGGGTAAGATCGGGGCGGTTATTCTTATCTACAGGTGTTGGTACGGTAATAATATAATAATTGCATTGCCGCAAATCGTCTAAATTTGAACTACAAATCAATCCATTATTGCCATTAAAGTCATCTACTAAAACTTGATGGAGTTGCTCTGAACTAATTTCAAGCGTAAAATCATTACCCTTATTTAGTGCTTCAACACGCTGCTGATTGATATCAAATCCAACTACGGGGTATTTTGTAGCAAATAAACGTGCTAAAGGAAGCCCCACATAACCTAAACCAATAACTCCTACTTTTATATCCATTGGTGTAAAATTTACGATCCGATTCCTTGATAGTGAAATCCAATTGACTTTAATTGATCGCCCTCTAATAAATTTCGGCCATCAAAAATGAAGGCAGGTTTTAACATTCCGTCATAAATCTTTTGCCAATCATAGGTTGTAAACTCATCCCATTCTGTTAAAATAGCAATGGCATGTGCCCCTTTGCAAGCCTCATAAGGATTAGTATAAGAATGGATGTTTTGTTTATTTTCATCACTAGAACGCGACTCTAAATAATCCACATCATTCAGGATTTGTTGCAGATTTACTTTTGGATCATACACTGCGATAGTTGCTTGTTCATTTATCAAATCATCGGCTACATAAATGGCTGCTGATTCACGCGTATCGTTTGTGTCTTTCTTAAAAGCCCACCCTAAGAAAGCAATTTTTTTTCCGGCAATTGTATTGTACAATGTACTTACAATATTTCGAGCAAAACGACGCTTTTGATGATCATTCATAATAATCACTTGTTCCCAATAATCGGCAACTTCATTTAATCCGAATGACTTGGCAATATAAACCAAATTTAAAATATCTTTTTGAAAACACGAACCGCCAAAACCAACGGAGGCTTTTAAAAATTTAGAACCGATTCGACTATCCATTCCAATTGCACGGGCTACTTCACTTACATCAGCTCCTGTTTTTTCACATAATTCTGACATTGCATTAATAGACGAAACCCGTTGTGCTAAAAAAGCATTAGCCGTTAATTTAGACAACTCTGACGACCAAACATTGGTAGTTAAAATACGATCTGTAGGCACCCAATTTGCATATACATCGACCAATGATTGAATTGCTTTTTGTCCTAACGCATCGGTTCCGCCACCAATTAATACGCGATCAGGATGCAATAAATCGGCTACAGCGGTACCCTCTGCCAAAAATTCAGGATTGGATAAAATTTGGAACTGCACTCCATTACCCGTATGATCTAAAATACTTTTAATAGCTTCAGCTGTTCGAACAGGCAAGGTTGATTTTTCAACTACTATTTTATCGGTAGTAGAAACGCGGGCTATTTGACGGGCGCATAATTCAATATATTTCAAATCGGCCGCCATTCCTTTTCCTGAACCATAGGTTTTGGTTGGGGTATTTACCGAAATAAAAATCATTTGCGCTTCATCAATCGCTTGATCTACTTCGGTTGAAAAAAATAAATTTTTCCCACGGGATTGTGCTACAATAGCACCTAAACCCGGTTCATAAACCGGAATATTATCTACATCAGCATCGTTCCATCGCGCTATCCGTGCTTCATTTAAATCAACAACGGTTACTTTAATATGTGGACATTTATTGGCGATAACTGCCATTGTAGGTCCACCCACATATCCGGCACCAATACAACAAATATTTGTAATCTTCATTTGCTCATTTATTTTAAATTTTCCCAATACCAAGTTACTGCTTCTTTCAAGCCCGCAGCAAATTGATAATTAGGTTGATAATTCAATAATTGTTTTGCTTTCTCAATACTCGCTTTTGAATGCGGAATATCTCCCACCCGATTGGGTCCGTAAATCACTTCAACATTTGCGATTTCAGGGTCAAAAACCGAAAGATACGATTTTAACAATGTTACCATTTCATTTAATGAAGTTTGGTCCCCTACGGCAGTGTTGTAAACGGTATTGATAGCTTTATCATTAGTTGTAAACAAAGCCAATTCATTCATTTGAATCACATTGTCAATATAGGTAAAATCTCGGGAAAATGAACCATCGCCATTAATCACAGGTGACTCTTTTCTAACTAGCTGTTTAACAAATTTAGGGATTACAGCAGCATAAGCTCCACTGGGATCTTGTTTTCGGCCAAATACATTAAAATAGCGTAAACCGATAGTTGAAAGTCCATATGTTTTTCCAAAAATATCCGCATATAGTTCATTAACATACTTGGTTATTGCATAGGGTGACAATGGCTTTCCAATAACTTCTTCGACTTTTGGCAATTCAACAGAATCGCCATAGGTTGAGGAACTCGCTGCATAAACAAAACGCTTTACCCCAGCATCGCGGGAAGCAACCAACATATTTAAAAAACCAGTAACATTAACCGCATTGGTTGTAATGGGATCATGAATCGAACGTGGAACTGAGCCTAAAGCTGCTTGATGCAATACGTAATGGACATCAGAAACCGCTTGTTGACACGTTGAAAAATCACGAATATCTCCTTCGATAAAGGTAAAGTTATTGTGGCTCAAAAAAGGTTCGATATTATACTGATGTCCAGTTGAAAAATTATCTAACCCAACAATTTTGAAATCTTTTGACAAAAAGTATTCACACAAATTAGACCCAATAAATCCGGCCGCACCTGTAATTAAAATTGTAGGTTGGATATTGTTCCCCATAATTATTTAGTTTTACTTTTTGTAAAGAGATTTTTTATTTTTTGTAGTAAAGGTATTGGGGCATCTTCTTCATGATAACCGTTTGAATAATTGCCATAGCCGTATCCATAGCCATAGCCATAGCCGTATCCTGTTCCATATTTCGCTTTGTTTTCAAATCCATTAAACACAATACTCACGTTGTGAAGTTCATCCCGTTGAACACGAGTATTAATCAAATTTACCATGTCTTTTTTGGTATAATTTTGGCGCATAACAAATAACGTTACATCAACAAACTCTGATAATTCTACAGCATCTGTAACCAATCCTACGGGTGGAGTATCTAAAATAATATAATCGTAATTATTTTTTAATTCCTGTATAAACTCCCGCATCGACTCACCCATAATTAGTTCTGAAGGATTGGGGGGAATTGGACCCGATGAAATCACATCCAAATACGGAATTTTGGTTTTTTGCACCACATCATCCAACGATTTTTCTCCAATCAAATAATTTACAATACCCACTTTATTGTTCAAATTAAAATCTTCAAAGATTTTAGGTTTACGTAAATCAAGACCTACAATAACCGTTTTCTTTTCACTGATGGCAAATACGGTTGCAATATTGATAGAACAAAATGTCTTTCCTTCACCCGATACTGAAGAGGTAATCATCAAGGTTTTAGTTCCGTCTTTTTGTTGTTTTTTATACAAAAACTGTAAAGAAGAACGAATTGCTCTAAAGGACTCGGACAATGCCGATTTTGGTTTTTCAAATACAGCTAAATTCGATGAAGTCTGTTTCAAACCAACCACACCAATTAAAGGTACTGAGGTTAGCGCATTAATATCCTCAACATTTTGAATAGCATTATTGATAAAGAAAATCAAAAACACGATTAACAAAGGCAACAACAACCCAACAAAAAGCGCAATCACATAGTTTACACCCGTTCGCGGACCAATTAATCCCCCACCTATATCTTTGGCGGGATCAATAAAATGGATATCGGAAAGATTAGCTGCTTTAACAATTTGTGCTTCATTGCGTTTTTGTAAATAGGCATCAATAACACTATTGCTTAAATTAAATTTTCGCGTAATACGAAGGTAATCTTGACTTTCTTCAGGCAATCGTTCAATCCTACCCTCCGACTGACTAATTTTGGAATTCACCTGATCATATTCTGTTCTAATGGCACTTTTAGCTGCAGCAGCATTTTCTAAAACAGATTTTTTAACTGCAGCGATCTCATTATCGATGTTATTAAACATCATTTCACTTTTTACTGCATAAGCCATTTCTGAACGACGAACCGACAAATCAATTAACTTTGCAACACTATTAATCAAATTTGGGTCATCAATTCCGGCAACTGAGGGTGCTGGTAATTTAGAATATTCTTTGCTGTTCATCAAGTAATTACTCAATGCATTGTAATAATTGATTTTACGCTTAATTAAATCGCGCGAAAGGTCGAGTTCTTGGATTTGATTTTGATACGTTTCTCCTCGCTTTTCAATCTCGATAACGTTGCGCCCTTTACTAAAATCTTTTAAATCGTTATTGGCATCTTTTAAATTTTGTTCCATCAATGTTAACGTGGTGTCGATATATTTGATGGTATTTTCTGCAAAAAGATTTTTACTTTCTAACTGCTTTTTCATCAACATCCGTACGGTTTCATTGAGGTAATCTACAATGCGTGCTTTATTGGTCCCTTGTAACGACAATTTAATAATTGAACCCGCTTTCTCATCAATATTGACTTTTACATTGCGGTACTGAGTGACTACATCGTCAAAGGAATTCATTTTAACAAGGTACTTTTCCCCTACATAATTCCCTGGCATGTCTTTGATTTCTAAAGTAAAATTCAAAAAAGGAATGCGGACAGGCTGCCCAACTTTGAAACGTTTTACAAAAGTTCCAGAAACAACCGATTGACTCGACTTAATGTTAGTACTGTAGTTGATTAATGGCGCCGAATTGGAATTAAAAACTACCGATAATTCATATTCACTTAAGCTTTTAAACTCTATTGAAATCGGCATCCCAAAAAGTTGTTCTTTTGTTTTATCCAAATTGATGATAAACGGCGTGTAACCATAAACATCCTCTGTAAAATATTTATTTTCTTTCAAATAATCCACATAGAACGAAAGTTTATCTACAACTAGCTCATTATGAGAACGAGATTTCAAAGTTGTCGCAATGGTTTGCACTTGATCTGAAGTTCCACCCCAATTAAAAATTAAACTGGTATTATTTGTAAACAATGGATTTTCTTGCTCTTTTACTGCAAGCGTAGTCTCTAGAGCATAGATTTTTTGCTTGCGAATATTGACTTGATACGCTACAAATAACGAAATCCCAAGACCTAAAACAAACCATTTCCAATAGCTTGCGGTTTTGATCAAAAAAGCTTTGAAGTCAAAACTATTTTGTTTTTCAAAAAAGGCAAAATCTTTAATATCTAACATTCTAGCATCTTAATTTTTAAGTAGAATAAAAAGTGTGGCCACTAAAGATAAAGAAGTAATCAACGTGGTTAATGTTTCGCGACCCGTTCCACCGGTACCCCATGATTTTTGCTTCAAAGGTTTTACATAAATCAAATCATTGGGTTGTAAGTAAAACACCGGAGAGCCCATCGCTGCGGCATCCGTTAAATCAATTGAATAGGTTTGAATTCCTCCAGGGTATTGGCGCAATACTTTTACGTCTTTACGATCACCTACCATCGTAATATCTCCTGCGTTTGATAATGCTTCAATAATATTTACGCGATCTTGATACAACACTTTAGATCCCGGATTATTGACTTCGCCATTGGCTGCAAATCGAAATCCAGCCAACTTTATACTCACAAACAATTGTGCTTCTTTCTTGAAATATTCATTCAACAATTTTGACTCAACTTTTATTCTTGCTTCCTCTACCGTATTGCCTAATACATTCACTTCACCTAAAATAGGCAAACGAATATTTCCATGATCATCTACGGTATATCCATTAAAATACACATTTTCAATCGTAGGTGAGACGGTTGATTTAGTTAAACTAAATATCTCAACTAATTTTTCATCCAATGCTTTAATGGTGATGGAAACAACATCATTTACTTGTAAACGGTAGGGTTTAGCAGCCTCTACAACTTGATTTTCAACCTTTGGTGATTTGTTTTGAAGATATGTTAAATCGTTCGTTGGAACACAAGAAGAGAATAGCAACAACAAGAAGACGGAAAACGTCAGTAGTTTGGTTTTCATCAATTTTGTTTTAATGAACAAAGATAACTTTTCAAATGTAATATCAAAAGTGAAGTCCTAGTTTTCTCTAATTATTTTTAAGGGAATTTTCATAGGGAATTCGATGCAAAATACTGCGCCCTAAGGTAACCTCATCGGCATATTCCAACTCATCGCCTACGGCAATACCTCGAGCTATAGTTGCAATCTTTATGGAAGAATCTTTAATTTGTTTATAAATATAAAAATTGGTGGTATCACCCTCCATGGTTGAATTTAAGGCAAAAATCAATTCTTCCACAGTACCCGATTTCACTTTCGCAACTAGCGAAGCAATGTTCAACTGACTCGGTCCTACCCCATCTATTGGTGAAATTTTGCCTCCCAACACATGGTATACTCCTTTGAACTGATTGGTATTTTCAATAGCCATAACATCGCGTACATCTTCAACTACGCAAATAATCTGATGATTTCGCGCTGGATTACTACAAATTTCGCATAACGCAACATCGGAAATATTGTGGCAACTTTGACAAAATTTAATTTGGTCGCGCATTTCGGTCAATGCTTCCGCCAAAAAATGAGTATGTGTAGCAGGCTGTTTTAGTAAATGCAACACCAAGCGCAAGGCCGTACGTTTGCCAATTCCGGGCAATTGCGCCATTTCATTCACTGCCTTTTCCAATAATTTTGATGAAAATTCCATGCTACAAAAGTACATAATTTGAAAATCGTACTACTATTTTTGTACATTTCGACCTTAAAAAACAAATTATGAGTCCGCTACTTATTCTTTCCATCATCCTAGTTTACTTTGGAATTCTCATTTTTATCGCTTATCGGGTTAGTAAAAAAGGAACCGACAACGATACTTTTTTCAAAGCCAACAAAAATTCAATATGGTATTTAGTGGCCTTTGGTATGATTGGCACAGCACTTTCGGGCGTAACCTTTATTTCGGTCCCGGGTGCCGTAGGCAATGAAGAAGCACAATTTTCCTACTTTCAATTTATTTTGGGGAATGCAATAGGATTTTTAATTATAGCCACCGTACTACTACCCTTATACTACCGGATGAATTTGACGTCAATTTACAGTTATATCGAACGGCGGTTGGGAACCGTAAGCTATAAAACGGCGGCTTCACTCTTTTTAATCAGTCGCACAATCGGATCGGCATTTCGTTTGTATTTGGTAGTTTTGGTATTGCAACGCTATGTTTTTGATGCCTTTTCTGTCCCTTTTGCAGCAACGGTGTTAATTTCGCTCGGACTCATTTTTGCCTATACCTACCGCGGTGGATTAAAAACAATCATCATTACCGATACGTTGCAAACCTTTTTCTTAGTGACTTCGGTTTTTTTAACCATCTATTTCATTTGTAGTAGCCTAAATTATAGTCCAACCCAAGCGTTTGAAGCCATAAAAAACAGTAGCTATTCGAAAATCTTTTTTTACGAAGATTACCTCAAAGGAAACTATTTTTGGAAACAGCTTTTAGGTGGAATTTTTGTTACCATTGCCATGGTGGGCTTGGATCAAGATTTAATGCAAAAAAACTTGAGCTGTGCCACAATTAAAGAAGCACAAAAAAACATGTTCACTTTTACTGGAATTTTTGTGATTATCAACCTCTTTTTCTTAAGTGTTGGGGCTTTGTTGTATTTATATGCCCATCAAAATGGAATTGATATTCCAAAAATCAATAATGTAGCCCGAACCGATTTATTGTTTCCAGAAATTGCATTCCATCATTTAGAAATCATTCCGGCGGTTACCTTTTTGCTTGGACTCACAGCAGCGACATTTGCTACAACCGATAGTGCTTTAACTGCATTAACCACATCGTTTTGTGTTGATTTTCTTCAAATGGATAAAGTAGCAACTAACCGGTATTCACCTGAGGAGATGGTGAGACTTCGCCATTTGGTACATTTAGGATTTTCATTTTTACTTTTTATAGTCATCCTTTTATTTAATGTGCTCAACGATGATTCGGTTGTCAAAATGATATTTAAAGTCGCGAGTTATACCTACGGGCCGCTTTTAGGATTATATGGATTTGGCCTGTTTATGAAAACAAAAACCGTACGCGATCAGTGGGTACCGCTTGTTTGTTTTGTAGCACCTTTACTATGTTGGTTATTAACTTACTATTCTAAAACACTTTTTGGAGTGTATCAGTTTGATAACGAATTGATTATTGTAAATGGTTTGTTTACGTTTATTGGCTTACTGTTCATCAGCAAACCGGCCGTATCAGAAACGCGTTTTTAATATTGATGGGTAGCCAATAATACCAGCGTACAAGCCACTTCGATTTGAATTCCATGCGAAGTCAAAAGTGCATAAAAAGCGGGGTTTTCAGTCCCTGGATTAAATAATACGCGACGTGGTTGGAGTCCAATTATATAATCATAATACATTTGTTGACGCGAAGGATTCAAATATAATGTCACGGTGTCTACCTCTTTGATATCCGGCAAACCCACCTGAATCAAGACACCATTTACAACTGCAACTTTTTGCCCAATGGCTAGCACTTCATGGTCGTGTTTTTGCAAACTTAATAGCGCTTGATAGCTGTATCGCTCTGGATTGGAAGAAGCTCCAATAATTAAGGTTTTCATACCTAATCATATTTTATTACTACAAAAATACAAGTAAAAGTTTGTTGCCTTACCTTTGCGCTATGAATGAATTCATTTTTCTTTTAGCGGCATTGTTTTCGGTATTGAATCCCATTGGAACAGTTCCAATTTTTGTTGCGCTAACACAAGACTACACCAAACGAGAGCGCTCAAAAGTATCGCTATGGACGGCAATCAATGTGTTTTTAATATTGATTATTTCCTATTTTGTTGGAGAATATGTGTTGACCTTTTTTGGAATTACAATTCCGGCCCTGCGTATTGCTGGAGGAATAATTATTGCAAGTTCTGGATTTGGTTTGCTCAACGGAAAATTTAGTCGCAACAAAGGTTTGGATAAAAAAGCAGAGGAAGAAGCACAACAACGCGACAGTATTGCCTTGACCCCATTGGCGATGCCTATGTTGGCCGGCCCCGGTTCAATTTCTCTTTTAATTGCTTATTACCAGGAGCATCATGAAACGAATGCCATTTTATCCTCCTGTTTGGCTATTTTGGCAGTAGCCCTATTAATTTTCCTAATCTTACGCAGTGCCCATTACTTAGCCAAATACTTGGGTGCTTCTGGAATTGTAGCGATTTCTCGCATTGTTGGATTTTTAACGATTGCTATTGGAATACAATATATTATTAGTGCCATTTCAAGCATTCTTCACGACCTAAATTTATAATTATGCGAATCGTAATTCTGTCCTTATTTGTTGCCTTAATCAGCATTTGCTGCAAGTCACCCCATCAAAATTTTAAAAAAAACAGTGCTGAACTAAACGAATTAGTAGCAATTATGCAAGGTCACTATACATCGGAAAAACAATCTATTTCCGATAAAGATTATTTCAACATTTCTTTACGGATGACTCCTATTTGGAGATCGAAGGGAAACTATTTGTTTGTCGAACAAGCAATTTACAACAAACAAGACCAACCCTACAGAGTCCGAATTTACAAATTAACACAACAAGGCGATAATTTCATTAGTTCAATTTATACCGTAAAGAATGAAAAAGATTGGATAGGCAAATGGGCAACTCCAGAAGCTTACAACCAACTTACCGAAAATGATATCGAAATTAAAACCGGTTGTGAAGTAGTCTTAAATCGCGTTTCTAAAAACACATTTGAAGGCGCAACCGGAAATCAAACGTGCCCTAGTGAGTTACGCGGCGCAAGTTGGGCCAATTCAAAAGTAACTGTTACCGAAAACTCAATTCTGTCATGGGACCAAGGTTTTGACAAAGAAGGCAAACAAGTTTGGGGAGCCACAAAAGGGGGCTATCAATTTATAAAAATGTAAACCCTCAAAATTATTTTAGCTTTTGGGTAAAAATACCTCGGCCATCATACAGCGTGCACTTCCACCTCCGCAAGCTTCTATAGTATCTAAACTCGAATGTAGAATCGTAACATGTTGTTCGATTTGAGCGATTTGCTTTTTGGTCAATGCCTTATAAGCAGCAGTGCTCATTACCAAATAACGTTTGCCATCAGCACCCTTCACTTCGAGCATATTACCTGCAAAATTATTGACTTGATCTTCTGAAATTAATATAATGTCTTTTTCATCACTTCGAAGCGAATCCAACACCATTTTGCGTTCTTTTTTATCGTCGATGCAATCGGCACAAATCACTGCAAAAGTAGCGCCTATGCACATCATTACATTCGTGTGGTAAATTAATTTACGATCACCCGCTACAGTTTGAAAGGCTTCAAAAATAACCGGGGTATATTCAAAATCTTCACAGAACTCGATTAACAACTCTTCATCAGCACGCGGTGATAATGCACAATACGCTTTTCCGTTTTGACGATCGAGCAATAAACTTCCCGTACCTTCCAAAAAAATATTGTCATCCTCCGCTGCGGTGTAGTCCATAATATCGTTTACTAAAAACCCTTTCGCTTCGAGTAGATCCAACACATCCTCACGACGTTCTGCACGCCTATTTTCGGCAAACATAGGATACAAAACCACGTCACCATTTTCATGAAATGAAATCCAATTATTCGGAAAAATACTATCGGGGGTATTGGGAGTTAAGGTATCATCAACAACGGTTACATCAACGCCAACCAATCGAAGTTTTTGTACAAAAGCATCAAATTCAACTTGTGCCTTTGCATTTACATTTTCGGTTGATAAACCGTCTATTACTTTTTGGTAATAATTATTGACTGCTGTTTGTTCGTTCATTCGAAACGCCACCGGGCGAATCATTAAGATAGCATTGGTCGTTTGATTCATATTAGATCATTTAGTTTGATTCTTGTATTTATAGTAACGGATACTATAGATGTAAGAATTTTTGAATTGATTTTTAAATTGAGCTTCATAACTCAATATGATTATAAACCCAAAATATATTATAGCTTAATTTAATGAATAATTATTTTATTGGATGTCTCTTTTACTTTCCCGTTCTTTTAAGTATGGCAAATATAGTTTTATATAAAATATATGTATCTAAAATTATGCTTTGATTTTTGATATAAATACGATCATAAAGCATCATCTGTCTTATACTTGCACTTCGGAATCGAACTTGCATTAAGCCTGTAATACCCGGTAAAATTGAACTGCGAATCAATCTAGCTTCAGGACTAAACGTTTTAACAGACTCGATTTCTAAAGGTCTTGGGCCAATAAAAGCCATTTCACCTTTTAAAATATTAATCAGTTGAGGAATTTCATCTATACTTAATTGACGTAATAAACGCCCAAACTTTCCGGCAATTCTGGGATCATTTTTAATTACTCCTGTAGCTACCCATAATTTAGCAAACTCTTTATCTTTTTCTAGCATTTTCTCTAAAATTAGATTTGAATCTACAACCATAGTTCTTAATTTTAGAATTTTAAAAGGCTTTCCATTCTTGCCTTCTCTAACTTGCGAATAAAATATAGGCCCAGGATATTTTAACTTAATTATTAAAGCAATTAATAGTAGAAATGGAAGAAAAAAACATAAAATAATAAATGCAATTATTTTTGTCATATTTTATTTAGTAAATAAAATGTCTAACTATCATAAAAGCTTCTGCATATTTTACCCCAGATTGAGAACCTCGATATCGCATTTGATTTTCCAAATCTGAAGGGGTGCGTCCATTAAAAATTTCTGACACATAATTTCCCATAGCAGTTTTTTTATTATTAAAATCTATTTCATCTAGTAGAATATAACAATTTGGAGAAAATGAATTTTCAAATCCTTGATCGGTTGAGGTTAAAATTTCAAAACACATCACCGTTTTCAACTTTTTAAATGGTCGTGTAGAAATTTCTACCGCATTTGCTATAGCCCGATGAGCATGGTGCACATCGTACTTCCAATGGGATAAAATGATATCGGCCCAATCAATATAGGCTTCTATTAAATTAGCTATTTTTTGAATATTTAAAGACGCAATATCATCTTGGACCAATTCTTCCAAAATAACCGGAGTAACACCTAATTGTTTACATGCTAATTTAAAATGAGAAACCTCATCATGCCAGCTATAATTTTCCCTTTGATTAGTCCTTTTAAGCGGTAAAATCACTTTACATTCTGCTCCTAATCTTGAGGCCTTTGATAATAATCCACCACACCCTAAAGTTTCATCATCAGGATGAGCAATAACGACTAAAATTTTTTTTGCAATTAAATCCATTCAATTATAAAAATATGCTTCCACTACAAAATGTAGAAAAATTTTCATTCTATGTAGTGCTACCAAAGGATCTTAATCTCTTACTAATGGCAAAGTTGAACATCGCAACAACCCTTCTTGCTTGGCTATTTCGGCATAGGGAATTTCTTCAACCGTAAATCCCTTACTGCGCAACCAATTATTTAATCGCGTAAAATTTCGTTCTGAAACGACTACATCCTCAGCAATTGAAAACACATTCGAATTCATGTGGTACATTTCATCACGTGTAATATGAAAGAGGTTTTCTTTACCAAACATTTTTAGCAAAAAAACGTAATCGGCCTCTTCGCGGAATCCACTTTTGTAAATAATTCCTTTGTCTTTCCCGACGGGCTGAAAACAACAATCTAAATGTAATGCATTGTCGCGCGCTTCCAATTTGGACTTTACCAAGTCAAATGCTTTCACTTTTTTGTTGGGAAATAAACTTTGAATATACTCCACTCCTTGTAAATTCGTACGTGCAGTAATATAATCCTTGTAATCAGAACCTTTATATGTGCCTATAAAAATATAGTCATTCCAAGGCATTACATCGCCCCCTTCAATATGGACTTCTTCTGGTGGGCGTTTTACTTTATTGGGATCCATTTGATCAATAATATATTGAATGGCCTCCAATTCCCGTTCTCGATCGGGTAAAATATTAGCTTTAATAAACGTATCGTCTATAACAAAGCCGATATCGCGGGAAAAAATTTGATTGTAGTTTTCGATGATTTCAGGGCGGTATACTTGTACATCGTACTTTTGAAACACTTGATTAAACGCTTCCATTTCATTGATCATATCAACTTCTATAGGGTAGGTACCAGCGAGTATATGTTCTAGTGACTTTGGATCGTAGGCTTCTTCGGCGGTAGGTGTTGGTCCATTATTAACGGCAGTACCCAACACCACGGTCCTCAAGCGTGCGGTTTCATTTTTTACATTTAACGGTAGCATAATTTATTTATTGGCTTTTACAAATATAATAAAGCTCCGCCGAACGACGAAGCTTTATGAACAAGAAACATAATCGCTTAATTTTTGATTAACTTTTCAGTTAAAACTTCACCGTTGGTGCAATTAACGGTAATAAGATAAATTCCGTTAACATAGGCACTCACCTCTATTTTATGGCGACTAGAGGCCGAAATATTTTGTTGCATCACGATTTTTCCATCGATAGTTGTAATTGTAAAGGCATTGAATTCACCCTCATCAATTGCAATTTCAACCTGACTATGAGCAGGATTGGGGACCAAAGTGAATCCGATTCCAATACGTTCTAAATTAATTTCCTCAGGAATTAATTCTACCGAGACTGTATCATCATCCCGCTGGGTGGTTGGTGTGGATTTATATAAATAATCCCCACTACATCCTTCGGGATATGCCGCAAATTGAGATCCTGTGACCGCTTCAAATCCGGGTAATAATTCAACAAAATTAGCAGCGTGATAAATCACTCCGTTACCCAGACCGGAATTGCCTTGAGCGATCACATTGGAAGCCCGAATCCAATCGGAGCGTTCTTTTTGTATATCGGCAAGTTGTCCATTATTACTCGTATCATCCACAGGAGAGGTCAACGAAAGCGTGGCTAAACAACAATTATCAAACGTAACATCGGGTCCAATTGCAGCTGAAGAATCAGTAATGGTATAAAAAAATGCGCCTGCAGGACAGTTGACACTAAAAGTAGCTTCAATTTGAAACTCGAAATCGCCTTGAGGGTTAACTCCAAAAATTGTTGGAGGCAACGTAAAACAGAAGTTACCCGAGGTAAGTTGCGAAGGTACATTTACCGAACCTACAACAGTTCCAGCTTGTGTTACTTGCAGAACCAAAGTACTTAGTGTAGCATTGGCGGGCGGACTAAATGTACCGCAAACTTGAATTGGATCAGCAGCTGTATTTGATGGGCAATTCAACTGAATAGGATCAATATTTAAGGCCCCTAATTCGGGTGCACCACAAACAATACCACACACATTGTCGATATAAACCGTTCCAAAGTGGGCTGAGGGCTGACAATCACTCACTGAAAACTCTAAAATTCCGGGTTGCCCCAATAATTCGCCTACATTTAAACGAGCACAAACCCAACCCGTATATAATATTCGGCGCGTGGACTTAATGGTAATTCGGTTGAACAAACAATTGTTTGGATTTGCGATGATACAAAACTCATCCACTACATTTCCGTTAAGATCTTTTACGCGTGCACGGAAATACGGCTGAATGTCTTGTTCATGGTCGGGTTTATTATCCATGATTAACGAAAAGTTGAAATCCAACGTCACTTCATTAATCACGGGAATATAACGTGAAACTGTAGACAAATCAGAAGAGCCCATTCCACCGGTATTGTTTAATTTAATACAACGCGTACCTCCATTTGTATTTAATGTAGGAACATTAACACCAAAACTGGCCAATACTGGATCGAACTGGCGGTAGTTGGGAGCATTACTATCGATTAAAGTAGCACGCGAAGTAAAATTATTTACTGTTGGAGTAAGAACATTGGTTGTTGTTAAGGCAGTTGGTGTAGCGCAGGATTGAAAAAATGCAAGTCCGGACTGGGGTTGGGGATACAAATCTGCCCAAAAGGTATAACCAGCGGTTCCATCTTCAAAATCACCGTTAACACAATTTTGTTGCGTACTAACAGGAATTTCACCTGCCCGGAAATAAGCTGTTTTTTCTGGAAATTTGGTGAAAAATAATTTTCGCAATTCATTGCGTTTGGCAGTTATTAATGCTTTTTCAATTTCTGCGTCTGTAAAATCTTCATGAATTCTTAATTCTTCTATGGTTTGCACTGTCGTTAATTTTGACAAGCGGTATTTAGAAAAATTAGCTTCAATAAACTGTTCAACTTCCCGTTCAATTCCATTAGCTACTTCAATACGTTTATTCTCTTGGTCCAGGTATTCCTGAACTTGCGCTTGTCCAAAAGTTATATTCAAAAACAGAGCGCCAATACCAAGAAGGCAGTGAAACTTCTTCATGTTATTTTGTTTTTTGAATTAACAATGCTACTTGCGCTTTCAACGTATCAATTTCACTTTGTTGTTTTTGAATCGTTGTATTTTGTGCGGATAGTTTTTTATTTTGATCAATCACATAAAGCGTTAATTCTTCAATTTTCTCCATGTGTTTCGCTTGCATTTGCCCTAAATCAAGGCCTTCTTTTGCCAAAACTTCTGCAGAAGCTACCCCTGGTAAATGTTTATTTTTTTGAATAAAAGCCTCCACCTCTTGTAAGGGCATAAGCTTGTAATCATTCTCAAAAACATAATCTGCCCAATTCGCTGAATTTCGTAAAGCCACTTTAACTTTTTCTGTTAAAATTCCGCCTTCAACATACAAGCGATAATCCCCCGTTGTTGTAGGATAAGCCGTTGTATTTCCGATATAGATTTTACCATTGCTAGTACTAGTAGCCGTATTAAACCAAATATTACGGCTATTCATATTCACAACCCGATTTGCACCAGTCGTAGTGTTTTGACTAATCGATCCGTTGGCAGTATACAAACTCGTATCGTTTGAACTAATCACATAAGGTGTATCGGCAGAACCAGTTCCTGTAACTGATATATTATCTCCTGCTGTTACAACCGTTTGTGGCAATGTTATCGAATTTCCATTGGAGATTGTTAATACATTTCCTGATACCGATAAATTTTGCTCATCTACTGATGAAGGTAAGGCAACAGAAGCACTTGCAACACCATTAACAAACGTCGTAAGTTGATTATTCTCAGAAACAATAGTCGTTACCGAATTAATAATTGGAGTACTTGAAGCCACACCATTTACGGTACTTGTAAGATTGTTTTCATTGACCGCCAATATATTTGTAGTTGCAACATTTTCCATAACAACATCGCCCGTAGCATTTACCGTTAAAAATTTATGAGCACTACTTGACGTCGTTGGGACAAATGCATTGGTTAAATTGGTAAAACGCAAACCTGATGAGCCCGCTGTTCCGTGTGTAATTTCTAATCGATTACGTGGAGTAGCCGTTCCAATACCAACATTCCCTTCTACCAACAAACCATTACTTGGGGCGCTAAAACCTGGCGCACTTGCTTTTGAAACATAATTTATCCCTATAACAGCACCTCCATTAACCTCCAAACGATTGGATGCTAAAACATTATTACCCAATCCTAAACCAACAAATCCGGTTTTGGAAATGGTTAATCGTTGATTACCTGCACCATCAGCAAAAATTAGAGTATTATTTGTGTCGTTGCCAACCAAATGCGATGAACTCGTTAAAGGCAGAACACTTACTTTTCCTAAAAATACATTACCGTTACCGCGCGTCAGATTTAAAGCAGTTTCGTTACCAATAAAAATATTATTGTTTCCAAAAAGCAAATGCCGAGGACTAGCATAGCCAATGGCAACATTCCCAAATCCAAAATTAGTCCGTAAGGCAGCATAACCCACTGCAGTATTGTTATTTCCCGGATTTCGAGGATCACCCATGGTACGGTGACCAATCGCAACATTAAAACTACCCGAAGTATTATTTTCTAAAGTTCGCGTTCCAAAAGCAGCATTGAGCGAACCTGTACTATTACTTTTCATAGCACTTGCGCCAAAGGCAGAATTAAACTCTCCCGTTGGACTTATTAACGCTTGTGTTCCAAATGCAGTATTGCTATTCCCTGTGTTATTGATTAAAGTATTAACTCCAAAACCACAATTATAACTTCCCGTATTAAAAGCACCTGTTTGTTGCCCATAAAACGTATTGTTTACGGCAGTTGTTGGCGTTTGTGCAACAACCATTAAAGCTGTAATTTGAAATAAAAACAACCAAACCAAAGTAATTTTATTCGTTTTCATAGGCTAAATTTATTAGAGGGGTGAGTTAATAATTAAGATTTTATTGATTCGATGTATATAAAACAAATGGTGTTCTATTTACTTTCAAAAGTAAAGAATAAATCAATGAAAAAACGACAAAAAACATAAATAATCGATGTATTACATGTTTTTATTATTTTTGAATTATATTTCTTACAATTTAGAGGTGTTCCAAAAAAAAACTCCCAAGAGGGAGTTTATAAAAAAATTATGGATTATTAACGTTTCTCTAAATCAACAAAAGAACGTAAAGGATAACCTGTGTAAACTTGTCGTGGTCTTCCGATTGGTTCTTTATTTACTCGCATTTCTTTCCATTGTGCAATCCAACCGGGTAAACGACCAATAGCAAACATAACCGTAAACATTTCTGTTGGAATACCTAATGCACGGTAAATAATACCCGAATAGAAATCAACGTTGGGGTATAAATTACGCGCTTTGAAATAATCATCCTCTAAAGCAACTTGTTCCAACTGTTTTGCAATTGCCAAAAGGGGATCATTAACCCCTAATTTTGCCAATACCTCGTCGGCTGCTTTTTTGATAATTTTTGCACGGGGGTCAAAATTTTTATAAACCCGATGGCCAAATCCCATCAAACGGAATGAATCATCTTTATCTTTTGCTTTTAAAACATACTTGGCTACGTCACCACCATCGGCATTAATTTGCTCTAACATTTCCAATACTGCTTGATTGGCGCCACCATGAAGTGGACCCCATAAAGCTGAAACCCCTGCAGAAATTGAAGCAAACAAACCTGCATGGGATGAACCCACAATACGCACTGTAGATGTCGAACAGTTTTGCTCGTGATCTGCATGGAGTATAAACAATTTATCCAACGCATCTACAATTACAGGATCCGTTTGATATGGACCGGTAGGCAACTCATACATTAAACGCATGAAGTTTTCTACATAGCCTTTCGTATTATCATAGTAATTTAATGGATAACCCATCGACTTGCGGTAGGTCCATGTTGCAATAACAATAAACTTCGCCATGGTTTTACAAACCGCCTCATACATTTCTTTTTCATTATCAACATTTACTGTTTTTGGATTAAAAGCAGTTAATGCCGATGTTAAGGAAGAAAGAACACCCATTGGATGTGCTGATTTAGGAAAACCATCAATGATATTTTTCATTTCTTCATTAACTAAAGTGTACTTGCGAATATCCTCCTCAAATTGTTGCAATTGAGCAGCCGTTGGCAATTCTCCAAAAATTAATAAAAATGAAACTTCAAGAAACGTAGCCTTTTCAGCCAATTCTTCAATGGAATAACCTCGATAACGAAGAATACCTTCCTCACCATCTAGAAATGTAATTTTACTTTCGCATGAACCAGAGTTCTTGTACCCTGGATCAATAGTTATAGCTCCAGTAAGTGCACGTAATTTTTCAATATCGATGGCGACTTCGTTTTCACTTCCAACGATTACTGGAAACGTAAACTTTTGTCCATCCAACTCGATTGTTGCAGATTTTGACATGATATAAATTGGGAATTAAATCAACTAATTATTAATTTAACAAATTTAGAGAATTCACATCGAATTAAAAAAGAAAGATTCTAACGATTTCGTTAAAAAAAGGATAAATTTTTCATATTATCTAGCTTACCCCCCGAAGCACGAAAATTGAATCACAAAAGTAGGTAATCATTAATCTTAAAAAAAAGGGAAGTATTACTCAATTAGACCGAATTGTGTGAAAAATCGAATAAAAAAACCCTACACATTGGCGTAGGGTTCTTAATGTTCAAACAGTTACTACGTTTATTTTTGTTTAAAGGCGTTAACACCCGGAAAATAGGCTGTTTCAGCTAATTCTTCCTCAATACGCAACAACTGATTGTATTTGGCCATACGATCGGAACGGGACGCAGAACCGGTTTTAATTTGTCCGCAGTTTAAAGCTACCGCTAAGTCGGCAATAGTTGTATCTTCTGTCTCTCCTGACCGGTGCGACATTACCGAAGTATATCCCGCATTGTGTGCTTTGTTTACCGCTGCAATTGTTTCAGTGAGCGTGCCAATTTGGTTTACTTTCACCAAAATGGAATTAGCAATTCCTTTTTCGATCCCTATTGACAATCGGTTTACGTTAGTTACAAATAAATCGTCTCCAACCAATTGTACTTTATCACCAATTAATTCAGTTAAATAGCTCCAACCTTCCCAATCATCTTCATACATTCCATCTTCTATCGAAATAATAGGGTAATTTGCGGCCAAAGAAGCTAAATATTCTGCTTGCTCTTTTGAAGAACGTACTTTTCCTGAAGCCCCTTCAAACTTACTGTAGTCATAATTTCCATCAACATAAAATTCTGAAGCAGCACAATCTAAAGCAATCATGATTTCATCACCAAATTGATAACCAGCATTTTCCACTGCTTTTTTAATAGTATCTAATGCATCTTCTGTTCCACCTGGCAAATTGGGAGCAAAACCACCTTCATCTCCAACAGCAGTAGACAAATTACGATTGTGCAGTACTTTCTTTAAGTTGTGAAATATTTCAGTACCCATTTGCATTGCATGAGAAAATGATTTTGCTTTTACGGGCATGATCATAAACTCTTGAAATGCAATAGGCGCATCCGAATGAGATCCCCCATTGATAATATTCATCATAGGAACGGGCAATGTATTCGCAGAAACGCCTCCTACATATCGGTACAATGGTAACCCCAATTCATTAGCAGCTGCTTTAGCCACCGCAAGTGAAACACCTAATATAGCATTTGCTCCTAAATTGGATTTATTTGAGGTGCCATCCAAGTCAATCATGGTTTTGTCTATCCAATTCTGTTCAAAAACTGAAGTTCCAACCAGTGCAGCAGCAATTTTAGTATTTACATTTTTAACGGCATTTAAAACACCTTTGCCCAAATAATTAATACCACCATCACGTAATTCAACGGCCTCATGCTCTCCCGTTGAAGCTCCACTAGGAACAGCAGCACGTCCTAAAACTCCATTTTCTGTAATTACATCAACTTCAATTGTAGGATTACCTCGGGAATCCAAAATTTGACGTGCATGAACTTTAATTATAATACTCATTAGGTATGAATTTAATAGTTATTCAATAATAAAAAGCAAATTTAATTAATCGATCTGTACGAATTTATCAAAACTAAAAAAACTTATAAACGCAAACGTTTTAGCCATAGGCACGAAATTCGTATTAAAAAGACCATCGTTGAATAAAAATATTTATTTATGCATTTTCTTACTTTTAAATATTATTTATGCATTTAGTCGATTTTTATAGTGTTTAATCGAATAATTAATTGGTTGAAACCAGTTAAAGTTATTAATTTTAACGGTGAGAATAAAAAATCAATTATATTTAAGCATGAAAACCTTAGTCAAGATTAGTGTTTTTACGTGGCTACTCAGTGCTACATTTCTTCAGGCGCAAAATTATCGCAATGCCAAGGCGTATGTAACAGACTTTGGCAAAAACGAATTGTTTGTGAAGGAATCCTTAATGGAATATTCAAAATCTATTATTGACTTTACGCCCAACTCACGGGTTAATTCGACACTCGAACGCATTTATTTAAAATTGGAATCTTTAAATGAAAATTTATTGCGTAATGACATCGGAATTGATGGGGATACCGGATTACGCGATGCTTTTATCCAATTAAACCAAAAAACAGTTGCTTTATTAAAAAATAAATCCTTAAAACTAAACGACTATACTTTTCAAAGCGGATTACCCTATGCTGAAATTTTTAAAAACTACGCCTATAAAGAACAAGAAATAGCCCATTATTATGCGCAGATTTTAAGGTATGAACAGTCAAAAAAAGAATTTGGTTTAAAATACAATATTACTATTCGTCATTACAATAAGCGTAATGTTTTTGAATACAATGCCTACCAAAATTTGGTGTTTTACAAGATTAACATTTTAGATGATAAGTTGATTCAATTGCTTAAAAACCGCAACATTGAACAAGTCAGCGAATGCATCCACTACATGAATACTATATCGCAAGAGTTAAAAGCAAAAACAATTGCATACAAAAATGATTATGAAGATCAATCCTTGATTGAAGCCAATTTGGAATTTCTGCAATTTATCAGCAAACAGAACGAAATTATTTTTCCTCTATACCAAGAGTATGTTGCCGTATATGATACCTTACAAAATACAAAGAAAAATTTCTTAGAACAAAATGATAATTCAAATGTTGAAGTTTACAATGCGGAAGTAGTTCGCTTTAATCAAATAAAAAACACTTTTTTTGACACGCTATACGATTTACAAGTCAAAAAAAGTGATTTAGTTAATCGGTGGTATGTTACCAATAGTCTGTTCCTTAAAAACAATATTGAATTTGAGGATTTATACGATAAATTTACAACAACAGATTAAACCGTTTCTTTTTTATTAGCTTCAATTGCCGCAACAAATTCATCAAACAAATACGATGAATCATGTGGCCCTGGACTCGCTTCGGGGTGGTATTGAACCGAAAAACAATTTTTTGATTGCATTCGCATTCCTGCTACAGTATTATCATTTAAGTGATAATGGGTAATCATCAAATCAGGGTGTGCTTCTAATTCTTCGCGATTCACAGCAAATCCATGATTTTGCGACGTAATTTCTCCTTTCCCAGTTCGTATATTCATGACTGGATGATTTATCCCTCGGTGGCCATTAAACATTTTATAAGTTTTAACTCCATTGGCTAAGGCCAGTATTTGATGACCTAAACAAATGCCAAAAACGGGTTTATTACTAGTAATCATTTGACGCGCTGTTTCTTGTACTTGAACCAATGGATCGGGATCACCAGGACCATTAGACAAAAAATAACCATCCGGATTAAATGCCGCTAATGACTCAAAAGGAGTGTCGTAGGGAAATACTTTAATAAAGCAATCGCGTTTTGCTAAATTGCGTAAAATATTGCGTTTTATCCCCAAATCTAATGCGGCTATCTTAAAAGAAGCCGTGGAGTCTCCATAGGTATAGGCTTCTGTTGTTGAAACTTTTGAGGCCAATTCTAAGCCATTCATATCGGGAACTCGAGCTAACTGTTTTTTCAATTCTTCAATAGGTGTGCCATCCGAACATATCACAGCATTTTGAGCGCCATTGTCTCGAATATAACTGACCAAAGCACGCGTATCTACATCGGCAATTGCAACTAAATTATGCTGCATAAAATAGTTCAATAAATCCCCTTCAGCGTCGGGTCGTGAATGAGTAAAACTAAAATTTTTACATACCAAGCCTGCTATTTTTATCCCATCCGATTCGGTTTCATTGGCATTAACCCCATAATTACCAATATGCGCATTGGTTGTAACCATAATCTGGCCAAAATAAGAAGGATCGGTAAACACTTCCTGATAGCCGGTCATACCGGTATTGAAACATACTTCACCAAAAGTAGTTCCAGAAATGCCAATAGATTTACCATAAAAAAGGGTACCATCAGCCAATAAAATAAGTGCTTGAGGACGAGTTGTGTATTTCATTTAAGTAGTGTTGTTGGACAAAATTAGGATTTAGAACTTATTTGAAAAAATTCTTTTATTAAACTTTATAAACAAAAAAAAGGATAAACTCGAAAGCTTATCCTTTATATTTAATGTGAATCATACATTATTCAGCACTTTCAGTAGTTTCTTCTGAAGCGGTTTCAGGAGCCTCTGGTGCAGCTTCAGCAGCAGGTGTAACAACTTCTACTTTTTTAGCTTTACCACCACTACGACGGCTTCTTCCTTTTTTCTCTTCTTTTTTACCACCGTTGTACAATTCGTTGAAATCTACCAATTCGATCATCGCCATATCCGCATTATCTCCCAAACGATTACCCAATTTAATAATACGAGTGTATCCTCCTGGACGATCTCCAACTTTAGCAGCAACATCTCTAAACAATTCAGCAACTGCGTATTTATTTCTTAAATAAGCGAAAACGATACGTCTATTGTGCGTAGAATCTTCTTTTGATTTAGTGATAAGTGGCTCTACAAATACTTTTAGAGCTTTAGCTTTAGCAACAGTTGTGTTGATACGTTTGTGCTCGATTAGAGAACAAGCCATATTGGCCAACATGGATTTTCTATGTCCGCTCTGTCTGCTTAAGTGATTTACTTTTTTACCGTGTCTCATTTTAAAATCTTTTTATTCAATAAAGCCCTAGTCTTTATCTAATTTATACTTTGACAAATCCATTCCGAAGGTTAGGTTTTTATTAGCAACCAACTCATCCAATTCCGTTAATGATTTTTTACCGAAATTGCGGAACTTCATCAAATCGTGTTTGTTAAAAGAAACCAAATCACCTAAAGTTTCTACTTCGGCAGCTTTTAAGCAATTTAGTGCGCGCACTGATAAATCCATATCAACCAGTTTGGTTTTCAATAATTGTCTCATGTGAAGCGATTCTTCATCATAGGTATCCGTTTGTGCTATTTCATCAGCTTCAAGTGTGATTCTTTCATCAGAGAAAAGCATAAAATGGTGAATCAAAACTTTTGCGGCTTCAGTAAGTGCATCTTTTGGATTAATTGAACCATCCGTTTTGATCTCGAAAACCAACTTTTCATAGTCCGTTTTTTGTTCAACACGGAAATTTTCGATAGCATACTTCACATTGATTACTGGAGTAAAAATAGAATCAATGAAAATAGTACCAAAGGCAGCATTTTGTCTTTTGTTTTCCTCAGCAGGTACATATCCACGTCCTTTTTCAATTGTTAATTCAAGATTGAAATTTACTTTTGAATCAAGGTTACAAATAACTAGTTCAGGATTTAAAACCTGAAATCCAGAGATGAATTTTTGGAAATCTCCTGCTGTAATTTGGTCTTTTCCGGATAAAGAAACGGTCACCGATTCATTATCAATATCTTCGATTTGTCGTTTGAAACGAACTTGTTTCAAATTCAAAACGATTTCTGTTACGTCTTCTACAACACCAGAGATAGTTGAAAACTCATGCTCAACACCCTCGATTCTTACAGAAGTAATTGCGTAACCTTCTAAAGCTGATAACATTACACGACGTAATGCGTTACCAACAGTCAATCCATATCCCGGTTCTAAAGGTCTGAACTCAAACTTCCCTTCAAAATCGGTAGAATCGATCATGATTACTTTGTCTGGTTTTTGAAAATTAAATAATGCCATAATTTCGACAGGTGTCAGTTATTATTTGTTGTACAACTCTACGATCAATTGTTCTTTGATATTTTCTGGAATTTGAATTCTGGCAGGGACAGAAACAAAGGATCCTTCTTTTGTGTCATTATTCCAAGTAATCCACTCATAAACAGAAGAAGAATTAGCCAAGGAACGCTCAATAGATTCTAAAGACTTTGATTTTTCTCGTACGGCAATTTTATCGCCGGGTTTTAAGTGGTAAGAGGGAACATTTACCAATTCACCGTTAACAGTAATGTGACGGTGAGATACGATTTGTCTAGCGGCTCTTCTTGAAGAAGCGATTCCCATGCGGTAAACTACGTTATCTAAACGTGCTTCACATAATTGCAATAGAATTTCACCTGTTACTCCAGAAGCAGCAGAAGCTTTTTCGTAAAGATTTCTGAATTGTTTCTCTAAGATACCGTAAGTGTACTTCGCTTTTTGCTTTTCCATTAACTGTACTGCGTACTCAGATTTTTTACCTCTCTTTTTAGCCAAACCATGTTGCCCTGGAGGGTAATTTCTTTTTTCGAAGGCTTTATCATCTCCGAAGATTGCTTCGCCGAATTTACGAGCAATTTTTGTTTTTGGACCAGTATATCTTGCCATTTTACATTGTGTTTGGGATAGCGATTATGAATTCAGGTCAAATCCTCCGATAATCTTTGATCCATCCGTGTTATACTTTTAATTATACGCGACGTCTTTTTGGTGGACGACAACCATTGTGAGGCATTGGAGTTACGTCAATAATTTCAGTAACTTCGATACCACCGTTATGAATTGAACGGATGGCAGATTCTCTACCGTTACCTGGACCTTTCACGTAAACCTTAACTTTTTTAAGTCCGGCTTCCAAAGCCACTTTTGAACAATCTTCAGCAGCCATCTGCGCAGCATAAGGAGTGTTCTTTTTAGAACCTCTGAATCCCATTTTACCTGCAGAAGACCAAGAAATTACTTCACCTTTCTTATTGGTTAAAGAAATGATGATGTTGTTAAAAGTAGCATTAATATGAGCCTCACCAGAAGATTCAACAATAACTTTACGTTTTTTTGTATTTGCTTTAGCCATACTACTGATTATTTAGTTGCTTTTTTCTTGTTAGCAACAGTTTTTCTCTTACCTTTTCTAGTTCTGGAGTTGTTTTTCGTTCTTTGACCACGTAATGGAAGACCCGATCTATGACGAATTCCTCGGTAACAACCGATATCCATTAAACGCTTAATGTTCAAAGAAGTTTCTGAACGTAGTTCCCCTTCAATTTTGTAGTAGGATACTGCATCACGAATTGCTCCGATTTCAGCATCATTCCACTCTTGAACTTTTTTATCTTCACTAACGTTTGCTTTTGCTAAAACTTCGCTAGCTCTGCTTTTTCCAACACCATAGATGTAGGTTAAAGCAATTACCCCTCTTTTATTTTTAGGTATATCTACCCCTGCTATTCTTGCCATAATTATCCTTGTCTTTGTTTAAATCTAGGATTCTTTTTGTTAATAACGTATAATCTTCCTTTACGACGCACAATAATACATTCTGCGCTTCTTTTTTTAACTGATGCTCTTACTTTCATTTTTTATTTCTTTAGTATCTGTAAGTGATTCTTGCTTTAGACAAATCGTAAGGACTCATTTCCAGTTTAACTTTGTCGCCAGGCAACAATTTAATGTAGTGCATACGCATCTTACCGGAAATATGAGCAATTACAACATGCCCGTTTTCTAATTCCACACGGAACATCGCATTGGATAATGCTTCAATGATGGAACCGTCTTGTTCTATTGCTGATTGTTTTGCCATAAAAATTAAGCTACTGCTTTTCTATTTTTACCACTCTTCATCAAACTGTCATAATGCTGATTCAATAAATACGTATTGACTTGTTGAATCGTATCAATTGCCACACCTACCATAATGATCAACGAAGTACCTCCGTAGAACATTGCCCATGATTGTTGGACATCTAAACTAACAACGATCGCAGGAAAAATAGCAATAAGTGCTAAGAATAATGAACCTGGAAACGTTATTAACGACATAATTCTATCCAAAAAATCAGAGGTTTCAACGCCTGGTTTAACTCCAGGAATAAAACCACCACTACGTTTTAAATCATCGGCCATTTTGTTGGTTGGCACTGTGATTGCGGTGTAGAAATAGGTAAAAATGATAATTAATAATGCAAAAACAATATTATACCACAATCCAAAAATGTTACTAAAAGCACCCGCTATGGATTGCGACAATTCAGATTTGGACAAGCCTGCAACAACACCAGGAATAAACATAATTGCTTGAGCAAAGATGATTGGCATAACTCCGGAAGCATTTAATTTTAAAGGGATCCATTGTCTATTACCACCTGTTGCGTCCTGTTCAAATTCACCTGCAGTTGTTCTGCGTGCATATTGTACAGGTATTTTTCGAACTGCCATAACCAAAAGCACACAAGCAATGATTACCAATAACCAAACAATAATTTCAAAAACCAAAACCATTGGCCCACCATTGTTATTGGTTACACGCGAAGAAAATTCTTGGATAAGCGCTTGAGGTAATCGAGCTAAAATTCCGACCATAATCAACAGGGAGATACCATTTCCAATTCCTTTATCTGTAATTTTTTCACCTAACCACATCGCTAAAATAGTTCCGGTAGTTAAGATTAAAACTGAAGAAAATAAGAATGCAAACGAATCAAAACCTAATAAAAAGGCACTTGAAGGAATAGTTTGGTATAGGTTATAGATATAACCAGGACCTTGTAATAAAGTTATACCAATTGTTAACCAGCGTGTAATTTGATTTATTTTCTTTCTACCGCTTTCACCATCCTTCTGTAACTTTTGAAGATAAGGAATTGCAATCCCCATTAATTGAACTACAATCGATGCAGAAATGTAAGGCATAATACCCAATGCAAAAATTGAAGCTTTAGAAAAAGCACCACCGGTAAACATATCTAGGATTGATCCTAAACCTTTATCGGTTTGACCTGCTAAACTTGCCAATTGATTTGCATCGATACCTGGAAGAGTTACGTGAGCACCAAAACGATACACTAATAGGATACCTAAAGTGAAAACGATTCGGTTTTTCAACTCTTCAATTTTCCAAACACTCTTAATTGATTCAATAAAATTCTTCATAAAGTCAGAATATTATAAAGTTACCGCTTCTCCTCCAGCTGCCTCAATAGCGGCTTTTGCAGTAGCTGTAAATTTGTGAGCTGTTACTTTCAATTTTGCTTTCAATTCACCTCTACCTAAAACTTTTACAAGTTCGTTTTTAGTAGCCAAACGGTTTTCTACTAACACTGAAAAATCAACAGTATCCGTAACAATTCCATTATCTACAAGAGCTTGAAGCGTATCAAGATTTACACCTTGGTATTCTACTCTGTTGATGTTTTTGAAACCAAACTTAGGAACACGTCTTTGAAGTGGCATCTGACCTCCTTCAAAACCAATCTTCTTAGAGTAACCTGAACGTGACTTAGCTCCTTTGTGACCTCTTGTAGAAGTACCTCCTTTTCCGGAACCTTCACCACGACCAACTCTTTTGTTTTGGTTATGCGTAGAACCTGCAGCAGGTTGTAAGTTACTTAAATTCATAACGTATCGTGTTATTTAACTTCCTCAACGGAAACTAAGTGTTTAACTTTATTTATCATTCCAAGGATAGCTGGGTTAGACTCATGCTCCACAACCTGTCCTAACTTACGAAGACCTAAAGCAACCAAACCTCTTTTTTGAGATTGAGGGCAGTTGATCTGACTTCTTACTTGTTTTACTAATAACTTTGCCATAGCGAATTATCCTTTAAAAACTTTATCCAAAGATACACCTCTTTGCTTAGCTACAGTAGCTGCACTTCTCATTTGTAATAAAGCATCGAAAGTTGCTTTAACTACATTGTGAGGGTTTGATGATCCTTGGGACTTAGACAATACATCGTGAATACCTACAGATTCTAATACGGCACGAACAGCACCACCGGCAATTACTCCGGTACCATGAGAAGCGGGCATTAAATAAACGCGAGCTCCACCAAATTTACCTTTCTGTTCGTGTGGTACAGATTGACCACTCAAAGGAATTCTAACTAAATTTTTCTTTGCATCTTCTACTGCTTTTGCAATAGCTTCAGAAACATCTTTAGATTTTCCTAATCCGTGTCCTACCACGCCATTTTCGTCTCCTACTACTACGATAGCAGAGAAACCGAATGCTCTACCTCCTTTAGTAACTTTGGTTACACGATTTACATTTACCAAACGGTCTTTCAACTCAAGTCCGCTGGGTTTTACTAGTTCGATATTTTTGTACTTGTACATAACGATTAGAATTTAAGTCCAGCAGCTCTAGCGCCATCTGCCAATGATTTAACACGTCCATGGTATAAATAACCTCCACGATCGAAAGTTATTGAATCGATTCCGGCTTTCAACGCTTTTTCACCGATAAGTTTTCCAACTTGTGCAGCGATTTCAACGTTAGTACCTTTAAAATCTACTCCTTTTTCTCTAGATGAAGCAGCTAATAAAGTAACACCATTTACATCGTCTATGAGCTGTGCATAGATTTCTTTATTACTTCTGAATACTGAAAGTCGTGGTTGGGTAGCTGTACCTTTCACAATCTTTCTAATTCTGAACTGAATTCGTTGTCTTCTTTCAGATTTTGATAATGACATAACCTTTATTTTTAAGCTGATTTACCTGCTTTTCTTCTTAATACTTCACCTACAAACTTGATACCTTTTCCTTTGTATGGCTCAGGCTTACGGAATCCTCGGATTTTTGCAGTAACCTGACCTAAAAGTTGTTTATCATAAGACGTAAGTTTTACAATAGGGTTTTTACCTTTTTCAGAAATTGTTTCCACAACAACCTCTGGAGCAATATCTAAAACGATATTGTGAGAATATCCTAAAGCTAAGTCTAATTTTTGACCCGTATTGGATGCTCTGTATCCTACCCCTACTAGTTCCAATTCATTAGTAAAACCTGTTGATACACCGGTAATCATATTACTGATTAATGCGCGGTATAAACCATGTTTTGCTCTTTGATCTTTATAATCAGATGATCGTTCTATTGTGATTTGATCACCTTCAACTTTTACAGTTACGTCTGAAAACTCCTGTGTAAGTTGACCTAATTTTCCTTTTACAGTAATCACACCTTCGCCTAGAGTTACCTCTACACCAGCTGGGATTGTAATTGGGTTTTTACCTATTCTTGACATCGTTTCCCCTTTTTATTAGTATACGTAACAAATTACTTCTCCACCAACATTAAGTTGTTTTGCTTGTTTTCCAGTCATCAAACCTTTTGATGTTGAAACAATAGCAATACCTAAACCATTTAAGATTCGTGGCAACTTAGATGCACCAGCATATTTACGTAAACCTGGTTTACTAATTCTTTGGATATCTCTAATTACAGACTCTTTAGTGTCTTTGTCGTACTTAAGAGCGATTTTAATAATCCCTTGAACGGTATTGTCCTCAAACTTGTAACTAAGGATATATCCCTGATCAAATAAAATTTTTGTGATTTCTTTCTTCATATTAGAAGCAGGAATTTCAACCACTTTGTGATTGGCCTTAGCTGCATTTCTAATTCTCGTAAGAAAATCGGCAATTGGATCTGTATACATATTAATTGATTTACGGTTATGGTTTTTGCTAAACCCTCAGCTTAACAAACCTTTAACCCATTAAACTATTTTTTACCAGCTAGCTTTTCTAACCCCTGGAATTAAACCTTGGTTGGCCATTTCACGGAAAGTTACACGTGAAATACCGAATTGACGCATATACCCTCTTGGACGACCTGTTAATTTACAACGGTTGTGTAAACGAACAGGAGATGCATTTTTAGGTAACTTTTGCAATCCTTCATAATCGCCTGCTTCCAAAAGAGCTTTTCTTTTCTCAGCATATTTCGCTACGGTCTTTTGTCTTTTTACCTCGCGGGCTTTCATTGATTCTTTAGCCATATCTTAATTCTTTTTAAAGGGTAAACCTAATTCAGCTAGTAATGATTTTGCTTCTTTGTCTGTATCAGCAGAAGTAACGAAAGTAATGTCCATTCCGGCAATTTTGTTTACTTTATCAATATCAATTTCTGGGAAAATGATTTGTTCAGTAACCCCTAAGTTGTAATTACCTCTTCCGTCGAATCCGTTAGCTTTGATACCGTTAAAGTCACGTACACGTGGTAATGCAGAAGTAACCAAACGGTCTAAAAATTCATACATTTTTTCACCACGTAAGGTAACTTTGGCTCCAATCGGCATTCCTTTTCTCAATTTAAAAGAAGCAACGTCTTTTTTAGAAATCGTAGCCAATGCTTTTTGTCCGGTAATTTTTGTTAACTCATCAACAGCGTGATCTACTAATTTTTTGTCAGATACAGCTGCACCTACGCCACGGCTTACAACAATTTTTTCAAGTTTTGGAACTTGCATTACATTTTTGTATCCGAATTCTTCTTTAAGAGCGGCGATTACACGACTCTTATATTCTTGCTTTAGTCTTGGAATATATGCCATAACTATACTACTTGATTAGATTTTTTTGAAAATCTTACTTTTTTATCTCCTTCTGATTTAAATCCAACTTTAGTAGCTTCTTTTGATTTAGGATCAACTAAAGCTAAGTTAGAAATATGAATAGGAGCTTCTTTTTTCACAATTCCGCCTTGAGGATTTTTAGCACTTGGTTTGGTGTGTTTTGAAACCATATTTACACCTTCAACAATTGCTTTATTATCTTCACGGATTACACGTACAACTTTACCTTCTGAACCTTTGTGGTCACCAGCGATAACTTTTACTACGTCTCCAGATTTAATTTTAATTTTTGTCATCATCAATCCAATTAAAGCACCTCAGGTGCCAATGATACAATTTTCATGAATTGTTTTTCACGAAGTTCTCTTGCAACCGGACCAAAAACACGCGTTCCTCGCATCTCACCAGCAGCATTCAACAATACACAAGCGTTATCGTCAAATCTGATGTAAGAACCATCGGCTCTACGCACTTCCTTTTTAGTACGAACAACAACTGCAGTAGAAACCGCACCTTTTTTAACGTTTCCGTTAGGTGTTGCATCTTTAATAGAAACTACAATTTTATCTCCAACAGAGGCATAACGACGTTTCGTTCCTCCTAATACGCGGATAGTTAGCACTTCTTTAGCACCTGTGTTATCCGCAACTTTTAATCTACTTTCCTGTTGTACCATGATTACTTCGCTCTTTCAATGATTTCAACTAATCGCCAACATTTGGTTTTACTTAAAGGACGAGTCTCCATGATTCGTACCGTATCACCAATGTTACAGTCATTTTTCTCGTCGTGTGCAACATATTTTTTTGTCTTTAACACGAACTTACCGTATAAAGGGTGTTTTACTTTTTTTGTTTCAGCAACTACAATGGATTTTGCCATTTTGTTACTAGTAACAACACCAACTCTCTCTTTTCTTAAATTTCTTTTTTCCATCATTCAGCGGATATTACAATTATTGTAACTCTCTTTTGCTTAATTCAGTTGCCAAACGAGCCACTGCTCTTCGCATTGAGCGGATTTGCAGCGGATTTTGTATTGGAGAAATAGCGTGAGCTATTCTTAAATCAGCATAAGACTTTTTCAATTCACCAAGTTTTGTTTGCAACTCAGCTGTAGACAGATTGATAATTTCTGATTGTTTCATAATAATTACTTGATTATGCTTCGAAATCTCTTGCAACAACAAACTTAGTTTTCACAGGAAGCTTCTGGGCAGCTAAACGTAATGCTTCTTTGGCTACTGACAGAGGTACCCCTCCTACTTCAAACATGATTCTGCCTGGTTTAACAACGGCAGCCCAATATTCAACGGCACCTTTACCTTTACCCATACGTACTTCAAGTGGTTTTTTGGTAATAGGTTTATCCGGGAAGATCTTAATCCACAACTGTCCTTCACGCTTCATGTAACGGGTAGCAGCGATACGGGCAGCCTCGATTTGACGGGATGTTAAAAATGCTGAATCCATAGATTTGATACCAAACATTCCGTTAGAAAGTACATGTCCTCTTTGAGACACTCCTTTCATTTTACCTTTCTGTACCTTACGGTATTTTGTTCTTTTAGGCTGTAACATTTTTCTTTAGTTTAAAAAATTACTTTCTTTTACGAGGACCACCCGATTTTCCTGATTTACCATTTCTTGGCGCATCACCTTTTCCACCAGCAGCTTGTTTTTTGTCCATGCCTACTAATGGAGATAAATCGCGTTTTCCGTAAACTTCGCCTTTCATGATCCATACTTTGATTCCCATTCTACCGTAAGTAGTATGTGATTCTGCCAAAGCATAATCAATATCGGCTCTGAAAGTGGATAGAGGAATACGACCTTCTTTGAAATTCTCTGAACGTGCCATTTCAGCACCATTCAAACGACCCGAGATCATTACTTTAATCCCTTCAGCATTCATACGCATTGCAGCGGCAATAGCCATCTTGATCGCTCTACGGTATGAAATACGACTCTCGATTTGACGAGCAATACTAGAAGCAACTAAAAACGCATCTAATTCAGGTCTTTTAATTTCAAAAATGTTAATTTGAACCTCTTTGTCCGTAATTTTCTTAAGTTCTTCTTTCAACTTGTCTACCTCTTGACCGCCTTTACCAATAATGATACCTGGGCGAGCCGTAGTGATAGTAACGGTTACAAGCTTTAAAGTTCTCTCGATGATTACTTTTGATACACTAGCTTTTGATAAACGAGCATGGATATACTTTCTGATTTTATAATCTTCAGCGATTTTGTCGCCGTAATCATTTCCACCATACCAGTTTGAATCCCATCCTCTGATGATACCAAGGCGATTTCCAATTGGATTTGTCTTTTGTCCCATACTGTTTATTAATTACTTTGTGTGTTATCTACTTGTCCTAACACGATAGTTACGTGATTTGAACGTTTTCTGATTCTGTGTGCGCGACCTTGAGGAGCAGGACGTAATCTTTTTAACATTACACCCCCATCTACTTTGATCTCTTTTACAAATAAGCCTGCTTCAGCTACATTGCCTTCACTGTTTTTCTGCTCCCAATTGTTGATTGCAGACAATAACAATTTTTCCAATTTTCTTGAAGCTTCTTTTGAGCTAAATCTTAGGATACTAAGTGCTCTTTCAACTTTCTGACCTCTTACCAAGTCTGCTACTAAGCGCATTTTTCTAGGTGAAGTAGGGCAGTTATTTAACTTAGCAAAAGCTAAAGACTTATTCGCCTCTTTTCTTGCGTCTGCTGTATTTCTTTTACGAACTCCCATTTCTTCTTATTTTTTACCTTTATTTTTAGCTCCAGCATGACCTCTAAATGATCTTGTTGGTGAAAATTCTCCTAACTTATGACCCACCATGTTTTCCGTTACATAAACGGGTACAAACTGGCGACCATTGTGAACTGCGATTGTTTGTCCAACGAAGTCTGGGGTAATCATTGAGGCTCTAGACCAAGTCTTAACCACATTTTTATTCCCGTTCTCAGCGTTTTCTAAAACTTTTTTCTCTAATTTATAGTGAACGTAAGGTCCTTTCTTTAATGAACGTGCCATGTCTATCTAATTATTTCTTTCTGCGTTCAACAATATACTTATTACTTGGATTGGCCAAAGAACGTGTTCTGTATCCTTTAGCTGGTAGACCTTTTCTAGAACGAGGATGACCTCCTGAAGAACGTCCTTCACCACCTCCCATTGGGTGATCAACTGGGTTCATCGCTACTGGTCTTGTTCTCGGTCTTCTACCTAACCATCTGCTTCTACCTGCTTTACCAGATACGATCAATTGATGGTCTGAGTTTGAAACTGCACCGATCGTAGCCATACACGTCAACAAAATTAATCGTGTTTCACCTGATGGCATTTTGATAGTTGCATATTTACCGTCTCGCGCCATTAACTGAGCGAAAGTTCCTGCAGAACGTGCGATAATTGCACCTTGACCAGGACGTAATTCAATACAAGAAATTACAGTTCCTAGAGGAATTTTACTTAACGGTAATGTGTTTCCAATTTCAGGGGCAGCATTTTCTCCTGAAACAACTGCTTGACCTACTTGAAGACCATTTTGAGCAATGATGTAGGTTTTTTCTCCATCTGCATAAGCTAATAATGCGATAAAGGCTGTTCGGTTTGGATCATACTCAATCGACTTTACAGTAGCGGGTATACCAAACTTTGTTCTTTTGAAATCGATAATACGATATCTTTGCTTGTGACCACCGCCTGTATAACGCATGGTCATTTTTCCTTGACTATTTCTACCTCCTGAGCTTTTTTTCGGTGCGATCAATGAACGCTCCGGCTTATCAGTTGTGATGGCGTCAAAACCATTCACGACTCTAAAACGCTGGCCAGGGGTAATAGGTTTTAATTTTCTAACTGACATTGTTTAATTAGATATTAGAATAAAAATCAATTGTTTCACCTTCCTGTACTTGAACTATAGCTTTCTTGTAAGAAGCTGTCTTTCCTTGAATAAGTCCACTTTTCGTATACTTAGTAGAACGATCAGGACGCACATTCATCGTATTTATTTCAACAACGGTAACGCCATAAGCTGCCTCTACAGCCTTTTTAATTTCAACTTTGTTGGCTTTCTTATCGACAACGAAACCAAAACGATTAAAAAGTTCACCATCTTTGGTCACTTTTTCTGTAATAATAGGTTTAATTATGATACTCATGGCACTGTTATTTACTTAAATTTTCTACAATTCCCTCTACTGAACCTTCTGTCAAGACTAAATTATTAGCATTTAAAATACTGTAAGTACTTAATTCTGAAGATGTTACAACCTTAGAGGCTTTTAAATTGCGTGACGACAAATATACATTTTTATTTGAATCACCCAACACGAATAAGGATTTTTTACCTTCTATCCCTAAAGCACTCAATACACTAAGGAATTTTTTAGTACTAGGAGCATCAAAGTTAAAATCCTCTACAACGATCAAATTGGACTCTTTTGCTTTTAAAGATAAAGCCGATTTACGCGCTAATCTTTTTAACCCTTTATTCAATTTAAACGAATAACTTCTTGGTCTTGGTCCGAAGATAGTTCCTCCTCCTACAAAAACTGGAGATTTAGCACTACCTGCACGAGCCGTACCCGTTCCTTTTTGTTTTTTAATTTTGCGTGTACTTCCAGCAACCTCATTACGCTCTTTTGCTTTGTGAGTTCCCTGTCTTTGGTTAGCAAGGTATTGCTTAACATCAAGATATACCGCATGGTTGTTTGGCTCAACACCAAATACAGCATCAGAAAGTTGTACTTTTCTGCCTGTATCTTTTCCGTTAATATCTAAAACTTTTACTTCCATTACTTCTGAATGATTACATAAGAGTTTTTGTGTCCAGGAACCGCACCTTTAACCACCAATAGGTTTTTGTCAGCTACGACTTTCAAAACTCTAAGATTTTGTACTTTAACATTTTGACCACCCATTCTTCCAGCCATACGCATTCCTTTGAATACGCGTGATGGATAAGAAGATGCACCTACAGAACCTGGCGCTCTTAAACGGTTGTGTTGACCATGAGTAGATTGACCTACCCCACCAAATCCATGACGTTTAACAACCCCTTGGAATCCTTTTCCTTTTGATACTCCTTGTACATCAACAAACTCTCCTTCGCTGAACACATCTACAGTGATGTTATCCCCAAGTTTGTACTCTGATTCAAAACCTTGGAATTCAACGACTTTTTTCTTAGCAGAAGTACCCGCTTTTTTAAAGTGGCCTAATGCCGCTTTTGTTGCGTGTTTTTCTGTTTTGTCATCGAAACCAAGTTGCAACGCTTCATACCCGTCAACCTCTTTGGTTCTGACTTGGGTAACGACACATGGTCCAGCTTCAATAACGGTACAAGGAATGTTTTTCCCGTTCTCGTCGAAGATGCTAGTCATGCCGATTTTTCTTCCAATTAACCCAGACATAAAAATTATTAATTAATTAAACATTGTTTAGCAATGGCAAATAGCCATTTTTTTGAGCGTGCAAATATAGAGATTAGAATTCATCTATCAAAATAATCTAAGTAATTATTTTTCAAGAAGTAATCCACAATTTATAACCCCTACTATTATTTTGACACGCTATGACAAAAACCCAAGACCAAACCCTATTAAATCAGCACTTTACAAGAAAAGCACACACGGAAAAAGACAATAAAACGCACTATTTGCAAGCAAAATAGTTATCAACAAAATACGAAACGGATTATATTTTTATTTTATAGTCGCTAAAAAATGTTGGCGAACCATTGATCTGACCAAAAAAAATGACCGACTAAAAAGTCGGTCATTCTATACGTAAGAAGTGATTATCACACTTTGATTTCTACTTCAACACCACTAGGCAATTCTAACTTCATTAAAGCATCAATAGTCTTAGATGAAGAGCTATAAATGTCTAACAAACGTTTGTATGAACTAACCTCAAACTGTTCTCTCGACTTTTTATTAACGTGTGGAGAACGCAATACGGTGAAGATTTTCTTGTGTGTAGGAAGCGGAATTGGACCTGTAACTACAGCACCTGTGCTTTTCACTGTTTTTACAATCTTTTCAGCAGATTTGTCTACCAACATGTGATCGTAAGACTTCAATTTTATTCTGATTTTTTGACTCATTTTTTCTAAAATTAAGCGTTACCTTTTGCTTTTTTAATTACCTCTTCAGAGATGTTCGAAGGAGTTTGTTCGTAATGCGAAAACTCCATAGTCGAGGTTGCTCTACCCGAAGACAATGTTCTCAAAGTAGTTACGTAACCAAACATTTCTGATAGTGGCACGTGTGCTTTGATAACTTTAGATCCGGCACGGTCACCCATGTCGTTTACTTGACCTCTTCTACGGTTAAGATCCCCTACGATATCCCCCATATTTTCTTCTGGAGTAATCACCTCAATTTTCATGATCGGCTCAAGGATTACAGCACCGGCTGCTTTAGCAACTTCTTTGTACCCTAATTTTGCCGCCATTTCAAATGAAAGTGCATCCGAGTCTACTGGGTGATACGATCCATCCAACAAGGTAACTTTCAAGCTATCTACAGTATAACCCGCTAAAGGACCTTGCTTCATAGCTTCTTTGAAACCTTTCTCTACTGCAGGAATATACTCTTTTGGTACGTTACCTCCTTTAACTTCATTAACAAATTGAAGACCTACAAAACCATCTTCAGCTGGCTCCAAACGGAAAACGATATCCCCGAATTTACCACGACCTCCCGATTGTTTTTTGTACACTTCACGGTGTTGTGCCGTTTTGGTGAAAGCTTCTTTGTACTCTACTTGAGGCTCACCTTGGTTTACTTCTACCTTAAACTCACGTTTCATTCGGTCAACCAAGATATCCAAGTGCAACTCACCCATACCTGAGATGATTGTTTGCCCTGAAGCTTCATCTGTACGCACTGTAAATGTTGGATCTTCTTCGGCCAATTTAGCTAAAGCCATACCCATTTTATCAACATCGGCCTTTGTTTTTGGCTCGATAGCAATACCAATTACAGGATCTGGGAATTTCATCGATTCAAGAATAATAGGGTGTTTTTCATCACACATCGTGTCCCCTGTTTTAATATCCTTGAAACCAACTGCTGCTCCAATATCTCCAGCCTCAATATATTCGATTGGATTTTGCTTATTTGCGTGCATTTGATAGATACGAGAAATACGCTCTTTGTTACCTGAACGCGTGTTCAAAATATATGAACCAGCATCCAAACGACCTGAATATGCTCTAAAGAAAGCCAAACGTCCTACATAAGGATCGGTTGCAATTTTAAAAGCCAAAGCCGCAAAAGGCTCAGTTACATCTGGACGACGTAAAATCTTCGTTTGCTCTTCTTCTGGAAGATCTGCATCATCAGGGTGAATCCCTTGAATACCGTCTTTATCAACAGGTGAAGGCAAATATTTACATACAGCATCCAACATGAATTGTACCCCTTTGTTTTTAAACGAAGAACCACACATCATAGGAATAATCGCCATATCAATTGTAGCCGCGCGTAATGCATTATTGATTTCATCTTCAGTGATCGAATTCTCGTCCTCCATGTATTTGTCAAGCAGATTTTCATCATACTCGGCAACCGCCTCGATTAAAGTTGAACGGTATTGACGAACTTCATCAACCATGTCGGCTGGAATATCAATAATATCAAATGTTGCTCCTTGTGATTCTTCATGCCAAACAATCGCTTGGTTTTTCACCAAGTCAACCACACCTCTGAAATCAGCCTCTTCACCAATAGGTAAAGTGATCGCAACTGCGTTGGACTTCAACATATCGCGTACTTGTTGACAAACTGCCAAAAAGTTAGATCCTTGACGGTCCATTTTATTTACAAATCCCATACGTGGAACTCGGTATTGATCGGCTAATCTCCAGTTGGTTTCCGACTGAGGTTCAACTCCGTCTACCGCTGAAAAAAGAAACACCAAACCATCCAATACACGTAAAGAACGGTTTACTTCTACCGTAAAGTCAACGTGTCCGGGAGTGTCAATAATATTAAAGTGATATCCTTTCGTGTCAGCTAAACTCTTCCCTTGTTCCGTTGGAAAATTCCAAGTACAAGTTGTTGCAGCTGATGTAATAGTAATCCCTCGCTCTTGTTCTTGCGCCATCCAGTCCATAGTTGCTGCACCATCGTGTACCTCACCTATTTTGTGCGATTTTCCGGTGTAGAACAAAATACGTTCTGTTGTAGTGGTCTTTCCGGCATCAATATGCGCCGCGATTCCAATATTTCTGGTATATTTTAAATCTCTTGCCATTGCTTAAAAATTAAAATCTAAAGTGAGAGAATGCTTTATTTGCCTCTGCCATTTTGTGCGTATCCATTCTCTTTTTAACTGCAGCACCTTCTTCTTTAGCAGCAGCTAAAATTTCAGACGCTAGTTTACCCGCCATAGATTTCTCATTTCTTTTACGGGCATAAAGAATTAACCATTTCATCGCCATAGAAATTTTACGGTCTGGACGAATTTGCATCGGGATTTGGAAGGTAGCACCACCCACTCGACGTGAGCGTACTTCTACGTGAGGCATAACATTTGTTAATGCATCTTTCCAAATTTCTAAAGCAGATTTCTCTGCATCTTGTTTCTTAGTCTCTACGATGTCTAAAGCAGCGTAAAAAACGTTGAAAGCAATTGATTTTTTACCATCCCACATTAAGTTGTTCACAAAACGGGTTACCAATTGATCATTAAATTTTGGATCTGGTAAAAGAGGTCTTTTTTTGGCCTGTCTTTTTCTCATTTCTTCTGATTAAAAGTTCTTAATTACTTTTTGTCTTTTGGGCGTTTAGCTCCGTACTTAGATCTTCTTTGTAGACGACCGTTAACTCCAGCCGTGTCTAGTGCACCACGTACAATGTGGTATCTAACTCCCGGTAAATCTTTAACCCTTCCACCTCTCACTAATACTATCGAGTGCTCTTGTAGATTGTGTCCTTCACCTGGGATGTATGCATTCACCTCGTTACCATTGGTCAAACGTACACGCGCAACTTTACGCATTGCAGAGTTTGGTTTTTTTGGTGTTGTGGTGTAAACACGCGTACAAACCCCTCTTCGTTGAGGACAAGAATCCAAAGCAGCCGATTTACTCTTCTTAGTGATTTTGGCTCTTCCAGTTCTTACTAATTGTTGAATTGTTGGCATAATTTAAATAATAAATTTACTTATGTTTACTTTTACCCGCATTTTACGGGGTTGCAAATGTAGTAAATAATTTCAATAAAAAAAATGTTGGTAAATTATTTTTTACAATCCACAACCAACTGTTATTTAAACAACTATCTTCTTAGCAAAATTTCTTTTTTGCACTTTTGATTTCAAAAACAGGCCTACTAAAATTTATTTTTTTACGTTACTTTTACAAAATTGTTATGATGAAAAAATTAGTATTGGGTATCGTATGCTTTTTAACTGTGCATTGTTTTGGACAGCAATACTATTTCTCACCTAAAGGAGATTCAAATCTTGAAGACAAAATCATTCAGTCTTTTACTCCAATCGTAAAATATCCAAATGCACAAGCTTTGGAGATAGGACGCACTGCGTTTTTAAACACACTGCATCGTGCAGGATTCACGCAGGCCCATTACCGTCAACTGACACAGATAAACGACAGTACATTGGTTGCATCAATGCATCTTGGCACTGCACTATCACACCTATATATATATAGCGTTCATAATTCTGATGCAAAAACAGAAAATTTCCTACCTAAATCTGCATTAACAATTCCTTTTTCACAATCGGAAACTTTTTTAAATCAGCTGGTTCAAAAATTAGAAAAAAGAGGATATTCGTTTGCCAAAGTTCAACTTCAATCCTTAGAACGCAAAGGCGACACCTTGTATGCCGCTTTATATATAAATCCAGGTCAAGCGCGCAAAGTAAATGCAATAGTATACAACGGATATGACCAATTCCCAAAAAGTCATCAAAAAGAAATCAATCGATTGTTTAAAAACACCACCTTTAATCAAGAGAATATTGAAAAACTTCACAAAACACTGAATCAATTTCGCTTTATTCGTTCAACCAAGTATCCTGAAATTTTATTCACAAACGATTCAACTAAAATTTTCACTTATATCGAAAAAACAAAAGCCAACACTTTTGATGGGTACATTGGTTTTACCAACAACGAAACGGGTAAATTAATTTTCACGGGGTATATTGATGGAAGTTTACAAAATATCATGCACAAGGGCGAAAAAATAACCCTTTACTGGAAAAGTAATGGCCAAGCGCAACGCACTTTCAACCTATTATGGGAACAACCCTACATTTTCAAAACCCCCTTAGCATTAAAAGCGCAGCTCAACATTTTTAAGCAAGACAGCACCTTTCAAAATACCCAAACCAATTTTGATTTAGGGTATTGTATTCATTACAATTTACGCACGTACATAGGATATCAAGCAACTGCATCCAGCGATATTAAAAACAGCAATTCAACGCTTATTAGTGATTATAACAATGCATTTGCAACGGGTCAGCTGGATTGGTTTGTGGCCAACGATGAAGATGAGCCCCAATTATTTCCGGATAAAATTGGTATCCAACTTAAAACCGGCTATGGAACGCGGGTTACGCCTCAATTTTCCAATGTGCAATTTTATGGCCAACTCAACACCAAACAGCTTCTTATCCTCAATAAAAAAAATCATGTATTCTTAAAATCACAAACCTATTATTTGCAAAGTGATCGGTATTTAACCAATGAATTGTTTCGATTTGGCGGCATCAATTCCGTTCGTGGATTTAACGAAAACACCCTTCAGGCCTCCTTGATGTCGGCACTCTTATCGGAATACCGTTATATTGTTAGTCCGAGCCTCTACCTTCACAGTGTTTTAGATTACGGGTATTTTAAAGATCCTACGATTAACCAAAGTGGGAAATTATTGGGAATGGGATTTGGATTTGGCCTTCTCACCAAAAATGGATTACTGAATTTTGTATATGCCAACGGCAGTACTGACCAACAAACCATTCAATTGTCTAATTCCATTATTCAAATTAGTTTAAAAACTACTTTTTAAGTTTTTACCACACGTGAAATGTCCTTCTTATTTTCTACCTTTGTCCAATGGATAAAGAAAACCAAATCTTTGGCATTCGTGCTGTAATTGAAGCTATTCAAGCGAGCAAAGAAATCGACAAAATTTTCATCCATAAGGAAGCGCAAAGTGATTTGATGCGCGAGCTTATGAAGGTAGTAAAAACATACAATCTACCGTATACCTATGTGCCCGTTGAAAAGCTCAACCGCCTGACCCATCTAAACCACCAAGGCGTAGTCGCCACTATTGCACCAATAAAATTTCAAACGTTAGAAACTTTGGTCGAAGGTGTTTTAGCATCGGGTAAAAAACCGTTGTTTCTTATTTTAGACCAACTTAGTGATGCCCGTAATTTTGGTGCAATCATACGTACGGCTGAATGTACGGGAGTTGATGGAATTATTATTTCCAAAACCGGAGCTGCACCCGTTAATGGCGATACAGTTAAAACTTCAGCTGGAGCTGTTTTTAACGTACCCATTTGTAAAGTAGATCACATTAAAGATGCTGTTTTTTATTTACAAGGAAGTGGCATCAAAACCGTTGCGGCTACCGAAAAAACGGAAGACAGTTTGTATTCCATTGACTTTACAGAACCCATAGCGATTATCATGGGCAGCGAAGACCGCGGGATCAACCCGTCGGTGTTGAAAATTGTCGATGAAAAAGCCAAATTACCACTCTTGGGGAGTATTGGATCCCTAAATGTATCGGTAGCTTGTGGTGCGTTTTTGTATGAAGTTATCCGCCAACGTCAATAATAAATTATCGTATACTTTCATTAAAATACCGAAGGTTCAATCTTCGGTGTTTTTGTATATATAGTTTATTTGCGTAGGTCGAATCATTGATCCCAATTCCTCTTCATATTCCAACCAAATTTCTTCGGGTTTAGGAATGTTAACAAAATTCCCATTTTCATCAAAGCGACGCATAAAAGGATCGGATTCCGGGTCAAAATCAGGGTGTTCCCAATCATACCGAAATTCAGAGACATAGTCGGGAGTTTTAAAAAGAAACGCAAATAGCAACCCTGATAAAAACCCACCTAAGTGCCCTTCCCAAGAAATCTTTGGATCTACTTCTGGAAATACATACCAAATCATACCACCATAGAGCAGCACAACTGTTAGTGATAAAGCCATCAAGCGGTAATATTGGGTCATCATTCCTTTGAAAAAAATAAAAGAAACCAGCACATAAATCAAACCGCTAGCTCCGATATGATACGATTCGCGCCCAATTATCCACGTAATCAAACCCGAAAACACAATACCGTAACCCAATACTTTTAGTGAAATCGCACGGTAAAAATAAATCAAGGCTGTAGTTAAAATAAAAAGGGGCAATGTATTATTGAGGATATGGTTGACATCGTCATGCAAAAACGGGCTCCACAATACGCCTTGCAGACCACTCCATGTTCTGGGGTAAATTCCATGCGAAGTCCAATGAAGATTGAAATAATCTTCGGCTAAGAAAACGGTCCAAATCCCCAATACCAAAAAAAGCGGTACTATCCATACCGAAGGGGTAAATTTAAAATGATCGTAATCGTTCTTCAATTTTAAAAGACTTTTTTATTACTTGTCAAAAATACAGCCAAATTAAAACTAATGCTAATTTGTCATACTATTTGAAAATTTGAAGATGAGATATTTTGAAAATTATAACTATCACAACACATAATACTTAAATTTGTGCCTATGCTAATTTGAATACCACAACCCATTTTCAAATTGACACATTTTCAAATTACAATGGAAGCACCTTTAGCCGAACGCGTTCGTCCTCATAAATTAGAAGACTACATTAGTCAACTACACTTGGTTGGACCCAATGGGTCACTCACCCAGCAAATTGCTCGTGGGGTAATTCCATCAATGTTGTTTTGGGGCTCCCCAGGTACCGGAAAAACAACCTTGGCACAAATTATTGCGCGCCAAAGTGATCGTCCTTTTTATGAATTAAGTGCAATCAATTCGGGTGTAAAAGATGTTCGCGATGTAATTGATAAAGCGAAACAAAGCAGTGGTATTTTCACAACGAAAAACCCTATTCTTTTTATCGATGAAATTCATCGATTTAGCAAATCACAACAAGATTCACTCTTGGGTGCAGTAGAAAAAGGGTGGATTACTTTAATTGGTGCTACTACTGAAAACCCGAGTTTTGAGGTTATTCCTGCGTTATTGTCACGGTGTCAGGTTTATGTACTGAATCCATTTTCTAAAGAAGATTTGTTGGCACTATTAGACCGTGCAATGAAAATCGATAGTCAATTGACCAAACGATCAATCGAAATTCTAGAACATGAAGCCCTCTTGCGTTTATCGGGTGGCGATGGACGAAAATTACTCAATATCTTCGAACTGGTAGTTAATGCCACAGCAGGTGACCATGTGGCAATTACCAATGCCAAAGTATTGGATTTAGTTCAGCAAAATACTGTTCTTTATGACAAAACGGGAGAACAACACTATGATATTATTTCAGCATTTATCAAATCCATTCGAGGAAGTGATCCCAACGGAGCGGTATATTGGCTTGCCCGAATGCTCGAAGGTGGTGAAGATGTTAAATTTATCGCGCGACGCCTTTTAATATTAGCTAGTGAAGATATTGGAAATGCCAACCCAACAGCCTTAATTATGGCGAATAATACATTTCAAGCCGTTACAGCTATTGGCTATCCAGAAAGTAGAATTATTTTAAGTCAGTGCGCTATTTATTTGGCTACTTCGGCCAAAAGTAATGCGAGCTATTTGGCTATAAATGAAGCCCAAGCAATGGTAAAACAAACAGGAGATTTAGCAATCCCTTTACATTTGCGTAACGCCCCAACTAAACTCATGAAAGAATTGGGCTATGGCGAAGAATATGCCTATGCCCATGACTATACCAATAATTTTATATCGCAAGAATATTTGCCAGAAGCGATTCAAGAAACCAAATTTTATGAGCCCGGAACTAATGCGCGTGAAAACGAATTGCGTACATTTTTAAAAAATCGATGGAAAGACAAATATGGCTATTAGCTATAATCCTTTAATTTGTTGTTCTTTACTAATCAATTGATTGTCTTTATAATACTCCCAATGCCATTTTTGATTTTGGTACAACAACACCCCATTGGGTTTGCCATCTGTTATTACTAAAAAGCAGTCGCGTGAACTGGTTTTGTATAAAACTAAATCGGGTGTAGTCTTGTTTTTTGAATATAATCCAAAGGACACATCTGAAAGTGACCTTGCCTCCAAATAATCATTCGTTGCTGCCACTATTTGACGATCATTTACAATACCATCGGTACCCATCACCTCTTGCTTTTCAGTTTTGTCTATCGTTGATTCGGTTTTCGCCTGATCTAAAAAAGTGTGATTTTTTAAAGCTATAAATTGATCCATGGCCATTCGCAACGATTCAATATTGGCATATCGAAACTCTTTTTCTCGACTGTTTCCTTCGGGTGATGTTGCAATTACTTCACCATTTGCGTTGACTAATTTAATGGTGATTCGCGTCATAAACATATTGCTTTTGCGCTGTACTTGAATAGCATAATCGATGGGGGTTAACTTACGAAGTACCGTATTTTGATCCGATTGCGGTACAATTTCGGCTTCATAATTATACTTTTCTAAATACAAACGAAGCAATGTAGAAAAACCAAACTGATCGGGCTCACCCATAAATTCGTATTGAGCAGCTATATATATTTTTTGTGCTCTAACCTCTAATGGCATGTAAATAAGTCCAAACAAAATAATAGTGAGTAATTTTTTCATATTATAAAATTGCTTTTAATTCGGTTAAATGAAATACTTGTTGAATATGTGAAGGCACTTCTATTTTAAATTCGTTAAAAAAAATAGCCGCCATTCCTACATTTAATGCGCCTTGAATATCGGCTTCAAGGCAATCACCGATCATAATTGCGCTCTTAGCTTGGCATTGCGCCATTTCTAATGCTTTATGAAAAATGAGCGGATTTGGCTTTTTCACGCCAGCGGTCTCTGAATTGGTTACTGTAGTAAAATACTTCCCTATTCCAGAATTTTTTAATTTACCATCTTGAACCGACTGAAATCCATTGGTAATTATATGTAAACGGTAGTCCGATTGCAAATAGTCTAATACTTCAAGGGCTCCTTCATAGAGGTAATTATTCATGGGCAATTCATGAATATAAGCCTCAGAAAGTACATCGATTGTAGAATCACTTATGACATATCCCAATTGATCAAAGGTGTCTTTTAACCGACCATAGCGTAATTGAGCTTGCGATAGTTCTTCTTTTCGGTATTGCTCCCAATACCATTTATTTAATGGAACATAAATTTTTAGAAAGTCATCCACCGCTACATTGATGCTATGATGTTTCAGAACGGTTTGAAAAGCCAACGCAGAATTGCGTTCAAAATCCCAAAGGGTATGGTCTAAATCAAAAAAAATATCGGTTATTGTTTGCACGTTCATAGTATTCCTTCATCGGCAAAACTAAAATAGGCTGTTTCGGTTATGATGATATGATCCAAAACCAAAATATCTAAATGTTTCCCAGCCAATTGAATGCGTTGCGTAATTAATCGATCGGCTTCGCTTGCCAATAATTTCCCCGACGGATGATTGTGTGTCAAAATTAAGGAAGTTGCTTTGTATTCCAATGCGAATTTAAAAATTAAACGAATATCCACCACGGTTCCAGTTATTCCGCCTTTGGAAAGGAGTTCTTTATGCAAAACTCGGTTGGAATTGTTTAAAAAAAGTACCCAAAACTCTTCGTGGGGTAATTCGCCAAGTAGGGGCTGCATTAAATCAAAAACCGATCGACTTGAACTGATTTTAAACCGTTCCTTTACTTCTTCCAACGACGTCTTCGTCCGAGTTCAAAAGCAGCAGCAATCGTAATTGCTTTTACTTGACCAACTCCTTTAAACTTCATTAATTGGGGTACGGTGGATTTACCAAATTCATTGAGATTATTTTGGGAATGGGCTAAAATTCGCTGGGACAATTGAAGTGCACTTTCATTGCGTGTTCCCGAACCAAGTAAAATAGCAATTAATTCGGCATCCGAGAGTGCGGATTTGCCTTTGAGTAAGAATTTTTCACGAGGGCGATCATCTTCAGCCCATTGAGGAATAGGAGTATACATTACTAATTGGCTTTTAGAAGCACTAAGTTAATGTATTTTATAATATTATTTTTAAAAATTATTCTCGATTTATCAACCCCTTCACTTCATCAAAATGGAGCCCGCCATAATTACCCGAACTCATAAGCAGCAAGGCTGTATTTTCTAAATTATATGTAAATAAAAAAGATTTAAATTCGTCGGGATTAGTGAATATGATAAGATCTTCCCGTTTAAAGGATTGGGCAATTTGATCGTAGGTTACTTCTTCTAATCGTTTAATTTTAACCGCATCGGGCGAGTAAAATACCACAGCAACATCAGCTGCATCTAAAACGCCTTCATACTCCTTTAAAAATGCGGCATTCAAACTACTATAGGTATGTAATTCTAGGCAAGCGAGCAAGGTGCGATTGGGGTATTGATTTTTTACAGCTTTAGTTGTTGCCGCAACTTTACTCGGTGAGTGCGCAAAATCTTTATACGCAACCCGTGTAGGACTTTCAGCAATTTTCTCCAAACGCTTTGAAGCTCCCTTAAACGTTGCAATTGCTTCATAAAAATCGGCTTCATCCACTCCCATGCACTGGCATACCCATTTGGCACCCGCTAAATTATTTAAATTATGTGCTCCAAAAACTTCAATTGGCATTGCACCTTCTGGGGTTTCTAGTAAGGTTTTCCCATTTTCAACGGTATATGATGCGGTTTGGTACGGTATTTTTCGAATAGCATTATCTGTAGATTCGGCCACTTTTTTAACCACTTGGTCTTCTTCATTGTAAATCAAAATTCCACCCTGGGTTATTTGACTAACAAAAATCTCAAATTGGGCAACATAATTTTCAAAGGTGGGAAATACATTAATATGGTCCCATGCAATACCCGACAACAAGGCAATATTGGGTTGGTATAAATGAAACTTTGGACGACGATCAATTGGTGACGATAAA
>Ga0315905_10000273_pt1 | contig 56136 bp, 46 predicted proteins | sample LakEriMetagenome_5_FD_203522 | JGI IMG/M metagenome (GOLD analysis project Ga0315905, IMG submission 203522) | Freshwater fungal communities from buoy surface, Lake Erie, Ohio, United States - Buoy 4 MA121 | ecosystem: Environmental > Aquatic > Freshwater > Lake | place: USA: Lake Erie, Ohio...
TGTTGATGACAGAAGCACTTGATCGAGTACCTGTCGATTCAGCCGGACCCGGTGACATCATCGCAGTCTCAGGTTTTGAAACCATCACAATCGGTGAAACTCTGGCTGATCCAGAAAACCCAGTTGCACTACCACTCTTTGTAATTGATGAACCATCAATTTCCATGACTATCGGAATCAACAGTTCACCGCTTGCCGGTGAAACTGGCAGCAAGGTAACGGCGCGATTACTTAAGACTCGTCTTGAAGCCGAACTTGTAGGAAACGTCTCTATCCGCCTCCTTGAGACCGAGCGACCTGATACTTGGGAAGTTCAAGGTCGAGGTGAACTTCAGCTCGCAGTTCTCGTTGAACTTATGCGCCGGGAAAAATTTGAAATGACCGTTGGAAAACCACAAGTGGTTACCAAGGAAATTGGTGGCAAAATCCATGAACCAATGGAACGTCTAACAATTGACGTGCCAGAAGATTATGTTGGCGTTGTTACCCAGCTATTGGGTTTACGAAAAGGCCGCCTAGAACAGATGGTTAATCATGGAACTGGTTGGGTCCGCATGGAATACATCGTTCCAGCTCGTGGCTTAATTGGTTTCCGAACTGAATTTCTTACTGAAACTCGTGGCACAGGATTAATGCATCACATCTTTGAAAAGTATGAGCCATGGTTTGGCGAATTGCGTACCCGTCCATCGGGTTCACTGGTATCTGATCGACGTGGTGCGGTGACATCGTATGCCTGCTTTGGTTTGCAAGAGCGTGGCACGTTGTTTGTTAATCCAACGACAGAAGTTTATGAAGGCATGATTATCGGCGAGAATGCTCGCTCCGAAGACATGGACGTAAACGTGGTGCGGGAAAAGAAACTTACAAACGTTCGATCGGCAACTGGCGATGAACTAGAGCGCCTGATTCCTGCCAAGCAACTAAGCCTTGAGCAGGCCTTGGAATTTTGCCGGGAAGACGAATGCGTTGAGGTAACTCCTACTGCAGTTCGAATTCGCAAAGTTGCTTTAGCGAAAGTTGATCGCGATCGTAATCGTACGAAAGCGCGCAATAACTAGGTCTGGGTATGAAGTTGAACCCGTGGGCTAAATTCGGGACGCTTGCTGTAGTAGTGATGGCAAGTGTCGCTATTCTGAGTGGCTCCGCAATTGTCAGCAATTCCCCTGGTGGATTCAATGCTGGTTTGACCAGGACAGTCGGAGATGGTGACACCGCAGGTGGCTTGCTGCGACTTGGGTCATCGGTCCCATGCGATTCTCTCGATCCCGCGCAAACTTTTGATCCCTGGTGCGCCGTGGTGCACCGGACATATTCGCGAAACTTAATGTCATTTGCTGGCAAACCCGGAGACCAAGGCCTCATTGTGGTCCCTGATTTGGCATCAGATCTACCAGTGACAAATTCTGACAAGACTTCATGGACTTTCAAGCTCAGGACCGATGTATTTTGGAATGATGGCTCCGCGGTTACCTCCGCTGATGTCAAGTATTCAATCCAACGTCTTTTTGACGACAGCCTGCAAAGCCCAGTCGCACTTGAAACTTTATGTCTGCTCAGCACTTGTGATACTGGAGCCCCTGATTACAAAGGTCCGTATGTATCTCCAACTGAAGATTTGATTTCTATCATCACCCCAGATGAAACCACAGTTACATTCAACTTAAATAGAACTTTTTTTGAATTCTCACGTCTGCTTGCGGCTCCGCAATTTGCACCAATTCAAATGGCTCGTGACGTTTCGTTGCTTGCGTCGGGAGCTACTTATGAGTCGAACCCGTCATCAAACGGTCCATTCGTTTTGACAATTGACGAAGCTGAATTGCAGTATTCGTTTACAAAGAACGAATACTGGACCCAAACTTCTGATGGGATTCGAATTCCAAAAGTCGATGCCATGTCTTGGAAAGTTTTCCCTGATGCCGGCAGTACAGATCAAGCACTGCTATCTGGTGAAATCGATGTGAAGTTGAATTATGGACTTGCTCAAGTAGCACGTGATGCAACTTTGGCTGAGAAGTCGCAACGAACACTAATCGACAACCCTGAGATGAGTTTTGTTAACTTCCTGGTGGTGAGTCCAGCAGTGCCCCCACTTGATAGAACCCCTTGTCGAGATGCAATTTTTTATGCGTTAGACAAGTTGGACCTGCAAAATCTGCGTGGTGGCAGTGCGTCGGCAGCAATAGCTCACTCACTAAGTCCGCCAACAATTCTTGGATTCGATAGTTCCTATAATCCATACCCGAGCGGCAGCGATGAAAGTGGAAATATTCGCAAAGCTAGGCAAAGTTTGGCGCAATGCGGTTACCCAGATGGGTTTCAGCTCAATATGGCCTATGTTGACATTGGAATTGGAAAAGATATTTTCCTCTCAGCACAAAAAAGTTTGGCACGCATCGGGATTGTTGTAGACCCTATTGAATATGCGAATTTTGCTGAGTACTTCACAACCGGATTGGGTTCTCCGGAAAACATGAGCTCGCAAGAAATTGGATTAGCCACCACTGGCTGGGGTCCTGATTTTTCATCTGCCTATTCGTTCTGGGCCCCATTGGTTGATGGTAGAAAAATTAAGCCTTCATCAAATCAAAACTTTGCAGAACTCAATTTCGACGAGCTAAACCTCCTCTTGGATTCTCTGGAAACCTCTGAGTCACCTTCAGAATCAGCCAGCATTAGTCGTGCCATTGAGTTGCTAGTGATGAGTGAGGCGGTTTACTTGCCTTATGCCGTAGATCGCATAGTTTTGTATAGATCTAACGAGTTAACGGACATTTACGTACAAATTGCACTTGGTAACCAATATGACCTGGTGAATATCGGAAAACGGGAAAATATTCAATAGAAGTAACGGGTTTCCCCCCGTAACAATTGTCACAATCGCTGCAAATCGGTGTCGACGCCATCCGTTTTGCAATTAGAATTCGAGGGTTAATAACGGGTTAATTACCGGAGAGGCAATTCCAAAATGTCCTTACTCGAAGCATCTGAAGCCAACGCTGTAGTTGGTCGCACGCTTCGGCAGTTGACTTGGGCCAGACTCCGCAAAGATCGAGTCGCCGTTACCAGCATGTTCGTGCTGGCTTTCATAGTTTTTATCGCAATTTTTGGACCGCTGCTCTCAAAGTGGATCGGGGTCAATCCCTATGACTTTAATACTGATTTATTGAGTGATGCCGGCAGTATGCCGCTAGGTGCATTCGGGGGCGTCTCGTTAGATCATCCACTGGGTGTTGAGCCATTAACTGGTCGTGACATTCTGGCCCGACTGCTTTACGGATCGCGCATTTCACTATTTATTGCGCTATCAGCCACAGTTATCGCGGTGGTTGTTGGAACAACAGTTGGAATCGTTGCAGGTTACTCACGTGGAAAAACTGACACGATACTCAGCCGATTCATGGACATCACTCTTGCGTTTCCGTTACTGCTGGTAATTATTGCTATGTCACCAGTTTTGGAGCAGCGCCTGCAAGCTTGGGGAATGCCAGCTGGCAACCCATCCCGAATCACAACTTTGATTTTGGTGCTTAGCGTTTTTGGCTGGCCATACCTAGCTCGACTAATTCGCGGGCAAGTTCTTTCGTTGCGCGAACGAGAGTTTGTAGAAGCTGCGGTTTCCATCGGTTCAAGTAAGCGAAGAATTCTGTTTCGGGAATTACTCCCAAATCTGTGGGCACCTATTTTGGTTTATGCCACGATCGCAATGCCAGGATTGATTGGTGCTGAAGCTGCCCTTGCCTATCTTGGAATCTCAGTAATTCCACCGACACCAACCTGGGGTTCAATGCTCGAAGAATCTGTTGGCTACTTCACAGTTGATCCATTTTATTTTTTCGTACCGCTATCAATGCTTTTGGCTGCGGTACTTTCATTCAACCTCTTAGGTGATGCATTGCGAGATGCATTAGACCCAAAGGCAGATAGAAACTAAGTTTTTCAGTTTCTCGAGAACTGAAAAAATCATGACCTCATCCTGGGGAAGTGAAAAAGTGATTCACCCGAATCATGACCTAAAGATGTGGCGAAACCACATCTCAATGGAGGAAATATGAAGAATTTGACAAGCATCCGCGTCGGCGTTGGTGCAGCGTCGCTAGCTCTTTTGCTATCCGCATGCGGTGGCGGAAGTGGCTCAGCGAGTGAAGGAACGAAAGGCGGAACTCTCTACATCCTTACGGAAGCAGAGCAGATCCTGCACTTAGATCCACAACGTAACTACACAGGTGAAGATCTAGCATTTGCAAGTGCTTACCTAAACCGAACCCTTACTCAGTACACACTGGCCAAGGACAATAACGAAGCCAGTGCGCTAGTTGCAGATGCAGCTACTGATACTGGTACCACAGCAGATGGTGGCCTGACTTGGGAGTTCACTCTTAAAGATGGCATGAAGTGGGAAGATGGCGAAGATGTAACTTGTGAAGATTTCAAGTACGGCATCTCTCGCACTTTTGCTACTGACATCATCACCGACGGTCCTGCCTATGCAATGACAATGCTTAATGTCACTGACTACAAGGGACCTTACGTAGATGATGCTGCAGGTCAGGCTTCATATGACGCCGCTGTAGTTTGTGAAGGCAACAAGATTACTTTCAATCTTGCAAAGCCAGCATCTGACTTCAACTACGCAGTCACCTTAAGTGCATTCGCCGCAGTTCGTGAAGATGCTGACACCGGTGAAACTTATGATGACAACGTATTGTCAAACGGCCCATACAAGATTGAGTCCTACGTAAAGAAGGACAAACTGGTTTTGGTTCGTAACGAAAACTGGGATCCAGCTACAGATACTTTCCGTGGCGCATTCCCAGATCGCATTGAATATGTATTCGCCCAACCAGCTGCAGTTATCACCGAACGTTTGATGGCTGACGCTGGCGATGATCAAATGGCAATCTCACCAGAGAGCATTGATTCAGCAAAGCTTGCTGTTGTATTCTCTGACGCTAAGTTTGAGAAGCGCCGTTTCAACGAACTAGATCCATATGTTCGTTACTACGCAATCAACACCAAGAAAGTTCCAAACGTTAAGCATCGTCAAGCAATTCTTGCCGCTGTGAACCGTGACGAACTTCGCACGATTGCTGGTGGCGAGTATGCCGGTGACTATGCAGATGGCGTTGTTAAGCCAAACATTGGTGCTGACTATGCACCAACTGGCTTATGGGATGGTCTACTAGGCGAAGCAATTCCAGCCGAAGGTAATCCAGAACTAGCCAAGAAGTTAATTGAAGAATCGGGCGAGGCATTCCCTCAACCATTCGTATTTGACTATGGCCAGAGTGAAACCGCCGACAAGGCAGCAGCATCACTTGTTGCCTCCCTTGCAAGAGCTGGCATCGTTGTCACGCTAAACCCACTAGAACCAGGCGCTTACTATGGCGTAGTTCTTGATCCAGCAAGTCAGGGCTCTATGTCTGCTGCTGGTTGGGGTCCAGACTGGTCAAATGCATCAACCGTTATCCCAGAACTATTTGCGGCTAATGGTGGATTCAACCTTTCCCAGTGGGATGATGCAGCCTTCTTGGCTGAATCAGATGCTGCAAAGGTAATCACAGATCGCGCAGAACAAGCTAAGGCTTGGCAGGCACTAAGCAAGAAGTCAATGGAATTGGCACTTGCTTTACCTACCCGCTTTGGTAAGGAACAGCGCCTACATGGATCAAAGGTTAATGGTGCCTACATTTGGGGACCATACGGCTCTTGGCCATATGCATCACTATCAGTTAACTAGTTAACTAACGTTGGCGTCTGTGGGCGAACTTCGGTTCGTCCACAGACTGCCTTCGTGAACCGAAGACAGTAAACATAAGTTCGAAACTGAAAGGTAGATGATGTTTCCGTACATAGTGCGACGAGTGTTTGTCATGATTCTCATGTTGACAATCCTGAGCATCATCACTTTCCTATTGTTTAATGCAGTGCCCACTGACCCAGCTCTGTTGACTTGTGGGAAAGTTTGCACGCCTGAAATCGTCGCAGCAAACCGCATCAGACTTGGCCTGGATCAACCACTTTACGTTCAGTACATTGACTGGATAAAAGGAATATTTGTTGGGCGCACATTTGGCAGCGGATCTGCCACATTTGAATGTTCGACTCCATGCCTTGGTTACTCATTCCGAAATGGCGAAGAAGTAACGACAATGATTGTTGATGCACTTCCGGTAACGCTTTACTTGGCATTAGGAGCATTTTTACTCTGGATGCTTGTTGGCATCTCTGCTGGAATCGCAGCAGCAAAGAATCACGGCAAATGGCAAGACCGAACCGTCATGAGCATTTCTCTATTTGGTTATTCCCTTCCAGTATTTTTCATTGGGCTGTTACTTTTGATTTTTGTTATTGTGCGGTGGAATTTCCTGCCGTATCCAAATTACGAATCACCATTCGAGGATCCATTAGCTTTCTTCCAAACCATGCTTTTGCCATGGGTTACCCTTGCAATTCTTTATGCGGCTTATTACGCTCGGCTAACCCGTTCTCAGTTGCTAGAAATTATGGGTGAGGACTACATCCGAACTGCCAGAGCAAAGGGCTTGTCAGAACGTGTGGTTTTTCGAAAGCATGCGTTTCGCGCCGGCTTGACACCAATTGTTACCTCAGCCGGACTAGATCTAGCTGGATTACTTGGTGGCGCCGTAATCACTGAATACATATTTAGTTTGCCTGGCCTTGGGCGTTTGGCAATTGGTGCGGTTACTGAGTATGACCTACCAACAATTACTGCAACGGTCCTGGTTGCAGCGGTGTTTGTTATCGTTGCAAATCTGGTAGTCGACATACTTTATGCAGCAATTGATCCGCGGGTGCGCCTGACATGACAAATGACGCAAATGTGATTTTGGAAGTCAAGAATCTAAATGTTGAGTTCACGACTGAAGATGGAATTGTCCACGCCGTAAACAATGTTTCATACAAAGTAGAGCGCGGCAAAACCCTAGCCATAGTTGGTGAATCTGGATCTGGCAAAAGCGTATCGAGCCTTGCGGTTATGGGCTTACTAACTGGCACCAATTCAAAAATCTCAGGCGAAGTGTTTTTTAATGGCAAAGAATTAGTTGGCGCTGATCCCGAAGAAGTACGCAAACTTCGCGGTGATGAAATGGCGATGATTTTCCAGGATCCGCTAAGTGCTTTGCATCCTTACTACACAATTGGTAATCAACTGGCTGAAGCAGTGCTTGTGCATAACAAAGTAAAAGATTCTGAAGCCCGAATTCGAGCTGCTGAGATGTTAACAAAAGTTGGTATCCCATCGGTCGAACAACGAATGGATGACTACCCACATCAACTCTCTGGTGGTATGCGCCAGCGAGTAATGATCGCAATGGCCTTGATTAATGGCCCAGAACTTTTGATTGCCGACGAACCGACAACTGCTTTGGACGTCACGGTGCAAGCTCAAATTCTGGATCTATTACGAGAGCTTCAAAAAGAATTTGGTACTGCAATTGTTTTAATCACTCATGACTTAGGTGTAGTCGCAGATCTAGCTGACGAAGTTTTGGTTATGTATGGCGGCAGCGCAGTTGAGCGCGCTCCAGTGCGAGAGATCTTCTATTCACCACAAATGCCTTACACCTGGGGACTACTTGCCTCGATTCCACAGATCTCAGCAAAGAAAGCACAGCTTGACCCAATTCCTGGAGCGCCACCTTCGTTACTTAATCTGCCAAAAGGTTGTGTATTTGCGCCACGTTGCACATTTAAGGATCAAGTTGCTGATGGTGCCTGTGCCAGTCATTTCCCTGAACTTTTAGAAGTTTCCAAAGATCATGCGGCCCGGTGTCATTTATCCGAAACTCAACGAACCGAGATTCGATCAGAACGCAAGATCGGCAGGTTGTAAACATGCCGGACCCAATCTTTAAAGTTAAAGATCTTCAAAAGTATTTTCCAATTCAAGGTGGTGGGCTTTTCAACCGAGTAGTTGGAAATGTTCAAGCCGTTGACGGGATAAACCTAGAAGTTTTTCCGGGCGAAACTCTTGGCCTAGTCGGGGAAAGTGGCTGCGGTAAATCAACTGCCGGCCGTGCGATGCTCAGACTAATTGAACCGACTAGTGGGTCCATCGAGTTTGCCGGTCAAGACATCACAAATTTAAAGAAAAAGGATCTAGTTCCACTTCGTCGTGAAATGCAGATGATTTTCCAAGACCCGTTCTCGTCGTTAAACCCGCGGCACTCTATTGGTGACATCATCGCAGCGCCGTTTAGAGTTCAAGGAGTTAAACCAGAAGGGGGTATAACTAAAGCTGTTCAAGGACTTATGGATCGCGTTGGCTTGAATCCAGAACACTTCAACCGATATCCAAATGAATTTTCGGGTGGCCAGCGCCAGCGAATCGGAATTGCTCGAGCAATTGCGCTGAAACCAAAGCTAATAGTTTGTGATGAGCCGGTCTCGGCGTTAGACGTTTCAATTCAGGCCCAGGTTCTGAATCTGCTGGACGATATCCAACAAGAGTTTGGTCTTGCTTACATTTTCATCGCTCATGATTTATCAGTAGTTCGTCATATTTCTGATCGAGTTGCTGTTATGTATCTTGGAAAAATCATGGAACAAGCGCCACAGGATGTTTTGTATCAGTCGCCATTGCACCCGTACACACATGCTTTACTTTCAGCAGTTCCGATTGCAGACCCAGACTTAGAGCGATCTCGCGAGCGCATCATTTTGTCGGGGGATCTGCCGAGCCCAAGTGACCCACCAAGTGGCTGTGTATTTAGAACTCGTTGCTTCAAGGCTCAGGCGCGCTGTGAGTCTGAAGTTCCAGAATTGCGTGAGTTAGCATCGGGCCACAAAGTCGCTTGCCATTTCCCAATGGATATAACAATTGGGGCTTCGGCTTCTGGAAATGACTTTATTAAGTAAATCGCAATGCGATTTCTATTCAACACCAAGTTGTTCTTTTAAGTACTCAACCGTAAGTAACATCAAATTTTCCGAAATAATTTCTTGTGGGGTCATGTGAGTGACTCCAGAAAGTGGCAGCACAGTGTGCGGCTTTTTGTTTGCCAAGAGCGCGCCACTGAGCGAAAGCGAGTGAGCTGCAACCACATTGTCATCAGCCAGACCATGAACCAGCATTAGTGGTCGCTCGAGTTGATTTGCCATTGGCATTAATGAGTGATCTTCATAAATCTCTGGAAACTTCTCGGGGTGGCCGAGGTATCTCTCGGTGTAAGCCGTGTCATACCAAAGCCATTCAGTTACTGGGGCGCCTGCGACAGCTGCATGGAATACATCTGGTCGCTTCATAACAGCCAGTGCGGATAAGTAGCCACCAAAGGACCAGCCCGTAATGCCAACTCGACTGGAATCAACATCGTCTGGGAAATGCTTAGCCACGTCAGCAATTGCATTAACTTGATCTTCAATCACCGGAACTACGAAGTCTTGATAGATTGCGTGATCCCAAGCTGGACCGCGGCCACCGGTTCCGCGATTGTCGGCAATTACAACTACAAAGCCTTGATCGGCAAACCATTGATCGATCGCATAACTAAGCGCCCCATTTTGAACCTGTGGCCCATGTGGTCCGCCATAAGGACGCATCATCATCGGGAGTCTCTTACTTCCATAAACGTGTCCCTGAGGAAATATCACTGCGGTATTAACTTTGTGCGGTCCAGTTTGCAGAACGTGAACCTCGGACGTGAAGTTTGGCGACTCGGCAAGTGAATCAAAATAGTGTTCGGTCTTAACACCACGACGAAGTTGGTAACTGCGGGTGTGGGTGTCGAGCCGCGATTCAACGACTACCTGAAGTTCTGCAGTGGTTGTGGTGGCACTTGCAAGACCGCCTTGAGAAATCTCGGTGATTGATCCATCAAAACCGATTCGGAGTAAGTCCCGCGACAAGGCATCCTGAGTAGCGATTACATCTATGTAGTCATCTTTGATATCAATAATCGACATCACCTGTAGCCCAGACGGAGTGATGGCTTTTCCAGCGATTTGGAGTTCTCGAGTATCAGATTGGCGGTTGTCGATAACTGAAACAATCTGCTCCTGATGCCAACGGGGTTGACCAGGAATAACTTCTACAAATTCATGATCAGTAACCTCGTGCACATTTACAAGACCTGAGTCAGTTGCCGAATAAGTTACAAATTGTTGCTGGGCTCGGTCGGCAACGGTTATGAGCGCGTTGCAATCCTTTTGCCAGGAAACAGAAATCAAGTATTCGAATGAGTCGTTATCCCAGCGAATCGATTCGCGGCTACCAGTGAGGTAAATTTTCTCAAGTCCAACAGTTGCATTATTGGTACCAGCTGCTGGGTACTTTATTTCTTGTGGAGTTTTTGCTGGAGTTGCCGGATCGGAAATCCACCAAGTTTGAACTTCATCATCGTTAACTGATTCAACAATCAAACTGTCACTATCTGGTGACCACCAATAGCCATGCATGCGGCCAAATTCTTCCGAGGCAATAAAGTCTGCCAAACCCCAAGAAATATTTTCAGATTCTTCATTCGTCAGATTGCGTACCTCGCTGCCAGTGAAATCAGCAAGGAATAAATCTTTTCCGTCAGACCATGCAACGAAGTTCCCGTCAGGGGAGAGCCTTGGATCAATTACTGGACCGGCAACATTTAGATTTTTCAAACTTGAGTCTGAAGTTTGACCGACAAATAGTTGCCCCGAAAGTGCAAATGCAACTTTTGTTCCTGCACTGTCTATTGAGTAACTAGTGATTCCAGATGTAGTTTCCCGCATTCTCTCCCGTCGAGCCCGTTCCGCGGCTGGGACTTCGGAGTCATCTGCTAGTAATGCTCGGGGATCTGCAAACTTAGTTTCGATTCGGCTAGCTACGTCATAAATCCATAGAGAGTTAACAGAGTCTCGACCGCTGTCACTCCGCAAAAAAAGGACTTGCTCACCGGATTCGGAAACCTGAAAACTGCGAGGGGCACCCAATTGAAAATTGCGAGTAGCCGCACTTTGGCGCGGGAAAGATTCGGTCACCCCTTGATACTGCCATGTTTAACTCTCGAGTGTCTCGTACAGTTGGTACATGACATCTAGCCATTTGGATCTGCCAAATCAACGCTTGTTATTGGTCCATGCCCATCCTGATGATGAAACTATTGGCAGTGGCGCAACCATGGCTAAGTATGTGGCCGCCGGGGTTCAGGTAACTCTCGTCACTTGCACTTTGGGTGAAGAAGGCGAAATTTTAGTTTCAGAGCTATCTCACTTAGCTGCTGACCAATCTGACGAACTGGGCAAACATCGAATTACGGAATTGGCATCAGCTATGGCTGAACTTGGAGTAACTGACTGGCGGCTATTAGGTGGTCCACACGCGTTTCGAGATAGCGGAATGATGGGTACGCCACCGAATGATCGCGCTGACTGCTTTTGGCGTACCGATCTTTTGGAAGCGGCAAAGCACTTAGTGAAAATTATTCGCCAGACATGTCCACAAGTCTTAGTGACCTACGACGATTTTGGTGGCTATGGACACCCCGATCATATCCAGGCACATCGAGTTGCCACTTATGCTCGAGATTTAGCAGCGGTTTCAAGTTTTGCTCCGGAGCTTGGCGCACCTTGGCTAATCGAAAAAGTTTATTGGACTGCGTTTCCAGTTAGCGTTATGCGAGCTGGCATCGAAATGCTCAAGGCTGCTGGCGAAGACACTGGGTTTGCAGCGCAAGACCCAGACGAGATTCCATTTGCATGTCCTGATGAACTTGTGACAACTGCAATCGACGGTGGGGAATTTGCAGATCAAAAGCTGCGCGCACTGCGGGCTCACGCAACGCAAATCAGCACCGAAGAGGGATTCTTTGCGTTATCGAACAATCTGGGCTCACAAGTAATGGGAACTGAGTACTACCGCTTGGTAGCTGGCGCACTTGCTGGACCGTTTGATGAATTAGGCCGAGAAACCGATTTGTTTAATGGCATAGCAAGCCGTCACTAGTTAGTGTCAACTAAGTTAGTTAAATGACAAAGCTTCAGATAGTGCTGCTAAGTGCAGTGTCCAGCATATTTGTAAGTTTGATCGCAGGCTTTGCTCACGCCGATCGAATTTTGATCCAGGGGATCCGAATCCCATATGGATTATTTCTGGCATTGATTATTTGCGTTCTAACAATCCTGTGGCTAAATCGACAATTTCAAACTCGCTTGGCAGGGACGGCATTTCTAGTTACCTGGGTTTTAGTGACACTTCGGATGGCCATTGAATCAACCAATGGAGACCTGATTTTTACCGTAACTTGGTATTCCACTTCTTACATAATTGCTGGCGCCATCTTGCTCTCCATGACCACAGTCCTACCCGTAATGCGCCTACCCCAGAAAGTTCAGCAGATACCTCCTGAATCCCAAGCCTGATGCGACAAAAAATCCGATAGACAGGTAGATTTGGACTGCTGAGAAAGTTACGTTTCTCGCAGAATTTGTATGGAGGTCGAAGTGACTTATGTGATTGCACTGCCTTGTGTAGACGTTAAAGACAAGGCATGTATTGAAGAATGCCCAGTAGATTGCATTTACGAAGGCGATCGCATGATGTACATCCAAGCCGACGAATGTGTTGACTGTGGAGCTTGTGAACCAGTTTGCCCAACTGAGGCCATCTATTACGAAGACGATGTCCCAGAAAAATGGGATAGCTTCAAAGGTGTAAACACTGCTTTCTTCGAGACCATTGGTTCTCCTGGCGGCGCATCAAAGACTGGTAAGACCAGCAATGATCCAGAAGAAATCAAGTCACTTCCAACACAGGTGAGTTAACTGATTTCACCACTTGCAAATGGATTGCCAGATTTCCCCTGGGATCGAATTGCTGCAGCAGGTGACTTTGCGCGAAAGCACCCCGATGGAATTGTTGACTTATCCATCGGCACGCCGGTTGATGACACTCCCGAAGTAATTACAAACGCATTAAGCGCAGCAGCGAATGCTCCGGGCTACCCAACTGCAGCTGGCCTTTTAGAACTCAGGCAAGGCTGGGTTTCTTGGGCAAAGCGAATATTTTCTGCAGATTTAAACACTGAACAAGTGGTGCCATCAATTGGTTCAAAAGAAATCGTTGCTTGGTTGCCAATTGTGTTTGGCCTGAATCAAAACAGCACGGTCGCGATTCCAGAACTTGCCTATCCAACTTATGCAGTCGGCGCAATGCTGGCGCATGCAAAGTTTGTGACATACCAACGAGCCTCTGATATCCCCGATAACGCTGACATGATTTGGGTGAATTCACCGAGCAATCCAACTGGCGAAGTTTTAACCGCGGATCAGCTAAAAGAAATTGTTGCTCGAGGTCGAGAGTTATCTGCCCCCGTAGTAAGCGACGAATGTTATATCGAACTTGGTTGGGAAGCGCAGCCAATTTCGATTTTAGATCCGCGCGTTTGCGGTACAGATTTCACTGGAATCTTGGCGGTGCACTCGTTGTCGAAGCGCTCGAATCTTGCAGGCTATCGATCTGGCGCAGTTCTTGGTGACACCAAATTAATTGCTGATATAGTTTCGCTCCGCAAGCACGCAGGCATGTTGGTATCAACTCCAGTCCAACTTGCAACTGTTGCGGCGCTAGCTGATGACGCGCATGTAGCGATTCAAAAAGCGCGCTATGCCAAGCGACGTGATGTACTTCACACCGCTTTGGTTTCTGCTGGATTCAAAATTGAGCATTCTCAGGCTGGCCTCTATTTGTGGGCCACAAATGGAACAGACTGCCTAGAAACCGTTAACTGGCTTGCGGAGAAGGGCATTTTGGCTGCGCCAGGAGATTTCTATGGCCCAGCCGGACAGAACTATGTGCGACTGGCTCTGACTGCTACCGATGAGCGAATTGCTAGTGCCGCCGCACGGTTAACGGGCCATTAACACCCGCCTTATCTGGGCAAACAGTAAAAAACCCGATTAGTCCTAGCCACGCTGGAAATAGTAAGTTTGTCCTATGTCCCAAGCAAAACTTGTCCACCCAAATGGCGAACTACTTCTTGGCGAGGTCCCAGCTACAGTTGGCGCTTCAGGTTATGACGTGTCTTCGTTACTTAAAGAGACTGGCCACATAACTCTTGATCATGGCTTTATGAATACTGCATCGTGTGCATCTGCAATTACCTACATCGATGGTGACAATGGAATCTTGCGTTACCGCGGCTACCCAATTGAACAGCTTGCCGAAAAAAGTACGTTTCTAGAAACTTCGTTTCTTTTGATTTATGGCCACCTGCCAAGTCCGATTGAGTTAAGTAAATTTACCCAAGACATAACCATGCACACCATGGTGCACGAAGACCTTCGCCGGTTCTTTGATGGCTTCCCACGCGATGCTCACCCGATGCCAGTTTTAAGCAGTGCTGTTAGCGCGCTGTCAACGTTTTACCAAGACTCACTTGATCCATTTGATGAGCGCCAGGTTGAGATTTCCACAATTCGTTTGATGGCAAAAATTCCTACTCTTGCTGCGTATGCGTACAAGAAAACTATTGGTCAACCTTCGCGTTACCCAGACAATTCGCTTGATTACGTTTCAAACTTCATGAACATGACTTTTGGTGTTCCTGCTGAACCATACGAAGTTAATCCTGCGATCGTCAAAGCATTGGACATGCTATTTATCTTGCACGCAGATCACGAGCAGAATTGCTCAACTTCAACTGTGCGCATGGTGGGTTCATCGCATGCAAACTTGTTCGCATCAGTTTCGGCTGGCATTAATGCTCTGTTTGGTCCGTTACATGGTGGCGCTAACCAAGCCGTACTAGAAATGCTTGAAGGAATTCAAAGCTCTGGTGACACCGTCCAGCAGTTCATTCAGCGCGTAAAGAACCGCGAAGAGGGCGTAAAGCTCATGGGCTTTGGCCACCGGGTTTACAAGAGTTATGACCCGCGCGCAGCAATTGTGCGTAAACATGCACATGACATCTTGACGATGCTTGGCGTGCAGGATCCTTTGTTTGACATTGCCCGTGAGCTCGAAGAAGCTGCGCTAAGTGATGAATTCTTCATTGAGCGCAAGCTTTACCCAAATGTTGATTTTTACACTGGTTTGATTTATCGGGCAATTGGTTTCCCAACACGAATGTTTACTGTGTTGTTTGCTATTGGTCGAGTACCTGGGTGGATCGCACAGTGGCAGGAAATGATTACAGATCCAGATACCAAGATTGGTCGCCCACGTCAGGTTTACATTGGTGAAGCTGAGCGTAACTACACCGATCTAGCTAAGCGCTAATTAGTTTTTGTGTAGGGCTTCGTTTAGCCCGCCCCAAGTACCTTCGCGAGTTACGGCTTCGAGTGCGCCGGAAACTGAGTTACGTCGGAATAACAAGCCATTTGCTCCAGAGAGTTCTTTGGCCTTAACCACAGTGTTATCTGGCAGCGTGATTTTTGATCCGCCGGTTATGTAGCAGCCTGCTTCGACTACACAGCTATCGCCAAGTGAAATACCCACTCCGGCATTTGCGCCTACTAAACAATTCTCACCAATTGTGATTACTTCTTTGCCGCCACCTGAGAGAGTTCCCATAATGCTGGCGCCACCGCCAATGTCAGAGCCGTTGCCAACAACAACGCCAGCCGAGATGCGGCCTTCAACCATGCTGGCACCTAAAGTTCCAGCATTGAAGTTAACAAATCCTTCATGCATAACGGTTGTGCCAACTGCTAGGTGGGCGCCAAGGCGCACTCGATCCGCGTCTGCAATTCGCACCCCAGTTGGAACTACGTAGTCCAGCATGCGCGGAAACTTATCAAGTCCAAAGACATTTAAGTTGATACCTTTGGCCCGAGCCTTTATTGCTACTTCAGTCATGTTTTCAACTGCAACTGGACCAAGTGAAGTCCATGCAACATTCGTCAGCAGACCAAATAGTCCATCTAGGTTTATCGTGCGAGGAGCCATCAAGCGGTGGGAAAGTAAATGTAAGCGTAAGTAAGCATCTGCAGCATCCGTTGGCGCGGCAGCTAAATCTGAGGTTGTCGTAATGACTTCAACCCGAACGCCACGAAGTGCGTCAGTATCGATACCGCGCTCAAGGCCAGTTACGTGCGCAGCTTTGTCACCAAGGGCAGGTTGCGGGTACCAAACATCAAGCAGCACGTCAGCCGAATACGTGGCTAATCCGGTAGCAGTTGCAATTTGACTCTGACTCATGTCATTCCTTGGTTTCAGGGGTCTTAAGTAGTGAAAAAAGCTTTACAGGACTACCGTAGTCGTGTGGACATAGTTGCGTTAAACCCGCACGCCGACATAGTTGCGTTGACTACAGATCTGGTCAATATTCCAAGTGTTTCAGGCAATGAAGCTGCGTTAGCCGACGCAATTCATCAGGAATTGGTCAAATGTAGCTGGCTGGAAGTTCATCGTTTCAAGAACTCCGTGGTTGCAAAAACCAACCTTGGTAAGGACTCACGAGTTATTGTGGCTGGCCATATTGATACCGTGCCAGTTGCTGATAATGAAACGGCAGTTTTTGTAGCAAGCGGCAAAGATTTGCCAAGTGATGGAACCCGCGTTCCGGAAGATGTGGTTTTCGGAATTGGCTCCTGTGACATGAAGGGCGGAGTTGCAGTCGCACTCCGAGCAGCAGTTTCAATCGAGAATCCACAGTTTGATGTCACTTATATTTTTTACGAATGTGAAGAAGTCGACAGTGAGCGAAATGGCCTTACTTTGATTGCGGCCGAGCATCCAGAATGGCTGGCTGCAGACATCGCAGTATTACTAGAGCCATCAAATGCCAACATCGAAGCTGGATGCCAAGGCACGCTTCGAGCAAAAGTATCAACAGTTGGGACCAGAGCCCACAGTGCACGTTCTTGGCTAGGGGATAACGCGATCCATAATCTGGGTGACATTTTGGCCAGACTCAATGCGTATGAGCCAGCCAGAGTCATGATTGATGGACTGGAATATCGCGAAGGATTGAACGCAGTTCAAGTTACCGGTGGGATAGCAGGAAATATCATTCCTGATTCCGCAACTGTTGAAGTTAATTACCGTTACGCACCAAGTACTAGCGGACCACAAGCCGAAGCTCACATCCGAGAAGTTTTTGATGGTTTCCTAGTTGAGTTCGTCGATAATGCTCCTGGCGCAATGCCAGGTCTTGATCGTCCTGCACTAGCCGATTTAGTTTCTCGAGTTGGCGGGAAAGTAGCGCCAAAGTTTGGCTGGACTGATGTTGCAAGATTTTCTGCAATGGGAGTTCCCGCAGTAAACCTTGGCCCGGGTGATCCTGGGTTGGCACATTCTCGCAATGAACATGTTTCGGTTGCTCAGCTCAAGCGCTGCGAAGAAACGGTATTTGATTGGTTAAAGGGTTAATGGAACATATTGAATTAGAAGTAGCAATCCAGGCTCCGGCACAAAAAGTTTGGGATGCAATTACAAATTGGCAAGCTCAAAGTCAATGGATGCTGGGAACTAAAGTTTGGCCAGTAGATGGCGATGGAACCGGCGTGGGCGGCAAGATCGAAGCCTTCACCGGAATCTGGCGCATTGGATTTTTGGACACTATGGAGATTACAGCCTGGGATGCACCGAACCGATGCGACGTCAATCACACTGGCAAAGTCGTTAAAGGCACTGGCACATTTGAAGTAGTAGCAACGAGCGAAATGACATCAAAGTTCATCTGGAGTGAAGACTTAGACCTACCATTTGGCCTATTGGGGAAAGTGGGATTCACTTTTGTTAAGCCCGGTTTTGTTTATGGCGTGCGCAAGTCATTGGAAAAGTTTGCTGACCTTGTTGAGCAAGGCAAGCTTTCTTAGCGTTTTGAATTTCACTGTAGTTTGTGATCTAAAAAGTCCATTATTTGCAAGGGTTTTAATGAAATGTCCGGATTTCGTTACGGCCTGTTTTTAAGGGATAATAGAGGTATTAAAGCGTAATTCACGGAACTTATCGGAAGGTGACCAAAATGGCAGCTATGAAGCCACGCACTGGCGACGGCCCAATGGAATGCCCTAAAGAAGGTCGCGGATATGTCCTTCGAGTTCCACTCGAAGGTGGCGGACGCTTAGTTGTTGAACTTAATGCCCAGGAAGTTAAAGACCTCGGAGCTGTCTTAAAAGACACAGTAAGTGCAATGCCGAAAAAGTAATTACTTTTTTGGCATCAATAAATACTGTCTAATTACTCAGGCAGACCAAATCCGCCACCACCACTTGTTTCCACTCTGATAACACTTCCAGGCTCAAGGTCCATTGAGACTTTACTTGGAATTGGAACAATGTCCCCATTCTTATCAAGTAGCGTCAACTTGGCAGGTTTGCCATCCTCACCACCGTTGCGTCCAAGGGCTACAAACTCTGGATTAGTTTGCTCGGCATAAAACGTTGCATGTTGTGAGTGCTCCAGAATTTGATATTCGCGACGTATGCCCATTCCTCCTTGATGTTGCCCGACTCCACCGGAGCCGTCAATGAGTTCAGTTTTAAGAACTCGGACTTGATAATTCGTTTCAAGAACTTCAACAGGCATCAGGCCCACGTTCGACATGTAGGTGTCAACACCGTCGAGGCCATCGTATTCAGATGATGCACCTGTTCCACCACCGACAACATCCGCAAGAACAGTTGGCTGCCCAGTGCTAGGAGATGTTGTACCAATGTTGCATCCAAAGAATGTGACACTGCTTCCGGCGACCTGAAGGTCTGGCCATAAATCAACTAGAGCCCGAATTGCTGTGTCAGCAAAACGTTGACAAGTGTTATGACGGACTGAAACGGCTGCAGGAGGAAAAGGATTAAGGACATTTCCCTGTGGGCAAATGACATTTAGGGCTCGTAGTAAGCCATCGTTGGTTCCAAGCTCTGGAGCCAAAACGGTGCGAACTGCATAGACAATTCCAGCGCGGGTGCTAGACCAAGGTACATTCATCGCACCTGCAACTTGCGGGTCACTTCCAGAAAGATCGACTGTGAGGGAGTCACCCAGCTTTGTGACTTGCACCCGCACCTTAGTTGGCGGGCCATTGCGTCCATCATCATCGAGATACCCGATCGCATCACCAACGCCATCGCTCAATTCACGCAATCGGTATCTAATTGCAGCCTCAACCGAGTCAAGGCTATTGACGAAGACTTGTTGCAATACCGCGTTGCCATAAGTTTCGATCAATTCCAGCACTCGATTCCTACCCAGATTGCATGCTGCCCGTTGGGCTCGCAAGTCGCTGATAGTACTAAGTGGATCTCGAATGTTAGCGGTAATGGTTTTGACTAAATCAATGTTTTCTTCACCCTTTATGTACAACCTCGTTGGGGGAATCACAAGCCCCTCGGCAAAGAGTTCTTTTAAGTCCGGCCCCTCACTTCCAGGGTTAACGCCACCCACATCGATGTGGTGCGCGGCAGTTCCAGCCCAGGCAACAATCTCTCCTTCAAAGAAAACTGGTGCAACAACATTTATGTCTGGCAAATGCATCGCACCTTGGTATGGGTGGTTGCAAATAAAAATGTCATTGTCGTTGATGTCGGCATGCCACTCTTTAATCACTGACTTCACAACCAGTGACATGGCACCAAGCTGAGCTGGTATGTAGTCGGCTTGGGCAACTAGATCGCCATCAAAGGTAAATATGGCGCATGAAAAATCTTCCATGTCTCGAATGATTGGGCTATAGCTGGAAAACTTTAGTGCTCCACCCATCTCTTGCGCTGCTGATGTGAGAGCAGCTTCAACAATTTCCTGGGTGATGAGATCTACGCTTGTGGCACTCATGAGTTAACCTCTTCAATCAGTAGATCGCCAAGTAAAGTAACCGTTACGCGTTGACCTGGTAGAACTGCAGTCGTGGAGTCCATCTGCTGCACGATGCAAGGGCCATCAAATATATTTCCTGCGAGTAATTGTTCTCGTTGGTAGTGCGCAGTATCGATACCTTCTGGAAAATCAGGGAAGATTACCCGCTCGTATCCGATTAGCGCTTGAGAATCGGGAGTTTGGTTACCAATTTCTAATGGAACTGGAGCGATTTCCGGGAACGCACCCTTAGCACTCGTACGCAATGTGACAACCTCGATTGGTTGGTCAACACTGAAATGGCCATACAGATCAAAGTGCGCTTTATGGAACAACTCGGGCAAATTTGCGATCCCTGCGACTGTAGGTGTTAGTGGGATTGTTAATTCGTAACCTTGACCAAGGTAGCGAGCATCTATTGCAGTTTCGAATGAAATTTGATTTTGTTCAACACCATCATTTGATAGTTTTTCGGCAAGCTCGGAGTGTTTAGCCGCAAACCATGATGCATATGATTCGATGTCATTCTCTACATAAGGAGTTAGTAGTGTCTGGGCGGCATCAAGTCGCACGCCAGCAGTCAGCAGGCCGTTAGCGGAAAACAGCCCTGGCAAATTTGGTACGAGGGCTCGGCCCAAATTGAGATGCCGCAGCAGTAAGCCGACATGTAGTGGGCCAGCGCCACCAAATGGGACGAGTGTAAATTCGCGTGGGTCAAGGCCACGTTCGACACTCACTCTGCGAAGTGCTCGCACCATTTGTGCAACTGACAGTGACACGATTGCAAGCGCCGTTTCGGTGACATCCCGTCCAAGTTTCCCGGCAAGTTCGGTGATTACTCGCACGGCTGCATTTTTGTCCAGCGTGAGATCACTAGCGAGGTTACTGTTTCCAAGGGTGCCCAACACAACATGGGCATCAGTCAGGGTTGCCTGGTTTCCACCCCGAAGGTATGCGGCTGGACCAGGCACGGCTTTAGCTGAAATCGGTCCAACTTTGAGCCTTCCCGTTATGTCAGCGTAGGCAATGCTGCCACCTCCAGAACCAATTGTGTGAATGTCCACACTTGGGGCAAGTAGTGTGTGGTCGTTTACAGTCTGGGAACTTTGCAGCGGCAAGAGACCATCTTTAATCAGACAAATATCAGTTGATGTACCGCCCATATCAAGACCAATCACTTTAGATATTTGGTGTTGTTTAGCGAGTTGAATCAGGCCCGCAGCACCGCCAGCAGGACCTGATAGAACTAGTCGGTGTGCGTCAGAAGCCGATCGAGTTGCAATGGCGCAGCCCCCGTTGGATTGCATAACAAGAAATGGTGCGGTTATTCCTGAATCCGTCAAACTCTGCTGGGCCTTTTCGAGGTAACTTCCAACAATCGGTCGCAGACCAGCATTAATTACAGTCGTAGATGTGCGCGGATATTCGCGAAATTCCCGAACTACTTCGCTAGAAACAGAAACAGATAAATTAGGGAACGCTTCACGAACTTTAGTTGCGAGGCGAACTTCATGATCATCGTTGCTGTAGCTAAAAAGTAAACAGATTGCTATGGCCTCAGGTTGAATTTTTCGCAACTCTTCGATTACTCGATCAATTTCATCATCAGTAAGTTTTTGTAAGACTTCGCCACCGCGCGTTATGCGCTCCTGCACTTCAATTCTGTTTTCCCGAGCTACCAATTCAGTTGGGCGCGGAACGCGAAGATTGTAAATATCGGGGCGAGTGCCGTTGCGAATTGCGAGTACATCTCGAAATCCGGATGTAGTAAGAAGGGCAACCTTAGAGAATTGACTTGTAAGGATGGCATTTGTGGCAATAGTTGTGCCGTGACAAATTATATGAACATTCTTAACATCGAGCCCTTGTCCAGCGAGGACATCAATTGAGTGAATGAGCGCTCGTCCAGGGTCATCTGGTGTAGATGGAACTTTTGCCACAAGCATGGTTCCGTCATCTGCCCGCGCTACGGAATCGGTGAACGTTCCACCAGTGTCGATGCTGATTGTCCAATATTCCTGGGCCATTAGGCAATCTTATGAGTTTGGCTCGTTGAATGACTTGGATTTGAGATACGTAGCTAAGCGAGAGAACTTCAAAAAATGAAGAGAACTACTTCTTTACAGCCACGAGTAATCCGCCACCGACAGGTAGCAGTGATCCAACAAACTCTTCGCTGCTAGCCAGACCTTCAATTGCGCCGCGCATTGCAACCGTATCTGGATCGCGCTGAGCAGGGTCGGCTAACTTATCGTTCCACAGCGCGCGGTCAATAATCAGTAGTCCACCACTTCGTAATAATTTCAAAGCGCGAGCTATGTGGTCACTTAGGTCTATTGGTTTTCCAGCAATTAAAACAATGTCATATGCAGATTCTGTAAGACGATCTAAAACTTCGTCAGCCTTGCCATTAATCAATCGCACTCGATTAGCGGCGATGCCAGCTTGGGAAATAGCATCTTTGGCAATTAACTGGTGTTCGGCTTCAACGTCAACACTGGTTAAAACGCCTTCAGGATTCATGCCATCCAAAAGCCAAAGCGCCGAGACTCCTGCGCCAGTTCCAATTTCAACTACGTTCTTTGCATCCACGGCTGCAGCCAAGGTGCGCACAATACTTCCAGCGCCAGGACCCATTGCCACACAGCCAATTTCGGCAGCCTTAGCCCGAGCGTGGGAGCGAATTCCGTCCTCACCTGCCCAGCTTTCGGCATAGTCAGTTGAAGCGCGGTGGATTGCAAGAATGCGTGGATCGGTTGGTGCCATGTAGTAAGCGTACGGCCAGGATTGGATTTTGGCTAAGGTCCTGCCAATTTTTTGCCAGCGATTGATTCAGATCTGGTAACGAAAGGGAGTTCGGATAGCAATGACCAGGATCGATGCGAGAGAATAGAGGTACCGCAAAATAATGCTCAATAGTAAGAAAGATAGGTCATGACCCAGATTCCTGATGATCCCCAGAACCTACCCGAGACACCCTCATTTGGAGACCTACCTACCCAAGAATCAAATACTGCTGAAGCAAACGCATCGTTTGTGGATGCACCCGCAGAGCCACCAAAAGCCACACCTGCAGCGCTAACCCCAACGTTTGTTTATGCTGCTCCAGCTACAGCGCAATCAGCCGGCAGCACCTCACCGGCCGTCAAGAACGCAATCATCGCCGGCGTAATCAGCGGACTGCTTGCGGGCATGCTCGGCTTCACAGGCGCGTCCTTGATTGGGAATACCCCAGCGCCATCTATCTCGTTGCCAAGTACAAGTGGCGATACGTCACCGCGTGCAGATGACTCAATTGCGGGGATTGCTCAAGCAGTCTTGCCAGTGGTGGTCTCAATCGATGTCTCGTCAGACCAAGGTTCGGGAACTGGATCTGGTTTTATCATCCGAAGTACAGCGAAAGAATCTTTTGTATTAACTAACAACCATGTAGTTGATGGTGCGGGTGGTACTCAAAAAATTACCGTAACTTTTCAAGACCAAACCCAAGCTCCCGCCACAATCGTTGGAACCGAAGCTTCTTATGACTTAGCAGTCCTTAGAATCGATCGCGGAAATTTACCTGTTGCGGTGCTTGGTAATTCAGACGATGTCGTCGTCGGAGATGCCACCATTGCAATTGGTTCACCACTTGGCCTAACGGGAACGGTCACAAGTGGAATCGTTTCGGCGTTAAACCGCCCGGTTACAGCTGGCGGGGCAACTGACGTTTCATTCATTAGTGCAATTCAGACTGATGCGGCAATTAACCCTGGAAACTCAGGTGGGCCATTAGTTAATTCTCGTGGTGAAGTGATTGGTATAAATTCTGCAATCGCAACAACTGGAAGTTCAGTTTCTGGCCAAAGTGGAAGCATCGGACTTGGCTTTGCAATTCCAATTAATCAAGCCAGACGCGTTGCCACCGAACTCATTGAAACTGGCTCGTCTACTTACCCAGTCATTGGCGTTCAGTTGGACATGACATTTGACGGACAAGGCGCACTAGTTCAATCAATTGTGGAAGGTGGCCCAGCATCTAAATCTGAACTAGCCGCCGGTGACGTAATAACCGCGATCGATGGCGTCAAAGTCAGCGATGGAACTGAATTAGTTGTCAGGATCAGAGCAAAGAATGCAGGTGACGTTGTTGAGTTAACGCTTTCAGACGGCACGGCTATCGAAGTAACATTGGGATCAGACCAAAGTTAGTTTCGTTAACAGGGGAGTACAGTTGGGTTATGAACATCGGATGGACAGAATTTTTGGTCATTGCGATGATTGGCTTGATTGTTTTTGGCCCTGAACGTCTACCTGAAATGGCTGCCCAGTTTGCTAAGTTCATTAAAACTCTGCGCACTAAAGCCAGCGAGGCAACTGCTGAACTAACTGCTTCTGTTGATACCAAAGCCGTTACTGACATTGCCAAAGACTTGCGGGGACTAACCCCAAGGGGAATGACAACTAAGGCAGTTACATCGGTAACAGGACTTGCTGGACTTTCTGATAGCCCTAAATCTCCAGCTAGCAGGCCGGCCAAAGTTAACCCGGTTTTTGATCCAGACGCTACTTAATCTCGACTTGGTGTTACACCTAAGTTCATTCCAACCAAACCACGTGGGCGTGAGCCCAGTTTTGTAGCCATCTCGATGATTGCCTTAGAAGCTGGCGCATCTGGATTAGAAATCACAAACGGCATTCCTGCGTCGCCGCCTTCACGCAGACCTGGATCAAATGGGATTCGCCCTAGCAGTGGAACTTCTTGCCCCACGTTCTGACTTAAAGTCTCAGCAACCATTTTGCCGCCGCCTGAGCCAAACATATCGATTGGTTCACCGCAGTGCGGGCAAGCAAAGGCAGACATGTTTTCAATCACACCACTGACGCGCTGATTGACCTGTGGTGCCAACATGCCAGCTCGAATAGCCACATCCGCGGCGGCAGGCTGCGGTGTAGTGACAATGATGAGTTCACTTTGCGGAAGCAGATGCGCAGTGCTAATCGCAATGTCACCAGTTCCCGGTGGAAGGTCAAGTAACAAGACGTCTAGGTCACCCCACCAAACTTCACTTAAGAACGACTCAAGGTAGCGATGTAACATCGGACCGCGCATTGCAACTGGTTCGTGCCGACCTTTTGGCTTAAGCGCAAGCATTGACATTACGCGCACTCCGTGGCCTTGCGGCGGCATAATCATGTTCTCGACTTTTAGTGGCGCCTGAGTGACGCCCATCATGTCGGGAATTGAGTGACCGTAGATGTCAGCATCAACAATTCCAACAGACAAACCTTGAAGCGCCATTGCGGAAGCAAGGTTTGTCGTTACTGAAGATTTTCCAACGCCACCTTTGCCTGATGCGATCGCATATGTTCGAGTCAATGAACCTGGCAGGTTAAAGCGAATTTCTTTTGTGGGTCCTTGCAATTTTTCCCGAAGTGCAGTTCGTTGCTCTGGGCTCATGACATCGAGTTCAACTTCGACTTCTACGACATCTCGAACTTTAGAAACCGCATCCTTAACGCTATTCACAATGGTGTCTTGCATCGGGCAAGCAGAAATTGTCAGATAAACCCCAACGGTTACTTTGCCACCATCAATTGAGACATCCTTAACCATTCCAATTTCAGTTATTGGTCGACGAATTTCAGGATCAATTACAGTTGCGAGAGCGGCTTGAACCGCTTCTTGGTTAACACTCATGAAGTTTCTGGGTCATCCTTTTTATCGTTGCTTTGTATATCTTTGAATTCTTCCAGCAAGTCACGAATCTCGCCACGCAAGTAATCGCGCGTAACAACTTCACCCAGCGCTAGACGCAATGAAGCAATCTCGCGAGTTAAGTAATCTGAATCAGCAACTAATCGCTCAGTCAGTTCTCGATCCTCTTGAAATTGCACTCGATCTCGATCTGCTTGTCGGTTCTGCGCCAACAAAATTAGTGGTGCTGCGTATGAAGCTTGAAGTGAAAGTGCCAAAGTCAAAAATAGAAACGGGAATGCATCTATCCGAAACTTTTCAGGTGCGGTGATGTTCCAAAGCAGCCAACTTAAAACTACGAATGTCATGTAGCCCAAAAAGCGCCAAGATCCTAGGAATCTAGCGACTCTTGCGCTTACTCGACTACCGGTGTCGGCATCAAAAGTTGGACGTAGGGAACGGCCTCTTTCTAACGGCTGATCCAACCGTGGTCCTCTGTTTTCGTTGCGTGCCATGATCAGCCCTCCTCATCTAACTCGTTTTCCCGCCAGTCTGCCGGCAACATATGGTCGATTACGTCATCAATAGTGACGGCACCGATCAAATGATCATTCTCGTCTACAACAGGCAATGCAACCAAGTTGTAGGTAGCAAAATATCTAGCTACCTGGCCCAATGGAGCCGATGGACCAATAGGCGTAAGGGAAGTGTCCAAGACGCCTGAAACCAAACTAGATGGTGGCTCACGCAACAGTCTTTGCACATGTGCAACCCCGACGTATTTTCCAGTTGGAGTTTCAAGCGGAGCTCTAGTTACGTAAACCTGAGAAGCCAAAGCTGGTGAGAGTTGTGCTTCACGAACTCTGGCCAAAGCTTCTGCAACAGTTGCATCAGTTGAAAGTACAACTGGCTCAGTTGTCATCATTCCGCCGGCACTGAAATCGTCGTAAGTTAAAAGTCGTCTTAGGTCATCGGCCTCATCTGGTTCCATAGCTTCCAAATACTCTTCGGCTTGCTCTGGTGGCAATTCCGAAAGTAAGTCAGCAGCGTCATCTGGATCCATTTCTTCCAAAACATCAGTTGCGCGCTCGAGACCAAGTGCAGACATAATTTCGACACGATCATCTTCTGGAAGTTCTTCGAAAACATCTGCAAGTTTTGCAACGTCTAGGCCATGAATAAGTTCTAGTCGACGCTTTTGTGGAAGCTCTTGAAGTAAGTTAGCTAAATCTGCCGGACGCATAGTGTCGATCGAGGCCAACAGGTAATCAACTGGTTGTTGTTCAGTTTCTGTAAATAGTCCGGTTACAGCGCTCCATTCAACGGCAACAGTTTCACCGCGGCGACCAAAGCCGGATCCGGCTTTGCGAATGAAGAGTCGACTGACGGACCATTCTTGGGTGCGCTCTTGTGTCATGCCGATGTCTTGAATGGTGACTAGTTCACTAGTTTCAATTAGTGTCACGCGACGATCCAGTAATTCTGCAATCACTAAAGTCTCGTCGGCACGGCCATCAAATCTGCGCAAATTGACTACGCCACTTGTAACAACTGAGCCTGGTTCGATTGAAGTAATGCGCGCCATTGGCACAAAAATCCGCCGGCGTGGGGCAACTTCAACCACAAATCCCAAAACAGCTGGGGCTCTGCCAGTTAAGCGTGAGGTCACCACGACATCGCGAATCTTGCCTACTTGATCTCCCACGGAGTCAAATACGGCAGTCCCGGCCAATCTGGCTAGGTAGATGCGGGTCTGTAGTGTGCTCACCTTTCGAGATTACCCGTTAAGGCCCCTATCTAAAGAATCCTAAGTTTGCTCAAATACCTGATTTCCTATGGAATTCAGGGGATATTCATCTAGGGCCAATCTTTAAATCAGATTTCACCGCAAGATACTCGAACTAATGTCATAGGAAATGGAATTTTAATGAACCAGACAAATCGTTTCACTGGAAAAACTGCAATTGTTACTGGCGGCGCTGGTGGAATTGGAACTGCTATTTGTCAGCGACTAGCTGGTGAAGGTGCATTTGTAGTTGTCACCGACACCAATGCGGACAACGCAGTTAAAGTTGCGGCTGACATAACTGCAAGTGGTGGATCAGCCATTGCTATTCCCGCAGACATTTCTAGTGAGGCTGCGTGCACGGATCTGATTGCGCAAGCGTTTGCACTTCGAGGTCAAATCGACATTTTGGTCAATAATGCTGGAATCATGCGACGTGGAAATATCTTAGACATCAGCGTTGCTGACTGGAATGACTTGTTCGCAGTAAACATAACTGCAATGTTTCATTTATGTCGCGCAGCGTTGCCACATATGATTGCAGGCGGCGGTGGCGCAATTGTTAATACTGCTTCACAGTGGGGATTGCATCCAGCACCTAATTGCATCGGTTACAACGTAACCAAATCAGCTGTTGCATCGTTTTCGCAGAATCTAGCGCGCGACTACGCACCACACAATGTTCGTGTGAACGCGGTTTGCCCTGGCGAGATTCACACTCCAATGCTGGAAGCCGGTGCAAAGCGATCAGGAAAAACTATTGCTGATCTTGATGCGTTGGTGCCATTTGGTCGAGTAGGTCGCCCTGATGAAGTTGCTGCGCTTGTGGCTTTCTTGGCGTCTGAAGAAGCTGCATTTATGTGTGGGTCACTCGTTGAAATTACCGGCGCACAACCTGTTGCCTAGTTTTACCGTTTCAGTCTTGAAGTAAGGTTAAGGAATGCGCAGCAAACCAGGAACGTTTTTATATTTTCTGTCGCGCAAACTTACAAAAATTAAAGTTCATGGCCAAGAAAATCTAACTGCGCTGGATGCATCCGGTCCAGCTATGATCGTGATTAACCACACTACGGTTGTTGATGTCGTTGTTACCGTTGGCACATTGCACAAACTTGGATATACCGTTGATGGACCATGCAGTAGCGGTTGCGCTCATCGCAGACATCTGCGCCCAGTAGGAACTACAGACATGTGGAATTTTCCACTCGCTAGACAGATTGTTACTGGCAGCGGAATCATCCCAACTGATCAACATGATGGGCGCAGCGCATACCGTGCCGCGCTAACTGCACTTAAAAACAACGAATGTGTCTTGATGTATCCCGAAGGTGATGTGAAGATAAATTCCGAAGCATCACCAAGGTCATGGCGTCCAGGCACGGCAGCAATGGCTAAATCTTTTGCAATGCCAATTTTGCCAATTGCTCACCACGACACTAGAAAGCTAGGTTCTGGGTCGGTGTGGCGAAGTATTTTGCAGGCGCTTTCGAAAGTTTTTCACCGGCCAACAATTCATATGCTGATTGGCGCACCAGTGCTGGCTAGTGAAATTGCGTCATTGAGCTTGCAAGCTACAAATGATTACTTGGAGGCTAAGTTAACTGAAACTTGGCTCCAGGTTAAAGCCTTTAGTTAAGCGTCTTTTTGGGTTCCGCGCGTTCGATTGCGTTGCCGTGGCTCGCGCTCTTTGGTTGTGGCTTTTTCCGCAGTACTTTTTGGCGCAGACTCACTTGAGCTGCGTGGTTTCGCTGATGAACTCTTGTTACCACCACTTGATCGCGAGCCTGACTTTCCAGTCTGTGGTTTTCCAGAGCTCGCCCGTCGGCCTTTATTAGCACCAGTCTCGCCAAGATCTTCGAGTTTCTCGCCAGCTAAACCTTCTCGCGTGCGAGCTGAACCTGGAAGTTGCCCAGTTGTACCAGCCGGAATACCTAAGGCTTGATACATGTGGTCACTTGAAGAATAAGTTTCAATCGGATCGTTGAAGTCCATACCAAGCATGCGGTTAATCATTTGCCAACGATTTATATCTTGCCAATCGACAAGTGTGATTGCTACACCGGACGCACCTGCGCGGCCAGTTCGACCAACTCGGTGCAGATATGTCTTTTCATCGTCTGGGCATTCGTAATTAATTACATGTGTAACGTCAGCAACGTCAATTCCACGTGCGGCAACATCAGTTGCTACGAGCACATCAATTTTTCCGCTGCGGAAAGCGCGTAGTGCTTGTTCGCGGGCACCTTGGCCAAGATCACCGTGCACAGCCGCTGAAGCAAAGCCACGATTAGCAAGATCTTCGGCAAGGTTTCCAGCCACTCGTTTAGTCCGGCAGAAAATCATGGTTAGCCCACGACCTTCAGCTTGTAGCACGCGCGCGACAAGTTCTGGTTTATCCATCTGGTGACAGCGCCATGCATGTTGTTCGATGGCATCCACAGTTGACGAATCACTTGTTGGATCAGAAGCTCTAATGTGAGTTGGTTGCGTCATGTATCGACGAGCAAGTGCAACAATCTGTCCGGGCATGGTTGCCGAGAACAACATAGTCTGACGAGTCGCTGGAGTTTTACTTACCAGCATTTCAACATCGGGTAAGAACCCCATGTCTAACATTTCGTCGGCTTCGTCTAGCACTAATACTTTGATCGCACTTAAATCCAAGTGGCCTTGCTTGATCATGTCGATCAGGCGGCCAGGTGTTCCGGCGATTACTTCTACGCCGTTCTTGAGTGCTTCAACTTGTGGTTCGTAAGCCTTACCGCCGTAAAGACTTAGCACGCGAGCGCCCATATTCTTGCCGGCAGTTTCTAGATCGTCTGCAACTTGGATTGCCAACTCGCGAGTTGGGACAATGACAAGTCCTTGTGGCTTACCGGCATTCTTAAACTCAGCCCATTCGGGATTTGTTGGAGTGATGACCTGGGTAAGAAGTGGAATTCCAAAACCTAAAGTTTTACCTGTGCCAGTTTTAGCTTGGCCAATTAAGTCTTGACCTGACATGGCAAGCGGCAAAGTCATTTCTTGAATCGGGAAGGCATCGACAATGCCTTTGCTGGCCAATGCCGAGCAGATGTCTTGGGGAACGCCGAGATCGGCAAAACTAGCGATGAGAAAACTCCTGGTAGATATGCGGCAAACACGTACATTTTCGTGGCCTGCTTTAATTGTACCTGTTTATCGCCTACCCTTATTCGTTGTGACTAGTCCTGCCGTTATTGACCTTCTGGGTGTCCTCGCATATGGGGAGTTAGTGGCATTTGAGCGCACTGCCGTGGATGCGAGTTTGGCTCCAACTTTGGAGGATAAGGCAGCCCTTGCCCAAATGGCTTCTGCTGAGTTTGCTCACTTCGAACAATTGTCAGCTCACTTGACTTCGCTTGGCGCAGATCCAATCGCCGCGATGCAACCTTTTGTTTTGCCACTGGATCAATTTCACAACACACTAACTCCGCGTGATTGGTTAGAAGGTTTGTTGAAGGCGTATGTAGGCGATGGAATTGCAAATGATTTTTATCGCGAAATTTCTTCACACATGGATACTGAAACTGCGACATTAGTAACTAAAGTCTTATCTGATGTAGGCCACGCCGAGTTCGCAGTTCAACGCATTCGAACCGCAATTGAACAAGACCCTAAAATTGCTGGACGCTTGGCATTGTGGGGCCGAAGGCTCATGGGCGAAATGATTAGCCAAGCAACTTTGGTTGCTGGATCGCGCCCGGCCTTGCAAGAACTTTTCTTTGCTCGATCCGCAGATGAAACCCCAAAGACTGCAACTGATTTAACAGCGATGGTTAATCGATTAACTGTTAGTCATGCAAAAAGAATGGACGTATTAGGTCTAGCGAGCTAAACCTAATACGTCCCAAATAATAAATTACGAAGTTGTCGCGAATCCAACGCGACCAGCGGCATGCGCACCAATTTCGATAAATGCAATTTTATCGCCAGGGACAATTACCGTCCGACCTTTTTCGTCTGTGAGAGTTAATAGGGAACCAGTCGCTAACGAGGCGTCAATGGACTTTTGAACCGCAGCCAAAGCTTCGTTACTTTCGAGAACAACTTCACGATTTACGTGCTGAATACCAATTCGAATTTCCATGCCAACTTCTCCAAAAGTTTTAGGTGGTTAATTAAGAGTCTACGTTAACTAATGCGATTTGCCAGGTGAAGTATGTCAGCCTCAGGCGAACTAGCTTTGGTGTTAACTGCACTCAAGCCATGCCAAGCCAGATCAAGAGTCTGGGAGATTGCAACTTCCATGGAGATGGGCCGTCCCAGTCGAAGCCAGCGCCAAGCTGCTGCCTGCGCCATTCCACAAAGGCCACCAGCAAGTATGTTGGCTTCACCTATCGATTTTCCAGTTTGCCTTGCGACTTCAGTTCCAACAACCCGAGAAACTTGGGCAACAACATCCTCAACTCGAGCCCGAACTTCATGATTCATTGTGAAGTCAGATTCGAAAATTAATCTAAATCCCTGGTCGGCATCGTCAACCAATTTGAAGTAGCAAGCAATTGCTGCTTCTAGACGATTGCGGTTACCTACGGCAGCATTTATAGATTCTGTTATGTGTTGTACGAGGAATTCGACTCGTTCATCTAGCACGCCAAGGTAGAAATCTTGTTTAGAAGAAAAGAGCTGGTACAAGATGGGTTTACTGACTCCAGCGCGCTCGGCGATGTCATCCATAGATGCCAAATGGAATCCCTTTTCAGCGAAAACCTCGAGACCAGAGACCATGACTTGAGTTCGCCGGGCAGACTCTTTCGAGGCAGCAACTCCACCTGCTTCATCACTTTGCGGCTTTAGAGTTTGACTAAAGAACGGGACTTCATCCATGGTTTATACGTTAAAGGCTTCTGGCCATCTTGTCCCATTGTCCTTAGATTTCTGCAAATCCCTTGCGATAACTGTCCATGATGTATTGCGTGGGAACATGAACCCGAAAAACAGGGTTGGATAGAGACATAGAGTTCACAGGAGTCAAAATGTCATTACCCCCATTGGTTGAACCAGCCGCAGAGCTGACTGTTGATGAAGTTCGTCGTTACAGCCGACACTTGATCATTCCTGATGTTGGTATGGCTGGTCAGAAGCGACTTAAGAATGCAAAAGTTTTATGTGTTGGTGCAGGTGGGCTAGGTAGTCCAGCACTCATGTATTTAGCCGCTGCCGGAGTTGGAACACTTGGCATTGTTGAATTCGACACCGTTGATGAATCAAATCTGCAGCGCCAGATTATTCATAGCCAAAGTGATATTGATCGACCAAAAGTTGATAGTGCAGCGGACACCGTCAAAGGAATCAATCCTTACGTAACCGTAATCAAGCATGAAGTTCGACTTGATACCACAAACGTGATGGAGCTTTTCGCTCAGTACGACTTAATTGTTGATGGCACTGATAACTTCGCAACTCGCTATCTTGTCAATGATGCCTGCGTATTGCTCAACAAGCCTTATGTCTGGGGATCAATTTATCGCTTTGATGGACAAGCAAGTGTTTTCTGGTCCGAACACGGCCCTTGCTATCGATGCCTTTACCCAGAGCCACCACCACCTGGCATGGTTCCATCATGTTCTGAAGGCGGCGTGCTCGGTGTGCTGTGTGCATCGATTGGTTCGATCCAAGTAACTGAAGCCATCAAGGTTTTGACTGGAATTGGTTACCCACTTGTTGGCTCACTGATTGTTTATGACGCACTTGAAATGACATATCGCAAAATTAAAATGCGCAAAGATCCAAACTGCGCAGTATGTGGCGAAAATCCAACTGTGACCGAGTTAATCGATTACGAAGCATTTTGTGGCGCAGTGTCAAGCGAAGCGGCAGAAGCAATCGTTGATTCGACAATTAACGTGAAGCAATTAGATGAGATGTTGAAGGCTCGCGAGCGTGGCGAAAAAGACTTCGTGCTGATCGATGTTCGAGAGCCAAATGAATATGACATCGTAAACATTCCAGGTGCCGTACTGATTCCAAAGAATGAATTCTTGATGGGTGACGCGTTAACCAAACTGCCAACAGACAAGCAAATTGTTTTACATTGCAAAGTTGGTGGCCGCTCAGCTGAAGTTCTGGCTGCAGTTAAGGGCGCAGGGTTTAAGGATGCAATTCATGTTGGCGGTGGCGTACTTGCTTGGGTTAGCCAAATCGAACCAGACAAACCTTCGTATTAGCTAGAGATCGCCAGTCCGCTGTAAATTCTGGAAAGAAAACCATCCTGGAATTGTTGGAATCCAGAAGGTCATCAACCGAAATACCAAAGTTGCTGAAATCGCAATGCTCGGATCAATTCCAGCAGCAGTTAAACCAGCTGCCAGCGCTGCTTCCACAGCGCCCAAGCCTCCGGGTGTTGGGGCAGCCTGACCAACTATCGAAGCAGCCAGGTAAACCAGGGCTATTGCGGCGATCGAAGAATCCGTTGTGAAAGCTCGTACCGACGCAATCAAGCACGCACAATATGACAAGTTAAGAAGTAAGACTCCAAAAACTCCAGTCGCCAGTTTTGTGGGCTGGTTTGCTAGCGATGAAAGTCGGGGGAGCACCTGAGAAAAAATTGGTTGAACTTTCTCAGTGGCCCAACGCCTGACGTTTGGAACCATGAAGAGTGCAGAGGCCGAAAGTGCGACTATTAGAAACACAATGATCGCGGTACGAGGCGGTCTAAATGAAAAGTCACTAGATGTTCCAGCCGCAATTACTGCGATAAATAATAAGGAAATGTGACTAAAGAACGACATAACTTGAGCGACAGCAACGCTGGCCCCAGCCAGGGCAGTGTGCATTCCTTGCCTTGAAAGATATCGCACATTGATTGCTACTGATCCCAAGGTTGGTGGGGCTACCAAAGTTGCAAATGAAGCAGCCCACTGTGCTTGAAAAGTTTTCCAAAACGAAAGTTTCTCTGGGACAACTCCTGATATAGCCAAAGTTGCACCAACATAAGTAAGCCCCGAAAATGCTAAACCAATTAACATCCATGTTGTATCAGCAACTCGGAATACTTCTGAGAAGTTGACTTGACCGAGTTGTGTTAACAAAAGATATGCCGCAATGGTTCCAGCAAAGATCGTAATTAATGTGCGTGGCTTAACGCGTTCAATTTCTATTTCTTGAGCATTGCTTTCTGGCATGTTGTACAAGATGGTTTCGCGCAGAGTTGTTAGCAATTCACGATTTTCTTTTAGTTGAGATCTGGTATGCCCTGAAAGTGCAACTAGCTGCAATGCAGGTAAGGCACGAGCCAAGCCAACATCTCCAAGTACGACCCGTCCAGCTTGAATTGCGCGCGCTGGATCCGCAGATAGTGAAAGCGTAACTAGAGCTTCAGCTAGATCAATTCGCAACAGAACTTCAGAGGCAGCAACGGAACCATCATCGATACCTTGGATGTAAACCTTGCCATCGTTTGCTTGTAGGAAATTTTTTGCTGTTAAGGCCCGATGCGCAATTCGCGCAGACTGTAAATCGCGCACAATTTCCCAAGCTCCAGCAAGTTCAGCGTCGCCTAGGACGTGTCCAACTGAAGCAAAACTTCGACCTGGAACATGTTCAAATGCCAACACAGCAGCGTCGGGGCCAACTTCAGCCACCGCGATTAAATGTTGAGTTGAAATTCCAGCAGTAGATATAGCCCAACTATTTAGCGCAATTCGTTCTAGGCGTCTTCGCATAGAAGTACCAGAACCGCCAGAATCATCTCGCAATCGAACAGATCGATAAACCGCCTGAGCTAAGCCGGCGCCTTCTAGATCTCGATCCAACACAATCAGATCAATGCGCTGACCGTCAGTTGTGCTCGCATCGTACCTACGGCCAGACTCCAAAACTTCAGCAGCGCGAAGCAGCGTTAGTGGCAGACCCAACGCAGTCATAGCCTTTGCAATTTCATTTCCGGATGGTCGAGTGGTGTCTGTTCCGAGTAAATAACGAATCAACAAACCAGTTGCCCAACCAGCGAGTAATGAAACGCCAAGACCGGCAGCGGTCACACCACCACTAACAATGTTTGCAAGTGCAATTGATCCAATGACGACGCTGGCAACAACGTTCCACCTTGGTCGCGACATAATTCGGGCAACGGTTGTGAACGCAGCCAAACCACCGACAACGATGCTGAATGGAACTGCAGTTGCAGGATCTATAGTGCCGGCAAAAGTAAGTAATAGCCTTTCAGATCCAGACTGAATCAATGCCCAAGTAGTTACAGACAGAATTACAACTGTTAACAAAAGTGCGGCAATTGATTCGACCAGTTGTCGGGCACGTTTACGGATAAGCAAATCTAGGGCTGCAGCTGCTGGAAAAATCAACGCACCAAAACCGCTGACTAAGTTAGTAATCAAAATAACTGGGCCTGGGAGTCCATTGGCACCTTGCGAAATGTCCTGATCAATTCCCGTTGTAGTACTTTGCGCCACGTATGCCAATAATCCAACGCTTACGATGGCAAAAACTGTGAAGGCAAATCGCACTAAGTCAGCGGGGCGGCGCAATCGCCGATCAATGACAGCATCCTCGATGACAAGGGTTGGGGTAGCTGGCGTTGGTGCCACGGGACCCCCCAATCGAAAGTTCAGTTAATAGTGCTTAGTCCCTTAATCTTGCCTGAATAATCAAGGATTGCGAAAGCCCAATGCTGATTTGTCACCCGTACATGGTGGAATAAGTAGCAATGACTCGCTTAATCCTTGATCGCACCCCGGCATTGCCCTACGTTGCGCCGATCCTTGATGAAGATCAACTTCGCGTTGTTAATCATCGACACGGCGCGATGCGAGTTTTAGCAGGTCCTGGCACGGGCAAGACCACAACTTTGGTGGCCGCAATGGCGGCACGGCTGACTGGACCCGAAGCGCTGCATCCAAATCAAGTTCTAGGTCTGACTTTTGGTCGTCGCGCAGCCATTGATTGGCGCGATCAAGTTACTGCTGCCGTTGGCGGTGGCGTAGTGCCGCTAGTTAGCACCTTTCATTCTTTTTGCTACGCCCTAGTAAGACAGTTTCAATCTGATGAAGCTTACGTATCGGCAACCCGACTTTTGTCCGGCCCAGAACAACAAGTTCGGTCACGACAACTTTTTGCAGATGCCATTGCTGACCAAAGACTTAATTGGCCTGAAGATTTAATGCCAGCAGTTGGCACCAGAGGATTAGCCGAAGAAATCCGCGGCGTTATGTCTCGCACTCGTTCGCACATGATGGATCCGGAAGATTTAGTAGATCTAGGAAATAGCACCGGTCGACAAACTTGGTCTTCGATTGGTGTTTTTATGAATGAGTACCTAGACGTTCTCGATGCCGAAGGCGTTTTGGATTACTCCGAATTGATACATCGCGCAGTTTTATTAAGCCATCGGCCTGATGTTCAAGAATATTTACACAAAACCTTTAGTGCTATTTATGTAGATGAATATCAAGACACTGACCCAGGTCAAGTTGCCCTTCTAAAAGCGATGGTAAATGTTGATAGCGCATTAGTAGTTGTTGGAGATGTTGATCAAGCAATTTATGGTTTCCGTGGCGCAGACGAAGCGGGTATTCGAAATTTTGAACAAGAATTCGAATCGGTATTCGCAGCCCCAGTTGTAAATGTCGTACTTTCAACTTGCCGAAGATTTGGTTCCGAGATTCGATCTGCTGCCAGCGCGGTTATTGGCGATCGAATTCCGGCTGGATTCACTTCAATGAATATTCACAAGCACCGAAATCCAAAATGCATATCTGAAAATCTTGGTGAACTCAAAATTCGAACTTTCGATTCACCTGGCGCAGAGGCCTCGCACATTGCTGACACGATTGCTCGAGCACATGCCAATCAGAATTTGCAGTGGTCAGATTTCGCCGTAATAGTTCGATCTGCCGTAGTTTCTATTCCGACTATTTACCGCGCATTTGTTGCAGCTGGAATTCCAGTTGAAGTTGCGGCCGATGAAATTCCACTTCACCAAGACCCAGCAGTCTCACCGCTAGTAACTGCACTTCGAATCATCGATAATCCACAACATGCCACAGTTGATGTAGTTGCAGATTTACTGAGCGGTCCACTTGCCGCAATAGATCCAGTGGACTTAAGGCGCTTTGGTAGTTATCTACGAAAGACAGATCGAACATCGGAACGAGCGCCACGTCCAGCACTAGTTTTAATTGGTGAAGCATTGCTTAATCCAAAACTTTTGTTAGATGTTCCACCGGGCAAACATGATTCAGTTGTTTCTGCAATTAAAAACATCGGCACAGTCTTAATCGATGCTCGCAAGTTAATGCAAACAGGTGATAGTCCACACGAAGTACTTTGGAGCATTTGGCAGGGGACTTCTTGGCCAACGCGCCTCCAAGAGCAAGCCCTTGGATTCGGCACGCAAAGCACTCGAGCCCACCGAGACTTAGATGCCATTTGCTCACTGTTTGATCTAGCAAATCGATTTGTGGCTCGTGGCAGAGGAAAAGACTTAACAAACTTCCTTGATGAAATCGAAGCGCAAGAGATCCCCGCTGAAGCATTAGCAGAAAATGACGTGCGCAATGATTCGGTGCGACTACTGACTGCACATCGCTCTAAAGGTTTGCAGTGGAAGTATGTAGTAGTTGCTGGCGCACAAGAAGAGCTTTGGCCTGATCTTCGACAACATCAGACTTTGCTCCAATCAGATCGCATTGGCCCAAATACTGAATTAATGCCGTTAACTATGCGCGAGCTCTTGGCGCAGGAACGCCGACTGTTTTACGTGGCACTTACTCGTGCGATGCAAACACTTTTAATAACTGCGACTGATACTGAAATTCGGGATGATGGTGTATCTCCAACGAGATTTATCACTGACATTGTTAAGGCCATGCCTCAGGTTGAAGTCGAGCACACTTCAGGGCGTCCTAAGCGGCCGTTAAGTCCCGAAGGCGTAATTGCAAACTTGCGACGCACACTGAGTGCCCCGGAAACTTCCGGCGCACTTCGGTTGGCCGCTGCAAATCAGCTTGCCGAGCTTTGCCAAATCGATGGGAACTTGTTCTTTCATGCGGATCCCGACAAATGGTGGGGCGTGCTGGAGCAAACCCGCAATCAGCGCTCAGTCAATTCACAAGTTTCAATTTCAGCCTCGGGAATTACTGCAATTGAACATTGTCCAGCCCAGTGGTTCTTGGAGCGCAAACTAAATGCACTTTCTCAATCTGCCACACCAATGATTTTTGGAAATGCTCTACACACGATTGCGCAAGGCTTATCCTCAGGTGAACTTGAATATGACATCTCGGCGATAGATGAACAACTCGATCGCCTCTGGCCAGGTATGGGATACGAAGCTGCGTGGGAAAGTTCCCGAGAGCGAATCGCAGCCCATGATGCATCAGTGCGGCTTTTAACTTGGATGCTTGCCCACAAAGATCAAACCAGCATCACCGAGTCAGCGCTTTCTTGGAAAACTACGGTTGATGTCGAAACTTCTGATGGTTCAATGCGCGAAGTAGAAATCGCTATTAATGGCCGAGCGGATCGAATCGAATTCACTGAAGACGGAATTATGATTTTCGATTTCAAAACAAGTAAAGATGAGAAAAAAACCAAAGACTTGTTTAAAGACGTTCAACTAGCGCTGTATACCTACCTCTTAGAGCATGGAAATTTCACAAGAGACGACGTGGTTGTTTCGCGTGAGCCGGGACAAGAAGTGCAGGGCGCTGCATTAGTCCAGTTGCGTGTCGGTGAAAAAGATAATTCAGACCTTGCCTTAGTCCAACAAGTCTCGCCAGATACCCATGATGAAAATTCCCCAATTTCACTAACCCAACGCATGGGTCAAGCGGCATTGGTAGTTCTAGACGAACGGTATGAAGCGCGCTACGACGATCAAAAGTGCAAGCTATGTAAAGTTCGAATGCTGTGCCCAGCAACTCCTGAAGGTAAGCAGGTGTTGTCGTGAAAGAAATTAAGTCAACTGACTTAGCCAAAGTCCTTGGGTTTAATCCAAGCCCCGAACAAATGGCAGCAATCATTTCTCCTTTGGAGCCAAGCATGATTGTTGCTGGCGCTGGTACTGGCAAAACCACAGTTATGGCCGGGCGAATTGCTTGGTTGATCATGACGCAGCAAGTCGCGCCGGATCGAATTCTTGGACTAACTTTTACCACCAAGGCGGCAAACGAATTGGCTACCAGAGTGCGAAGTTTCTTAAGTGCAGCAATTAAATATTTACCCGATGAATCCGCAAATGCTGACTTAGGCGAACCAATCATTTCGACATACAACGCATTTGGCTCTCGACTTCTAAAAGAGCATGCACTTCGCCTTGGCCTTGAACCAGATGCGCGCGTCGTCGTTGATGCCACTCGATATCAATTGGCGATGCGAGTAGTTTGCAAATCTAACTATGACTTAGGTGGTCTTGGATATAGCCCGACAACAGCAGTCACTGAGATGCTAAAACTTGACGAGCAATGTTCTAACTATTTAGTTGATCCAAATATCATTATTGAAAATGATTCTGAAAGATTAGTTGGCCTTGAAAATATTGACAAAAAGCAAGAACTGACACATGACATGATCAAGACTTGTCAAAAACGAATTGTTCTTGCCAAGTTAGTTATTGATTTCAGGCAAGCAAAAATTGCAAATGATGTTATTGATTATGCCGATCAAATTCGCTTGGCTGCCCAAGCAGCGCGAAATTCCCAAACCATGCGTGACATGTTAAAAGAGCAATTTCATGTTGTTTTGTTAGATGAATACCAAGACACTTCCATATCCCAAAAAGTTTTACTGCAGGAGCTTTTTGGCCAAGGCCATCCAGTCATGGCAGTTGGTGACCCTTGCCAAGCAATTTACGGCTGGCGCGGTGCCGAAATTACAAATATGGAAAACTTCAAAACCGACTTTGAGCGACAGGTCGGCGACTCTTGGGAACCAGCTCAGATCTACAAGCTAACGGCTAATCGTCGCTCTGGAAAAAACATTTTGACGGTTGCAAATTCACTGAGCGATAGTTTGCGTGCAATTCACCCAGAGATTGTCGAACTGGTTCCTGCGGATGACGCAAAACCTGCGGGCGAGATTCATACTGCGCTGCTGCCAACCTTTGTTGATGAAGTTGAGTGGGTTAGCGATCAAATTGCCAAACTCAAGCCAGTAAAAACTTGGAATGAAGTAGCCATCCTCTTGCGGGAAAAAAAGAACGCGCAGTATTACGTCAACGCCCTAGAATCGCGGGGGATTCCGGTTCAGGTTGTCGATCCTGGCGCGCTAGTTAATCTGCCTGAAGTTCGTGAAGTTGTTAGTTACTTGGAAGCGATCTATGACCCAACTGCAAATTCGGCCCTGGCGCGAATATTGCTAAGTCCACGCTGGCAAATAGGTTCCCGTGATCTAGCAATCCTGGGTCGACATGCTTCCGAATTAGTTCGTGTAGATGTGACTCCAGAAATGCCTATCGATGTACAACTCGATCACATTGTTTCGGCAGTCGATAAATCTCAGCGGGTAAGTTTGCTCGATGCTTTAGAACTTGTTAGTGAAGACGATTCGTTGCCTTACTCACCCGAGGCTAAAGTTCGAATGATTGAACTCGCAGGCCAGCTTCGAATGTTACGAAAGTTCTCTAACGAGTCAGCGATTGATTTGATATCACGAATCATTCGAGTTACTGGTGTTGGTATTGAAGCGATGGCAGTCAATTCGCCAGAGGGTTCAACTCATTTTGATCGACTCGCAGCCCTACTCGATCTTGCTGGTAATTTCAGAAATCTTGAAGGCGATTCCAGCGTTGCAGCATTCTTGGAATACCTGCGTACTGGCCAAAGATTTAATTCACTTGTTGAAGCAGATGTCACACTTAGCGACAATGCAGTGATAGTGATGTCGATACACAAGTCAAAAGGACTGGAATTTCCAATCGTTGTAGTTCCTGATCTCACTTCAGGAGTTTTCCCATCAACTCCTAAAGATCGACATTGGCCAAAGAATGCCTTCCGGATCCCACCAGATTCCCTCGGCGCTCCGATTAACCCAGCGCTACCAGAGTTCCCAAGCCCAACCGGTCCCCGTGGCGTGGACTTCAAGGCATTTTCGAGCGCGGCTGGAGCGCTTGCGAATATTGATGAGCGCCGACTGGCATACGTTGCAATCACCAGAGCGGAACAAAAAGTTATTGCCAGTGGATCTTGGTGGGGCCCAACTCAATCAAGACTGCGTGGACCAAGTGACTTCCTAATCAATTTGCATGATGGCGCAACAAATCCAGATGTTTGGACGCAGACTCCTGATGCGGATGCAACAAATCCTTTGCTATCGGACATTCAATATTTGACTTGGCCAGCACAAATCGATCCCGCAAAGCACTCACAAATTAAGCAGGATGCAGAACTCGTCAAGTCAGCTGCCAGCAAATTGCATGACCTGTCAGGACTCAGCAACGAAGAGATACTCCTAGTTGAATCTTGGCAGCAAGACATTGACGCTTTGCTTGTGCAGTCACGGCAATTTGAATCAACCGAAAGATTGGTACGCCTTCCAAATTCGTTATCTGCAAGTCAGTTAATCGCACTGGATACTGACGAAGACTCATTCTTGAAGTCGCTAGTTAGACCGATGCCACGAAAGCCATCAAGTTCGGCAGATCGAGGAACTACTTTCCATTCCTGGGTTGAAACTTTTTACGGTAGACGAACTTTGATTGATACTGAAACTCTCTCTGGCGCGATGGATGATGAAATCTACACCGATGAACAACTTCAGGCTCTCAAGACCGCATTTGAATCTGGTCCGTTCGTTAATCGAACTCCAGCATCGTTAGAACTACCATTCGCGTTAGTTCTTGGAGGCAGAACTTTACGGGGCAGAATGGACGCTTTGTTCACTGGAACTCTAGATGATCCAACTGCGAGTGATAGTTGGTTAGTTGTTGACTGGAAAACTGGAAAACCTGGCTCAGCAAATGATTTACAACTCAGTATCTATCGTCAAGCTGCAGCCCTGACGCTAGGTGTAAACCCAGATCAGATTCAAGCAGTCTTCTATTACGTTGCAGATCAAGTTGTGAGTCCGGCAACAAAATTGCTCTCACTTGATGAGCTAACTGAACTTATTTTGTAATTTCAACAACTAGTGCGCAATGGTCGCTAATTGCTAGTGGCATAACTTCGACTGAATCTCGAGCTCGCTTTATGGTTTCATCAGTCAAGCCGCGGGCGATGATGTGATCAAATTGAATGCGTGGTTTAAACGTTGGATAAGTAGGTGCGCCAGCCAGTGAATCCCAACGCGAAACTAAATTGGCAATTTTGCCTGGCAAGTTAAAGTCTCCAAGAATAATTACTGGGTTACTGCGATTGCCAAGATGTTTTGTAAGTTTTCGTAACTGTTTAACGTTATAGCCCGGCACAAAACTTAAGTGAACGTTCGCAACAGTTATAGTTCCTAGCGGAGTATCAACGTCAGCGATAATTGCCACACGTGGTTCATCGGCTACTTTAATCATTCGAGGTCGAGGGTCACTTGGTACTAGCAATGGCAGTGAAAACGGAGCAGCCTTAAATCTAAAAACTTCAATATTTTTCAACGGATAGCGCGAGGCTAAGCCAATCCCATAATGCGGCTGATCTTGGCCTTCATCTGGTTGATCGTTTGAGTGAATGTGAATGTCAGTTGCACCTTCCCAAGTCTCCCCAGGAGTGCCAGTAACTGATGGGACATAAACCCAGAATGGCAGTCCCAGTGCATCCGCAACGGTCTTAGTTTGATGTTCGAAGTTACTGCGAACTTGTTTGCGATCTACTTCTTGTAATCCGATGAGATCAGCAGTAATTGAACTTGCAACCTCTGCCAAGTTAGGAACATTGAGGGGATCTAAGAGTGGGATTCCATGAAGCAAATTCCAAGTTGCGACTCTCATATCTGCAGACTATTGGCAAGAGCGTATGATCGCTACTTGTGGACACCTTGATGATTGATTTGCCATTAGCGCGATTCACCGTTGATCGATTAGCCGAACTGCGAACCGATCCACAATGGTTTAAAAACGCTTGGGCAGCCGATAACACCAGAGTTTTAGTGCTACACGATCGAAACATCCCAGTAACTGATGAATTGTCAATTGTTTGGGTCAAACCTTGGTCTTTGAAAATGTCACATTCCGCTGCTGAACAAGTTGCATTTTTTTTAGGCGCTGACAGTGACCATACCTACATCGCCATCATGGAAGACGAAGTCGGATTAACTGATGTGAACTGGGCAAGTCTTCGAGATGTGGGAGCGGCACTCTCCGCAAAAGATGTTGGCCTTGCCACAGCTGCTGTAGCTCTTGCGGCTTGGCACGAAGGACATCAGTTCTGCCCAAAGTGTGGCGCACAGACCGATGTTGCATTGGCTGGCTGGTCTCGCAAATGCAAGGTTCATGATTCCGAGCACTACCCACGTACTGAGCCCGCAATGATTGTCGCGGTTGAAGATCTTGCTGGACGCATATTGTTAGGCCGCCGCCGGGAATGGCCAGAAGGGTGGCTTTCAACACTTGCTGGATTTGTTGAAGCCGGAGAGTCCTGTGAAGCAGCAGTAATCCGAGAAGTTTATGAAGAATCTGGAATCCATGTTGACTTGCAGTCCCTTAAGTACATGGGTTCGCAACCATGGCCATTTCCTGCATCATTAATGCTGGCTTACCGCGCTGTTGCAACGAGTACTGAAGTTGAGATGCATGACGAAGAAATGACCGAAGTGCAATGGTTTTCTAAGGCTGAACTATCCGCTGCTTGCATTGCGCAAACTCTCAAACTTCCAAGTCCAGTGTCAATCGCATTTAGACTAATCCAGTCTTGGTACGGTGAAGATATTCCACTCCAGTGGTGTCGAAGTTAGTAAGTTGTAAATTAACAAACAAGTTCGGAGAAATCGTGAGTGAAAAAGTAACTATGTACAGCACCCCGTGGTGTGGCTACTGCCAGCGTCTAAAAGCTCAAATGGGCCGCGAAGGTATTGAATACAACGAGATTGATATTGAACAAGATCCAAGTGCAGCTGACTTTGTAATGGGCGTAAATGGTGGCAATGCCGTTGTGCCAACGCTGGTTTTCCCAGATGGCTCAACTCGAACCAACCCCAGCATTGGCGAAGTTAAAACCCTACTAGGGCTGTAATCCTGCGGTTTCCTGACAATTCCTGCGGTGTCCCTCTTGGGCTGTCATAGGGGCTTGGCACAATAGGGCAGTGCCCGACATTCTTGACGCCCTCGACGACCAGCAACGCGCTGCGGCCGAATGCGTTTCTGGCCCAGTAGCTATTTTCGCTGGAGCGGGCACCGGCAAGACCCGGACCATCACACATCGGATTGCGCATGCAGTTGCAAGTGGGGTTCACGATCCAAGTCAAACTTTAGCTGTCACATTTACGACTAGAGCTGCCGGTGAACTCAGAAATCGGCTTGGCCAACTTGGGGTTTCAGGTGTGCAGGTCCGAACTTTTCACAGCGCTGCATTACGGCAACTCAGATTCTTTTACCCACAGTTTTTCAATTCCAGTCTTCCGGACTTAATGCCAAGCAAGTTTCGATTTGTAGCTGATGCCGCAACACTTTGCCGAGTTGCAAACGATAAGGATTCAATTCGAGATTTAGCTGCTGAAATTGAATGGGCAAAAGTAAACATTCTTTCGCCAGATTCATATCGAGAAAAGGCTGCCGAAGTCAGGCGAGATCTCAGTGGAGACTTAACAATTGAAAAAGTATCAAAAGTTTTTGAAGCCTACTTAACCCGTCTTGACGAAGCACACGCTATGGATTTCGAAGACGTACTTCTGCTGACAACTGCAATGATGGAAAATTATCCAGAAATGGCAAACGCAGTCCGCAAGCAATACCGCCATTTCACAGTTGATGAGTTTCAAGACGTTAGCCCAGTTCAATTTGAATTGCTAAACCTTTGGCTCGGTGAACGTGATGATGTTTGTGTTGTGGGAGATCCAGCTCAAACCATTTATTCGTTCTCGGGAGCAACATCGAAGTATCTGATTGATTTCAAATCCCACTTTGCCCGGACGCAAGATTTTCAGTTAAGCCACTCATACCGAAGCACTGAACCAATTGTTGCGGTCGCAAATCAAGTTCTAGCTAAAGATGCAACCAGTCCGGTTCGTTTGGTTTCACAGCGCGGCAAAGGTCCTGCCGTTTCCTTGACTGCTTATGCCAATGATGAAGAAGAAGCCAAGATGATTGGAAAGCAGATTCTGGGACTTATATCTAAGGGAGTTGCGCCAAGAGAGGTTTCGGTTCTCTATCGAATCAATAGCCAGTCTGAAATTTTTGAAGCCGAGTTAAGTGCCCTAGGGATACCAATTTCCCTGCGCGGCGCGGAGCGATTTTTTGAACGTGCCGAAGTAAAGAATGCGCTCTTGCACTTGCGGGCAGGTTTACACGTGACTGGAACTAAAGCAATGGCAGAAACAGTTCGAGACATTTTAGGATCAGTTGGCTGGAGATCTCAGGCACCCGACAGTGGGCGAGCGGCCCGCGAAACTTGGGAGTCTCTAAACACAATTGTTGATTTAGCTGACGAACTACAGAGCAAGGATGCAACAGCACAACTCCCGGACTTTGTTAAATCCCTGGATCTGCGAAGTGAAATGGAGTTTGCGCCGAGTGCTAACGCGGTTTCTCTTGCATCGATTCATGCCGCCAAAGGCCTGGAATGGGAAGCCGTATTTGTTGCGGGAGTAAGTGAAGGTTTGCTTCCAATTTCGCACGCAGCTACCGCACCTGAGTTCAATGAAGAACGCAGGCTTTTATATGTTGCTATGACGCGGGCAAAAACACATTTGCACATTTCTTGGGCGAAATCTCGCCATACCGATGGCAAGGGTTATCGTGAACAGTCAACATTGCTGCGCGACTTGAAGACCTAGTTCTTTACATCCTCAGCAAAGCCGGGAACCCATTGCGCAAATTCATCGCGAACCGAAAACTCCGATTCCAGCTGACACAAGACTCCGATGCTACCTAACCAAACGCGATGGATCATTACATAGTTAGGTGGCAGGTTGATTTTCATACCGATTGACCAATCAGCATTTCGTGGATCGCTTGTGCGCTCAAACTGTTCACGAATCCACTCGCGATTGTGCTTGAAAATTGGAACTTGGGCTGGTTCAGTGAACGGGCCCAGATAATCAAGCAGGGACTGTGGATTCAATTCAATTCCAGGCCGAATAAATCCTTCTTCGCGAAGTCCGGCGACGACAGATTCACTGTCGCCAACCAGAGCGATTTTCAGCAAGGTCCCCATTGCCGGTGGCAGGCCATCAGGAAGTTCTGCGGTCGCCCCAAAATCAAGGATTGCGAGTCTGCCATCGGGCATAACCTTAAAGTTTCCCGGATGCGGATCAGCATGCAAAAGCCCAACTTGGTTTGGTCCAGAAAGCAAGAAGCGCAGATACATCTTTCCGAAGTGATCACGTTCTTGCTGGGTACCAGATTCAATAAGTCGAGCGAGTGATTTACCTTCGACCCATTCGGTAATAATTACATTTTCCGCCGCAGCTAAAACGTGCGGTACGAAGTAATCAGGGTGCCCATCAAATCCAACAGCAAATTTTCGTTGAACTTTAGATTCATGCAAATAATCAAGTTCTTCGGCCACACAATCTGTTAGCTCGCGCAAAATAGCTCGAACATCAATTCCTGGAAAGAAGCCAGCAAACAATCTGCCGAATCGTGAAAGTTGTTGCAGGTCAGCAAGTAAGGCACCAGATGCGCCTGGGTATTGAATCTTTACTGCAACATCGCGGCCATCATGCCAAACTGCGCGGTGGACTTGTCCGATTGAGGCAGCAGCTGCTGGCTCGTCATCGAATGAAGTAAATCGCTCTCGCCAGTTTTCGCCCAGTGACTCGCGCAGCACTTGATGAACTGACTCAATTGGCATCGGGGGAGCAGAATCTTGTAATTTTGTAAGAGACTCGCGGTACGGTCCGGCGACATCGTCAGGAAGTACTGATTCAAAGACACTCAGCGCCTGCCCTAGCTTCATAGCGCCGCCTTTGAGTTCACCAAGGACACTAAAGATTTGTTCGGCAGTTTTGGCCTGTGCTTGCGCAGTGGCATCTTGTGCTGACATGCCTCCCAGGCGCTTTCCTAATCCGACGGCGCGCCGGCCAGCATGACGAAGTGGCAGCGCGGCAATTCGCGCACTTCGAGTCAGGCCACTTTGGGAGATATCGCTCACACTCAATTGTTAGGGAGTTTTGTCCCATCGGCATCCGCAGGAAGGGTGAAAGAACGTGGGATAGGTCTCAACTGAATCCAGTCCGTTACCCAATTCAAGGACTTGTGAACCTCGAGTTTCGACTTGATCAACCCATGCGCAAACAGCTCGAACCACTTCCATCGCAGTACTCAAAATCAACGTGATACTCGCGCTATCCACAATTGGATTGTGCGATACCTGCAGATCAATCATCGGCCACCCTGGATCCTGATCACATCGATGTAAGTGCAAGCAACGAAGACACGGAGTTTGGCCAGGAATTATGACCGAACTTACGAAACTTACTGCCGTACTTGTAGTAGCAAACAGGTGAGGAGTATCCGTTGCAACCAGTTGATCCGCGCTGGTCGCACAAATCCATGGGAAATCTGCACGCTGATCTGGCATCAAGATTTCGATCCGGCGAATTGCTCGAAAGCGTAACGAATTCTTATGCGCTGAAGCACCTCGGATCATGCGCTCAATCAAATTTTTAGCCACAATGTCTCGACGAATTCCAATGTCAATCCGAGAGGCGCCCCAGGGAGTTAAGTCGGATTCACTCACTAAAGCTGGGTCATGAACTGTGACGTTAGGAAATCCGGCGCTTGCTAGAAGTAGACAAACCGTCATTCCCAGTCGACCTGCCCCGCGAATCGAAACTTCGCAACTAATCCTTTGATTAATCAGATCCAAGTTCCCGGAAGTTTCGCGTGAGAGATTTAAGCGTTGGATTTCAGTTACCGGATTTTGCTGATCGTAAGTTGCAGCGATTGGACCAGGTTCAACTAAGCCAAGTTCAATAAGTCGATAAAGGAAATTTTCACTCGATTGCAGGTCGTGCCCTTCCGTAACTAACTGATCGCAAATTTGTGGAATGGAATGTGCCCCATGCAGAAGTTTTCCAATAGTTTCGCCAACGTTCTTTTCGATGACCAGCGCAGAATTTGGATTAATACCAATTTGAATTTGAGTTTGACCGCGTTCGTATAGTCGCACGCCTGGAGCAAGCTTTGGATTAGAAATTTTCATTTACAAAGTTTGGAGATTTCAACATGTGTAAGAAGGCAACATTCCACAAAGACTTTGTGTTACACGAATACGTTCCGTTACACGATGTGGTGCTTTTGAATGTGTTGATAACACCAAAAAAAGCACCCAAACTGTTGCGTAAGAAACTGGAATTTAGACAAATTGCCGTTGGGGATAAATTTATTTTCTTTCCACACTCCGTGGACAACATAATGCCTGATAAACGACTATATTCACACGGTCACAATCAAACTATCCCCAAGTTGTTAACCAGTAATCCCCAGATAACTTGGCATCTATCCCCAACTAGTCCCCAGCCTTGTCCACAGCAAGTTTCAAGACTTACTAAATCACGTTGCATTAATAGGTTAATTAAGCGTAAGTTTCACGAGTTGAAGCTCTCGAGATAACGAGCCGACATTCGCAAGGGGAAGGCGAATGTTTGAGCACGCGGCTCGAGAGCTTCATCATTTTTGGCAGACCACTGGACTAGCCTTAAGTTTTGTGACCGATCAAAATCAGCCTTCGCTCTTCGATTCAGAGGACTTCGCAGCAGCTGACCCGGCTTCACTTGCCAGCGATGCCGTTGAGTTTGTTTACCAGCGAACTGATTTAACGAAAGTAGAAGTAAAGCGCAGTAAGCGGGCAAAGCGAAATGTAACTGCGTATCGTGACAATGATAAAACTGTAGTTACCGTGCCAACCAGAATGGCAAAGCGTGACATTGACGCTTACGTTGCAGAATTAGTTAATCGCCTTGATGATCGAGATGAACGTTCAAGTTCGCAAAAATCTTTAGAGCGAAGAGCGCGTGCACTATCGCTGACGTATTTGGGTCAAGATCTATTTGAAACTCATAAAGTGCCAGTAAAAATTCGGTGGGTTACCAATCAAAATGCGCGATGGGGATCATGCACTCCAGATGAAGGAACCATCCGCCTTTCGCATCGAATGCAGCGAATGCCGAGTTACGTTATCGACTCCGTGATTGTCCATGAGTTGATTCATTTATTGGTGACAAATCACAGCCCAGCATTTTATGAATTGATGAACAAGTTTCCGCAGCATGAAAAAGCAAAAGCGTATCTAGATGGATATTCGCATGCACAGCAGTACCTGAAACCTGAATAACGCTTAACTTAAGAATCGCTTTGGGGATCCTCTTTCGAAGATTCAATAGCTTTATTTAGTTCGGCCATTAAATCTTCGCTGTCAGTTGCAAGAAAAGTATCAATGTCATCGATGTCAGAATCTCGGGGAAGTAAGTCGGGGTGAGTCCAAAGCAAATCTCGAGCAGCGATTCCTTGAGTGTCTGCTAGTCGCTGCCACAATGTGGCGGCTTCCCGCATTCGACGCGGTCGCATTTCCAGACCAATTAGCCCACCAAACACTTTTTCAGCTGGACCACCAGCTGCCCGACGTCGCCGAAAGACTTCCTCCAGCGCAACAGCCGATTGCAGTCGAGTTCCGGCAGCCTGAGTTACTACGACAGTGACCCAACCTTCGATGAGCGCTAGCAGAAGTTCTATGCGAGTTAAGGCTGCAACTTGCTCAGGTGTTTGGGTTGGTTCAAACAGCGACGAGGTCATCATGTTGTTTATGCTGTCTGGATTTGTTGGATTAATTTGTGTCATAGCATCCTCGATCGCGCTGGTATCGATTTTCACGCCTCTGGCATAGTCCGAAATCGCAGCCATCAACTGGGATTGAATCCAGGGCGCAGCAGTAAACAATCTTTGATGCGCTAATTCGCGCAGTGTTATGTAAAGCCTGGCTTCGGCTTCATCGATGGATAAACCTTGAATGAAAGTATTGGTATTTGAAATCACTAACCCTGGCTTACCCGATGCGTTAAGTGGAATGCCAACGTCAGAATTACTCAATACTTCAGTAGTCATTTGTCCAAGGGCTTGTCCGAATTGGGTACCAAACATAGTTGCGCCCATTGACTTAGCCATCGCCATCAGCGGCCCTGTGATTGCGGCAAAGTCAGGTGAGGCCAAAGTCTCACGAAGGTTCGCAGCAACTTCATCCGGCAAACTTGAAAGCAATTCATCTGGAATGTTAATGGCCCCGCCATCATTACCTGAAGGCAAGAGACCGGTCATAACACCTGCCATGGCATCTGCAACTGGCTGCACCACAACTTTCCAAGAATCGAATGTAGAAGCTAGCCACTGCGTGCGTGTTACCCCGTTTATGGTGTGACCTGCACTTGGAATAGTGGTCGCATCGTTTAACCACAAATCCGCTAAGTCAGCTGCGGCACGAAGTTTTTCAGTATCAGATTCATTAATCTGTGGATCGCCAGATTTCTTTAGCTCTTGATCTGAAGCAGTGTGCGCACTCGTCCAATTAACTGAGCCGCCTGATGGATCGCCACCATTGCGAAGCATGCGACCCATATTTTCGAGCATGTCTGCCAACTCGTTGTTCCCATCCCCACCAGGGGCGAATCCAAACGGAATACTCATAATGCCTACTTTTCTGGTCATTCCTCGTTTCAAGGTTATGCCCATGTCAAGGTTTGGTTAATCATTTTTGCCACTGCTATTGGCGAACAAAAGCTTGTTTGTTTTCACGTACGCTGGAATCCTTACAGTTTCAGTAATCATGAGAGCGGCCAGTGCATGCGATTTAGGTTTAAACCCACTCTCACGTGGTCGCTTTTGATCCTGCTTGCCGCGGCGATGTTTATTCCAGTTCCGTATGTAATGAAGTCGCCTGGGCCAGTGTTTAACACAATTGGCAAAATCAAAGATGTTGAATTGATTTCAATTTCTGGTACGCAGACTTACCCAACTGAGGGTGAACTCAATATGACGACGGTCAGTGAATTTGGTGGACCGCAACAAGGCTTAGACATGTTCCAGGCGATCTGGGGATGGCTTAGCCCGGACCGGACAGTAGTGCCACGAGAATCGGTTTATCCAGATGATGAAACTGAGGAAGAACAAACCGCAAGAAATGCGATGTCCTTTAGCACTTCGCAAAGTTATGCAATTGCCGCTGCAATGGGTTACCTAGACCAGCCAGTAACTGAAAAATTAGTAATCACAAGTGTTGGCGTTGATACGCCTGCTCAAGACAAACTTCGTGCTGGTGATGAAATCCTCGCGGTCAATGGAGTTCTAATGACGACCCCACAGCAAGTAGTAGACGTCGTGCGAAGTAACCCAGTCGGAACAGCTTTAACTTTCTCTCTGGTTCGCACTGATACCAAACTTGATGTGGTTGTCATATCAAGTACCCGCGAAGATGATCTACTAACCGAGCAAGATGAAGCAAAGATTCCCTACATCGGAATTGGAATCGACATAAGTTACTCAGCTGACTATGAAATTGAATTTGGGGTGACCGGAGTTGGGGGACCAAGTGCCGGCACAATGTTTGCCATCGCAATCATCGATAAATTAACGCCTGGCGCATTGACGCAAGGAAAAGTCATCGCAGGCACTGGAACAATCGATCCAGATGGCAATGTTGGTGACATTGGTGGGATTCAACAAAAGTTAATTGGCGCGCGCGATGCGGGCGCAGTGCTTTTCCTGGCACCACAAGGCAACTGTGATGAAGTTATTGGGCATATTCCAGACGGGTTGACTGTGGCAGCTGTTGGAACGCTGGACCAGGCAATGGCAGCAATTGAAACTTTCAACTCGGGCGGGCAAGTTAACTCGTGTTTGAAATAGAATATAAATTCATCTAGGAAAGTGAAAAACAATGAATGAGATTTCAGCCCTCGAACTACTAGCTATTTATAGAGACGTGTCGATAATTGACGTCCGGGAACTCGATGAATATGTCTCAGGGCATATTCCCGGTGCAATTCACATTCCGCTTTCCACAATCCCAGTTCGGCAAAACGAAATCGATAAAACTAAAACTCAGTATTTGATTTGTGAAGTTGGTGGCAGATCAGGACAGGCTGGAAAATTCTTAGAAGACCAAGGTTTTGAAGTGGTTAATGTTGCAGGTGGTACTGGAGCTCTTCGCCAAATTGGTACACCACTTAATCTCGGAGAACAACCTTAAACACATTTAACTAAATCGTTAATCTGCAAATGTAGATGTCACAGCATCATTAAGTCGGGTAACCAAGTTCGGTGCTACTGCAACTGCATCTGCTGAATCGTGAGTTCGATACCGCAAGGCATTTAAGTTTTGTCCACTGCGCAGTACTGCACTGACAATTCGAACATCTCGTCGCTCTGGGTGATCCGATGCCGCTTGCACGAGCGCAGAATCGTCTGTTGCAGGTAGGTCTGATTCGGCTGAAGGTGGCAGGACGATTCTTTCGAGAACGACAATGGCTCCAGCGACATCATCTGGCCAGGCAATGGTGGCAAGAAGTTCATCAAGCTCCAAAGTGTCTTCAATTTCTTGCTCAACCGAAGTCAGCGGCATCTCAGCACTAATTCCAAGCTCATCTGCCAAATCTGGGTTTGCCGAAAGCAGGTTTGCGGTAGGCACCAAGGCAAACAGGCGAACAGGTTGATCCCAACCGGCGCTGGCGACGTGATCTTCGACTTCCCGAATCAGGGGTTCGAGGTTTGAGGCTAAATCCATAGGGTAAGTCTGTCGTATGTGGAACTTGATATTTCAACGTAAGGTATTTAAGTGAGCATAAATTTGGAACGTCCTCGTCGCAGCCCTCTTGGAATAACCCTTTCGGTTCTTGCCGTGCTATTTATCGCGTTTTCGATATTTGCCGGCTTTTACACTGACTGGCAGTGGTACGGCTCAGTTGGCCGCACAGATGTTTACACCCAGCAACTAACTGTTAAAGCGATCCTGTTCTTTTCATTCACTATCTTGACCGCACTTAGCCTCTGGGGCTCAGCCACTTTGGCACATCGATCTCGCCCAATTAACTTGCCAGCAACACCTGAGGAATTTGCGCTTCAGAAATATCGGGAAAGCTTGGATCCATTTCGCCGGATTGTGTTTATTGCAGGTCCGATCGTATTTGGTGTTTTGACTGGATTGTCGGCATCAAGTCAATGGGAAACTTTCATGTTGTGGCGTAATTCGACGCCATTTGGTCAGGTCGATCCACAATTTGGCTTAGACATTTCGTTTTATGCATTTGAACTTCCATTCCTAAGGTTCTTCTTAGGATTTGGATTTACGATTCTGATTATCTCTTTTATCGTGAACGTCGTAATCCACTACATCTATGGCGGCTTGCGCACTAGCATTTCGCAATCAACTGATTCAGCTCGCCGTCACTTAATGTTTTTCTTGGGAACCTTGGCGTTGCTCAAGGCCGGCGCGTACTCAATTGATAAGTATTCATTAGCAACAAAATCTGACTCATTGATTACTGGGTTGAAGTACACAGATGTAAACGCCGTAGTCCCTGCTAAAACGATCCTGACTTACATTGCGCTTGCAACAGCGATCTTGTTCTTTGTTTCCATCTTTAGAAAAGGTTGGTCACTTCCGTTTATCGCCTTTGGTGCGATGCTCGGTGCCTCATTTGTAATTGGTGGGTTGTACCCAGCCTTCGTGCAACAATTCCAAGTTAAGCCTTCGGAACTTCAACGCGAAGCGCCTTACATTCAACGAAACATTGATTCGACTTTGTCGTCTTACGGACTTGAAGACGTAAAGTTTTCGGAATACGCAGCAATCGATAATCCCTCACTCGCTTCATTGAATGAAGATGCAGGAACTCTTTCAAATATTCGGTTACTCGACCCAGCACTTAACTCTCCAACTTTTAGTCAGTTGCAGCAGATCCGTGGATTTTATGCGTTCCCAGAAACACTTGACGTCGATAGGTACTTAATTGATGGCGTTAAGCGCGGCACGGTTATTGCAGTTCGTGAAGTCAACCTTGCTGGCCTGGCTGATGATCAGCGAAATTGGTTCAACGATCACATGGTGTTTACACATGGTTATGGTGTTGTTGCTGCGTATGAAAATACCGCTGAGGCAGACGGCGCTCCTAAGTTTGCTGAAAGCAACATCCCACCATCAGGCAAACTCGATATCGATCAACCACGGGTCTACTTTGGCGAGCAGTCACCGGCTTACTCGATCGTTGGTAGCGATGGTAGTCAGCCGCCAATTGAACTTGATTTTCCAGATGACAAGAGTGCAAACGGTCAGACCAACAACACCTATACCGGTTCTGGTGGTGTCCCGATTGGAAATGTAATTCAACGCGCAATTTTCGCATTGAATTATCAAGAAACGAACATCTTGCTTTCAAATCAAATTGGCCCAGAGTCAAAAATTCTTTACGATCGCGATCCAAAAACTCGGGTTGCCAAGGTAGCTCCGTGGCTGACACTTGATGGCGATCCGTACCCTGCTGTTGTAGATGGCAGAGTGCAGTGGATTGTCGATGGCTACACAACAACAAATGAATTCCCATATGCAGCCCGAATTTCCTTGCGAGATGCAACTGCAGATTCCGTGAACACTCAGCTTGATTCGATTTCGCTGAATGCTGGCAACATCACTTACATTCGCAATGCGGTTAAAGCAACTGTGGATGCATACGACGGAACTGTAAACATCTATGCCTGGGACGAGAAGGATCCGATCTTACAAACTTGGAGTAAGGCTTTCCCTGGAGTTGTGCAACCTAAGTCTGCGATTCCGGCTGGAATCTTAGATCACATTCGTTACCCAGAAGACATGTTCAAGGTGCAGCGCGACGTGTTAGCTAAGTATCACGTTGGCGATCCGCAGGCGTTTTACTCCGGTCAGGATTTCTGGATTGTTCCAGAAGATCCAACTAAGCCAACAGTTGGTCAAGCGCAACCGCCTTACTACTTGTCATTACAGATGCCAGATCAAGACGCTCCAACGTTCTCGCTGACAACAACTTATGCACCAACCAAGCGTCAAACCTTGGCAGCATTTATGTCAGTTAACTCAGATCATGGCGACGACTACGGAACGATTAGAGTTCTGCAGCTACCTCGAAATACCACGATCCCTGGCCCACGCCAAGTGCAAAACAACTTCGAATCTGATCCAGAAGTTGCCAAGCAACTCTCGCTACTGCGAAGTGGTGGATCCGATGTAGTACTTGGTAACTTGCTTTCATTGCCAGTTGGTGGCGGCTTACTTTACTTCGAACCGGTCTATGTCCGAGCCTCACAAGGCGGTGGCTATCCACTATTGCGCAAGGTTCTTGTGTCGTTTGGATCAAAGGTCGCCTTCGAGGATGATTTGGAAACTGCTCTAAAGAAGGTCTTCACGGGCCAAACCACAATCCCAGTGGATCCTGTTGATCCAGGGGATCCTGAGGTTCCAGTTACTACGCCAGAGCAAGACCTTGCCAAAGCGATCATTGATGCGAACGAGGCCTACACGGACGGCGTAGCAGCGCTGGCTACTGGAGACTTTGCAGCTTATGGCGAAGCACAGGATCGACTGTCTGAAGCGCTACAGCGGGCTACAACAGCAGGTAGTCAGATTGCAGGTGAGAGTCTGGCAATCACGCCAACTCCATCTCCAGTTGCTACTCCTTCGTCATCCCCAACTCAATAAACCAGTTAGCGATTTGGTTGGGCTGGAAACCTCCCGTATCCTTAACAAACCGACGCGGGGTGGAGCAGCTCGGTAGCTCGCTGGGCTCATAACCCAGAGGTCACAGGTTCAAATCCTGTCCCCGCTACTAAAAAGAAAAGACACCTTCGGGTGTCTTTTC
>Ga0315905_10000274_pt1 | contig 56077 bp, 63 predicted proteins | sample LakEriMetagenome_5_FD_203522 | JGI IMG/M metagenome (GOLD analysis project Ga0315905, IMG submission 203522) | Freshwater fungal communities from buoy surface, Lake Erie, Ohio, United States - Buoy 4 MA121 | ecosystem: Environmental > Aquatic > Freshwater > Lake | place: USA: Lake Erie, Ohio...
CTGTCCCCAACACACCCGTATCCCGCTATGTTTCGCGGGTGGTTGAACTGGCGGATTCGTCTGCGTCCAACGGACTGGCTGTGTTCCTTGACGCAAATATCCCGTCTTCTTCAACCGTAACAGTGTGGTATCGCGCATCTCTGAACGGGGAAGGCGACCTGTTCAGCAAGGGATGGACGCAACTCACCCGCAGTAATCCCACATTCACCAGCACATCAGAAATAGATTTCCGTGAAGCAGTGTTCCGTGGCACTCTGCCAAGCGGTCAATTCTTTAAGTCGTATCAGATCCGCGTAGACTTGACCCCACCGGCTGCAAACTCCACCTACTATCAGACTCCTGCTGTGCGTACCATTCGTACAGTGAGTTTCATACAGTAAGCCATGAGTGACAAGCGATACTTGCGGGACAGAAGGACTGGCGCGGTGGTGCTGGCTGATGCGGAGGCAATTGCCGCTTTTCGTCAAAAAAAGACCGTGGCTGAAGACATTGAGTGCCTGAAAGCCGAGATAAATACCTTGAAGCAGCAGGTTGCACACCTCCAAGAATCACTGAAAACCTTACAGGCGAGCGAATAACACATGGCAGCAAGCACAGGACCAGCAGAAAATAATACTATTGCAATTCAACAGGTTGAATTGGGCGACACATTTAACTTGTGGAAAGATGTCACCAACACTGCTACCTACAAGATTAATAAGTTAAAGGTTTACGATGCAACCACCACATCGTCTATTGCTGCATCTGTTAGCACGGGTGGAACGCTGTCTTTGGATCTTGCGGACAATGTAAACAAAGGCTTGACATTCCAACAGCCTGTGTTGTTCCAACAGCCTGTGTTGTTCAGCAGTGGTGTGACATTCAACGGTAATGTTACATTCAACTCAGGAATGGTTACGCTGAACGCAAACATTGTCACCATTGACGACTACAACATTGTGCTGGGTGATACTGCTGAGGCTAGTGACGGCAAAATCAACACTGCCGGTGGTGGTGGCATTCTGCTGAATCGTGGAAGCGGTGCCACAGCAGAGTGGCTGTGGCAGACCACACAGGTTCACGGTATCACTGGTGTGTGGCGTTCAAATACGCACATCGGTTTCAGCGGAGCCACAAGTGGTATCTACCCACATAACGGCGGATCTCTGCGTGTTCACGGCAGCGGGGTGCAGATTGACGGCGGTTCCACATCAGATCACGGAGTGCTGTTTAATCTGACTAGCACTGGTATTGCAGGCACTACTAGTGGTCGCACTATTGAGTTCAGCCGATATTCGCCAAGCGGTTCCACGGCATTCATTCAGGTGCTGAACGGCTCTACCTACGGATCGCAGCCGTTTGTGAACATTCCTGCGGGTGCAAACCGAAAGGTTGTCACTACGGCATCAGCACACGGATTTGTGTTTGGACAGCCGCTGTACCTGAACAGCAGCACATACACTGTAGCCAAAGCAGACTCTGCCACTACATCCGAAGTGGTTGGACTTGTTTCTCGCGTCATAGACAACAACAATTTTGAAATCACTTTCCTTGGTGAGATATTTGGCAACTTCTCGTCCATCACCGAAGGAAACTCTAGTCTTACACCTGGTTCGGTGTACTACCTCAGCCCGTTCACCGCAGGACGCATCACGGCTACACAGCCATCAGCCGCAGCACAGGTACATAAAGCCGTACTCATTGCCACAAGTGCAACTTCTGGTATTGTGTATCCGTTCACTGGCGGCGTTTTGAGTTCTCCTGTGAACATTTCGTCTGCTACTTCACTGGGAAACATATTCAACCAATTGAACCAATTCAAAGTTGGTGATTTTGTGCGGTGGAATCCCACATCCACAACGCTTACATACACTGCGGGTGCCGATACCTACACATACACTTATCCCAAAGGAGTGTATGTAAAGGCACAGGCAAATACTGCGGGTGAAGCCGAAATTGCGGGCATGGTGATTGCCACCACTGATGTAGCAACTGTGGGCACATCGGGTGTAAACGGCAGTTTCACTCTGCTCATGGACGGATTCTTTGCGGGTGTGAGTCTGCCTGCGTCTTACGGATCTGTGATCAATGGAACAGTGTATTTCCTTGCAAAAGATTGTGCGGGTGCAAGCAACTGCCTTGAAAGCAATACTGTGTCGTTTGCGTCCAACTATCCCACAAATGCAGGATCTGTGCGTAAGCCACTGTTCATGGCAACCACCGATGACGAATCGGCGTTCAGTGGATACCTGTTCTCGTATCGTGGAGATGAAGCGGGTGTGCAGGGACTTTCGGCTGACACTCGGCTTGAAGACCTGCTTGTACAGAATCTTGGATCGTGCGGTTCGGCAGAAGACCTGCGGTTTGGTGTTCGTTTGGGAACTGGAGTTGCTGGCGGACAGCAAGTCATGCGCTTGCCGTTCCGCCGTCCCGGATCGGTGGACATTGGGTATTCGGGTACTGGAGTTAATGGTGCGTCACTGGATGTCAAGGGCGTGATTCGTGGTGGACGCGCTTCGGCTGTTAATGGTGGCGACATTCTGGTTGGGCGTGCTAGTAGCGATGGCACAGACAGCACATACCCTACAACACTCAATGTTTTTGGTTCTCAGTTCAGCAGTGCAAACACTGTGATTGGCTACGGAACCCGTCCTCGTTCGGGTGCGGCAGGATACGAAAGCAGTTGGGCTGAAAGCAATATAGCCCGTGTTGCACTAGAAATAGGGATCACCAACAGCAATGCCGGTCTTGCTCTATACACGATAGCACAAAATAATAGTGCAGTTGGAACGGTTTACGCTCCCACAGAACTTCTCACGGTGAACACCACCAGCATGGTGTACAACGGCGGACTCACTACCCTGACAAACATTGGTGGTGGTTCTGCTTTGAAGTTGACTAGCACTTCTAGTTCTTCTGCTGTCGGTAATGCATCACCACTCTGGATCAACCATCCGAAAAATTCTATTTCGCTGTTCCTTGGAGATCAAAGTTCTACAACTTCTTACGGCGCAGACGAGTACACTGGAAACATTCGTTTCAATGGTACTGATGTTGCATGGGGTGACATTTCGTACTACCCTAATGGTGATAGCGGAAACGGTTCGTTCCGATTTACCAGAAACGGTTCAACGATCAGCGCAACACCCAATGCCATAGTTGGCGTGGGTGGTCTGAAAGTGGTGGACGGCAATGAAAGCACCACTCTTACAAATTTCACGCAGGTTCTCACCGATGCGGGCATAAACATTACCACGGAATATACTGCTAATGCGTATACACCTGGTATTTTCTGGTCAACGCAGGACAACAATTCCACCAAGCCCAAAGCAGGAATTTTCCTGCAAGAGAATGCTAGTGGCACCAGTATGATACTTGGAACCAGTAATAATTATTCAGTAGGCATTACTAGTCTTACTACTATAAATCCGAGTGGCGATCTGAATATCGGCTCTAACACTGTTTCCACAACAACCGGTACTGGTGCGCTCACCGTTGTGGGTGGAGCGGGTATTGCGGGTGCGCTGTATGTGGGTGGTATTACTACTGCGGGTGGAATCACGATGGGTGGTGCGCTTACCGTTGGTGGTGCAGCGCGTGTGAATAGCACAACAGCATCCACATCTACTACTACGGGTGCGCTCACCGTTGCGGGTGGATTGGGTGTGGCTAAAACCATTGTTGCGGCGGGAATCACTTCTACTGCTGGATTGTCTGTGACTTCAGGAACTGTTTCGTTTCCGACAACCAGTTTGTCTGGTGATGCACTCACCGCAAGTTCTGTTGCTCTATCAAAAATGGCAACAAGTGTGTTGGGTGTTGCAAGTATATCATCCACTATAAATGTACAAGCCGATACGGACGCTACCAAGGTATTGAATGTTGGTCAATGGACAGGCATGAAAGTCACTAATGGCACTACTATTGGTGTCGCTGGTCAAACTTGGTTTGTTTTGTTTTTCCGAAACAACAGCGATGCCCAAATTGGAGTGTGGACATTTACTGGAACTATTTCGACAACTACTATACAAAATTCGGTTGGTATGTCACCGAGTACAATATATCTGGTTGCTTGCAGAATTGCGTAAAATCAAACTAGATCACTAAAGAGACACACACATGGGATCATCACTCTATCTTTCAGGTGGCGTACAAACCACCTCCAAACTCACCAAGACTTTTGCCGTAGCCAATTCGTTTGCGGTGGGAGATGTGGTGCGATATGATGTTGCGTCCACTTCTTATGTGAAAGCCCAAGCCGATAGCGCAACCAATGCCGAAGTGGTGGGTGTGGTGGAAGAAGCCACTGCTGGTCAGTTCAGAGTTGTGTACTCAGGTGAGATTGATCTTACATCGGTATCGTCCCTGAGTGGTTTCAGCGGTCCTGTGCTGTTCTTGACTAGTACGGTTGCAGGTGGACTCACCGCCAATCCGCCCAGTGCCATTGGTACCGTTGTAAAGCCACTGGTTGTGCGTAATGCGGCTACCAATCAGTATGTGGTCACGAACTTCCTTGGTACACAGATTGGTGGCTCGTCCACTGTAGCCATTGACGAGATTCAGCCTGTGGGCACAATCATGCCGTTTGCGGGTTCGGTAATTCCTGATTCGTGGTTGGAGTGCAACGGCAATTCATATGCGGTGGGCACATATCCGCAACTGTACGCCAAACTGCAAAACAGCAGCGGCGACCGCGCTCCTGCATACGGGTATGTCGCAACTCTGATTGGAACGAATGTCAACACCGCTCTTGCAGCGGGAGATTACATCCAATACAAGGCTGATGCTGGTGCATTTACTGGAGAAGGCAGTCCTTTTGCGGGAGTAGCCACAAACGCATCTTTGCTTGCGATTGTATTGAGTGTGACATCAACCTCTGCTGTGGTTCAGGTCATTCCCGCATACTCAAGCACAACCAAAAACTTCACAATAAGCAATACCGTGTTTGCAAGTGGTGGATTTGTCGGCAGTGAAACTGGCACAGGAAACTACCGTGCTTATACGAATGCAAGCGAATTCAAAGGAGTATCGCTAACCATTACCTCTACGGCTATCACCCACTTCAACACTCCCGATCTGCGTGGGCGGTTTGCGCTTGGTGTGAATGCTCCAAATACTATTGGTGAACAGGAGACTGATTCGTTTATCTCCGCAATCTCTGGCATCTATTCGCTTGGTTCGGAGGGTGGACAAGAGTTTGTGGCTGCTCCTAGCATAAAAGCCACTCCAAATTCCGGTGGTTCGGATAATGCGGCAGCAAACTTTACCGACAACAAAATAGCAAATATGCCGCCGTACACGGTGGTGCGGTACATCATTAAAGCCTCGCCGTACACACGCGCGGCTATCATTGACGGGCTTGACCTGCCGTACAGCAACTTGCTTGTGGGTGATCTGCGTGACGGCTCACTGCGTCCAGGCGGCAGCGGTGAAGACCTGCTGTTCAAGACCAACAACGGGGTTGGCGGCACAGAGCGGATGCGGTTGACCAATACACCAAGCAATGCTGCACCAGGTAGTCTTGTGGTTGGTGAGTCTAGTCTTGCGAGCGGTTACAACACTGCCTACAGGCTTTTGGATGTTGCAAAAACAACTGGTAACGGTGGAGGTACAGTAGTTACCCGTAGTGCTTCTGTCACTCTAGAATCTGGTGTGGATGAAGCGACTGGTGCAATCATTGGAACCCGAACCGCGCACCCACTCGTTTTCCGAACCAATACCACCGAGCGGATGCGTATTGCTGCCGATGGCAAAGTTGGTATTGGAATAACTCCGGCTCGCCCATTCCATATATTTTCCGCAACGGATTCACCGCAGGGTGTTGGAACTGATGGAACAATTACTCAAGCATTTTCATATCAATCAGTCGGTGGATTGGTAGCATATAGCGGAACATTATCAAATCATGCTTATTCTTTGATATCCAACAATGCTTCGCGTGTATGGATCAACAATACTGGTCTTGTGGGCATAGGCACTGCTGCGCCGGGCGCATCCCTTGATGTGCGGGGTAATATTACTTCATCGTCTGTTGTCGCGGCAACCTCTTTTACAGGCAATGGAATCATTCCCATCGGCGGCATCATCATGTGGAGTGGAACCATTGCAAACATCCCATCAGGATGGGCACTATGCAATGGTAGCAACGGTACTCCCGATCTGACCAATAGATTCGTAATCGGTGCAGGCGTGGACAGCACTGGCGCAAAGACCAATATCACGGGTACTCCGACACAGACCGGCGGAACCAAGGACGCTACCGTTGTCAGCCACAGCCACTTTATTGCCAATGGAGATAATAATACTGGATCAGCCGCATTTGCCACACTATCCGCTACAAATACTCTTTCCCGAGAGGGAGGACGGAGTTCTGGCAGTGATCTCACCTATTCGTTGGCAGGATCGGCTAACGCTGCTGCGGTTGGAAACACCAATACAGTTGGTACAAGCGGCACAAACGCAAACCTGCCGCCGTACTATGCTCTGGCGTTCATAATGAGAACCGTCTGATAAACGCTAAATACGGGTAGACCAGCACTTTTCAGGAACAACAAATGGCATACTCAGCACTACCATCCTCAACCAACACTCCCCTTCTGAACCTGAAGATCATTACTCCAGGTGTGAGTTTGACCATTTATGTTGGTTCCACTGGTAGTGATGCAAACACGGGATTGTCTTCCACTGCACCTGTGTTTTCACTCAAGCAGGCGTGGACGATTGCACAGAACTACAATATTACAGGCAACGGACAACTGTACATCACCTTTGCGGGTGGAACCTATGCGTACTCTGATGCTGAAATTCCCGACAATCTGTACCACCCACAGGGCGGCAATATCATTATTCAGGGCGATCCCGCAGCGGTAAAGCAGCGGTATCTGTACCGTGTACGGAATTATTCGTGGGACATCTCCCGTATTTCATACCACGGGCACACAGGCACGGTGAATATTACCAACTGTGTTGACTTAGGGGTAGGGGGTCCCAAACACGGATACGCTGCGGCTGACACTAATATGTGGGTGGCTATCAGCAATCCGTGTTTGAGTTCTGCGGGAAATCCCGACAGCACTTATTACGATCCCACCACACAAGTACAGTACAAAGGACTTGATGCGCGGTCTACTCGCAGTGCAATTTACGGTGATATGTTCTTCAACAACGGATACTCATACGAAAACGCCAACGGCATCTACGGGCTTGCACAGATTGCAGACGCAACCTCATCAGACTATGATTTGCGCCTCATCTTCAAGAACACGAACATTGATCCGCGTATTCCTGCTTTCTCTCCGTACACCAAGGGTGCGGTCAGCAACGGAATCAGCAACACCATTCCGTGGCACGGTATAGCGGATAACTACCCCGAGAATCAGTACAGCAAGCCCAACGGCTACTACGGTGGAAATCAATATTCTCCTGGAACATATCCCACAAAAGCCGCTGGTGACGCTGCAATTACTGATCAGCCGCACTTGGTGACCAGTTATCCTGTTGTCATACAGAGAAGCAGCACAAGCACAAAGCCGCTGTTCACGGTTGCGGGGGGAACCATTAAAGCCATTCGGAATTTCATGCTTGTACCAAATGATTTTGCCGTGCCCAATGCCAATGCAAACAAGACCAAAGCCCTGAACGCACTGTATCCCAGCGAAGAGTTTTCTCCTGGACTATCTGCGGGTTATTGGGGTACTGCACTGCTTCGGACTGAAAACGCCACTGTGGGTATTCGTCACTTGGGCGTGTATCACGCAGAGTTTGGCATTTGTGCGCTCAACTCAAAGATCACCACTTACATGGAATCTTCGGTGGAAACCGCGCATATCGCAAGCAGTACACACGCAGCCGCAGCGTATGTGACTTACGCCAGATTAGGCAATCCCGACAACACACCCGTGCTGAATGCAGTGAATGTGCGGTACGGCATCCACTCCCATGCGTCCACTGTTCAAATTGGATACGAGTCGGATCGGCAAAGCCCCACATCACGAACTTACACAACCGAGCAGGGGTGTTTCATCCAAGCGGCACGACAGGCAATTGTGGCAACAGACAATTCTGCTGTCACGGTACGCAGCGCAGTAATAAATTCGGCTCGTGCCTTGCCGCGTTTTCAGTTTGTGCTGCGGGTTCCTGCGTTTGCTGGTGCGTCTGCGTCAAGCGGAAACACTTACTCGTTCATGTATCCGCCGTCATGGGGTGGAACGGAAAGCACCACAAACTCTAGTCAAGCATTCCAAAATGGCTACACTGCTGCCGCTGTGTTCATGCGAACAGGTGCTGCCACGGGATTCACACTAGGGTACATCACCAACATTGCAGGTGCTGGAACTATTCCTTATGTTTCAGGGCAGTACACTTCCACACACTCTGTAGCCGGAACTCCTGTTCCTGCTTACTATCAAACTCTGAATGTGTACGGATACCGTGTGGGTGATCTTAGCGGATTGAGTTTTTCCCTGCAAGACGATTTTACTAGTATTACTACTGGCACTGGATACACACTTGAATTCATCGCGTTCAGCGACAACGAAATCACCGCTGCTGGTGGAAAGTTTGAAATCGGAAAGAACGGATTCAAGACCACTGCCGCAGGTGGACAGTCGATTAATGGTGTGTCTGCTAATCCATCAGGACTTCCGTATCCCATACAAGCGTATCGCAGTCACCGTTGGCACTCAGGAACGGATGACGCAGACACATCGGTGGGCGTGTACAGCGGTTCAACGCTGAAAGTCCGCAAGAATCTACTGTTTACTGCTGCGGACAACCGTGCCGTGTATGTGTCGGACGGCTCCAAACTCCTGTCCGCTCCTAGTCAAAATTTTTCAAGAAATGCTGGAGCCGACTGGGAGTCGGAAGAAGTGGGCGGCTTGTTGATCAACGGCGCAGGCAATCACGCAGTACTGATCCGAAACGGTTCGTATGCAGGCTTGGGATCGGTGTACGCCAAGTGCTTCAAGTCGTATTTGAGTGATACTGCTGCCACCAAAACCACACAGGTTGTGGTTGCTGCTGAAGCAAACTCTGTAGCGGAATTCCCTGTGGTGCCCATTGGAACCGACAATTACTACGAGTCGGTGGTTGGTGTGTTCAGCCCGTTTGGAGCCGCCCCGTGGAGCAGCAATCAGGGTGCTTTGGGTGCGGTTGCAAATTATGCTAGTGCGTCGGTGGATCAAATGGCGGCTATTGTGTTCCGTGCATCCAAGAATTCTAGCATATTTGTTGAACCCAATACTGTATCCGTGATTTCTGCGTTTGATGGTGGAAGCGGAGAAACTTCTTCTTTATCAGAACCAAATTTCTATACTATAGAGCAGTCATCCAAAATGGGAATGTTGCCTAAAGGTCTTGCTGCTAGTAAGGCTGACGGCTCATCGCCCGCCACCAATACAATTGCTGCAACACAATTTTCACATATATGCAGTAATGGTGGCACACCGACTGTAAAAATTATGTCTCGTTCTGGTGGATTCAAGTACACTTTGCCCACAACAAGTCAATACTACCGTTGGTGGATTCCCACCGGATTGCAGCCTACAGTCAATATAGGACGAACTGCGGGAATTTGGTCTACCACCGGAGAAGCCGTGCGTAAATATGGATGGGTTGTTGACAACGGTTTTGGTTGGGCAAGAGGAAGCGGTACTACTTCTTTTCCAAATCTACTTTTGCCGCCATCTGGTGCAACATACAATATGGGAAGTGTTCGTACTGTAAATTCTATACAAGTGAATTACAACAGCGGCGATTTGACTCATGCCAGAGAAAATTCAATGTATTACGCAAAAGAAAAAAACTGATAGGAATACTGGAACACTAAAATGGCAAAAAATCTTATTCTTGTCAATAAAGCATCTGGAGTGGTTGAGCAAGTCATCACTGGATTTGATGACCGTACCTATGACCCAAGCGTATACTCGGAGTATGTTCCGTATGTGCTAGATTCTGCCATTACCCCAGTTTCCGTGCAGGAGAATTACAGGGTTACCTCTGACGGTTCTGGAGCAACATTTGCTTCCGCCATAACCCTGCCACCCACCACAGAACAGAAACTCACAGGACTGCTTTTTGGCAATTTCAATCGCGGTGAACTGCTGTTTCAGTCTAGCCTGCACCCAACACTGGTGAACAATCTTGTACTCAGTGGTGCTACGGCTACGGCATACAATCCCACTGTTGTCACCAATATAGGCGTGACAAGCGGAACCATCGTGGGACAAAAGTGCGCGCAGTTCAAGGGATCGTACTTGGACACGGACACACAGGCTGCGTGTCTCCGCATTCCTGACTACACTTATCCTGGTTCTTCGCTGCCGTACTTCATGGCATCAGGATTCTTGTACCTGTCGTCTACTCCATCAGGCGCATACGATCCCATTGTGCTTGCTAAGACTACTAGCGGAACCGCAGGCACGGTGAACGACTCCTTCCAATTGGAGTACGACAACAGCGCAACCCGAATGCTGCTCATGGTGTCGTCCAACTCGTACCTTTCAGCCGGATTTGAGTACACGGTGAATGCGTCTCCCGCAGGTGTCTCTTTGAATCAGTGGCATCACTTTGCGTTTGCGTACAGCAACCAAGGCAACTCTGCGTGTGTTTCTACTTATTGGAACGGCACTCGTATTGCAAAGCAGACAGGACTTTCAGGAAATATCCGATTTAACTCTGCTCCGTTCTCCATCGGCGGTGGTCCACACGGCAACAAGCCGCTCAAGGGGTATTTGGACGACATTATTGTGAGCGGTGGCACTTCTTCCGTGGCTCTTCGCGGTATTGCACACGGAACCACCTGCACCGTTCCAACCACCAGTCAGTCATCGGGTGTGTACACGGTTTGGCACAGCACTTTGCACGGACCAGAGGGAGAATCAATATTCCCCGTAAGTGGTCCGTCCAAAGTGATTTCCACGCAGATGTTCACCGCTACCGACCCCGATCTACGGACAAGCAATCTGTATGTGGGCACCATTGATGCCGTTCAGAATTCCGTACACGGACTTCCACTGTTCAGCGGAATTTCTACTGGTCATATTGCGTACACCAATGGAACTTCGGCTGGATATGTGTTTGGATACGACAGCGGCGCGTGCTTGATTCCCACATCGGTCACACAGTTGAAGAGTTTGGCTGAAGTAAAGACCCTAAAGGCTTCTCTAGCAGACAACACCCAACTGTATCTGCTTGGTTCCACTGCCATGCGCGGAACAACCGGTGCGTCTGGCGACTTTGCCAAACTGTACTCTGGTGCATTTACTGGTGGAAACTTTACATTCTTGCCCACGAAGCAGAACATTGAAGACCTGCGAACCCTTTACGATGGGGTTGTGCTGTCGGGACAGACCAATGGAATCTACAGCATTTTCTCTGCGGACGGTATCTCGTATGCGTTCACTTGCCGTGGAGTTACTTCGCTGTACGCGGATGTCAGCAACTACTACACCCGCTCGTATCAAGACACGACAGCAGTGAAAGCAGCGGTAAGTGGATCAGGTACTTTCACCGCACTCCGAGCGGTTGAGGGGCTGACCCGTGATTCGTTTGTACAGAAACTGGCATCGCAGGTCACCCCAAATGCGCCATCGTTCACCATTTCTGCGGTGTCTAAGACCACTAAGGTGTACACTGCACCCGAAGTTCAATATACTGTTAACGCAAAGGGTGTTATTCCTCTTGATGAGGGGTGAATCCCATGAAACTTATACACTATGGACTAGATGGAAACATACAGATCAACGGTAACGAATACCGTTTTTCTGACTTTTTGAAACTAGAGCCTCGGTATTCGGCTCCACACGGATTTCACACACGGGTATACGAGCGGGGTGTAAAGCACTACATCACGGACGGACACAATCTGCTGTATCTGCCGTCCACTGATGCGGAATGCGACCGCATCTGTAACCGTGAAGGCGAATTGGCTCGTTTGTTGCAGAGGCTGAGTGCAGAAAACGACTAGCCGCGCCGTCTTCTAAATAGGGGTAAAGGAGACACGATGGCGAAGCCAACCACCCGACAAGAATTCAAGGACTACTGCCTCCGCGCCTTGGGTGCGCCAGTAATTGAAATCAATGTGGACGATTCCCAATTGGAAGACCGCATTGATCAGGCTATACAGTATTTTAATGACTGGAACTCGTTGGGTATGCAGCGGCAGTACTGGAAGTATCAGGTGACTGCACAGGACATTGCCAATCAGTACATTAACACCGATAGTCTTGATCCCAACGGACCAAAAATTGCTAATATCACGAGGATATTTCAGATTGGCTTCAACTTACAGATCAACAACATTTTCAATATTCGGTATCAGATGGCACTCACGGATTTCTACGGACTCCGTACTGGCAACATGAACATGAACTACTATGTGTCCACCATGCAGTACATTGAGATGTTGCAGCAATTGCTTGATCCCGAAAAGCAGATTCGGTTCAACAAGTACAACAACAAACTGAATATTGACATGAACTGGAATGATTTTGACACCAATCAATACATTTTGATTGAGGGCTACGCAATTGTTGATCCCGCCGAATATAGCGAAGCGTGGAACGATCCCATGCTGAAGAAATACGCCACGGCTCTCATTAAACAGCAGTGGGGTGCCAACTTGTCTAAGTACGAGGGCATTCCGCTGCCAGGCAACATTACATTCAACGGTGCGCGTCTTTACGAGGAAGCCACTACAGCAATACAGGTTATTGAAGAAGAAGTACTGCTCAAGTATCAGGAACCACCTGACTTCATTACAGGATAACCATGACAGTTAATCCGTATTTTCGCAGGAACAAGAAGGGGGAACAAAGCCTCCTTGAATCACTCACGACCGAGGTCATCAAAATCCACGGGCATGAGATGATATACATTCCGCGCGAAAAGGTCACAGAAGACCTTATTCTTGGTGAAGAAGTTTCGGAATTCCTTGACGCCAACCGTATTGAAATGTACATGGAGAACGCCGAAGGGTTTGAGGGCGACTCCGAAATGTCGCGCTTCGGGCTTGATGTGAAAGACTCAGCGGTATTCATTGTGTCCCGAAAGCGGTTCATGGATGTCATGGGGCATCATCCGGATATTCAGCGGCTTGGTCGTCCCCGTGAAGGTGATGTAATATTCTTTGACTACCCGTTCTCCATGATGGAAATCAAGTTTGTCAAGCACGACAACCCGTTCTATCCTGCGGGGGATCGGTATTCCTTCAAACTGTCCTGCGAAGCCTTCAAGTACTCCAATGAGAAGATTGACACAGGCGAAACCGAACTGGATGCGGTGATGAATGTGAAGTCTTCCTACGCTCTTGGATTCACACTCGGAGCATGGGTTGGCGATCTGTATCCTGGCGAAGAAGTGTACACAGGCACATCAGCCGACAAACACGCCTACGGTCGCGTTGAATACCGCCCGTATCCGCGTCCCACCGTGGGCAATTACTATATTCGCGTCAACACCCAAGAAGGAACATTTGAGGTGGGAGACATCATCAGAGGCAACGACAGCGGATACACCTACGCCATCTCGGGCATCTACGCCACAGATGTGCGTGTGGCACACCAAGATCAGCAGGACAACGAGGAACTGGATCTGGAAGCCAAGCGTGATGACATCTTTGATTTCACCGAAGTTGATCCGTTTAGTGAGGGCAACTACTAATGTTTACCCCATTCTATAACGGTTCCATTCGCCGCATGGTGGTAGCCTTTGGTTCTCTGTTCAATCAAATCTATATTGACAAACCTGAAAGCGATGGCACAAAGACACTGCTGGTGCCCATCTCGTATGCTCCCAAGGAGAAGTACAAGGTGCGGATTGCGGGTGATCCTTATTTTGCAAATCCCAATCAAATCACGCTGCCGCGCTTGGCGTTTGAGATTGCAGGATACAACTACGATGCCACTCGCAAACGCAACAGTGTCACTCGTCATTTTGTGCGCCCCACTACGAGCAATCCTGTTGGGGTGAATTACACCTACGCAGAAGTGCCGTACAACATTGATTTTGCGCTGTATGTGTATGTGCGAAACATGGATGACGGGCTGCGTATCGTGGAGCAGATTCTGCCGTACTTTGCTCCTGAATTCGTGATGACTGTGAACTTTGACGACATCAACAAGAAGGTAGACATTCCACTGTATTTGAACTCGGTGTCGTCTGAAGAAGACTACGAAGGCGATTTTGAAACCCGCCGTTCCATCATCTTTACACTGAACTTCACAATGAAGACTTACCTGTTTGGAGCCACACGCAACTACAAGGAAATTCGCTCCATTACAGCAGGGCTGTGGAATTCTGATGTGTTTGGGGACGGCTTCAGCGCAGGCAGCACAACCGATCACGGTAATTACGGTGATGTGATTACTGGAATTTCCGGAGCCTGTGGTGCAAATTCCAATGCGAATGATTACACTCCGTATGCCAAGGTGTATCAGCCACAGTCAGGTGGAGGTATCACATACGCGGCAGGAATGGCATCGGGTGGCATAACTGTGGATTGGAATATCTAAGGAGTACACCATGAGTGGATTTGATGGTATTGAAAAGGCTCTGGGAACAGAGCCAGTGAAGCCCGTTGTTCCGCCCCACGCAGTTCTTGCCAAGGTTGATCCTGTTCCTCTCACAGACGAGAAACTAGAGAAGGATCTCAAGACCGACTACGATGTGGTGCGTGAGAATCTGAAAGAATTGGTCAACATGGGCAAGAACGCGCTAGACGGCGTGATTGCGGTAGCCCAAGAAGGCGACTCTCCACGGGCTTATGAAGTTGTAGCCCAAATGATCAAGACGCTTTCCGAAACTAATCGGGAACTCATGGACTTGCATAACCGTGTGAAGACCATCCGCAAGGTGGATCAGAGCGTCACGAACAACAGCACCACAAATCAATCCATCTATGTGGGTTCCACCAAGGAACTACAGGACATTATTAACTCGGCTCGTTCTTCCACCAAGGCGTTTGACAACCGTCCTGATGTGCGCGATGTGATTGAAGGTGACAAGACCAATGAGTAACAAGAGCAGTAAATACCTTGGCAACTCTAATCTGAAAGCAGCAGGAGTCAATGTCAACTTCTCGCCTGAGCAGATTGAAGAGTATGTGAAATGCTCACAGGATCCCCTGTATTTCATCAAAAACTATGTGAAAATCGTGTCGCTTGACAAGGGCTTGGTGCCGTTTGAGCCGTATGACTTTCAAGAAGAGATGATCAGAACTATTCACGAAAACCGTTTCGTGATCGGCAAACTACCCCGTCAGACAGGCAAGTCCACCACAATCATTTCGTATTTGCTCCACTATGTGCTGTTCAATCAAAGCATGAGTGTGGCTATCCTAGCCAACAAACTGAACACCGCCCGCGAACTGTTGGGTCGCTTGAAACTAGCCTACGAGTACCTGCCCATGTGGTTGCAGCAGGGCGTGGTGGAGTGGAACAAGGGATCAATCGTACTGGAGAACGGCTCCAAGATTCTTGCGTCAGCCACATCATCGTCTGCGGTGCGTGGTGGATCGTTCAACTACATCTTTCTTGACGAGTTTGCGTATGTGCCGCAGAATGTAGCCGAAGAGTTTTTCTCGTCCGTGTATCCCACAATTACTAGCGGTCAAAGCACAAAGGTCACGATCATTTCAACGCCCAAGGGCTTGAATATGTTCTACCGCTTCTGGGTGAACGCTAGCAAGAAGCCGGGAGAAGAAGGCAAAAACGAGTATGTGCCCATTGAGGTGCATTGGAGCGATGTGCCTGGTCGTGATGAAGCGTGGAAAAAGCAAACCATATCCAACACATCAGCGGAGCAGTTTCGCACCGAGTTTGAGTGTGAATTTCTTGGCTCCATGCACACCCTTGTGCATCCTGAAAAAATCAAATGCATGGTGTACCGCACGCCCGAATATTACAATGCAGAGGGGTTGCGCGTGTATCAACGCCCCATGCCTGAACACAAATATGTCACAGTGGTGGACACAGCACGGGGACAGGGATTGGACTACCACGCATTCACTGTAGTGGATGTCACGGCTATTCCGTATCGGGTGGTGGCTACTTTCCGCAACAACGAGTTGCCACCCATGTTGTACCCCAATGCCATCTACCCCATATGCCGACAGTACAACAATGCGTATGTGCTTGTTGAGGTAAACGACATTGGTGGTCAGGTTGCGGACATTCTGCACGATGACTTGGAGTACGACAATGTGATCTATGTGTCCACGCAGGGACGCAAGGGGCAGGTAGTGAATGGTGGATTCGGCGGCAAGGGTGGAGCCATGAAGGGGGTAAAGACCTCCACAGCGGTGAAGCGCATTGGCTGCTCCATTCTGAAGAATCTGATTGAAGACACCAAACTGGTGGTGGAAGACTTTAATGTGATTGACGAGTTTTGCTCTTTTGTAGCCAAAGGCGATTCGTTTGAAGCAGAAGAAAACCATCACGATGACTTGGTGATGACGCTGGTGCTGTTTGGATGGCTCACCACCCAAGCCTATTTCAAGTCTATTACAGGCAGCGATATCCGCAAAGACTTGTACGAAGAGCAAATGAAAAATTTGGAAGAAGAAATGACCCCTTTTGGATTCGTGGATGACGGGGGGTCGGACGGCACTTTCACAGATGCCAGTGGCACATCTTGGAAAGTGAATGGGGGCGAAAACCTAGATATGGGGTGGACTTTCTGACCCGTTTGTGAATCTTTCAAAATAATACATACAAACAGAAGCACAGTCGCAAAGCATTGACTTCTTCACGAAGGAGAAACACAAATGGCATTTAGAGTAAGCCCTGGCGTAAGCATCAAAGAGATTGACCTGACCACCATTGTTCCTGCGGTTGCCACCACTCCCGGCGGCTTTGCGGGCTACTTCCACTGGGGTCCAACCGATGAGATTGTCACGGTTACATCCACAACCGAACTGGCTAACATCTTCGGCAAGCCGCAAAACGACAACTTCGTTGATTTCTACACTCCGGCTAACTTCCTGTCCTACGGAAACAATATGCAGGTTGTGCGTGTGGTGGGTACTACTTCGCAAAACGGAAATATAACTGCTACCGGTGGTTCGCAGAACATCACAATCAAGAACACCACAGACTTTGAGTCTAGCGGAACGGTAACCACTGCTGCTACTAATGGTGTGCTGTTTGCTGCCAAGTATCCTGGCGTACTTGGATCATCGCTCAAGGTTGTTGTTACCAACGGTACAGGTGTCACTGGTGCGTCTTTGGCTGCTGCTGCTAATCAAGGCGCAACCTTCATTGATGTCACTATGAACAGTTCGTCCCAAGTTCGTTTCTTTGCAGTAAACGATGAAATCACATTCGCTGACGGCACAAGCGCAACGGTTAGTGGAGTTCAGAAGGGAAGCACTGCTTCCACAACATTTACTGGAATCACCGCGGTGTTTGGTGACTTCTTTGGAGTTACTAGCGGTATCACTCTCAGTGGAAGCGTTCCCTTGGTTCGCCTGAATCTCAGCACAATGGTTCCTGTTTCCCAAACTTCAGGAACAACACTCACCATCAAGAGTGCATACGCCAAGTATATTGGATCAAATGCTGTTACTACTCCATATGCTGCTGATGTGGGTGGCGCAGGCGATCTGATCAATGTGCTTGTACTAGACAAGGACGGCACATGGACAGGAACTGCAAACGGTCTTATTGAGAAGTTTGAAGGCTTGTCTCGCGCATTTGATGCTCGCAAGTTTGACGGTAGCAGTAATTACTACAAGACTGTCATCAACGAGCAGTCCAAGTATATTTGGGCACTGTCCAATGATATTGCAGGAAACGGGCAAACAGCAGCAACTTCCACCGCGTGGGTGAAACTTGGTGCCCCTATTGCTACACAAACCGCTGTTGGTGATGGAGTCAGTTCCTTTGGTCTGACTGCTGGAACTGATGTTCTTCCAACAGATTCGCTCCGTTGGGCTAATGGTTGGAGCAAGTTTGCTGATGCAGATTTGGTGGATGTGTCTCTTCTGCCGACAGGTAATGCTTCGCCAGCACTTGAGCAGTTGATCATCCAAAATGTTTGCGAAAAGCGTCTTGACTGCATGGCATTCGTGTCGTGCGCGTCAACCGATGTGGCAAACACCCTGCCGTACCAAGCCTTGAACAACCTCAAGACTTTCCGCGACAGCACGCTTAACATCAACTCGTCCTACGCAGTTCTTGACAGCGGTTGGAAGTATCAGTTGGACACCTACAACAACCTGCTTCGTCTTGTGCCGCTGAACGCGGACATCGCGGGTCTGGTTGCTCGTACCGAGTTCACTGACGAAGCGTGGTTCTCACCAGCAGGCTTCAACCGTGGTCAGATCAACGGTGTGGTCAAGTTGGCGTACAACCCCACACAGGAAGCCCATCGTGACGAGTTGTACACCCGTCAGATCAATCCTGTGGTGTCCTTTCCTGGACAGGGAACCATTCTGTACGGCGACAAGACCATGCAGACCCGTCCGTCCGCGTTTGACCGCATCAATGTCCGCCGCCTGTTCATCATTCTTGAGAAGGCGATTGCCACAGCCTCCAAGTTCTTCCTGTTTGAGCAGAACGATGAGTTCACTCGCGTACAATTCAAGAACCTTGTGGTTCCGTTCCTGAAGACCATTCAGGCACGCCGTGGCATCACCGACTTTAAGGTGGTGTGCGATGAAACCAACAACACGGGTGAAGTAATTGACCGCAACGAGTTCGTGGCTGATATCTTTATCAAGCCAACCCGTAGCGTAAACTTCATCTCCCTGAACTTTGTTGCTACAAAGACAGGCGTAAACTTCAGCGAAGTCGGCGGTTAAGGTCTAAATAAGACTAAGGAGTAATCCATGCCAGTAGATCCATCAAACAACATTCAGGGATTTGTAAACGCCTTCGCTGGCGGTGGTGTTCGCACCAATCTGTTCAAGGTCACGGGAAACATTCCCGGATACGCGAACAACCGCGCCATCTCGTTCTTGTGCAAGGCAGCACAGATTCCGGCTTCCTCGCTTGGAGTCATTGAGGTTCCGTATCGTGGTCGCCGCATCAAACTGCCCGGAGATCGTACATTCCAAGACTGGACCATCACGATCATCTCCGATGCCAACATGAGCCTGCGTTCGTACTTTGAGGCTTGGAGCATGACATTCAATTCCCATGTCTCTAATGTGGCTCCAACAAACTTCATGCGTTTCATGCCCACTTGGTCGGTAACGCAACTGAAGCGTGACGGCGAAGCACTCCGCACCTACAACTTCATCGGGTGCTTCCCGAGCGAAGTGGGTGCAATTGACCTTTCGTTTGAGAACAACGACTCCATCGCAGAGTTCCCTGTCACCCTTAACTTCTCGTGGTGGGAAGCCGCTCCAGGTGGAGCAGTTCCTGCTACGGGTACTGGACAGGAGAACATTCAGTCCACGGTGCAGAGAACCGGAATCAATATCGGTCCGGGTTTCTGACGCTCCCTTTTGACAGGATTCTTTATTCATGGCTATTAATCTGTTTGGATTCACGATCTCTAAGAAAGAGACTTCTGCGGAGGAGACTCCCAAGAAGTCTCTTTCCTTTGTCGCACCGGATCAAGATGACGGTGCGGTTCCCATAGAGGTTGGTGGATACTTTGGAACAGTTGTTGACTTTGACGGCACAATCAAGTCAGACATTGAACTCATTCGCAAGTACCGCGATATGTCGCTTCACCCCGAGGTGGAGTCTGCCATTTCCGATATCTGCAATGAAGCCATTGTGTACGATGATACTTTCAAGACCGTAAAGATCGACACCACCAATCTCAAGCAGTCCAAGTCCATCAAGGACAAGGTTGAAGCCGAGTTTGACGAGATTCTTGGGCTATTGGACTTCTCGCGCCGCAGTTACGAGATTTTCCGCAAGTGGTATATTGACAGCCGCCTGTACTATCACATCATTATTGACGACAAGAACAAGAAGAAGGGTATTGTTGAACTGCGTCCCATTGATCCCACAAAGATCCGCAAGGTACGCAAGATCAACAAGAAGCCACTTGACAAGATGGCTCCCGCCAATGTCAAGGTGGTGACATCGGTTGAAGAGTTCTATGTGTACAACGAGAGCGAGCCGAACTCCACAGCCCTGTCAATGGAAGGGCTGAAGATTCAGCCAGACTCCATTTGCTTTGTTCACAGCGGACTGTTTGATGCGTACCACAAGAAGATCATTGGTTATCTGCACAAGGCTATCAAAGCCCTGAACCAACTTCGCATGATTGAGGACGCAGTGGTGATCTACCGCATCACCCGCGCTCCCGAGCGGCGTGTGTTCTATGTGGATGTTGGAAATCTGCCCAAGCAGAAAGCCGAAGAGTATGTGCGTGGACTCATGCAGCGGTACCGCAATAAACTCATGTACGATCCCAACACAGGTGAAGTACAGGATTCGCGCAAGCACCTGTCCATGCTTGAGGACTTTTGGATGCCCCGCCGTGAAGGCGGTCGTGGCACAGAGATCACTACGCTTGAAGGCGGACAGAATCTTTCGGAAATGGAAGATGTCAAGTACTTCCAAAAGAAACTGTTCCAAGCACTCAATGTGCCCACTTCTCGTCTTGAAGAATCCACAGGTTTCAACTTGGGCAAGGCTTCGGAAATCTCACGCGATGAAGTGAAATTCTTCAAGTTCATTGAGCGGCTTCGCATGAAGTTTGCTGAACTGTTCCTTGAACTGCTGCGTGTGCAGTTGATTCTCAAGGGTATCATTCGTGAAGACGAATGGTCAGAAATCCAAGACCGCATCGGATTCCAATTTGCCAAGGACTCGCACTTCTCTGAACTCAAGGAGAGCGAAATCCTGAAGGATCGTCTACAGTCGGCTCGTGATGCCGAAGACTTTGTTGGCAAGTATTACTCTCGTGAATGGGTACGGAAGAAGATTCTGCGTCAGACCGAAGACGATGTAGAGCAGATTAACAAGCAGATTGCTGCGGAAGAAAAGGCGGGCATTATTATGCCGCTTGGACAAGACACAGGAATGGGTATGCCGCAAAATGCACCGCCAGAGCCTGCTCCGGCTGCACCTGTTCCACAGGGTGATGGCGGACCACAGGTAACAATTGGTGAAATCGTTCCCGATGACGAAAAGGGATTCAACCAGTAAGGCTAATCATGTTGCACTCATATGAAGAATTCAGAAATGCCGTGTACTCGTCCCTTCGTGACAAAGTATCAGAGCGTATAGATACGGAGCGAGAGTATATTTCAAATGCTTTACTGCGGGGAGAAACACCCGTGGAAACCGAAGAATCCCAGTCAAACGCAGACGAAAACTAAATAATACTGTCGCAAAAGGAGAGATGTATGGACACCAATAAACTGATTGCCAAAGCACTGCTGAACAAGAGTTTTTCTGAAGCCAAGGAATTGGTCTTCAAGTCTCTCTACGCCAAGTCTTCACTCGCTCTTGACGAGGCTCGTTTTGCTGTGGCTAACAGCGTGTTCAACGAAGCCAAGACCGCTCCCGACACCGGCGTTCCCGCTGGTGCAAGCGAGGACAAGTTCAAGGCTGCTCGCGCTACGATCAAGAAGGCTGGCTACAAGGCTAAACTCGGCAAGGGCGTTCCCGCTGGTGCGTCGAAAAAGGCTGGACAGTACTGATGAAACTCATTACCGAAACAGTTCAGGACATCAACATTCTGACCGAAACCAAAGACGGTCAGAAGCACTACTTCATTGAAGGCGTGTTCATGCAGGCTGAAGCGAAGAATCGCAACGGTCGCGTGTATCCAATGGCTGTGATGGAGAAGGAACTTGGTCGGTATCAGAACGAATATGTAAAGACCAACCGCGCAATGGGCGAACTTGGACACCCCGAAGGTCCAACCGTGAACCTTGAGCGCGTGTCCCACTTGATCAAGGATTTGCGTCTTGAAGGCAACGATGTGTACGGCAAAGCCAAGATTTTGGATACCCCATACGGCAAGATTGTCCGCAACCTGATTGACGAAGGTGTCAAACTGGGCGTTTCGTCCCGTGGCATGGGCAGTCTCAAGGAACAGGACGGGGTGAATGTTGTGCAGGAAGACTTCATGCTGGCTGCGGTGGATGTGGTGGCAGACCCCTCTGCTCCCAATGCTTTCGTCAATGGCATCATGGAAGGTCGGGAGTGGATTTGGGACGGTGGTGTTCTCAAGCCCGTAGAGGTTGAGAACTACAAGAAGATCATTGAAAAAACTTCATCGCGTAATCTAGAAGAACAAGCCATGCGGCTGTTCAAAGACTTCATTTCAAAACTCTGAGTAGTCTACATATTTCCAACGAAGGAGATTCACAGTCATGGCAAGAGAAAACATTGAGGATGTCATCAAGAAGGTAATCCTGGGCGAAGGCTTTCTAGCCGAGAACACCGAGGATACGGAGATCACCGAAGGCGAAGACACCTCCGATGAGGATACTATTGCCGAAGAAGAACTCCACGAGGAAGAAATTGAAGAAGCCAAGGAAGAGTCCGAGGACGAAGAGTCCGAGGAAGAAGAGGAAGAGGAGGATTCCGAAGAGGAAGACTCCAAGGGCAAGAAGAAGATGCCTGCTTTCTTGAAGGGCAAGTTTGGCAAGAAGGGCAAGGAGAAGGTTGAAGAAGCCGCCTCCGACTACGCCAGCACCAATATCACCCATGATGTGAACAAGAAGGGTGCCAAGATTGCCGAGCCAACCGGCGATGCCAGTGGCAAGAACAAGGGCACAATCAAGCCCAAGCCCTCGGCTGCTAAGGCTGAAACCAAGATCCCCGAGATCAAGCCCACCGTCAAGGAAGACATTGCTGCTCTCCTGACCGGTCAGGAACTCTCCGAGGACTTCAAGACTTCGGCTGCTACTTTGTTTGAGGCTCACCTCAACGAGCGCACCCGTCAGATTGAAGAAGAAGTCCACGCGCAGTACGAGACTCTGCTTGAGCAGCACACTGTTGCTGTCACCGAAGAACTCGTTGAGCGCATTGACGACTACCTGAACTATGTGGTTGAGGAGTGGATGCAGGAGAACCGCCTTGCTGTTGAGCAGGGACTCCGCACCGAGATCACCGAGAACTTCATTGGCAACCTCCGTTCGCTCTTTGCCGAGTCGTACATTGAGGTTCCTGAAGAGAAACTAGACCTGTTTGAGTCCACCGTTGAAGAGGTTGAGAACCTTGACGGCGAACTTCAGAGTCAGGTTGAAAAGAACATGGAACTCACAGAAGAGGTTGAGCAGTTGAAGTGCGAAATCGTCTTCCGTGAGATTTCCGAAGGACTAACTGATACAGAGGTTGAGAAACTTCGCCGTCTTGCAGAAGACCTGGAGTTTGACACCGTTGAGCAGTTTGCCGAGAAGATCAGTGTTCTCCGCGAGAACATTGAGAACATCGGAACCGTTGCAGAGGAAACCGCTACTGGAGATTCTCTTGAGGAATCTTACGAAGAGGCTTCAGAAGCATCACCACTCGTTGAAGCCGTAGTGCGTTCAATGAGCAAGTCACGAGAGTAATTCACAGTCACAGACTGTTTACAACCAAGGAGTACGAACATGGAAGATAAGTTTCTAACAGAGCAGGCTCTCCGCAAGTGGAAGCCCGTTCTAGATCACAAGGATATGGCTCCCATTGCGGATGCCCATAAGCGCGCAACACTGGCTACCCTTCTGGAGAACCAGGAGAAGGCAATTCGTCAGCAGATGCTGACCGAAGGTCCAACCAGCACCATGACTGGTACTGGCATTGTTGGTTCTGATACCGGCGCACAGATTCAGGGCTACGATCCAATTCTTATCCAATTGGTTCGTCGCGCCATGCCGAATCTCATGGCTTACGACATCTGCGGCGTTCAGGCTATGTCGGCTCCGACAGGCTTGATCTTCGCAATGCGTACCAAGTTCGCTACCACCAATGATGGTGGTGCTTTTGGTGCAGAAGCCTTCTACAACGAACCACAGGTTGCGTTCTCGGGCGTTAATTCTCAGAATAAGAACACCGGTACTAACACCGGTATTTCAGGAGGAACCTTTGCTGCGTTCTTTGCTGATCCGTTCCAAGGTATGCCAGGATTGGGTGATCCAAACTTGGTCACCGGTCTTACCAGTGGTGCAGGACACAACACCGCAAATGGTGAAGGTATTACTCCTGCTCAGATGGGCTTCAGCATTGAGCGTGTGGCTGTTGAAGCCAAGACACGCGCACTTGCTGCGTCCTACTCGGTGGAACTGGCTCAGGATCTCAAGGCTGTTCACGGCTTGGATGCTGAAACCGAACTCGCCAACATTCTCAGCACGGAAATCCTTGCTGAAATCAACCGCGAAGTTGTTCGCACCGTTTACCGCAGCGCACGCCTCGGAGCGCAGCAGACCGATCTGTACTACAAGACGATTGTTGGCGGTCTGAGCCTTACTTCCAATGTGGGTGGAGTGTACGATCTCATTCAGGACTCTGACGGTCGTTGGAGCGCGGAAAAGTTCCGTGGTCTAATGTTCCAGATTGAGCGTGAGTGCAATCAGATCGCCAAGGATACCCGTCGCGGTAAGGGCAACTTCATCATCTGCTCCGCAGATGTTGCTTCTGCTCTCGCAATGGGTGGCTTCCTTAACATCAGCCCTGCGCTGAATGTCAGCCTTGATGTTGATGACACCGGCAACACCTTTGCTGGTACCCTCAACGGCAAGGTCAAGGTGTACATTGATCCGTACATCGACACCAGTGGCACTGTTGCTAACCCCAACTTCGTCTGCGTTGGATACAAGGGAACCAGCCCGTATGACGCGGGTCTGTTCTACTGCCCTTATGTTCCGCTACAGATGATGCGTGCAGTTACCACTGACACCTTCCAACCCAAGATGGCATTCAAGACCCGCTACGGCATGGTTGCGAATCCCTTCGCGGAAGGATCGGGTGTTGGACTCGGCGCACTCAACGCTCGTACCAACCGCTATTACCGCATCTTCCGCGTGGACAACCTCCACGGTGTTGCATCGTAATAGACTGCTTGAAAAGCAAAGAATTGGGGAGGGCTTCATGCCCTCCCCTTTTCTTTTCTACATACTGTTATGGCAAACAAATTTGATTTCGTTGGCATTCCCGGAGAAGTAGAGAATCGGTATCCCGAGCGGATCAATCCGCTGCTGCCGACCTACTATCGGTTTGCCATTGCACGAAGCCCTAATGTATCTTATTTCTGTCAGAGTGCTTCGCTGCCAACCATAACCATGAGCGAAGTACTCATGCCCACGCCGTTCATGCCCGTGAAGACCCCATCCAAAATAGACTTTGACGAGTTGAGCATTACTTTCATCGTGGACGAGGGGATGAAAAATTGGCTTGAGATATTCAATTGGATGCGCTCTTGCACCAATGTGGAAGACTACACGGAATTCAGTTATCCCAATACCCACCTGTCCACCGCCAACCTGATTATTTTGAACAGCAAAAAGAATCCACAAATCAATGTGACCTTTGAGGGACTGTATCCCCGCTCACTCGGTTCGGTTGATTTTTCGTCCACGATAATGGATCCTGAGCCGTTCCAATGCACCGCTACATTTGCGTACCGCAACTACAATATTGAAGTTCTGTGATTTGTACTTGACGGCTGCACTTCATAGTGTAGAATCTCCCCATACGGAGAACTCCTATGACCCTAGACGACATTCGTAAAGAGATTGAGCGCGATGTGCGCTTGGATGACGCGGCTTTGGATATTGAAGCCCTGAAGATTCCACAACTACACAGCAAGTACCTGAACTTTCTCACGGATGAGAAACTAACCCTGTCCAAGTGCGAGTTTGACCTGAAAGCCCTGCTTCGTGCAAAGTGGGAGTACTACACAGGCAAGATGTCGCAGGAAGAGTTGACTGTGCGTGGATGGGATCCGTTCCCCCTGAAGATTCTGCGGAACGATCTTGACCTGTATTTGGAATCTGACGCAGACCTAGCCAAACTACAGCAGAAGGTTGTGTTTCAGAAGGAAAAGATCGCACTGCTTGAAGAGATCGTGAAGGAACTCAACAATCGTCATTGGAAGATTCGTTGCGCGATTGACTGGAGAAAGTTTGTGAATGGACAGTGATCCCCCCATTCAATACCCCGCAGACACCGACAACTGGTGGGTTGACCGTATGTACTTGCAGAACGCATTCGCGGCTGCACGACACAGCACCGATCCCAACACACAGGTTGGATGCGTTCTCACCATTCCCAATATGGGCGTGGTGCTGTCGTCTTGGAACCATGTTCTCCCCGTGCTTGAGGCAGCAGGGTATCCCCGCAAGACTAGCGACAAGGGATTCTGCACCGAACACGCGGAACGGGCTATCATATACAAGTGCATTCACAACGGCTTGCCCACAAACGGCTTAACCCTGTACTGCACTTGGGCATCGTGTGCGGAGTGTGCGCGTACACTCATACAGTTCGGCATCAAGCGCGTTGTAACGCTGAACGCGCTGCTTGAGCGTACACCGTATCGGTGGCGCGACTCCATCACCGCAGGTGCTGATATGCTGCGTGATGCAGGTGTCCAACTGGTGGGGTGGCGTGGCGACCTTGGAACTACATACAGTATACGGTTCAATGGTCAGACCGTTGGAAACGAGGACTTGCAGTAAATGGTTGACCTTGATGTGAGCGAAGTGGATTCGGTGAATGTTCGTGTGCAGTGCGAAAAAGGCATTGCCCATGAACTGTCGGATTACTTTACCTTCAAGGTTCCCGGCTACAAGTTCATGCCTGCGTACCGCTCCCGTATGTGGAACGGCGACATCAAACTGTACAACATCCACACTCAGTTGATTTACGCGGGGCTAACGGAGTACATTCAGAAGTTTGCTGATGAGCGGCAGTACACCATCACCCTGCCCACACGCAACGACAACAAAATCACCACCGATGCTGTAAGAAAATTTGTACAGGATTTCTTACAAGTTCGGGTGGGTGGAAAGCAAGTGGAAGCCCACGACCATCAGGTGAACGCCATCCACCACGCCATAGAGCGTGAGCGGTGCCTTCTGCTGTCACCCACGGGAAGCGGCAAGAGCCTGATCATCTACGCGCTGCTGCGGTACTATTTGGACAAGATACACAAGAACAAGAAGGTGCTGATCATTGTGCCCACGGTGTCGTTGGTGGAGCAGATGATTTCCGACTTCACGGATTACTCGTCTGCAAACGGGTGGAGTGTACCCGCAAACTGCCACAAGATCATGGCGGGAGCGGACAAGGGCACGGACAAGCGTGTGGTGGTGTCCACTTGGCAGTCGCTGTTCAAGCAGCCTGAAAAATACTTTCAGCAGTTTGGCGCAGTGATTGGGGACGAAGCACACTTGTTCAAGTCCAAGTCACTTACAGCCATCCTCACCAAACTCAAGACTTGCCCGTTCCGTGTAGGCACAACAGGAACGCTTGACGGCACCAACACCCATCGCCTTGTGCTTGAGGGGCTGTTTGGACGCGCTTACGAAGTCACCAAGACCAAGGCTCTCATGGAGCAAAAAATCCTGAGCGATTTGAAAATTGATTGCTTGCTGCTGTCGTATCCTGACTTGGATCGTGAAGCCATTAGACGAGCAAAATATCCCGATGAAATCAAGTGGATCATTGGGTCGCCACGCCGCAACAAATTTATTTCCAATATGTGTAACACGCTCAAGGGCAATACCCTGATACTATTTCAATTCGTGGAAGATCACGGAAAGGTGCTAAATAGTCTTGTGAGGGCTTGTGTTTCGCCTGAGCGTAAGGTATTCTTTGTGCATGGCGGTACAGAAGCAGCCGACCGAGAGGAGATCCGCAAGATTGTAGAAAGCGAATCTGATGCCGTCATTATTGCCTCTTACGGCACATTCAGCACAGGTATCTCTATTCGCCGTCTACACAACATCATCTTTGCTTCTCCCTCCAAGTCCCGGATTCGCGTTCTGCAAAGCATCGGACGACAGTTGCGCGTATCACAGGACAAAACGGTAGCCCGACTGTACGATCTTGGGGATGACTTGTCTTGGAAATCGTGGAAAAATCACACACTGCGACACATGAATGAGCGTATGAGACTGTATGAAGCGGAAGGATTTGACCACAAACTTGTCAGGATACAGTTAGGAGAAGACCTATGAGCAGACGAAAGAAAACCGAACTCAAAGTCTTCAAACTCCGTAGCGGAGAAGAGATCATTGCCAAGGTTGCTGGCAAGACCAAGGACAAGATCAAGTTGCTGCGCCCCATGCGGGTGATGAACAACATACAGACCGATCCGTACACAGGCGTAAAGCGGCACACCGTTTTCTTTGCTGATTGGCTTGGCAGCACTTCCGAGATTACGGCTGACATTCCACTTGATTTTGTGGTGGTGGAATTGGCTCCCGATCCCGATCTGATCACCCTGTACGCACGACAAACCGAAGCAGATGATCGCCAAGCGGCTCCTCCTGCCATTTCGGTGGCTCCACCAGCACCACCCGCACTGCCACTTCCCGAACTTTCAGAAGAAGAGATGCAGGAACTCACTGATAGTGTGGACAAGAAACTAGAGCAGATGCTGAAGCAGTTGGCAGCAGAAAACGGAAATACTGGTGGTGCGTTTCCATACGGTTCAATGCTGCCGCCCCTGTTCAATCCAACAGGTGGTTCCATGCCACCAAATTTTTCACCGCGTCCCGAAGGCATCATGTTTTCGGTCAGCATTCCAAACGATGTGCTGAACAGTTGGGTGGAGAGCGGATTTCTTGATTATTTGAAGGATTGTGTTTCTGATTTCATCAGCACCGATTTCCTTGAGCAAATGCTGAACGAGGAAGAGGACGAAGTTCCTCAAAAGCCCAAGAAGAAAAAGAACAAGCGGGAAAAGATTTCAAAGGACGATTGGACGGAACCTGCCGAGGATCTAAAGAAGAAGCCCAACTACGGCAACAGCCACGAAGACTGGTCGCCATATTTGAAGGACTATATGCCTGAACAGGAGCCACCAAAAAATACAGAAGAAGGTTGACAACTGATGAGAAATGATTCATAATGCATACCGAAAGGACTGTGATGGCGAAGAAGAAAAGTGACCACTACATAGACAACCAAAAGTTTTTTGAAGAGATGAAGACTTGGAAAATTGGCGTGAAGGCTGCTGACAAGGCAGGAACCCGTCATCCTCCCGTGACTGAATACATCGGTGAATGCTTTATGAAGATTGCAGAGCATCTATCCCGCAAGCCAAATTTCATCAACTACCCGTATCGGGACGAAATGATCTCTGACGGGATTGAGAATTGTCTGCTGTACGCATACAATTTTGATCCCACCAAGTCCAAGAATCCGTTCTCGTACTTCACGCAGATCATCTACTACGCATTCCTTCGCCGCATTCAGAAGGAGAAGAAGCAAGCGTACATCAAACTCAAGAAGATTGAGATGAGCGATGTGGACTCGTCCATGAAGAAGTGGTTCCGCGAGAACTTCCTGAAGATTGGTGACAATTTTGAAACACTGCCCACCTTCCTGACGGAAAACGACATCAACTCGTTTGAGAAGAAGACGGGTGAGGCTGAAGCGAGTGAAGAGAAGCCCAAGAAGGCAAGCAAGAAGCCTGTGAAGAAGCCTGCCAAGAAAGGCAAGAAGAAGTGAAGATTGCACTGGTGACTGATACTCATTTCGGGGCGCGTAACGATTCCCCCATATTCATGGAACACTTCATGCGGTTCTTTGACCGCGTGTTCTTTCCTCGCATTGAAGCCGAGGGTATTGACACCATTATTCACTTGGGTGACTTTCTTGATCGCCGCAAGTTCGTGAACTTTCTTACGCTGAACGCGGTGCAGACTGGATTCGTGAAGCGGCTTGAGCAGAGCGGTGCAAAGATGCACTGCATCTTGGGCAACCACGACATCTTCTACAAGAACAAGAGCGAGGTGAATTCGCTTCAGGAGTTGTTCTCCGACCGTTTCATTGTTCACGACACGCCCAAGGTGCTTGACTTTGATGGACTGCCCATTGCGCTGCTGCCGTGGATCAACAAGGAAAACGAAGCCGAATCCCTGAAGTTCATCAACGAAACCACGGCTCCCATTCTGTGTGGTCACCTTGAATTGCATGGATTTCAGGTGCTGCGGAACACGCCCTTTGACGGCGGCATGGACTCCAACATTTTCAAGAAGTTTCACGCGGTGTACACGGGGCACTTCCACACACGGCATTCCAATGAGAATGTCCACTACTTGGGATGCCCGTATCAGATTACCCTGAACGATTACGGCGACAAGAAGGGATTCCATATTCTAGACACCGCCACCCGCGATCTAGAGTTTGTGAAGAATCCCCACACCATTTTCACACAGATTCGGTATGACGATTCCGCCCTGTCTGATACACAACACATCAAGGTGGACGAAGAGCGTACACGGGGCAAGTTTGTCCGTATCATCGTGGAGCAGAAGAGCAAGCCGTACATCTTTGAGAAGTTTGTGGACTCCGTGTACGCAAGCAGCCCACACGGTGTCACCATTATTGAAGACCTGCAATCCGACCAAAACGGGGACAGCGAAACCGTGGATTTGGGTGAGGACACCATCACTATCATCAATCGGGAAATTGAATCCCTACAGAACATCTCCGATCCCAAGCGTCTAAAGGAATTGGTGCGTGATCTGTACGCTGAATGCCTAGCAAACGAGAGCGTGAAGTAATGATTACATTCAACACGATACGGTGGAAGAATCTGTTGAGTACAGGCAATGTATTCACGGAAGTACAACTAGACAAGACTGCCACCACCCTGATCTGTGGTGAGAACGGTGCGGGCAAGACCACCATGTTGGATGCCCTCACCTTTGTGCTGTACGGCAAGCCGTTCCGCAACATCAATATTCCACTGCTTGTAAACTCCATCAACGGCAAGGACTGCGTGGTGGAAATTGAGTTCACCTCAAACGGCAGCAGTTACAAGGTGACTCGCGGACTGTCTCCCAAGGTGTTCCTTATTGAAAAGGACGGTGCGGTTGTAGAGCAGACCGCCAATACCAAGGACTATCAGTCTATTCTTGAAACACATATCCTGAAGATGAACTACAAGACATTCTGTCAGGTGGTCATATTGGGATCCACTAACTATGTGCCGTTCATGCGGCTGTCTGCTGCTGATCGCCGCAGCATCGTGGAAAACCTGTTGGATATTGATGTGTTCTCCAAGATGAACGAAGTGCTGAAGTCTCGTCTGTCGGAATCCAAGGAAGAACTGCGGCAGGTGGAATCGCAGATTGCCACTCTCAAGTTGCGGGTGGAACACAAAGCCGACATGATAAAGAAGATTGAGGAAAAGTCGGATTCGCAGTTGGAGTCCTACAAGAACTCTACCACCGAAGAGCAAAATTCACTTCAAGCCCTATTGGAGAAGAAGGCTACCCTACAGAGTGAAATTGCTGCTCTTGCTGAAAGCGTTTCCTCTGTGGACAAGCAGCGGGATGCAATTTCTCAAATGACCGCTGTTCGCAAGCAGATGCACACCGGTGTCAAGAAGGCAGAAGAAGAGAAGACCTTCTACGAGCAGAACGAAGAGTGTCCTGTGTGCAAGCACGGATTGCCGGATCAGTTCCGTCAGGACATGATTGGCAAGAAGGAAGAGCGACAGACGGAACTAGCCCTTGCGCTACAGAAGATGGAGCGTATGCTTGAGGACGCTCGTACCAAGTTGGATATTGCCAATGAGGTGGTGCAGAAGGTTGACGAGAAGAAGCAGGAGTCCCACCGAACGGATTCCGCCATTGCGTCATCCAAGAAGTACCTGAAGCAGTTGCAGGAATTGGCGGACAAGGTGCAGCGGGAGAAGGCTTCCATTCAGGCAGAGCGGGACGCAATGGCAACGCTACAGAGCGAAGAGGACGCGGCTGAGAATCAGAAGAAGGTGTTGGTGGAGGATCTGCATACAATGGAGATTGCCACGGTGCTGCTGAAAGACAGCGGCATCAAGCGCAAGATCATTCGTAAATACATTCCTGCACTAAACAAAATCATTAACAAGTATTTGATTTCAATGGATTTCTTTGCCCAGTTCACCCTGAACGAAGACTTTAATGAAATAATCAAAAGCCGTCACCGTGACGAATTTTCGTATGACAGTTTCAGCGAAGGTGAAAAATTGAGAATTGATCTTTCACTCTTGCTTGCGTGGCGAGACATTGCTAGAATGAAGAACTGTGCTAACACGAATCTGCTCATCTTGGACGAGGTATTTGATTCTTCTCTTGATGCCGTGGGCACTGAAGAAGTCATCAAGATTCTCCAAAGTATGGGCGGAAGCAACAACATCTTTGTGATCTCTCACAAGTCTGACCAACTACTAGATAAGTTCCAGAACATCTTGACCTATAAGAAGGTCAACAACTTCAGCAAACTATGCTAACCATGAGTCGGAAAATTTCAAACGAACGAGCGCGAAACATCCTGTCAGGTGGAGCAGAACCCCACTACGATCCTGCCACCACCGCAGAAGACTTGGATCTAGTGTTTGAAAAATCACTGTACTGGTACAGACAGAATTATAAACTCCCGTCTGCCAAGGTGTGGGTGCGTGATTACTTGGAAGAAAGCGGACGGAGCGAAGACGCGGCACTGGTGTCCCGTGCAGGAAAGGAGCATTTCCGATTTGTGGCTCCGTACTGCCGCATGGCTATTCTTGGGTTTCCGTTCTCTGAAAAGCAGCAAGAACTCATTCAAAAGCACTTGACAGAACTGCTTGACAGTGCCCGATCCAGCGCACCTGTTGCGGAGCGTCCAAGCGTGGCTGAACGGGTTGCTGCCAAGGCAGATGCCATCCTGTGCTTGTTGGAGCCTGTGATTGATGACACCATGACCGCTGTGCTTGGCGGCAAGCGCAAGGACACCTCTCTGCTTGATTGGATCAAGACCAGTGACCTGAACCGTCCGCTGGCTCTTGCTGTGCGCGAACGGTTGGACACCGTTCTTCAGGAATTTTCTGCGGCTAGCAGCGGCAGCGATCCTGACCTGAAGGAAGGGTATTCCCACTTCACCGCCAAGGGTTTGAAATATATGACCGAAATACTTGGCGGTGCAATTCAAAATTTGGATGACCGTCTTGGTGTTCTCCGTGCGTCCCGCAAGCCTCGCAAGCGCAAGGCAAAGAGTGCCGAAAAGCAAATAAAGGGTTTGAAATTTTTGGCACGAAGTGAGCCTTTTGGGGTTGACTCTGTGAAGCCAGAGGCTATCATTGGGGCACAAGGACTGATCGTGTTCAACACCAAGAACAGCAAAGCCACCGTATTCACCGCAGTTGAGCCGAAGAGCGGACTAGCGGTCAAGGGGTCTACTGTTGTGGGGTTTGACAGCACAAAGTCCTTTGAAAAGACCGTGCGTAAGCCTGACGAGTTCGTGAAGAACGCAGACGGTTGCCGCAAGACCTACACCGCTGCGGTGCGTTACCTCAACGGCGTGAAGACCAAGACGGGCGAACCCACGGGACGCATCAACAAGCACTGCATCATCCTACAGGTAAACTAATGATTCTCGTTGACAACACACAGGTACTGATGTCCTCCATCTTTGCACAGACACGGGACATTGGAGCAATTGACGAAAACCTTTGCCGTCACATGGTGCTGAACACCTACAGAATGTACCGCAAGAAGTTTTTCCGCGAGTACGGCGAACTGGTGATCTGCGAAGACGGTGGAGCGTCTTGGCGGCGTGATTTCTTTTCGCTGTACAAAGCCAAGCGTAGGGCTGATCGCAAGGAAAACGCAGCGCAATGGGACAATTTCTACGATATCATCAACCGCATTCGTGCGGAAGTTGCAGAGAACTTTCCGTACAGGAATGTGCTTGTGCAGGGCTGTGAAGCCGATGACATCATTGCGTACTTGGTAAAGACCTACGCTCCAACCGAGAAGATTCTTATTCTCAGCGGAGACAAGGACTTTGGTCAACTACTGATCCACAAGAATGTGACACAGTACGCGCCCATCCAAAAGAAGTTTATCACGGTGGACAATCCACAGCAGTTTCTGCTTGAGCATATCGTGAAGGGTGATTCCACTGACGGTGTACCCAACCTGCTGTCGGATGATGACTGCTTCATGGACGCAGAAAAGCGACAGAAGCCCATCACCCAAAAGCGAATGACTGAAATTCTCAAAGAATACGCGGACACGGGAAAGGTGTCTGACAAGTACGCAGTGAATTGGAACAGAAACAGCACCCTGATCAATTTGCTGAATATTCCCGCCGAGTACGAATCAAAGATTGAATCGGAATGGAATAAACCTTTCACACCCTCTCGCGCCAAGATTCTGAACTACATGATAGAGAAGGGACTACGAAACCTAGTTGGAGATATACAGGATTTCTAAAATGCAAGACCGACAAGACTACGATAGCCGCGACCCCGTTGCCAAGAAGGCACGAAAGAGCGTGGAGCAAAAGCACAAGAGCCGCCGCCGTCACGATGAGAAGGATCATCTAAAGCGATATGTGGAAGACTACAACGCAGGAAAGCGAGATTTGGATTATGACGATGACGAAGAGTAATACCGTGACTATCTCAAAGCAGACTCTTGATATCCTCAAGAACTTTGCTTCTATCAATTCAGGCATCATCGTGAACGAGGGAAACACTCTGAACACCCTGTCGTCCACGAAGAACATTCTAGCCGAAGCCAAGGTGAACGAGACTTTCCCCAAGCAGTTTGCTATTTGGGATCTGAACAAGTTTCTTGGCACGGTGAGTCTGTTCAAGGATCCCGAGTTTGCGTTTGAGGACACCTACATCACCGTGAAGAGCGGCAAGTCCAGTGTGCGATACTACTACTGCGACCCCCGTCTAGTGACATCCACAAGCAAGAAGATCAGTATGCCCAAGCCCGTGGTCAAGTTTGACTTGAGCGCAAAGGACTTTAGCGAAATCATCAAAGCCGCGTCTGTGCTTCAGGTTGGGCAGTTGTGCGTTCGTTCCTCTGATGACGGAGCCAAGATTCAGTTGGCTGCGGTTGACAAGAGCGATGTGACTTCCAACTTCTATTCCGTGGATGTGGGTGAAAACACTTCAGGAGGAACCTTTGAGTTCATCTTTGATGTGGAGAACCTGAAGATTCTGCCCGGTGATTACACCGTAGCCATTTCGGAGAAGGTGGTTTCGTCCTTCTCCAACAAGAATGAACCGCTGACTTATTGGATTGCTCTGAACGCTGATTCTACATACGAGGCTTAATTCGTGACTACATCTGAAACCGTGAAGGGTCTTTGGGTTGAGAAGTATCGTCCACAGACCGTGGAAGACTGCATTCTGCCATCGGATACGCACGACACTTTCGTGCTAATGGTCGAACGGGGAGAACCACAGAACCTCCTGTTGTCGGGAGGAGCAGGCTGTGGCAAGACTTCCGTGGCGAAAGCACTCTGCAATGATTTGGGGTGTGATACCCTAGTGGTGAACTGCTCCGAAGACGGAAACATTGATACCCTTCGGACAAAGATTCGCAGTTTTGCTTCCACGGTGTCCTTGACCGATGGGGTCAAGAAGGTGGTGATCTTGGACGAGTTTGATTATTCAAACGCACAGTCCACTCAACCCGCCCTTCGCGGTTTCATTGAGGAGTTTTCAGACAACTGCCGTTTCATCCTGACTTGCAACTTCAAGAACAGGGTGATTGAGCCGCTGCACTCCCGATGCACCTGCATTGATTTCCGTATTCCCAACAAGGCGAAGCCAGCACTTGCTTCTCGTTTCCTGTCGCGGGTCACGGAAATCCTTGAAGCCGAGGGCGTGGAATACGATGAGAAGGTGGTAGCCCAAATCATTATGAAGTTCTTTCCTGACTTCCGCCGTACTCTGAACGAGTTGCAGCGGTACGCAGCAGGTGGCAAGATTGATGTGGGCATCCTGAACACCCTTGGCGATGTGGCGGTCAAGGAACTCGTCAAGCACATGAAGGCGAAGGATTTCGGGGCTGTCCGCAAGTGGGTGGTGGAGAACTTGGACAACGATCAGACCCGTATCTTCAGGGCTATCTACGATAACCTGTACGAGACTGCGGAGCCTAGTTCCATTCCTCAAGCCATTCTTGTGCTTGGCGACTACCAGTACAAAGCCGCGTTTGCAGCCGACCATGAGATCAATCTCACGGCGTGTCTTGTGCAGTTGATGATGGAGGTCAAGTTCAAGTGAGCCACCAACTGACTGATTATTTGAATGCCATCAATGTAAGCAAGGAACCGCTCTTGGACGAGAGCGAGACTTACTCCAAGCAGTCGTATCCTCCGTTTGTGGTGACTCGCTGCTTGTCGTATTTCCCTGACACGCTGTTCGCGGCTAACGAGATGAACACCCGTCCCCACTTGGATTCAAAAATGCACTTTGACTTTCTGCGTGGTGCGGTGCGTCCTCGCAAGCGGTTCTCCAAGTGGCTCAAGCGTGAGGAGGATGCCCGTATAACCGCTCTCACCGAGTACTACGGCATCTCCACACGCAAGGCACGGGAAGCCCTGTCCGTGCTGTCTGAAGGCGACATGGAGGATATCTTAGCCGCTGTGGAGAGAGGCGGAAAGCGTAAATAATCTAAATAGTTCCGTGTCAGTTCAAAGTATTCGGAGTGAACAAGAACATGGAACAAGACGAACGCTATATTGACCTTGAAACAGGTGATCTGCTAGAGGTTAGCCTACAAAAGCCTGATGACTTTTTGAAAGTCCGTGAAACCCTGACCCGCATTGGCGTGTCTTCCCGAACCGAAAAGAAACTCTGGCAATCGTGTCATATTCTTCACAAGAAGGGCAAGTACTACATTGTCCACTTCAAGGAAATGTTTGCGCTGGATGATCTACCCACCTCCATCAACTCTGAAGACATTGGGCGGCGCAACACCATTGCGTGTCTGCTTGAGGAGTGGGGACTGATCAAGATCGTGGACAAAGCCAATATCGTGGACAAGGTTCCGCTGAACAAAATAAAGATCCTGCCATTCAAAGAAAAGGGTGAATGGGAACTCTGTCCTAAATACCACATAGGGCGGTCAAAGAAAACGATGAAGCCTGAAGATTGAAAACGGAGATATATTATGAACAGACTTGTGATCAAGTTCCCAACACGGAACCGACCTGAAAAATTCAAGAGCGTATTCACCCGTTACCTCACCTTTTTGAGTGGGCGCAACGATGTTCGTTTCATTATCACGATGGACGAAGACGATCCCACCATGAACAACCCCGAGATGCAGCAGTGGCTGTCTACTCGCGCACAGAACGCACAGATTGAGTGCTTCTATGGACACTCCAAGAGCAAGATCCAAGCCTGTAATGCCAACCTAGAAGGCGTGGACGGCGATGTGCTGCTGCTTGCGTCTGATGACATGGTGCCCGTACAGATGGGTTACGATGACATTATCTTCTCTGCGTTCCAAAACACCTTCCCTGACTTTGACGGAGCCATCAAGTTTTGGGACGGACTGCGCCCGAAGGAAGACCCGCTGATGACCCTTACGGTCATGGGCTTCCCGCTGTACAAGCAGTTCGGGTACATCTACAATCCTGAGTACAAGTCTCTGTACTGCGACAACGAGCAGACACAGGTTTGCGCTGCGCTGAACAAACTGCGCCGTTGCGATCTGTGCATTATTCAGCATCAGTGGACGAATGAGCCGTTTGACACACTCCACGCCCGTAACGAGAACGCGGAGATGTACGGTGTGGACGGTGAAACCTTTAAGCGTAGAGCCGCAAACAAGTTTGACATGGAGGCAATGTTCAGTGCAACAACTCGCTAAACTAGACCACTACTGGCAAGACCCCATGTTTGAAGAGGGGTATTTCACCTATCCCAATTTGTATTTTGCTGCGGTTCAGCACTTTCCGACCAATAGTCATTTTGTGGAAGTTGGGTGTTGGAAGGGACGCTCTGCTGCATTCATGGCAGTAGAAATTCATAATTCAGGCAAGTCAATTAGGTTTGATTGCGTGGACACATGGAAGGGCAGTGTAACTGAAGATGCACATCAAACAGATTCGGCAGTGAAGTCTGGAACTCTGTACGAGAAATTTCTTTCAAATACCGAACCCGTAAAGCACATCATCACACCAAAGCGTGGAGATTCGGTTGAGATGGCTAGCACATACGAAGACGATTCATTAGATTTCGTTTTCATTGATGGTGATCACCGATACGAATGCGTGAAGGCTGATATACAGGCGTGGCTTCCCAAGATGAAAGTCGGGGGTATTTTGACAGGTCACGATTACGGATGGTGTGAAGATGTTCGTAAAGCAGTCCACGAAGTCTTGGGAGAAGGCACTGATTCGTATACAGATCGTTACGGAATAGGATACAAGTCATATGATGATCCTTGGGGCGAAGGCTGCTGGATCACGAACATTCAATAAGGAAATATTATGCCAGTACCAGCAAGTGAAATCAAGTTTAGCATTCTGATGCTGTCCATCCCCGAACGCATCCCGTCCATGACCGCTGCTGTAAAGCACCTTCAGGAACAGGCTGACGCGCTCGGACAGGGCAAGGCAGTAGAGATTCTTGTGCTGTTGGACAACCGCTCCAAGAGCATTTCCGAGAAGCGCAATGACCTTCTGCAAATGGCACGGGGCAAGTACATTGCGTTCTTGGATGATGACGATGCCGTCAGCAAGGACTACATGAGCAAGATTCTGACTGCCATTGACGAGAACGATGTGGACTGCATCTCGTTCAACCAGTGGTGCAGCATCAACGGCGAACCAATGGATGTGGAGTTCGGCATCGGAAATCCCCACGGGCAGTTGTGGCGGGACGAAGACGGCTTCCTTGGCGACATCAAGCGTCCCCCGTACCATATGTGCCTGTGGCGGCGGGAGATTGCACAGAGCGAGGCGTTTAATCCTGTGTACGGAGCCAACGGTCAGTCTTCTGAAGACATTGACTGGCTCATGCGGCTGTATCCCAAGATTCAGACAGAGCATCACATTGAGGATGCGCTGCACGGATACATCTACAGTTCGCAGACAACCACTTCTCTGGTACCACAGGACGAGCAGTGAAGGTAATTTCATACAGCCTGTGGGGCGACAAGCCCACCTATACCGTTGGTGCAATCAAGAATGCGGATCTTGCGGCTACGCTGTTTCCTGATTGGACTTGTGTGTTCTACTGCTTTGATTCTGTTCCTGCGGACATTATTAAAGAATTGGAATCGCGTCCAAATGTGCTTGTTCGGCGCGTGGAAGGCGAGTACAATTCTTCGGACAGCCGTGGAATGTTCCACCGATTCCTTCCTGCTGACGAAGAAGGTGTAGAGTACATGATGTCCCGCGACACGGATTCCCGTCTATCCGAGCGTGAGCGGCTTGCTGTTGACGCATGGCTTGCGAGTGGAGCGGATCTCCATGTAATGCGTGACCATCCGTACCACGGGGTTCCCGTGCTTGGCGGTATGTGGGGTGTCAAGGGCGGCAAACTCAAGGGTATTGCCCGTGACATGGAAGAGTTTCAGCCAAGCAGCGACAAGGGACAGGATCAGGCGTTCTTGTGGGAATGGGTTTGGGACAAGGTAAAGGACGGTGAACTGACGGTCTGCGTCCACGATCCGTTCTTTCAAAGGATTCCGTTTCCCATCGGTTCTGTGCGTGGAGAGGGAAATGGTGGTGTGTGGTTCATTGGACAGTGCTTTGATGAACACGATAAGTACAACAGTCAGGATGATTTAGACCTCGTAGTGAGGGCTGAAGCATGAAGCCAGATCGGGTGTCTCTGTCATGCGATTCAAATCCATACTACCTTGAGTTTTGGGAGCCAGTTTCACGGATATGGAAACACAAGTTCGGTGTGGAGCCGTATTTGTTTTATATTGGAGATCCTGCCACGGCTCCATCCAATGAACACGGAACTGTGGTTACAGTCAAGCCCGTGGATGGTATACCCATTCACACACAAGCACAGTGGGCACGATTTCATTTCACGCAGAGCCAACCCGATTGCGTGTGGTTGACCAGTGACATTGATATGTTTCCCCTGTCACGGGAGTATTTCCTTGATACCGCCAAGGGAGTCATTCCCGACTGCTTTGTTACACTAAATTCGGATCTGCGAAATTACTTTCCTGTCTGCTACAATATGGCACTAGGACGAGTGTTCAAAGAAGTGCTGCAACTAGAAGACACCTTTGAAGCAGATGTCAAGAAGGTGTTCTCTGCCACCAACAGCGATTCTCACACGGTGGGAGACAAGGTTTTTGAAAATTGGAGTGCGGATGAACGGTATTCGTCTGCAAAAATCTGTGAACACCGATCCCTGTATCCACATAGAGTGGCGCAGTTTGTGCGACCTGGTGGATATCAGAGCGCACGGCGTATCGACCGATCAAACTGGCAGTACTATGAAAATGCAGTTCGGCAAGAATGGTATCTTGACTGTCACAGCCTTCGTCCGTATACTACTAACCGAGAACAGATAGAAGCCCTATTAAGGATCGTTTTACCATGAAGACCATTTCTGTGATACTGACTGCTTGGAAGCGAGAGTCTATTGAAGAACAACTTCAGAGACTTCTGCGTCAAACACTTGCTGACCAAATTGACATCTATGTTTGGCAGAACGAAAGCCACATTGATCTGTCGGAACTGCAAGCCAAGTACGGGTTTGAACTTATTCATTCCTCCAAGAACTTCAAGTTTCACGGAAGGTTTGCTTTGCCGCTGCTTCTTTCTACGGAATACACCGTAATTCTTGATGACGATACCCTTCCCAATGATCGTTGGTTGGAGAAGTGTGTTTCGCTTTGCAGCACATACACCTGCATTGTGGGTGGAAACGGAAGACTGATTCATCCTGAATTTCATAAGTACGAAGAGATTTGTGTAGACGATCCATCTACGGATACAGAAGTTGACTATGTTGGTCACTGTTGGTTTTTTAAAACCGAGTGGGTGCGGGCTTTTTGGGCTTTCAATCAGCCCACATTTGAAACGGGAGAAGACATCAGTTTCTGTGCTGCCCTGAAAATTGCTCATGGCATCCGTTCTGTTGTATCAGGAAAGGCTGATCCGCAGGAAGTTGGAGATTCGGATCGCAGAAAGTACGGAACAGATTCCAACGCTTCATTCACCTCCAAGAGCGCAGAGATTCGCAGAAACACGGTGTTTCCGTATTGGAGAAGCAATGGATGGAAACTGATTGCCGAGAGGGAAGCATGATTTCTGTTTACTATGGAACTCGTCCCGAATACATCAAAGTCAAACTGCTGTATGACAAAATGTTATCCAATGGCATGAAAGCCGAATTGGTGCGGGTAAATCAACACACAAGCCTGATACAAGACTGTTTTTTTGACCGAGAAGTTTCACTGACCTCACATTATTCCAACAGGTTAAACTCTGTGGTTTCTTCTGCTTTATGTGATGATATGATTTGTTCGGATTGTAGACTTGTTGTGGTTCAAGGTGACACGGCTACCGCATTCGGTGTTGCTCTTAATGGATTTCATCGTAAGATTCCTGTTGCTCATATAGAAGCAGGATTACGAACCTACGACACCGAAAATCCGTATCCCGAAGAGTCGTATCGCCGTTGCATTTCTTCTATTGCAAATTATCATTTCTGTGCGACCGATTCTAACTGCATAAACTTGATTGTTGAAAAGGTAAACGGAGAAATCTATACTGTAGGCAACACTAGCCTAGACAATCTTGTTGGCATACAGCATTCATATGGCGATGAAGTTCTTGTTACTCTACACAGACGCGAGAACAAGGAATTGATGGGCGATTGGTTTTCTGCTCTAGAAACCGCCGCGCAGCAGAACCCACATCTGAAGTTTGTGTTTCCCATACACCCAAGTCCTGATGTGCTAAAGCATAGACACATACTTAAAACTGTTCATGTAGTAGATCCCCTGTCTCACAGTGATGTGGTGGCTCTTCTAGCAAGGTGTAAGTTTGTTGTGACTGACAGCGGTGGCATACAGGAAGAGGCTTCTTTCTTGAAAAAGAAAACCATTGTGTGCCGATCACACACAGAACGATGTGAGGGAATTGGAGTATTCAGTTTCCTGTGTAATGATCCCAAACAGTTGTGTGAACTCATACATACAGTACGAAAAAATCATACGGTGAACGAGCCGTGTCCTTATGGTGACGGAACAGCAACACAACAAATCGTGAGCATCTTGAAAAAGGAACTACATAATGGCTAAAGACTTTGTTGCCGACTTTAATAGGTTCAAAAATAAAATACTGTCCAAAGAGAACTTTGCATACGCCCGATATGCTGATGGTGAAGTTCGTTTGATGTCTGGTGTGGGAGTGGGATTTCACACTCAAGCATTTCAGCAGGACGGTTGGTGCTGCGATAACAAGATGTATGAATTGGGTAAGGTGCTTTTAGAATCAATCGCGCACACTGAACCAAATTATTGCTATGCCATTACTAGTCCAAATCAAAACATGAGCGACTATCAGTTTCTTCGTGATAGAATCCATCAGGTGGAAGACAACATCACATTCGCAGACCTATGGATAAACGGCAACTATCCTGCTTTTCAAAAATTCATACACGAAGAACTGCGGGAAGAGATTGTTCTCATCGCGTCCGAAGACGGGATTGGCAGAAATCTCTCTCCACTAAAATGCAAAAGTTATGTTGGTATCCCGAAGGATTGTGTTAATTTCTACGAGCAAAACAGAGCATCTGTGGATGCCACAATTGATTCCATTGCTTCCCAACACACCGACACCCTGTTTCTGGTGTCTGCTGGTCCTCTTTCCGAAGCAATCATTCACAGACTGTATTCCAAAAATCCAAACAACCGATACATTGATGTCGGAAGTTCGTTGGATGAGATTGTTCACGGAAAAAAGACACGACCGTACATGATGGAAGGCACACAGTATCACGGAGAGATTGTTCAATGGACACTTTGACTAATGACATATGTGTGGTCATTCAGGGTGCTTCAACTAATGTTGCAGAACAAAAAGAAGCGTGGAAAGAGTTTTCCGACCAAATAGTTTTTTCTACATGGAAGGGTGAAGAGTCAAAATATTTGGATGTGGATTCAGTGATTTATTCCGATCCTGTATTGGATGGAGGTGTTGCAAATCTTAATCGTCAAGCAATTACTACTCTCCGTGGAATAGAATACGCTAAAAAAATGGGATATGGTCGCGTGTTGAAAATGCGAGCAGATCAGGTTCCTACAAACGCAACAGAGTTCCTGCGTGGATTTTCCAAATATAACCTTACCGTTTTTCTGTATCACCTCCACGAAGAAGGGTACTATGTAGATTATTTTATGTGTGGAACAACAGATGTCATGCACAGTATTTGGAGCCTAGATGGACTACAGAAGTGTAAATACCCTGAATGGGCAATCACGAATCAAATACGATCCGTCTACGATGGCAAAGTTGAGTTTTACAAAAACAGAATGAGCAAAGACAACAGCGTATTTTTTTATAAGTGGGGTGTTGACTTATATGATTTGTGGAACAATCACGAATCCTGGAGATTTGAAGGATGAACAATATAACCCTATTCACCTACACCCATACAAATTGCAAAGACCTTTGGGAACCGTATTTGGATTCGTTAGACGAAAATTTTCCCGAAGTGAAATCTGTTATTGCTGCAAATGAGTTGTATGAAGATTGTGGTCGCCATAAATTTTGCACATATGATGATGATGCGAATTACTGCAATGAGATCATTCGTTGTTTGAATGAACATATAGACACCGATTTTTTCATTTATATGCAAGAAGATTTTTTCTTGTTTTCAAAGCCAGATTTGTCTGCATTGAAGAGATATACAGATTTCTTATCACAGAGCAAGGCATCATTTGTTCGTTTGATAAAATGCGGTGATGTAACCAATACACCGGTTCGGGATGATCTTTACTGGATCACAGAACCAGGAATGCCCCATGTGTCAATGACTGCATATTCCATGCAACCAACTATTTGGAAAAAGAGTGACTTTATAAAACTGTATTCTGTAGCCTCTTGTCCCAAGTTCAAGGAAAATCCGCGATACATTGCTGCGCTGAATGAGACAAACATTAATGGGGTATACGCATACAACGGTGAGCCACTTAGAGGGGAGAATCATCACGATTCAAAGGTATTTCCTTATGTGGCAACTGCAATCGTTCGCGGTAAATGGAACACATTGGAATATCCAAATGAGATGAAAGTGTTTTTTGACAGATACGACATAGATCCGTGTATCAGAGGAGAACTAACATGAAATTTATAGGTCTTGTTTTTGATTATGATCTTGGAAAACTGAGTAGCATTGGGAGAAAGTGGGCAGGCGATATTTATCGTAATAAATATCGTATATTTGAGTATTCTGCTGCATCAATAGCATCTGTCCTTCACACCAATCCACAAACCGAGTATCGTGTTTATACAGACGATGTTGATTTTCTTTTTGACAACATCAGACAATATAATGTCCCTACAAATAATCTAACACTAGTGGATTGGTCTTCCAATCTAGCAGAATGGAAACAACACCGATATCCATTTTATTGTGCAATGATGCTGATGAAGCATAATTGTTTTATTGGAAAAGAAGATATTGTTAAACTAGACAATGATTTGATCTGTAAGCGTGAGTTTCTTCCTAATATGACATCTAATACATCCATTATATGGAAATTTGAAGGAATGGTTTGTGATGGTGATGACAGGACGGGAGAAAAACATATAGCACAGGTTGCTTTGGGGGATACAAATTTTTCAAGATATAATATGGGTGTTCTTGGCTTGTGTAAAGATGATCATTATCTGATTGATGATGTAATTAGCATATGTGAGCAATTGGTGAATGTGGATATCAGCAAGATAACCGATGTTGATAGTTCCATTTATCATTGTTGTGAACAGACAGCATACAACTGGATTTTTCACAAAAAGAATTTTTCAGTAATACAATCGTATGATGTTTTTGATCATTACTTTGCGGATAAAAGTAATTGTATGATGGCAATGTCTAATATGAGGATACACACATGAAAAAGGCTTTGGTTCTAGGTGGTGGTGGATTCATCGGATCACATTTAGTTAAGCGATTGAAGCGAGATGGATACTGGGTTCGTGCTGTGGATCTGAAGTATCCTGAATTCTGTGACACACGCGCGGACGACTTTATTCAAGGCGATCTACGGTCGCAGAGTTTGTGTGATCATGTTTTTGATCAGAGATTTGATGAAGTGTATCAGTTGGCAGCAGATATGGGTGGTGCTGGATACATTTTCACTGGCGAACACGATGCAGATGTCATGCACAACTCTGCTCTTATAAATTTGAATGTTGTAGAACGCTGCCACAAGACTAATGTCGGAAAGGTTTTCTATTCATCGTCTGCTTGCATCTATCCTGAATACAATCAGATGGATCCAGACAATCCGAAATGCTCCGAGGACTCTGCATATCCCGCTGCTCCCGATAGTGAATACGGTTGGGAGAAGTTGTTTAGCGAAAGGCTATATCTCTCGTACATGAGAAACCACGGATTGCAGGTTCGTGTCGGTCGTTTTCATAACATTTATGGACCAGAAGGTTCGTGGAACAACGGCAAAGAAAAGGCTCCTGCTGCTATTTGCCGAAAGGTGGCAGAAGCACAAGACGGAGGATCTATTGACATATGGGGAGATGGAAAACAGACCCGTTCTTTCTTGTATGTTGATGAGTGCGTTGAGGCAGTTCTTCGTTTTATGAAATCAGATTTTTGCGGTCCAGTTAATATTGGATCGGAAGAAATGATAGCCATCAACGATCTTGCCCGAATGGTGATTGACATTTCGGGAAAGAACATTACAATCAACAACATAGCAGGACCGTTGGGTGTTCGTGGAAGAAATTCTGACAACAATGTTTTTCGTGAGAAGATTGGGTGGGAATCGCAGGAACCGCTCCAAGATGGGATACAAAAGACATATGTTTGGATTTCACAACAGGTTGAAAAAACACTACTAAAGAAAGTTGAGAAAGTTGATCATGTTTGAACTTAATGATTTTTCTAATTTTGTTGGCGGGTGGTCTTATGCTGGAGAATCCCTATACATCGCTTGCAAGGAAATAGACGCAATTGACAAACCGTTTATCTCTGTTTTGGAGTTTGGGTGTGGAGATAGTACTGTTAAATTGTACGAGACACTAACAAAACGCCTCTCTGGATCACACATTTATTATGATTGTTACGAAAATGATCCTGGATTTGCTATTGTTCATCCAAATATACTGTGTACACTCTATCACAAAGACAATATTGATTCAGTTACTTTGCCGTCTAAAAAGTACGATTTTGTGCTGATTGATGGACCGCATGGAGTTGATAGAATGAAGTGGTATAAAAAAATCAATCATGTTATTAAAGAAGGAACAGTGATATTGATAGATGATTGGAATCACTATTTGGAGTTTGAGAATTCTTTGGTCAACGATATAGGATGTTCGTGGAAATATGATATCATCCATATTGGTGATTCTCCAAAAAAGAGTTACAAGATAGTCAAGATCGTGTCAACCATTAAGGAGGCAATCTAATGGAAGTGATATACTGTATTGGTGCGTACAATGGCGTGCAAAATATAATAAAAACTATCAAAAATATCAGTCACAAACATCTGAAAGAAATGCAACATGAAAATTGAATGCGTTCTTTTTGATCTTGATGGTGTTTTAGTTGATGCCTGCGAATGGCACTATATTGCATTGAATGAAGCCCTGCGACAAATAGTTGGTTTTGAAATATCCCGAGAGGATCACATCAGCAAATACAATGGTTTGCCAACTGCTGTGAAGTTGCGTATGCTTGGGCTTGAAGCACCGATTGCTTTGCGTATTGAAGCCCTGAAGCAGATGAAGACTCTAGAGATCATATCAGAGAAAGCGCAAATCATGCCCGAGAAGCAGGAACTGCATTCGTACCTGAAGAGCCAAGGCATTAAGATCGCTTGTGTAACGAACTCCATCCACACCACGGCAACCGCTATGCTGCGTCAAACAGGACAGATCAACTTCATGGACTTGGTTGTGAGCAATGAAGATGTTTCTAAAAATAAGCCGCATCCCGACTGCTACAACTTTGCGGTACAGAAACTTGGTGTTGATCCATCAAATTGTTTGTGTGTTGAAGATTCTCCCAAAGGGATAGAATCGGCGCGTGCATCGTGTGTTCCGAATCTGTGGATTGTTCAAAATTCAACGGAAGTAAATTCTTCCAACTATAAGAAGATCGTTATATGAAAATTGCGTGTCTATTTAGAGGAAATCTTCGGCAAGAAGATAGAACGAAAGACAAATTTGACTTCGTGACCACTACGGTGTCTAATACTGTTTTTCCTGAAGATGCTGTAGATTTTTTTATGCACCTGTGGTCAGATGATCCAACACAAGAATCAAACTTGTATTCACATCACTTCAATCAAAACTGTATGATGTTAGAGAAAAATTCTGACTACCATGAACAGATACAAAATGTTTCAGGAAAAAGAAATACTGATGGAGCATTCGCCCAAGTATCTTCTTCGCTATCAATTCAAAAAGTTTGTCGGTTGTTTTTTGACTATTGCAAAGACACTAATAGCCAATACGATCTTGTTTTCATCACTAGACCTGATATGATATCAACAGATAAAATCCAATATGAACCGTTGACGGACGATATCATTTATGTCAATCAACACAACATTGATATCAGACATGGAGATTATTGTTGGTTGATGACTCATCAAACCACCAAAGTGTTCTATGACATATTTGATTTTTTGAAAGCCAATGATCAGTTTTCTGTGAGTGTGCATAGTTGGTTTTATGAATATTTACACACAGTATGCGGAAAAACAGTAAAACCTTGCAACTTGGATGTTGCAGTGAATTGTGAAATTTTTAAGCACTGGAGTTCGCATCCGCTTGTCTCTAATAGATTTAATGGTAATTGAAAACAAAGGACACTGACTATGAAGATTCTGATTCCTATGGCTGGCGAAGGCAGCAGATTTGCAAAGGAAGGCTACACATTTCCGAAGCCACTCATTGATGTTGACGGTAAGCCGATGATTCAGCGGGTAGTGGAGAACCTAAATTTTCCCGCCGAGTTCATATTTCTTGTTCGCAAGGAACATCTGCACAAGTACGAAGGACTGTCGGTCACCCTGCATCGCATCACAGGAGGACTAGTCAAGATTGTTGAGGTTGATGGATTGACCGAAGGTGCTGCTTGCACTGCTCTGCTTGCAAAGGAACATATCAACTGTGATGACGATCTCCTGATTGCAAACTCCGATCAGTTGATCCAATATCGTCCCGAAAACTTTCTGACCATGAAGAACATGACTACCGCAGACGGGATCGTGTTCACATTCAATGCCGTTCACCCCAAGTGGTCGTTTGCCAAAGTGAACGACAAGGGTTTTGTGACAGAAGTGGCAGAGAAGGTTCCAATTTCAAATGTTGCCACCTGCGGAATCTACTGGTATCGCAGGGGCAAGGATTTTGTTGAGGCAGCGGAAAGCATGATTGCCAAAAATATCCGCGTCAACAATGAGTTCTACATCGCCCCCGTATACAATGAAATGATTGGTAGCGGACAAACCGTGATCCCTTTCTTTGTTCAGGAGATGCACGGGATTGGTACTCCAGAGGATTTGAACGCATTCTTGTCAAAGTCGGCAAAGTAAACCATGAAGATTATTTCACACCGAGGAAATTTAACTGGTCGGATTACCGATCAGGAGAACCGTCCATCATACATCCAAGCAGCAATTGACGCGGGATACGAAGTGGAAATTGATGTGTGGTGTGTGGAAGAAAAATTCTATCTTGGTCACGATGAACCGCAGTATTTTATAGAAGACTCTTGGCTAAAGAACAGAAGCGGTCTGCTTTGGTGCCATGCCAAAAATGAACAGGCTTTGCACCGAATGCTGCAACTAGGACTGCACTGCTTTTGGCACGAATCTGATTGTTTCACGCTGACCAGTAAAGCGATCCCTTGGTGTTTTCCAAACAACTACCAACCCAATGGCGTGACTGTCGTTTTTGGATCCGAGATAAATATCCGTGATGTTTTTGGTGTGTGTACGGATTACCCTTTATTGTGGAATAAAAAATAATGAAAGCATTAGTAACAGGTGGAGCAGGTTTCATTGGATCCAATCTTGTTGATCGCTTGATTGCGGACGGTCACACAGTCACGGTGATTGACAACGAATCAGCGGATTCCAACGAGCAGTTCTACTGGAATCCACAAGCGCGTAATTACAATTACGATGTTCGTGACTATGTAATGGTTCGCAAATTGTACGAAGGTCAGGATGCAGTTTTTCATCTTGCCGCCGAAGCGCGTATTCAGCCAACCATTGAAGATCCGCTGAAGGCTTTTGAAAACAACATGATTGGCACAGCCACAGTTTTAGAATGTGCCCGTGTGTGTGGAGTTAAGCGTGTGGTGTACTCGTCCACATCAGCAGCATACGGTATAGCGAATACACCTCCCCTGTCTGAAACCATGTCCACCGATTGCCTGAATCCGTATTCGGTGAGCAAGGTAGCGGGTGAAGAAATGTGCAAGATGTATGCACGGCTTTACGGTATGGAAACCGTGACCTTCCGCTATTTCAATGTGTACGGAGAGCGTCAGCCCCTGCGTGGGCAGTACGCGCCAGTGATTGGTATTTTCCTGCGTCAACGAGCCGCAGGGGAACCTATGACCATTGTGGGTGACGGCACTCAACGCCGAGACTTTACCTATGTGGGGGATGTGGTGGCAGCAAATATCCGAGCGGCAACCATGACTCAATCCGCAGACCATCAGTGGGGTCAGATATACAATATTGGTACTGGCAGGAACTACTCTATAAATGAAATCGCTGCTCTCATGGGTGGGGAAACTGTTACCCTTCCTCCGCGACCCGCTGAATCCCGTTTGAGTCTAGCAGACGCAACAAAAGCAAATACTGATCTTGGATGGACTTCCAAAGTTCGTCTTGAAGACTGGATTGCCGAGCATAAATAACCGTACAAGGAGATCGTGAATGTCTACAGTATGCCTCTCTATGATCGTCAAAAACGAAACGCATATCATCCATGAGTGCTTGGATTCTATCCATCAGCACATTGACTATTGGGTCATCGTGGACACAGGTTCCACGGACGGAACCCAAGAACTCATCACCAAGTACTTTGCGGAGAAGGGTATCCCCGGTGAACTCATTGAGCGTCCGTGGGTGAACTTTGGACACAACCGTAGCGAAGCCCTTGCGCTGTGTGACGGCAAGGCGGACTACGCTTGGATGATTGACGCGGACGACCGCATTGTGGGCAACTTCAAGTACCCACACAACAAGAATATGACAAGTGATGGCTACGCTCTGAAGTGCGGGCGGGACGGCTGCATTTGGTGGCGCAACCAAATCTTCAAGACGGGTATTGGTTGGAAGTACATTGGTGTTCTCCACGAATACGCTTTCTGCGACAAGCAGCCACTCGTTCAGGAAAAGATTGACGGCGATTACGCACTAGAGGCTCGTACTCTTGGTCACCGCAATGTGAACATCACACAGGTGGAAAAGTACTCCAAGGACGCAGAAACTCTGCTTGAAGCACTCAAGACGGATCCCACCAATTCTCGCTATCAGTTCTACCTTGCACAGTCGTACTTTGACTCGCAGCAGTGGGACAAAGCCATTGAAGCGTATTACAAGCGGGTGGAAATGGGTGGATGGGAAGAGGAGTGCTACTACTCCCTGTTCCGCATCGCCCTCTGCGAAATCTCCAAGGAGTCTAATTGGGCAATTGTTCAGCAGAAATTCCTTGATTCGTATGACTACCGACCCTGCCGTGCCGAACCTCTCCATGCCATAGCGCGTTTTCTTCGGATGAACGGGCGACCACGGGCGGCTTACCTTTTTGCGAAGGAAGCCGCCCAAATCCCGTTTCCCCATCAGGACATCCTGTTCATTGACAGTAATGTGTACAAGTGGATGGCACTGGACGAACTAGCCGCTACAGCGTTCTATGTGCATGACTACAAGACAGGCTTGGCGGCTTGTGATGTGCTGCTGAAGCAGAACCGTCTGCCTGAAACCGAAATTGAGCGCAATCAAAAGAACCACGCTGCGTATCTTGAGAAGGTACAGCAGATGGAAAGCGCACAGCGGCAGATGCAGATGCCTCAAGTGCCTGTCGTGGCTGCACAAACCGTGCTAAATACTCCAAAGCAGCACACATTCAAGAAGCGGAGAAAGTAATGGCAAGAAACTCACCAAGCGGCAAGGGACGGGGCGGTTTTGCAAGCAGTGTGACCCGCCGCAATCGCAAGGCATCAGCACTACGGAAAAGCCAAAACCGCGCCCGTAACGCTGCCAACAAGGCAAAGGCACTCTAATGGCATCGGCGTACTACGACATCAACGCACAACAGTACTCCACCCTGAACTTTCATGTGGAGTACTATGACGAAAACGGAAATGCCGTAGACCTGACGGGCTACACTGCACGGCTTCAGGTGCGCCCCAACACCAGCACCAACACACTGTACCTGAACATTTCCACTTCAGGAGTAACAGGTGGCGGTTCCACGGGTGAGTTTGGTGCTACTAGTGGAGTGCGTGGCACGGGCGGCATCTACTTGAACAGGGGCGAAACAGGTGCAGTCTTCACGGGCGGTATCCTGATTGCTGCTGATGCCACCACGATGGGGTATGTGCGTACAGGCTCGTGGAAGTACTCACTGGACATCACCAAGGGTGTCACCACGGATGAACTCATGCAGGGACAGTTCGTGGTTGCACCCAAGACCACCCGATGAACCTGAAGGTCAAGGAAACCTCCTACAGCGTAAAGCCCAAGCAAGACGAGGGCAAACTTGTGGCGCGGTTTGACCGATACGACACCAAGCCCAAGGCACGGGGCGTGAAGATTTATAAAAACAAATTGACGGCTGTACTAAAGCACGACCGCCGCTACGGTGTCAAGATTCAAAAACAAAAGTTGGCGCGAATGCTGCACCAGTGGGATTGACACCCACGGTTCTTGTGCTATACTACCCTGTAAGGAGACTTCATTATGGACAAGCCAGTACTTGGTTTCTATCTCATTCCCGATACCGATGCAAAGGTTCCCGCATTTGCCACAGACGGCTCTGCGTGTTTTGACATCTGTGTGCGCTTCCATCCCGATCCCGAAAACTCGGACGAGCAGTGGGGCGCGTACAAGCCGGTGACCGCATACGGTCCACAGAATGTCAAAATGGAAATCTATCCCACGCAAGGCTGCTTGGACATCCCGCCCGGTTGGCGGTTCCTGCTGCCCACGGGACTCATCCTTGATATCCCTGAAGGCTACTCCGTGCGCCTCCACGCACGAAGTGGCATGGCACTGAAGGACGGCTTTGTGCTGTCCAATGCGGAAGGCGTGATTGATTCGGACTACACTGACGAACTCAAGGTCATGGTGTCCACGCAGAGTTCGTGCCTTTTGAGCATTCCCAACGGCGCACGAATCTGCCAAGCCGAACTTGTCCGCAATCAGCCTGTTGATCTTGTGAAGACTGATCATCCCCCGCAAAAGAAGACGCAGCGCGAAGGCGGATTCGGCAGCACGGGGCTGTATAACTTTGACGCAAACATGGGAGCCTAAAATGACGCGAGAAGAACTACTAGCATTCCACGCTGAACTGTGCGGCGCAGCCCGCGAACTAATGAGCAAGAAGAACCGCGACTACGCAGGCAAGGACGGCACGGAACCATTTGCCAACTTTACCCGCGTGGAGTCAATGGGCATCTGCAAGACCGAGCAAGGCTTCATGGTGCGCCTCACGGACAAGATGAGCCGCTTGTCGTCTTTCATTCATTCAGGCAAGATGAATGTACAGGACGAGTCCTTCATGGACACCTGTGTGGATGTGATCAACTACATGGTGCTGCTTGCTGCGTATCTGAATGAAAAAGAATCCAAGACTAATTAAGGCTCATCATGCTGAACATAAACATACCACATTTTTATTGCTACATGAGAAAAGAGCATATGTACCAACACAAGGATCACATTGGTGAATTTGTGAAGGTTACTGCGTTTGCTGCCCAATCAAATCCTGACAGGGCACTACTGTTTCATGTTCTAACAGATGACGGGCTTGTTCGCAGTAGAGTTCCCATTCATATGCTGTGCCACAAGGAAACCGCACCACAAATGCCTTTGGACTACTTGCAGTTGTGGGATTGTTTTTCTGTGAACTGCACAGAGGTTGTTTACGACTATCTGAAAGCGGCAAGAGCAAAAGTAGTTCTGAAAGACAAGCAAGAACTATGGGGCGAGTACATGATGTCTTTTGATTGGTACGGCAATCCGTACAGCGACGAACCAACACAGTACAAGTCCCTGCACCTGATACGGTTGGACAACGGCTGCTACACGTTACAGCCAAACAATAGAATATTTTGGAAACATATGTCTTTTGTTACTAATCCTTTTCCCACAAATCCCGACTTTAAAGTTGACAATAAAGTGTTCCGCTGCGAAGCCGCGAGTGACCGTTGGCTTATTGAGGGAGAGGATGACTCGTACTATTACAATTTGAAAAATGAAACCGCCAATTGTAATATTGAACGGTCAAAGCAACCACTTGACTCAAATATTAGGGACGGTACACTAAAGACATGATTCGCCACCTTGGCTACGCTTGCATGAACCTGTCCCTGTGCGAAGGGCGGCGCAAAGCAGATCGGTACTTCACCGACCGCACCCTGCGTATGGATCGCTTTTCCCTTGAGCGGGTGGGGGAACTAGGTGCGCGGAACGCCGCCGACCTTCTCCCCATCCTTCAATGGAATGTAGCCAACGGGATCAAGTTCTTCCGTATCGGCAGTGGGATGTTTCCGTTCATGGATCACCCCACGCTTGGCTACGAGATCACGGACTTGCTACCCGAACACCAAGCGTCCATCCGCGCATCGCTGATCACGGCGGGTTGGTACGCCAAGACGAACAAGATGCGGCTGTCGTGCCACCCCGGTCCGTACACTTGCATTGCATCACCTGATCCCCACACGGTGGAGAAAAGCATCAAGTGCTTGGCTATGCACTCACTCATTGCCGACATTTTGGGCTACGGTGATGAGTTTGCCATCAACATCCACATGGGCGGCGTGTACGGTGACAAGCACTCCACCGCAGGGCGGTTCCTGAAGGAGTTCTGTGGTCTGCACCCGTCCATCAAGCGGCGGCTCACACTTGAGAATGACGACAAGCCCACAATGTGGAGCATGACGGAACTGTACAAGAGTGTTGCCAAGTACTGCACAGTGAAGTTGGTGTTGGATGTTCACCACCACCGCTTCTGCCATCAAGAGTCCCTGCGCGAAGCCGCTGCTATGGCGTTCAGCACATGGGACGGCTTTTGTGAAATTCCCAAGGTACACTACTCGGAGTCCAAGGTGGGAGCGCGACCGCAAGCCCACTCAGACTACATTCGTGAAGAAATTCCTCTGCTGTCGGACACGGTGGAGTACGATGTGATGATTGAAGCCAAGGCAAAGGACTTGGCACTTCTTGAGTACAGAAAGGCTCATACCCCATGTTTGCTGTGATTCTCGCTACCATAATTTGCTCTGCCGCCCACCCCGATCAGACGGGCAAGCCGTATCCCGTGCTGCCGCTGTCTGCACACTTTTACACCGTTGACAACCTGTTGGATGCCATGTACACTGTGGAGTCCAATCGCGGCAAGAATCTTGTTGGCGACAACGGCAAGGCGATTGGTCCGTATCAGATTTGGCGTGAGTACTGGCACGATGCCGTTGAGTTTGACAAGACCATCGGCGGCAAGTACGAGGACTGCATGAATAAGGCGTATGCCGAAAAGATCATTCGTGCGTATTGGAAGCGGTACGCTCCGAAGGGTGCGACCATTGAGCAGTTGGCGCGTATTCACAACGGTGGACCAAAGGGACACACGCGCACTGCAACTTTGAAGTATTGGAACAAGATTGTAAAGGAGATGAGCAAGTGAGCAACCCATTCGGATATTCGTATTACCTTGATATGTACAACTGCCGCATCGGTGCAGCCGATGACTTGGAACTGCACTACCGCTTTCTTGAGCGCGTTGTGGACAAGATCGGCATGACCCGTATGTCACAGCCCGTGGTTATGCACGGTCCAACCAACCACGGCACGGAACTGTACCCCGACAAGGCAGGGGTGAGCGGTTGGGTTCCACTCATTGAGAGCGGAATTCAGATTCACTCAATGGAGCCAAAGCGGTTCATCACGCTTGATGTGTACTCCTGCAACAAGTTTGACAAGCAGATCATTCTTGACTACGCACATGAGTGCTTTGGCTTTGTGGGGCACGAAGAGCAATTCTTTGAGCGTGGTAGGTTCTACAACGACATTTCTTGCCGCATTCCTTAATAAAGAATGAGTCCACAACTCAAAAAGTTCTTGGTTGATCGCTCAACAGGGCAACCCACTTCAGCACTTGACCCCCTGTGCGAAGAAATGTTTCTTATGTACATGAGTGATGTGAACTCGTCCACGCTGCGCGAGGCTATTACCGTGTTGGTTGCCGGATACGATCCGGTCGCAGGAAAAAAGGGACGCGATGCTGTGGATGTGATTACCGGCAAGCCCAAAGAAGCCAAGCCGAAATCATATACACCGGGCAAATCCTCAAACGGAAGGTGCGTTTTCAGCGACTACACACGGGAAAGAATGAACAAGGACATGGAAGAAGATTTGGATATCATCCATTCACTGTTCGTGGGTGATCGCCTTGCGTATGTGGTTGAATTCAATATTCTCGCTCCGCAACCAAAACTTGAGGAACAGATTCGCCTAGAGTGCGAGGCGAAGGGTCAGCGGTATGTTCGTTCCTGCCACTGGACATACAAAGAGTGGATTCACCACCCTTCCACCAAGATTCATTACATTGATTGGAATCTGATTAACTCAAATAAAGGGTGCATCAACAAGAATATGCACAAGGCTTTTCAGGCTAGATCACTCGTTAGTTTGATGGGATAAAAAATTATGAACACACACCGCATCATACTTGGCGACTGCATTGAGGGCATGAAGACGCTGCCTGACGGCTGCGTTCAGACTTGCATTACATCCCCACCGTACTTTGGACTCCGCGACTACGGCGGCGGGGAC